>Ga0209212_1001689_pt1 | contig 34432 bp, 31 predicted proteins | sample RifGroC2_FD_183996 | JGI IMG/M metagenome (GOLD analysis project Ga0209212, IMG submission 183996) | Groundwater microbial communities from Rifle, Colorado, USA - Groundwater C2 (SPAdes) (version 2) | ecosystem: Environmental > Aquatic > Deep subsurface > Groundwater | place: Rifle, Colorado...
GGCAAGTGTGCCACCCCTGATTATGAAACTTGCCATGCCCGTTTCCCTCACCTCAATCCTCTCCCGCAAGCGGGCGAGGAGGCGAACGAATCGCTACGCGAGTTTCACGTTAAAAACCTCAGTTGAACGCTTCTATTTCAGTTGAAACCCACGTGATGATTAACTTTATCGTTGTTGATGCGATTCACCTTTTGGGCGAATTCAAGAATGGATACCGGGAGCGCGGACATCCTGTCCGCCTGCGGGCTGGAAGCCCGCGTTCCAGTCAAACCGTGGCTTGAACTGAGTTTTCTAGGTTCACAGTACAGGAGCGGCCCATAGCCGCAATTCGCACGCATGGCGTGCTCCAAAAGCACGAACAGCCCGATGAATAATCTGGGTTAAAATATTCGCCACACACGCTAAAAATGCAACATTCACCTATGGAGCCTTCATGCCTCTAGCTGCTTATCTCGACACCATGCCGACTCTCGGCGCACACGTTTACGCCCATCCTTCCTGCCAGATCATCGGTGAGGTAAGTATCGGCGACGACAGTTCGGTCTGGTGCAACGCGGTCTTGCGGGGCGACGTGAACCGTATCGTGATCGGGCGGGGCAGCAACGTGCAGGATCTCACCATGGGGCATGTCTCCCACAAGACGCCGGACAAGCCCGGCGGATCGCCTTTGCTGATCGGCGACTATGTGACTGTCGGGCATTCCGTCGTTCTTCATGGCTGCACGATCGGAAACGAATGCCTGATCGGGATGGGTTCGATCATCCTGGACGATGCCGTTATTCCCGACCATGTGATGATCGGCGCAGGCAGTCTGGTTTCGCCGGGCAAGGTGCTGGAAAGCGGAATGCTGTACGTGGGGCGTCCCGCAAAAGCTGTCCGTGTGCTGACCCCTGAAGAAATCGCTCACCTGAGATACTCGGCCGAGCATTACATCCAGCTGAAAAACAATTACCTGAACAACCTGCCCGAAACGTCCAAAATATAATCCGTGCTTGAGTCAATTCGTTCTCCAAAACTTGCATGACTTTAACGGCATTTATTTGGTACAATTATTTTTTTGTTGCTGTAGTTTATTACTGTAGCCGTCAGGATTGAGCCTGCGGGCGGCATATTCCCCCAACACTGTGTTATTGAGGAGCTGTAGATGCAAGGTATAACCAAAAACGATCTGATCATCCGAATCGGCGGCGAAGGCGGCGAAGGCGTTATCTCGGTTGGCGATTTCATCACCCAGGCCTGCGCGCGCGACGGTCTCGACGTTTACACTTTCAAAACCTTCCCCGCTGAGATCAAGGGTGGGTACGCGATGTATCAGGTGCGCGCCGGCACCGAACGGCTATACAACCAGGGGGACACTTTCGATGTCCTTTGCGCCTTCAACGGCGAAGCCTACAACATGAACCGCGCTTCTCTGAAGCCGGGTATCGCCTTCGTTTACGACAGCCCGAGCGATTTCACACCCGACATTCCGCCCGGTGTGTTCGCTTATCCGATCCCGATGACCCAGACGGCAAAGGAAATGAACAACCTGCGCGCCAAGAACATGGTGGCGATGGGGGCGATGTCGGTCCTGTTCAACATCCCCGAAGCCGCTTTGCGCGAAGTGATCGCCACCAAGTTTGCGCGCCGGGGCGAAGATGTGGTCAAGGGCAATTTGACCGCATTCGAGCGCGGCCGCGAACTGGCGGCAGCATTGGGCAAAACCGATCCGTGGACTCTTGGAACGCCCAAGGGCAAACAGGATGTCATCGTGATGTCAGGCAACAACGCCATTGGCCTCGGCGCGATGATCGCGGGGCTGGATTTCTTTGCCGCCTACCCCATCACCCCGGCGACCGAAGTCGCCATCTATGTGGCCAAACATCTGCCCAAGCGCGGCGGCACCCTGATCCAGGCCGAGGACGAAATCGCTGCCATTTCTCAGGTCCTCGGCGCTTCCTACGCGGGCAAGAAATCGATGACCTCCACTTCCGGGCCCGGCTTGTCGCTGATGAGCGAGATGCTGGGCATGGCATTCATGAGCGAGCTGCCCTGCGTGGTCGTCGACGTCCAGCGCGGCGGCCCTTCCACCGGCTTGCCGACCAAGCATGAACAGTCGGATCTGTTTTTGGCGGTACATGGCGCGCATGGCGATTCCGGGCGCATTGTGCTGTCCGTGGAAAGCATCGAGGATTGCATCAACCTGACCGTGGTGGCATTCAACCTGGCCGAAAAATACCAGTGCCCCGTGCTGCTGCTTTCCGACGGCTCGCTGGCGTTCTCGACCCAGAACGTGCCTTACCCGAACCCGGACAACTATAAACTGGTGGAGCGCAAGCGCTGGGACGGCAAGGGCGAGTACCACCGCTACGCGCTGACCGAAGACGGCATTTCGCCGATGGCCGATCCGGGCACACCCGGCGGCGCACACATTGCCACCGGCCTAGAACATAATGAAATCGGTCTGCCCAGCTACGCGTCGGCCAACCACGAGGCCATGCAGGCCAAACGTTTCAACAAGCTCAAAAATGTCGTCAACGATGTTGAGCCGACAGAAGTAGATGGCGATGGCGCGGCAGACCTCGGCGTGATTGCCTGGGGCAGCACCATCGGCGTGGTGCGCGAGGCATTGCAACGCCTGCGCGCCGAGGGTTACAAGGTCAAGGGCTTTTACCCCAAGCTGTTGAACCCCCTGCCGACACAACAATTCGAGGACTTCGGCGCATCGTGCAAACGACTGCTGTTGCCCGAGGTCAATTTCCAGGGTCAGCTGGCTCACTTCGTGCGCGCGGAAACCTCGTTGCGCCCCGAGTCTTACACCATTTGCGGCGGAATGCCCTTCACGCCAGAGATGATAGTTAACAAAGTCAAGGAGATATTGGCATGAACGCAGTCCTTCAACCCCAAACACATTTGCATCAGGTTGAGCTCAAACCCAAGGATTACAAGACTGACGCACCCTCGTTCTGGTGTGCCGGCTGCGGTCACTATGGCGTACTGACAGGGCTGCTGCGCGCGCTTTCCGAAATCGGCATCGACCCGAATCATCTGGTGAGCGTTTCCGGGATCGGCTGCTCCTCGCGCCTGCCCTACTTCGTCAACTCCTACAAGATGCACACCCTGCATGGCCGCGCCGGTCCGGTGGCAACGGGTGTTCATCTGGCGCGCCCCGACCTCGCCGTGGTCATTACCGGCGGCGACGGCGATGGTTTTTCCATCGGCGGCGGGCACATGCCGCACCTGGCGCGCAAGAACCTCAATATGACTTACATCCTGATGGACAACCATGTGTACGGTTTGACCAAGGGTCAATGCTCGCCCACTTCCCGCCCGGAGATGAAGACCACCACCACCCCTTATGGCGGCGTGGAAGAGCCGCTGGATCCGATCATGTACATGCTGACCTACGGCGCCACTTATGTCGCCCAGGCTTTTGCCGGCAACGTCAAACTGGCCTCGCAACTGATCAAGGAGGGCATGGAGCACAAGGGGTTCGCCTTCATCAACCTGCTCTCCCAATGTCCGTCTTTCAACGAGATCGACACCGCCCAGGCCTTCAAAGCCGCCTGTGAAGAAGTGCCTGAAGGTCACGACACCAGCGATCTGAGTGCAGCCATGAACGCGGTCAACACGGCAAAACGGGCGGGGCGTATCCCCTCCGGGCTGCTGTACAAGACCGAGCGCCCCACCCTCGACCAGAATATGGCCGAACTGGTGAAGCGTGTCGGCGGGCACAAGGACTACGACCTGAGAAAAATCATCGATCTCGCGCGTCCATGACCACAAGCAATACCACGGCAACCGAAAGCGGGCAACCGCCGGACGTTGCCCTGACCATCAACGGCCTTGCCGTCAGCGCCCATGCGGGCATGTCCTTGGTCGAGGCTGCCTGGCACGGCGGCGTGCCGCAGGTGACGAGTGTCGGCTGCCTCGAAGGGGTATGCGGCTCCTGCCGCGTCATGCTGCGGCGCGGCAAGGAAGTGACGGTGGGGCTCGCCTGCCAGACTTTCGTCGAGGACGGCATCGAGGTGGTGTTCATGCCGCCGGCATCGGCTCCCCAGCACCATTATGAAATCAGCGATTTCAAGGATGGCTGGGACATTCATGCGCGTTTCCACAAGATTTTTCCCGAAGCATCGCGCTGCCGGCATTGCCACGGCTGCGACAAAGCCTGCCCCAAGGGCATCACCGTCGAGAACGGCGTTGCACTGGCTGCGGCGGGACGCTACCGCGAGGCGGGGGAAGCGTTCTTTGAATGCGTCATGTGCGAACTGTGCGATGCCGCCTGCCCCGAACTGATCGCCCCAGCCCATGTGGGTCTGTTCAGCCGGCGCGTAACGGCTCATTTTCACCTGCGTCCACCCAACCTGATCCACCGTCTGGAAGAGTTGCGCCAGGAGCGCATGGAAACTTGCCGGGATGAGGATAGCAAGAAATGAAGAGGCCTCTAAAAATGGCGAGGGTTAATTAAACATGAGTAAAGGCATCCCTCTGGCCGAAGCACTGGCTCGCTACCGCGTCGATGCGGATCTCGGATCACCACCCGAGCTGACCGATATCGACGCGCTGCTCAACACCTACCACCCCGACCACTTGCGCGACAGCGTGGTCAAACTGGCAGTGGGAGCCAACGCGGGCGACAGTTGCCAGCGCGAGTTGGCCGAACTTCTGCAGGCCGAGGCCTTCATCGACGAGGCCGACCTGGCCGGTACGCCGGTAACCGATATTGACGTGCTGGTGATCGGCGGCGGTGGTGCGGGCTGCGCGGCAGCACTGGCGGCGGCCGAAAATGGCGCACGCGTCCTGCTGGCCACCAAGCTGCGTCTTGGGGACAGCAACACGGTGATGGCCGAAGGCGGCATCCAGGCCGCCATCGAACCGGACGACTCGATCCAGCGCCATATCCAGGACACCCTGCGCGGCGGCCATCATGCCGGCGACCCGGCGCTGGTCGCCGCTCTGGCCGGGGACGGCCCGGAGGTGCTGCGCTGGCTGATCAGCCAGGGCATGCAGTTCGACCAGACTCCCAGCGGCGACCTGCATACGCGGCGCGCGGGCGGCATGAGCACCCCGCGTCTCGTCCATTGCCGCGACTACACCGGCCTGGAAATGATGCGTGTGCTGCGCGAGGCCGTGATCCAGCACCGCAGCATCGAAGTCTGGGAGCAAAGCCCCGCCGTCGAACTTTTATCCAACGAACTCGGGCAAAAATGCGTCGGCGCGGTGCTCACCTCGCTGCTTGACAGGCAGTTGCGCATCGTCCGCACCCGCTCCGTCATCCTCGCAACCGGAGGCTTGGGGCGGCTGCACCTGAACGGTTTCCCGACCTCCAACCATCTGGGCGCAACGGGCGATGGCCTGGTGTTGGCGTACCGCATCGGCGCGCGCCTGTGCGAACTGGATTCCTTTCAGTACCACCCCACGGGCTTGGCGCACCCCGCCCATCTGGCGGGCAAGCTGGTAACCGAGGGCGCGCGCGCGGCGGGCGCCCTGCTGGTAAATGGCCTCGGGCAACGCTTCATCGACGAACTCCAGTCGCGCGATGTGGTATGCGCCGCGATTCTGCGCGAATGCAGCGAAGGGCGCGGCATCCGCAGCGACGACCAGCACGTCGGGGTGTGGCTCGACACGCCGCGTCTGGAGCGCGCCAATCCGGGCATACTGGAACAGCAATTTACCAGCCTGATGACGCGCACCCATGTCGCGGGCATCGACCCGCGCATCGAACCCCTGCTGGTCCATCCGACCCTGCACTACCAGAACGGCGGCGCGGTGATCGACGTCAACGGCGCCACCACGGTGCCCGGCCTGTACGCGGTGGGCGAGGTAGCGGGAGGCATCCACGGACGCAACCGCCTCATGGGCAACGCCCTGCTCGAGATCATCAGCTTCGGGCGTCGCGCCGGCGTTGCGGCCACCGCCAACCATGACCGGGGGCCGAAGAAAGTTACCCTCGAGCATGTGAACCGGCTACGCCGCGCCCTGACCCTCGCCGGGCTGCCGATGACGCAGCGGGCACCGCAGGTATTGCCGGCTTACGCGGCGGGAGGCGTATGGAACCGCTGAACCATAAAATGCCTCTGGCCGAAACACCTCTGGTCCTGCTCCACCAGGATCAGCGCGTCGGTGCCGACATGGCTCGCTGGCGCAGTTCGGGCGGCGGCGCGGCGCTGGCTCGTGCCATCCAGGATCCGGCCGCAATACGCGAGGAAATTCGCCTCGCCGAATTGCGCGGCCTGGGCGGCAGCGGTTTTCCGGTCTGGCGCAAATGGGAAGCCGTCGTCGCCGAAGCGCCCAAGCCGGACAAATATCTGATCGTAAACGGCAACGAGGACGAACCCGGCACCTTCAAGGATCGCCTGCTGCTGGAAGAAACGCCGCACCAGATAATCGAAGGTGCCGTGGTGGCGGCGCTGGCGACCGGCGTCAACCGAATCCTGTTCTACACCAACCCCGATTTGGTCCGTTCGCTGGCGGCGATAAAGGCGGCGCTCGAACAATGGCAGGCCTCGGATCTGCTGGCACAGGCCTCGACCGCGCTCGGCAAGCCACTGGTGCTTGAGCTGCTGCCAGGCTCCGGGCACTACATCGGCGGCGAAGAGACCGCATCGATGGAATGGGTCGAGGGACGCTTCCCCTTCCCGCGCGGCAAGCCGCCTTATCCGGCGCAGGCGGGCGTGCACGGCTGCCCGACCCTGATCAACAACGTCGAAACGATAGCCAACGTGCCGCACATCGTCGTGCATGGCGCCGCATGGTTTCGCGCCCTCGGCAAAGGTTCCTGCACCGGCACCAAACTGTATTCCCTGAGCGGCGACGTGCTGCACCCCGGCGTGTTTGAACTGCCGATGGGTACGCCGCTGCGCGAACTCATCTATGCCCACGGCGGCGGCCTGCTGTCGGGCAAACCGCTCAAGGCGGTGTTTACCGGCGGACCGTCGAGCACCCTGCTGACGCCCGTCGACCTCGATGTGGCAATGGATTTTGATTCCCTGCGCGCGCGCGGCGCTACTCTGGGCACGGGCGCGATGATCGTCATCTCGGAGGGCACGGGTATCGTCAAACGGGTAGCCGAATATGAACGCTTCTTCGCTCATTCCTCCTGCGGACAATGCAACTCGTGCAAGGTGGGCACCGCCACCATGAGCCGCCTGCTGGACCGCATCGACACCGGAGACGGCACCGCAGCCGATCTCGCCACCCTGAAAAATCTCTGCACCATGCTGCCCGGCAGCGGCCGCTGCCACCTCATCAACGGTGCTGTGCTACTGCTCGACAGCGCCTTTCACCACTTCCCCGACGAGTTTAAGCAGGCTTTGCGTTGAGTAGGGGCACGGCGCGCCGTGCCCCTACCCTTGATTTCCTCCCGGACTGCCCTCATATCGAGGTAATCGCATGAAGGGAGGTTGTCATGTCTGCCATCCGCACCCCTGCCGTCGCAGGCCTGTTCTATCCCGCCGACCCCCGGCAGCTTGCGCATGACGTGCAACAGCTGCTGGCCCAAGCACGCGCCCACACTCCACACCCGCACGAGTTGATCCCGAAGGCCCTGATCGTGCCCCACGCCGGTTTCATCTATTCCGGCGCGATTGCCGCGACCGCCTACGCCACGCTCCAACCGATTGCCGCGCGCATCCGCCGCGTGGTGCTGCTCGGCCCCACCCATCGCGTCGCGGTGCGCGGCCTGGCGCTGCCCGGTGTGGAGGCCTTCGACACGCCGCTGGGTCGGATCATGCTGGATGCGGAAGCGGCGCGCAGCATCGCCGATCTGCCGCAGGTGACCGTCAGCGCGCAGGCGCATGCGCTGGAACATTCACTGGAAGTGCAACTGCCGTTCCTGCAAAGCGTGCTGCCGGATTTCACCCTGCTGCCGCTGGCAGTGGGCATGGCGACGCCCGAGGAAGTCGCGGCGGTGCTGGAAGTGCTGTGGGGCGGCGAGGAGACGCTGATCGTGATCAGTTCGGATTTATCCCATTTCCTGCCCTACGCCACCGCACAGCGCGTGGATCATGACACCGTGCAAGCCATTCTCAAGCTGCGCCAGCCTATCGACCACGAACAGGCCTGCGGCGGCACACCGGTCAACGGCATGATCGTCGCGGCGCGCCAGCACCGCCTCACGCCTCATTTACTCGATCTGCGAAACTCCGGGGACACTGCGGGGTCTCATGACCAAGTAGTGGGCTATGCCGCCCTCGCCTTTACCGAGGAAATGAAACATGAACACTGAAGATGGGAAGATACTGCTGCCGATCGCACGCGCCGCGATTTCGCGCGCATTGAACGTGCCCCATACGGCAGATGAAACCGCGCCCTGGCTGGCCGAGCATGGCGCATGCTTCGTGACGCTCACGCAAAACGGCGAGTTGCGCGGCTGCATCGGCACGCTGCAGGCACACCGGCCATTGCTCGCTGATGTCAAAAGCAATGCCGTGTCCGCCGCGATGCGCGATCCGCGTTTTTTGCCGCTGAGCGTCGAGGAACTCGACATCACCACGGTCGAAATCTCGCTGCTCTCGCCGACGACCGCAATGAATGTCCGGGACGAAGCCGATGCGCTGGCGCAGATACGCCCCAACGTGGACGGCATCGTGTTCGAGTATAGCCCCCCCGACACGTTACTGGCGGAGCCAGCCGCTTGCGGGAGGGGGGGCTTGGCGGCCATTCCCGCACCGAAGGGCTTCGCCCCACCGTCTCATGGCCGCCGCACCTATCGCAGCACCTTTCTGCCGCAGGTATGGGAACAATTGCCCCAGCCCCGCCAGTTCATGGCGCATCTCAGGCGCAAGGCCGGGCTGCCCGATGACTTCTGGGAAGAAGGCGTGAAGCTGTCGCGCTATACCGTGACCAAATGGAGCGAGAGAGAGCATTAATCTGCTGTGTAGCCCGGATGCAGCGCAGCGTAATCCGGGGCACTTTCGAAACAGCTCCCCGCATTCCGCTACGCTGCATCCGGGCTACGACCATGACTTTTGTGAGGTAAATTAAATGGACGAACCGATCAGCATTGCCGAACGCTACCCCGCCAAGTACTGGCACAAGCTGGATGACGGGCGCATCCAGTGCGATCTGTGCCCGCGCGACTGCAAGCTCCACGAAGGCCAGCGCGGCGCGTGTTTCGTGCGCGGACGCGTCAACGATGCGATGGTGCTCACCACCTACGGCCGCTCTTCGGGTTTCTGCGTCGACCCGATCGAAAAGAAACCGCTCAACCATTTCTATCCCGGCAGCAGCATCCTGTCGTTCGGCACGGCGGGCTGCAACCTCGCCTGCAAGTTCTGCCAGAACTGGGACATTTCAAAATCGCGCAGCTTCGACAAGCTCGCCGACCAGGCCAGCCCGCAGGCCATCGCGCGCGCCGCAGCAGAATATGGCTGCAAGAGCGTCGCCTTCACCTACAACGACCCGATTATCTTCGCCGAATACGCGATGGACACCGCCGATGCCTGCCATGAACTCGGCATCAAGACCGTCGCGGTCACGGCAGGCTATATCCACGACCAGCCGCGCCGCGAGTTCTTCGCCAAAATGGATGCCGCCAATGTCGACCTCAAGGCGTTCACCGACGAGTTCTACGTCAAGCAAACCGGCGCGCATCTGCAACCGGTGCTGGACACGCTGAAATATCTGCGCCAGGAAACCGACGTCTGGGTCGAACTGACCACGCTGCTGATCCCCGGCCTCAACGATTCCAGTGAAGAGATCGGCGCGATGAGCGAATGGATCGTCAAGGAACTCGGCGTGGACGTGCCGCTGCACTTCAGCGCATTCCACCCGGACTACAAGATGACCGGCGTTCCCGCCACGCCGCCGGAAACATTGGTACAGGCGCGGCAGATCGCCCGTGGTGCGGGGCTGCTGTATGTCTATACCGGTAACGTGCATAATCGCGAGGGGGATACCACGTCCTGCCCGTCGTGCGGCAGCGCGTTGATCGTGCGCGACTGGTACGAGATCGAACAATACCGCCTCACCACCGACGGCCATTGCCCGGACTGCAATGCGCAAATCGCCGGGCGCTTCGAAAAGTTCAGCAAGGCATTTGGGGCGCGCCGCATCCCTATCGTGATGGGAGGCCAATTGTGACAGGAGGATTGCCATGAGCACCGTACATATTCCGGCCGGCCAGGTCGAACTCGATGGCGAACTGATCCTGCCGCCATCCGCCAAGGGCGTGGTGCTGTTCGCCCACGGCAGCGGCAGCAGCCGCTTCAGCCCGCGCAACACCTATGTCGCCGAAGTGCTGCAACAGCACGGCATCGGTACGCTGTTGTTTGACCTGCTGACGCGCGAAGAAGATCAGGATTATGAGACGCGCTTCGACATCGCGCTGCTCACGCGCCGCCTGCTGGCGGCCACCGCCTGGCTGCAAGCCGGGCCGAAGACTCAAACCATGAAAATTGGTTATTTCGGTGCCAGCACCGGCGCGGCGGCCGCGTTACAGGCTGCGGCGAAAATGGGGCACGGAATTGCTGCCGTGGTATCGCGCGGCGGGCGTCCCGATCTGGCCGGAGAAGTTGACTTGAGCCGCGTAACCGCGCCGACCCTGCTCATCGTCGGCGGCGCGGACTACGGCGTGATCGAGTTGAATCAGCAGGCGGCTGCGCTGATGAACTGCGAGAAGGAGCTCGTCCTGGTTCCCGGCGCAACGCATTTATTTGAAGAACCCGGCACGCTGCAACAGGCCGCGCACGGCGCAGCCACCTGGTTTGTGCAGTACCTGTAAGGCCGGTAGAAAATAAAACCCCTAACCGGCCTGCTCGCCCCAAACCTCCCTGAGTATCCTGGCCGCAGTCTGCTCCAGCAACGCGACATCCAGCGTGCCGATGCATTGCTCGGCCATGTCGATCCCGCCAAGAATTGAAGGGCGCTCGCTCTCGGTCAGCTCCCATATATCCGTTTCATCGCCTCTTTTTCTCACGGCCACCAGTGTTGCAATGGCCGCATCCAGCGTTTCAATGGCGAGGGGGGTTTTCGTCTGTTTTTGCTCGAGCGCCGAGCGGATAACCGAGATGGCTGCCACCAGCCGGCCGAAAGCCACGACATTAAACTGCCCAACGCAAGCGGCCTGGTAAGCGGTATGCATATCCATCGCGTAAATATCCTTCAGGCCATGCGTAACGGGCACGCGAAGCGGATTTTTTTTCTTCATCGATATTCTTCTTTAAGGTTGTTGTCAGTAAAAATTCGAAGCATTGCCCGCTTAGTCCGCAGCCAGCAACGCAATCACTTCCTCGTCGCTCACTTGCGGAAAAGACTGGTAAAACTGCCCCACCGCATAAAATATCGCCGGGGCGCTCAGGCACACCACTGCATCGGCATAAGGTGATACCTTATCCAGCGTTTCGGGCGGTGCCACCGGCACCGCGCAGATCAGTTTTTGCGGGTGCTTGGCGCGCAGCGCATGCAGTGCGGCGATCATCGTGGAGCCGGTCGCCAAGCCATCATCCACCACGATGACGATGCGCCCCGCCGGATCGAGCGGCGGGCGCACCGGGGTATAGCTGGCGCGCCGCTCGCGCATGACCTCAAGCTGTTCCGCCTTCTCGGTTTCGATGTACTGTGGGCTGCCCGCTACCTGCCCGGCGTAATCGGCGAGATAGGTCCAGCCGGTTTCATCCACCGCGCCGATGGCGAATTCCGGGTTGGCCGGCGCGCGCAGTTTGCGCACCAGCACCACATCCACTTCGCCGCCCAGCGCATCGGCGATGATTTTTGCCATCGGCACCGCGCCGCGCGGAATCGCCAGCACCAGCGGATGCTGGCCGCGATATTGCGATAGCGCTTCCGCCAGCCTGCTTGCAGCATCTTTGCGGTCACGGAATATCATATCCATCCCTCCTCATGTTATGCGACAGCCCGTAGCCATAGGTCGGGCTTTGCCCGACATGGTGGGCGGAGCCCACCCTACATCAAGCGCCGCAGGGTGCGTTCCACGCATCCTACAATTATTTCCGCTGCACCCGCTAGGAGTACGCCGGTGGGTGCCCGGCTGCTGCGCCGCCACCCTGCCGCTGCCGCCGCGCCTCGAACAGGCAAATGCCGGCGCTGACGGAAACATTCAAACTTTCCACGCTGCCCAGCATCGGGATGCGCACCAGTTCGTCGCAGGTCTCGCGCGTGAGGCGGCGCAGCCCTTCGCCTTCCGCGCCCAGCACCCAGGCCAGCGCGCGGGTGTGTTTGAAGCCGTTCAAGTCCTGCTCGGCATCGCCCGCCGCGCCGACCACCCAGATGTCGCGCTCCTGCAATTCGCGCAGGGTGCGCGCGAGATTGGTGACGGTGATATACGGCACGGTTTCCGCCGCGCCGCAGGCGACTTTTTCCACCGTGGCGGTGATGCCGACCGCGCGGTCTTTCGGGGCGACCACCGCATGCACGCCGAATGCATCGGCGCTGCGCAGGCACGCGCCGAGGTTGTGCGGGTCCTGTACGCCGTCGAGCACCAGCAGCAACGGCGGTTCGTCGAGCGTATCCAGCACGTCTTCCAGATGTTGCACGCGGTGCGCCGCATCGACGCGCGCCGCCACGCCCTGATGGCGCGCATTACCCGCCATGCCGTCCAGTCGCGCCGCTTCTATCGGGATGATGCGCACCCCATTCGCTTCCGCCAGTTTGATCAGATCGCGCATACGCGGATCCTGGCGTTGCGCTTGCAAATAGATTTCCAGCACACCATCGGGATTCTGGCGGATACGCGATGTGACCGCGTGAAAACCGTAAATCAGGCGCAAGTCAGCCATGACGTTTCTTGCCGCCGGTTTTTTTTGCTGACTTTGAAGCAGGCTTATTTGCGGCGGGCTTCTTGGCCGGTTTCGATGCTTGTTCGTGGCCGGATTCCTCGATGAGCTCGTCCAGCACGAAATCGATCTTGGTGCTTTCCATGTCCACCTTGACCACGCGCACCTGCACGCGGTCGCCGAGGCGATAGCGCTGGCCGGTGCGCTCGCCGAGCAGTTGATGTTTGGTGGCATCAAATTGGAAATAGTCCTTGCCGAGCTCGGAGATATGCACCAGCCCCTCGACATACAGATCATCCAGCGAAACGAACATGCCGAAATTGGTGACCGAGGAAACCGTGCCGGTGAACACGCTGCCGAGATGGTCGCGCATGTAGAAGCATTTCAGCCAGGCCTCGACATCGCGCGTGGCATCGTCGGCGCGGCGTTCGGTCATCGAGCAGTGCGCGCCCAGCTCGGCCCATTTGCGCGCGGGCTTGTATTGCTTGCCGTGCAGCACCGCCTTGATGGCGCGATGCACCAGCAGATCCGGATAGCGGCGGATCGGCGAGGTGAAGTGCGTATAGGCATCGTAACCCAAACCGAAGTGCCCGATATTCTCCGGCTCATACTTGGCCTGGCGCAACGAACGCAACATCACCATTTGCAGCAGCCCATGATCGGGACGACCCTTGATACTTTTGAGCAGCTTGGAGTAATCGGCGGCCTGAGGCTCATCTCCGCCTGTTAGCTGCAAACCGAACTCCTTCATGAATTCGCGCAACCCTTCCAGCTTCTCCGGTGTCGGTCCCTGGTGAATGCGGTACAGCACGATGTGCTGATGTTCGTGCAAATAGCCTGCCGCGCACACGTTCGCCGCCAGCATGCACTCTTCGATCAGCTTGTGCGCGTCATTGCGCACCACCGGCACGATGCGCTCGATCTTGCCCTGGTCGGTGAAGATCATCTTCGTTTCGACCGTCTCAAAGTCGATTGCGCCGCGCTTCTCGCGCGCTTTCAACAACCTCCGAAATAATTCATAGAGATGTTGCAGATGCGGCATGATGGACGCGTTGCTCCTGGCCAGCTCGCCATCCGGCTCGGCCAGCATTGCCGCGACCTGGTTGTAGGTCAGCCGCGCCTGCGAATGCATCACCGAAGGATAGAAGCGATATTTTTCGATTTCCCCGCTGCTGTTGATGCGCATGTCGCACACCATGCACAGGCGATCCACCTGCGGATTCAGCGAGCACAGGCCATTGGATAATTCTTCCGGCAGCATCGGAATCACGCGGCGCGGGAAGTACACCGAATTACCGCGCAGAATCGCCTCGCGATCCAGCGCGTCATTGGTCTGCACATAATGGCTGACATCGGCAATCGCCACCACCAGCCGGTAGCCGCCCTTCTCCGGCGCGCAATACACCGCATCGTCAAAGTCGCGCGCGGTTTCGTCATCAATCGTGACCAGCGGCAGGTTGCGGATATCTTCACGCCCGGCCCAGTCTTCCGCTGCGACGACAGGAGAAATCGCTTTGGCCTGCCGCTCCACGTCCTTTGGAAACTCATGTGGCAGATCGTGCTTGCGCAACGCGATTTCGATTTCCATGCCGGGGTCGGCATAATTGCCCAGCACCTCGACGATGCGGCCGATCGGTTGAGCATGCTTGTCGGGGTGTTTCAGAATTTCCAGCATCACCACCTGACCGGCCTTGGCAGCGCCTGCTTCGCCGGGAGCGACCAGGATGTCCTGAGTGATGCGCCGGTTTTCCGCCACCACATAATGGATGCCGTGCTCTTCATACAAGCGGCCGACCACGCGGTTATTGGCGCGTTCCAGCACCTCGACGATTTTCGCTTCCGGGCGACCGCGCCGGTCCACGCCGCTCTGCCGCACCATCACCACATCGCCGTGCAACACCTGATGCATTTCCTTCTCGCTGAGGAACATGTCGGGGCTGCCGTCCTCGGGAATCAGAAAGCCGAAGCCGTCCGGATGGCCTTGCACCTTGCCTTTGGTCAGATTGAGTTTTTCCATCACACAAATCGCACGCTTGCGGTTGCGCATGATCTGCCCGTCGCGTTCCATCGCCCTGAGGCGACGCGCAAACAACTCTTCCTCTTCCACCTCGATATGCAGTATTCCCAGCAACTCCTCATCGCTCACCGGCGTGCCCTGCTCGGCAAGAATCTGCATAACAAATTCGCGGCTCGGCAGCGGATGCTCGTATTGCTCGCGTTCGCGCTCCAGAAATGGGTCTTGCAGGCGTAAATTAATTTTCTTTTTCATTGACAATAAATCCTTTAACTATTAAATTGCGCGCCTTCAGCAAGTCTTGGCCCAGATGGCGGAATTGGTAGACGCGCACGGTTCAGGTCCGTGTGCCGCAAGGTGTGGAGGTTCGAGTCCTCTTCTGGGCACCAGCAAACATTACGAAAGCCGCACCAATTCTTGATTTCAAGTAGGTGCGGTTTTTTTATATGCCAAAAACTATGCCAAACGGTTTTCATTAATTTGTAGCCTCTCCAAACGCCGCGCATTCTAACTTAAGTCTGATTTTCTTATCCCGCAAAAAACCAAGGCAGCCTGATAACTTTGCCCAATCAGGACAAAGTTACCGGTCAAGCCGAATACTGCCCAGCCAACCCATCCAGCGTCATATTCACCGCAATCGCATTATGCGGAATCAGCACATAACGCCAAGGCTTGCCGCCATTGGCAAGCGCATAGTCAGAAGCATTTTTGCACCACCTGATTGCCGCTTCCTTTTTGGCTAATACAACGGGATCGGCCATTTGGTTACTGGCCTTCGGTTCCAGCATGTAAATCGCATCATTCGTCTCAGCCACAAAATCCGGCTGATACTCGGGATGATCGGCTCCCTGTTTGTAGAAAATCAGAAATTGTCCCTTGGCTGGCTTGAACCACTTCTGCGCATCACGCTCAAGGATTACTGCCAGCACACGCTCTGCTTCTGAGGCAAATTTTTGCACCGGGTACAGGCAATTCTTAAAGCCGCCGAAAACATACTTCGACATATTGCTCTTATCATCGGGCGAGACACGGTAGTCCGCAGTTGGCTCATTGACCGAATAGGTGTAGGCGCTGGGCTTGAGTTCCACATACCCCTTGCTCACCACCACCTCATAGTCAACATCCTCTTCCCAAAAATGACCCTGCATCTGCGCATGGATGAATTTGGCAATATCGCGTTGATAGCAGCGCAACACCTTGCGGGCTTCATCCTCGGTTAGATAGCTGCAAAGGTGATTAACGGTTTGCTTTGCCAGGTCATACAACAAATCAGCTTGGTCGTCGTAAGAGACATCGTCAAAATCCATCAAGCCGCTGACGACATAATCCTCGATCCGCTTCTCCTCAATACCGCCAACACCCAGCGTTACCTCATCCCGCTGGCCAGTGCGCAGGTGCTGTATCCATAGCTCATCGGATACCGCCGGGTATTTCAGCGTATCCAGTTTCAGGGTGAACGGCTTGAATCCGGCTTTTACCTCGCCCTTGGGTACAACCAGAATGCGCGGGATTTCTATCGTCTGTTGCGTAACCAGTTCGACTGTCCTTGCTACAACAGCGGCGAAATCAGGCTGCTCGGTGACGCCTTCCAGCTCCATCTGTGTGGGGCGATGCTGTTCTTTTACAGCTTTGACAATGGCTGCCTGAACCTCTGGGGTTTTCAAGTGCGCCATCGTCGGCACAGCCGTCGGCTGATTCTCCATCTTGCGTATCACGTCGTAAGCAATCTGCGCGACTTTCTGCTCTTCCGGTTTGGCGAAGACGGGTTGCACATCCTGCCCGGCCACCTTCGTGCTGGCTGTCGCATCGGCTGGTTTCAAACCCAGCTTGGCAGCGAGTTGCGATTGCGAAACGATGGTCGCGGTTTTTTGCCCGAAGTCATCGTCATCCAGTATCACCGCCTTCAAGTGAATGGCGGAATCAGGCCGGTTCGCCTCGTTGATAATTTCCTGAAACTTGTCATGTGCGACGATGTTCAGCCTGTCCACGGCAGTCACGCCGGTGCGCTTACCATAAGGCAGACGCAGGCCGCGCCCGATGGACTGCTCGATCAGGATACGCGCATTGGCGGCGCGCAATGGCACGATGGTGTAGAGGTTGGTCACGTCCCAGCCTTCTTTCAGCATGTTGACGTGGATGACGATTTCGGTCGGTTCTTCGGTGTGTTCCACCTTCAGCAGCCGTTCGATCATCTCCTCTTCTTCGGAGCCGGTGCGGCTCGAATCCACCTGAATGACCTTGCCCTTGTAGCGCCCCTCGAAAAAATCAACCGACTGAATTAACGCCAACAGTGAACCTGCATGGGTCGTATCGCGCGCGATCACCAGCAGGAAAGGTTTGACGATCTTGTTATCGGTTTCGCGGGCGTAAGTCTCCAGCTCCACCTTCACGCTTTCATGCAGACGCACACCGTCTTCCAGCTTCATGCGCTCGATCTCTTCCGGCGACATCCCCGCCGGATTGAAATTCTTGCGCGTCACCACGGCAGGCTCTTTCACAAAACCATCTTCCATCGCCTTGCCCAGCGGATAATCCACGATCACATTCTTGAACGGCACGGCACCCTTGGTACCTTCCACGAACGGTGTCGCCGTCAGCTCCAGCCCCAGAATCGGCTTCAGCTCATTGATTGCCCGGATACCGGCACTCGCGCGGTAGCGGTGCGATTCATCCATCAACATTACCAGGTCTGGCAGACCGGCCAGATAATCGAAGTAGCTCTCACCGATATATTCCGACAATCGTTTGATGCGCGGCGACTTGCCGCCGCGCACTTCTGAATTGATCTTGGAAATATTGAAAATGTTGATGCGCACACCGCCAAACAGCGTGCCACTGGCCGGGTCGTGTTGGTCGTAGTTGTCGCCGGTGATGATGGAAGGCGCGTCAATGGCGAATTCCGAGATGCCCTTGAACACATACTTGGGATGTGTGCGGTCGCTGAAATCCACAATCAGCTTGTTGTAGATAGTCAAATTCGGTGCCAGCACGAAAAAATTATTGATGCCGTGCGCCAGGTGCAGATAGCTGATGAATGCGCCCATCAAGCGCGTCTTGCCCACACCCGTAGCCAGCGCAAAGCACAATGAAGGAAACTCGCGCTCAAAGTCGGTGACCGAGGGAAACTCGCTGCGGATAATTTCCAGCACAGATGCAAGATCAACATCCTTGCCGGGTGGCGCGATCTCGGTGATGCGATCCAGGATTTCCAGCGAGCGGCGTTGTGGCGCGCGCAAACTCAACCGCCCGGCGATAGCATTGACGTGGCGGTTCATTCGTTTTCGTCCTTCTTATTCTTATTCGCAGGCAAATGCTGCTCGACAAACTTGTCAAAATCGCTTGACGGAGTTTCAGCTTCAATCCGGCGAGTGTCCACCTGAAATTTCTCGTATTCCGTCTCAGCCAACAACCGCGCCGCCTCAGCCGTCACCCGTCCCGCATCTTGCAAAATATCCCGCTCGTTCAATGTCAGGAAACCATTGAGTTTGTCTATCCAGTCCTGCATGTGCATGGCGCGGCGGCGCTGCGCCTGCAACTCGGCAAAAGCCAAGTATTGCTCAACAATCAGATTCAGCAGTTTTAGCTCCGGCTCGGTCAGGTAATTTTTGGCAACGGCTACATCCGCCTTGCGGATGCGCCCTCCCGGCCAGTTAGTCAGCCCCATGTTTTGCCGCGTAGCATCAGCGCGCTGCACAATCAACTCGGCAGCAGTATGGCCATGTATCGCCCAATGCAGCTTGTTTTGCACCGTCGCAAAAAATTGCTGGGTAATTTCGACATCAGGGCGATAGTCAATGCTGGTGGCATAAATATCGGTAATTTTTTGATAAAAGCGCCGCTCGGAAGATCGAATATCGCGCAGCCGATCTTGCAGCTCATCAAAGTAGTCGCGGCCTTTGCCGGGATTTTTTAGTCGTTCATCGTCCAGCGTAAACCCCTTGACGATGTATTCGCGCAAGCGTTGTGTCGCCCACATACGGAATTGCGTGCCGCGCAACGACTTGACGCGATACCCCATTGAGATAATCACATCCAGGTTGTAATGCTGCGTCACATAGCTTTTTCCGTCCTCGGCAGTTATCCGGAATTTCCGGATAACTGCGTCCGGCTCCAGCTCACGCTCCTTGAACACATTACGCAAATGCTCGCTGATGGTTCGCACGTCTTTTTGGAACAGGTCAGCCATCTGCTTCTGAGTCAGCCACACCGTCTCATCCACCAACTGCACGCGGATACGCGCCTGGCCATCCTCGCTGGTGTACAACAAAAACTCACCGCCACTCTGCTCCATCGCCCCTTGGGAGAGGGCGGGGGATAAGGGTTTCTTCTTGTCGCTCATGCATCCCCCCTTGTCTTCAATATGCCCGGATGCCATGATTTACCACGCATTGCGTGGCAAATGTCGCGCGCAACCAGCGATACTCCCAAATTCCGACACACTGTCTCGGAATTTGTCGACCAAAAAGATTCCCGGCGCACTGCGTCGGAATTTACCTCCAGCAACCATTGCATGAATTTAAGATAAAAACGGCGGAGGTGTTCCATCATTCTTCCTCCCCAAACAATCCGCCCTGCGCCACATTCACCCCGCGCCCTTTTGAAGCATTCTCCCCTCGCCCGCTTGCGGGAGAGGGGCTGGGGGAGAGGGTAGCTGGAGGGGCCTGCGGCAAGTTCTCCACCTGCAACGAATAATCATCATGCCCCCACTCGCAGCGCGACAGCACCTGCTTGGGAATTTTCTTCACGGTGAGATTCAGATACTCGCCCCGCCCACGGAAAGCGGTACACAATACCAACAGGCTGCGCTCCGCCCCCACCTCATCGGAAAGCTGCTGCAACTGCTCGTGGTTCAAATTCGCCGTGGTGACGTAGATAAAATCCCGTTCGGTGGAATGCCCGTGCATCCAGTAATGCGCGTCGCTGGGCGCGTAGGTGAAGCCCTCCAGCTTACACAAGGCTTGCGCCAGCATCTCCGCGTTGTATTCCTTATTGATGACCCACTGCCCGTAAGCATCCTGCCGCAACAGGCTGGGCGCGAGTTTGTAATAGCGGAAACCGCCGCCCCCTTGCCAGTTCACCGCCTCGGAAATGCCGCCTTTGTCTTCGCCATCGATCACCTTTTGCAGGCGCGGGATGATGTGCGTGTGGCAATGCTCGCCCAGTTCGATCATGATCCAGCGGCGACCCATTTTGTGCGCCACTGCGCCGGTGGTGCCGGAACCGGCGAAGGAGTCGAGGACGAGGTCACCGGGGTTGGTGGCAAGTTCTAAGATTCTTTTGAGCAATTTTTCCGGTTTCGGCGTGGCGAAAGAATCCTCCGGGTTGATTGCTTTCACCTCTTCACGAGCCTCATGATTGTTGCCAACCTCAGTATGCAGCCAGATCGTAGGCGCTGGCGGAGCTGACATCTTAAGTTCGTTAAGAAATGTCTTTCTTGAAGGGTTTGCGGTGCCATCACTCCCGAACCAAATTTCATCGTTCGCATCCATTTTTCGGAGAGTGTCTGCTGGAAATCTAGGGGAAGTTCCTCGCGGTGATGTCCATACAACACCATTTTTAAATTGAAAAGAAAAAGCTTGCTCCTTTTCAGAGCCAGTTCGTTTTGCATATAAAGGTGTCGCTTTCCACGGACCTTTTGGATGGCTGTCTGGATTCCGATACCGATTGTCCATTTCGGCGGTACGTTCAAGCCTGTTAGGCCGCCAAAGTTCTTTGTTCACAGCATAAATCAAGACGTGATCGTGGTTTTCCGCGAGCCACTTAGAATCATTCGATATGGTGTATTTTTTTTGCCAGACTGCATTTGAAACGAAATTCGCCCGCCCAAAAATCTCATCGCACATCACCTTCAGGTAATGCGCCTCGTTGTCATCAATCGTGATCCACAGCGAACCATCATCCGACAGCAACCGCCGGATAATCTCCAGCCGGTCGCGCATAAGCGACAGCCAGATCGAATGCTCCACCCCGTCGTCGTAATGCGTGAACGCGCTGCCGGTGTTGTACGGCGGATCAATAAACACGCACTTCACCTTCCCCGCAAACTCCGCCTCCAAAGCCTTCAACGCCAGCAGGTTGTCACCGAAGATGAGCTGGTTATCGAAGATGTCGCCATCCGTCACCCGATGCTTCGCGTGATAACTCTTCGCCGGGTCTTCCAGCAAAATGCGCGGCTCCAACTTAGGCCGGTTCTCCTTGCCGATCCAGGTGAGTTCGAGTTTTTGTTTCTTGCTCATGTGAGATTCCCTATTTGCGGGGCTTTTGAAACCAGATAAGCAAAAAACTCTTCTGGATAAAACTGCCCCGGCTTATATGCTTTCCTTTTGTGCTCCAGCACCGGATCAGCGTCGAGGCCATAATGCGTAATCATTACGTTCCGCAGGAGCGGTAGAACATCGGTTTGGTTACGAAAAAGTGCCAGCGGCCCCTTTGAGTACATAGTAACCGGCTTGGTCACATCCCATAAAGTCTGGCGCAATTGATCAAATGGCGCACTTAATGCAGCCTTGATCTTGGCGCCATCAATTAGTACTGTGCCATTGATTGCATTACTCAGGCGCTTGGACATTACCCAAGCTAACGCATAGCTACCGTGCTTGTAGGTTAAGCGCTCTTGTCCCGAGCCGCTCTTCGCCTCAACTGCCATTCGGTTCTGGATGTATCGGCTCAAACGTACTGCATTTGCCAATTGAAATGCAGTGACCGTGGGTGCAAATAATGCCTTGTACTGGGATGATGTCGTATCCAAGAGTTGCGCAGGTTCTTTTTTTAGCCACACCACATAACGCGGATCAGGCTGGAGCATTGCCAAAGCTTGGGCGGCCTCGTCAATACAAATACGGCTGTCATCATTGACCCCATCCGCCGCCTCTGCCTTGTATGCATAGTGAATACCAAGATATGCGAGATCACGGCGCAACCGCTCTTGCTCATCGTCTAAGGCAGCAAAGTTTGCGAGTAAAACTGGATTTTGGTGATTGCGTGCGCGAGTAACAGATTTCCCGAATTCTCCATCCGCATCTGCCTTGATGAGTGTAATGAATACACGCGCCTCAGCGATGCCCTTTTCTTTATTGTCCGCAAGAAATCTTGCGGAAGATGCAATTGTTTGCGCGCCATTAATAACGGAAAAACCTTTCAACTTAAGCCGTTTTTTCCCGCCTTTTGCCACCTTTGTGTCTTTGGGTAAAATCTCCTGACAGAGTGCAGTGACGCCATTGTTCAAATACATAAACTCCTTCGGTATCACATCCAAAGTTTTCTGAATTGATGTATTCACCTCAGTCCTGTGGCCTAGAAAAGTGCGAATATTTCGTTCATACAGCGCCTTGTCAAATTTGTTATGGAGTTTTACCAGATCAAGTAATTGTACGAGTCCAAAATACGTGACCTTTGGCTCACCCACGGTGGAGCATTTTTCCACCCATAACTCGGCATCCACCCTTTCATAGGCTTTGGCAGACTGCAAATCATCAACGATGTGCGTTGAATCATAGTCCAAAACTTGCGGGTCTAGCCTCTCTTCACCATGATCCTCATCCGCGAGCAGTTCATCTAACACCTGCCTTGCATGCATACTGATGCAGTCGCCGATATGTGCAACAACAAGCTTGATATGACTGCAATTACCAATTGCATCTTCAATTTCAACTAACCGATTCTCTACATTCTTATTGAATCCGCTGAAATCTCCTTTAATCAGCTTGCGGATACCTTGACAAAAAGCCAGCGCCTCATCCTGGCTAAACTGTTTTGCAGCTTTAAGCTTGGACTGCACGAGATAAAGTGTCTCGGTTTGCGCATGATAATAAATCGCGTCAACACCATAATCATCGAAATCATCAATGACAGATTTTGCCGCATCAACTTTTGATATGTCGCAAATATTATGCAGCGCGAATGCACTGAATGCGCGTGACCGATTCTTTAGTTGTTGCTCAGCCGGAGGTTTTGTTTTGTCTAGTAGCGGAGGTAAGTTTGGCACAAAGTCTGAATCAAGGACTTGCTCAAGCATTACATAATGGTGTTGTTCTAATGCACTCATTAAAAACTCCAGCCCTGTTGTTGCATGAAGCCTTCCAGGTTCGTACATGGCACGTTAAAGTTTTGGCACACATTTGGAATTTTTGCAGCATTGTGCTTGGGGGACAAAGTTGAGTTGGTGTGATCCCAACCTTCTTCGGTGACAACTGTACCCCGCTTGATCCTGGCGCAGGCAATAACGAAGGGATCGGCAACAGGTGTTCCTTTCAACCGCTGCTGCTCTCCGATCAGGTTTTGGAAATGTGTGATTTGGAAAATTTGCGCAACGAATTGAAGTTCAGCCGCATTCGGGGTGGTGAAAATTCGCTTGTTTTGTTTCGCCCATGCCAGCACTTCCGCGCTGACGTTTTGCCGTTCTAGCTCATTCCAGACTTCGCGGGTTGAAGTAAGTTTCTCCTGCTGAATCAAGGCATCCAAGCCGTCCCAGATGGTTTTGAATACGCTTGGATAAAAGTGCTGGAGAGAGCGTATTGAACTGGTATCGAATACGTAGATCATGCAGCGACACCTTGCAGAATACGCTGCTCAAGCCCGGCAAAATTCTTGGGTTTTATCCCCAGCATATCAGCGGCCTGTTCGATACTGAGCTGGTTCTTGTAGTGGCGGCTGACCACTTCTCTCGCGAAACGGTCACTCAGATAAACATTCTGTGATGCGTACCAATCGCCGCCCGCACCTTTTTTCTGCTGTGCCGCCCATGCTTTTGCCTTCTGCTCATAGAAAGCGGCGGTGACGCGATCTTGATCCAGGAACCGGCGCAACACAGCTTCGCGGCTAACGCCGTATCGCGCGGCGAGGTCTGAGAACTGCTGTTCGGATGCACGCTCGATGTCTGCCGGAAATTGCTTTGCCTGCATCTGAAAATCGGGCGATGGGATCAGGATTTCCGCAGCGATTGCATTGCAAAACCGTTCTATCTGTTTTTCCTGATCCGGCAAGCGCTCAATATATCGCTGGTCGAATTTGCTCAGCCCGTTAACACTGAGCAACAGGTGCGCAAGCTCATGGAGCAGGCTGAAGGTTTGTCTTGTTTTGGTTGTGCTGTTGTTCAAATAAACAACCGGGAACTGGCTGTCAACAAGACAAAATCCGGAAATGTCCTTCTGCACGAAGGATTCCTTGAAGATGAACACACCTTTGTCCTCTATCGCTTTCCGCCATTTCTTCAGAGCCTGCTCATCATCCTTCCAACGAATTTGCTCTTCGAGAGCAATACCCAGATAGCTACGAACCGCCGCCGCCTGCTCCACGACAGAACGCGCACGGGATAACGACAATTCCTGCCAAATGCATTGCTCGCTGGGGTTGCGGGCACCAAACAATTCCCGTAGCGCGAGCTGGTATGCGTGTGCACGGCGGATGTGCAAGTGCGTGTCAGCGGCAAGCGTTTGCAAATCTTCCGCAGGCAACGTCCTGAATTCCCGCGCCGGACTTACCTCCTCCGGGGGGGCAGGCAAAAAGAAAACCGCCAATGGGCGTTTGTAAATTTGATATGCCAGCTTTTCCAGTTGGGGATAGCTTGGGTATGGCCCATCTGCCTCCCAGGCTTCAACTTCTTCAACAGGTCTTTTCAAACGAAGGGCGACTTCAGACACCGACAGCCCGATTGACTGTCTTGCCCAACGCATGACCTCTGGCCGCACTCCTGCGACGGGCTCAGTTTTCATTTTGTTGTAAACGCCGCCTGAATATCGCGCGTTGTTGCGCCGCTCGCGATGAGCCGCGCCTCTTCGTCACTTAATTGCAGAAAATCCTCTGCATTGCCGACTTTCCAGCCAGCCGCTTGGAGGCGCGCTAATTTGTCAGTCTTCATGGCATTTACCCTCCTGCTTGTGATTTTCACACATTCTAACGGGCATGGCAGGAATGATGCCCCTGACGATGAAATCTGCCATACCCGTTTCCCTCACCCCAACCCTCTCCCGCAAGCGTGCGAGGGGGCGAACGAATCGCTACGCGAGTGTCACGTTACAGAACCGCTTCTAGCCCTTTACGCTCCAGGAGATTGAGCAACTTCAGTGACGGCCCGCTCGGATGCTTCTCGCCGATTTCCCATTTACGCACTGTCGATAGGCTGGTGTTCAGCACTGCGGCAAGCACCGATTGGCTTAACTGTAGATGGTCGCGCAGCGCGCGGATTTTCTCGCTGTCGTAGGCCGGTACCGGATCGAGACACAGCGCGTCGAACTTGCGCATTTTGCGTTTGTCGATAAAACCCAGACGGCTCAGGTCATTGGCCGTCTCGTGTACGGCTTCTAAAATGCGGCTTTTAGTTTTGGTTTTTTTGGTCATGGCAAATCTCCTGTAACGCACCTTCTTCAACTGCCTCATCAAGCTGTGATTCTGTTCTGACCAGTAACTGTTCAGCGATATCCCGCAACGCCTCCAGTTCATCGTCCGCGATGTTGGCGCGTTCATTTTTCTCGAACCCGAAGACGAAGAACCACCTGTTTCCCTTGTTGGTCGCAACCAGTGTTCTGGCACCGCCACGCTTGCCTCGGCCCGCAAGCCCGATGCGTTTCTTTACAACACCGCCGCCGAGATCGGCATCAATCAGTCCCTGAGCCATTTCTTCCACCGCATTTAATAACGCGCTGTCCGTCAATTCTGTTTTTCGCATCCAGCGGCTGAAATGGCGGGTTTTGAAAACTCGTTTCATTGGTTTATTGTGCCACTTAGTGGCATAGTTGTCCATTGGTTCTCACGAAAGACTCCAGCGTATCGCAAACAATTGCTCGGCCCGCGTGTTCTGGTTCATCTTGCCTTCTATCGCCGCTATCAGTTCTTCACGCTGCTGATCCACCTGATCCTGCGCATCGAACAGTGATCGCCGCTTCAAGTTGCGTTGTGCCTCCAGCGACTTGATCTGCTTCTGTCCGGCGAGTTTTTCTTCCAGCGTCATTGCGGTGGTGGCGGCGCGGCGGGCTTCTTTGATCTGGCGGTCAAATTCCTTGATCTCGCGCTCCAACCCCACTTTGAGGTCATCTGCCCAGCCGTCCAGCTTGTCAGCCTCCTCCTCGAAGAAGCGTGCATTACGCTCGGAGATATTACGTTGTATGTCTGCTTGACGCTGCTGGGTGATGGCTTCAAGAATGCCCGCCCTCTCCCCCAGCCCCTCTCCCGCGAGCGGGAGAGGGGAGCTTGATCCGGGTAGTGTCAGTAGCCGTGCTGCAATTTCTTCTACCAACATTTGGCCGTCGTCTGTCTGTGCCGCAAAAATGAGATGGTCTTCCGCTTGGTCAAGAGATTCGACGCTAAAGAGCGTGAGGGTCAGCCAGCCTGATTTGCCGATAAGCTCTTCCAGCAGCGTGACCTTGCCGTCGTGCTGGTCGTAATCGAAATGAATCTCCGCCACCGGCAGCTCGCGCTTTTTTGCCTGTGCGATCAGAGCCTCGGCGAGCGGATGATTGAGCCGGTAAAGGTGTGCCTCGCCAGAGCGGCGCGGCAGTTCATACAAGCCCAGCGGGATTACGGCAGTTTGCGCCGGGAAAGGTTGAGTCTCCAAGCGGAACGAGGCATCGTTCAGAAATTCAGCACGGCCATCGAGTTCGTGTCGGGTAAGCTGCATGAGCAGACGTTCATAACGGCTGAGGTAAGCCTTGGATGCTTCGTCTTGCACCTTGAGCTTTTCGCGCACTTCGTCGTCAAAGTTTTCCAATAAATTTCGACGAGTGCGTGTCATGGATTCATTTATTTCCAGGCTCAGTTCAAGCTGGAGTTGATCGAAGGCAGTCTGGATTTCGTCCTGCTTGCGGCAGCGCTGATAGATGGCGGCGATGCGCTTCTCGAAATCTACGCCGGACTCGATGGCTCCCAGCACTTCGTCGCTGGCACCGAAGACGCCTTCAAATAACTGAAACTTTTCTGCCAGCAATTCAAAAACTCGCTGATCCGCCGCGTTTTTGCGGTTGAGGAAGTTCACGACCACCACGTCGTGCTTTTGTCCGTAACGGTGGCAGCGACCGATGCGCTGTTCGATGCGCTGCGGGTTCCAGGGCAGGTCGTAATTGACTACCAGCGAACAGAACTGAAGGTTGATCCCTTCGGCCCCTGCCTCGGTGGCGATCATGATGCGCCCCTGTTCGCGGAAATAATCCACCAGTGCGGAGCGCATATCTGCGGTGCGCGAGCCGCTGATGCGGTCAGTGCCTTGGTGGCGCTCGGCCCACCGGCTGTAGATCAGCTTGGAACGGTCGTCGGTATTGGTGCCATTGAACAGCACGATGCCTTCGGCAAAAGGGCTGTCTGCCAGCAGGCGCAACAAGTAGCTTTGAGTGCGGCGCGACTCGGTGAAGATGATGGCTTTTTCAGCCCCGCCAAGCTCCTTCGCCTTGGCAAAGGCAACACCCAGCGCCTTTAGCAGCGCCTTGCCCTTGGCGTTGTGGTCTATTGAAGTTGCGAGCGCGGCGAAGGCATCGAGTTCGGCAATTTCCTGTTCGAGAGCCTTACGGTCATTTTCGGTGAGAATTTCGGCTGGTTCATCGTCCGCCCATTCTTCGGCGGTTTCGTCGAGTGCTTCATAGTCCTGATCCAATTCATCTTCAAGTGATTCAGATGGCTCCTGCTTGCGCAGCTTGAGTTTGAGCCGATTTGAAATCGAAGTCAGCGCACCCGCGATGGCAAAGGTGGATGAGGCCAGCAACTTGCGCAGCACCAGTGTCATCAGGGAACGCTGGCTGGCTGGGAGCGCTTGCAGGTTGTCGCGTTGCAGGTATTCCGAGACGAGGTGATAGAGCCGGTCTTCGCTTTCTTCCGGGGTGAATTCTTCCACCAGCGGCAGGCGTTTGGTGTAGGGGATATATGCAGTGACCTGTCGGCGCAGGGTGCGATGGCACACGGGCTTGAGCCGCGCCTTGAGTGTCTGGAACACTTGCTCTTGATTCAGGTTGGCAAATTGCTCCCGAAAACTTTTCAGGTCGCCGAATGTGTGCTCATCAATAAAACTCACCAGCCCGAACAACTCCAGCAGCGAATTCTGTAACGGTGTCGCTGTGAGCAGCAGCTTATGCTTGCCCGCCAGCGCCATTTTCAATGTATTGGCGATGACATTGGACGGCTTATAAACATTGCGCAACCGGTGCGCTTCGTCGATGACCACCAAGTCCCACGGCATCGCATGAACATCAGCCGCCTTGCCTTTGGCGAACTGGTACGAGCAGATGATGATTTCGGATGACTCGAACGGACGGAACTGCCCCTGTTTGATCGCGGCGTTGTAGGACTTGGATTCGAGGATGCGGCAGGGTAGGAAGAATTTTTCGGTTAGCTCCTGATGCCACTGCTTGCGCAGGTTTGATGGCGTGATGACCAGAATGCACCGCTTGCGCTCCGCCCATTTCTGCGAAAGCACCAGCCCCGCCTCGATGGTCTTGCCCAAGCCAACTTCGTCGGCCAGCAGCGCACCTTTGGAAAGCGGCGAGTTAAAAGCAAACAACGCCGCATCAACCTGATGCGGATTCAGGTCTACCTGCGCACTGGCTACCGCACCAGCGAGCTTTTCGGCGCTATCTGTTGGAAAGCGCCGTGTGAGTTCGTGGGCGAAGTATTTCGCGTGGAATGCTGTGATCATTAGCTGGAAGCGACCGTCATATTATTTTTGTGCGGTAATGTACTGTAATGTCCGGCATAATCCTAAAGCATGATTCTACCTTACCCGAGGAGCGAACACATGGCACGGCACTATTCAAACAAGGATTTTTTCCGGCAGATGCCGAATGCGCTGCTAGCCAGATATTTTCAGGCACGCGGGCTTTTCAATGATCTGGACTTTGCCGCCATGAAGGAAGGCAAGCCTGACGAGCTTTTCGCGGCGTGGCTGACGCTGATGGAAGGTCAGCGCAACGCGATGGATGCGGAGTTTCGGGACATCTTCGAGATGAGCTGCGAGAAGGGTTTTCGGGCAATTATCGACGAGGCTGAATTTCAGATGGATGAGGATGAATTCACCGCTTGGGTAGAAAAGTTATCGGCATTGCCTAGCCACTATGAGCGGGCAATGTTGGTTTTTCTGGATCACAACGCTTGCTGGAAAGGCGCGACCCGTTTCTATCATGCAGATACGCTGACCTCCAGTTGGCGTAAGCGCAAGAATCTGCCGCACCAGAAGGCAAATGTGGACGATGCCAGTATTCAAAAACTTGCCGGATTCATCCGCACCTATTTTCACCACACCGATGGCCGGGGCAATCACTGTGTAGTGGAGCCTTTACGCCGTGGGGAACTGGATTACTTTTTTGCTTACCCAGAAGACTATTCGCAGCAAAGCATCGAGTGGGTGGATGGTGAGTTCGCCCCGCGCCCGCACAATCCCGCCTTCGAGATTATTTTTGTGTACTCGGAAAAAGATGGGACGCTCGATTTGCATTTTCGCGGCTCCTACAAGGCCATCGAGCCGCTACAGGGAATGTTCGCAACAGCGATTCTCAATCTCGACGAATTGCCGCCTGATCCGAAAGACGCGCGTGTTTACGACCTGGCTCCGCTACTCCAGAAGAGTTTCGATTTCGCCCCCGCCGTCGGCAGCGGCATTGAAAAAGTGGTCGTGAAAAAACTGCGGCTATCATCGCGGGTGAAGAAAGGCGACCGCATTACGCTGGAAGCGGATACGGCTGCGAACCCCGATGCCGTCTATGCGTTGCTCGAACAAGTCGGGAAAACCCTGCCGATGAATCTGTACAACATCACCCAGGTGGAGCTTGCTGCTACGGTGGTGGAGAATGCTGGCAAGCCCGCGAAGACAGTGATAATCCGCATCACGCATCCCAATTCATGTTCGCTCAAATACGACGAACTGGACTTGAAGCTGCGCGATATGCTGGAAGCATCGGGGATCGAACCAAAGGCACTGGCGGAAGAATTGGAGGCCGTTGAGGCATGACGCCACAAGCCGCACTGATTGAGCTATTGGGGCGCGTGGGCGCTAGCCAAGGTGCTGCGGTGTTGGTCAATGATGACGAGTTGAGCCAATGGCCAAGTGCGGCAGTGGCGGCAATGAAAACCCAGCGGCTGCTTGCAAAGGCGCGCCCGGCAAGCAGTGCGATATGTCCGGGTTGCGAGCGCGATTGTGTGATGCCGGTGCATGTCTTACCCGGCGAAGGTACACGGCCTGCACGCGCTTTCATAGCGTGCGACAAGCGCAGCGATATTAGCCGTGTCCCAATTCCCTTGACGAGCTTGACCCAGTGGCAGTGCGGTGTCGATGCCGTGTGCGGATTTATTGCGGCCAGCCTTGGCTTGCGCCGAAGCGATAAGCAATCATCCAGCGCCGGTTTGTTTGAAATCGGTGTCGCCACCGGCGGTAAGCGCAGCCAGATGCTATGCCTGCAAGCCAATGGTGCGCTGGCCTTGGTCGCTGGAAGCAATCCGCTGCCGTTGGCCGAGGCAGTCGAATATCACGGCGGCGCATATTCGCTGGACGGCACCATGATCCGGCAACTGGTGGATGCCGCAACCACGGCAGACAACCGCTACACGCCAAGCAACGCCAAGCGAGAAGCCAGCAAGCTGGATACGCAAGCGATGTATGCAAGCTGGCAGAAGGAATACCGGGCACTGAAAAAGAAGCGTCCAAAAATGTCGGATGTCTGGTACTCAAAGCAGATTGAGAAAATGGATATTGCGAACGGACGCAATTTTTCCACCATCAAAAAACACATGATTTTGTAAATAGTTGGGCGGAATTTTATCGCCCAACTCTTCCACCCGCTAACCCCCCGTATTTCGCCACTCTCCGCGCCTGAACCTGCGCTGCACTCCCCGTGTCGCAGCCTTCCATGCAATTCCCAACTCGTTAATTTGTATCGCAAAGCCTCGCCTGCGCTGGGCATTGTCCGGGCGTTTTATCGCCCAATTCGCCCAATCAGGATTCGTCTTAGCAAGTTCGCTATCACGTTAAGAGGTTCCAATATGACACATACCATCCAGCGGCTTCCCGCCGTTAAATCCGAATCCGGCCTTTCCCGTTCGACCATCTATCTGCGCATCACTCAAGGCTTGTGGACGAAGCCTGTCAGCCTTGGCCCCCGTGCCGTTGGCTGGCCGTCGGGTGACGTGGCCGCAATCAACGCGGCGCGCATTGCTGGGAAGACAGACGAAGAAATCCGCGCCCTGGTGGTGAAGCTGGAAGCCGCCCGCAAAGCTGCGGCTTGAGGGGGTTGCCATGACTGAGCTGACAGTTTCCGAGACCGAACCGGATGAAGCCGGTAAAGGCGGCGAAGGCGGTGTTTTTATGCTGACGAATGCCGATTTTGTCGTTGCGGTATTTCCGTCTGTGCCCGAGGGCGCGTTTGCTGCGGTTTGTTCCAAGGCGGGCGATCCCGGCGTGGGCGGTTGGTCGGCAAACCGTGCCGATTCTGTAATCGAAAATCTTTCCGCCGGGAATAACAATTTCGTCGGGTGTTCGAGTTTCTATCCCGGCGAGGATGGTTCATTCAAGGCGCGCAAGGCGCAGTTTGCCGCGTGTCATTTCTTGATGCTCGACGATCTGGGCACCAAGGTTCCATTGGAGCGACTGGCCGATTTTGAGTTGTCCTGGCTGATCGAGACCAGCCCCGGCAATCATCAGGGCGGAATTATTCTCGCTGATCCGATTACCGATGGCGATGTGGCCGTGCGGTTGCTCAATGCGGTGATCGGTGCGGGGCTGTGCGATGAGGGTGCGACCGGGCCATTAAGCCGCTGGGCACGGCTGCCAGTCGCGATCAATGGCAAACCCAAATATGTTGACGATATTGGCGCACCGTTTCACTGCCGTCTGGTCGAATGGCGACCCGAGAAGCGCTACACGCCGCAAGAGATTGTGGATGGCCTGCAATTGGAACTGGCACCTGCTGGGCGACCAAAGAAAGAAGTCAAAACCGCTGCGGAAAATCCGCGCAGCTTTGGCAATGATGCCGACGATGTGTTGACGCCAAAGGCTGCGGAAAATCCGGTGGTGAGTGCGCTCAAGGCGCGCGGGCTATACAAAACGCCTCTGGGGTCAGGCAAGCACGATGTCAGTTGCCCGTGGGCGCAGGAACATACCGATGGGCTGGACACCGGCGCGGCGTATTTTGAACCGGACGAGCTGTATCCCTTGGGCGGATTTTGCTGCCAGCACTCGCACCGCGAGAAGTTTCACATCCGGCAGTTGTTGGAATTTCTGGGTGTGCGCAACGCCGAGGCGCGGCACAAGCCGGTAATCCGCGTGGTCGCCGGTGATCTGCATCGCGTGGTGGATGCGGCGGAAAAAGAGTTGGCGAATCGCGGCAGGCATTATCAATCGGGCGGTTTGATCGTGTCGGTTTCGACCGACCCGACTTCGGGTGATCCTTGCATCGTGCCAACCAGTGCGCCCGCGCTCACGCGGGAGTTGTCGGTCGCGGCGAGTTGGGAGCAATACGATGGGCGTGCGAAAGATTGGGTGCGCTGTGATCCACCGACGAAGCACACTGCCATTCTTTACGACTCGCAAAGTTTCCGTCACTTGCCGCCGCTGGCGGGCGTGGTGAGACAACCGTATTTTCGTGAATCGGATGGCGTGCTGATTACGCACGCGGGCTATGACAAAACCTCGCAGCGCTTCGGCGTTTTCGACTCCCGTGAATTTGTCATACCTGAACCGACACACGAGGCAGCACGGGTGGCGCTCATTCTGCTGGAAGAACTGCTCACCGAGTTTCACTTTGTTGCACCCACCGACAAGGCCGCTGCGCTATCGGCAATCTTCACCGCCGTGGTGCGCCCGACGCTTACGTATGCGCCAGGCTTCCACGCCAAAGCACCGGTTTTCGGCAGCGGTAAAACTTATCTGTGCGAGCTGATCGGCGCATTTGCCGGGCCTGCCGGTAATGCCAAAGTGAGTTATCCAACCACGTCGGAAGAAGCGACCAAGGTGATTCTTTCTCTGCTGCTGACCAGCCCGGCGGTGATTGAGTTTGACGATATGGATACCGACTGGATTCCGCATGGAACGATCAAGCGGATGCTGACTGCCGAACAAATTACTGACCGGATTCTGGGGGTGAGCAAAACGGCGACGGTCAGTACGCGCACCCTGTTTCTCGGTTCTGGAAACAACGTCGGCCCGGTGCGCGATCTGCTGCGGCGGGTGCTGACGATACACATTGATCCACGCTGCGCGACACCGGCCATGATGACTTACAAAAACTATCCGGTTGATAAGGTGCGCAAGCAGCGCGGGCTTTATGTGGCTGCGGTGCTGACTATCATCCTGGCATGGCGCAAGGCGGGTTCGCCGCGCGCTAACGTGGAAAGCATTGTCACCTTCGGCGGCGCATGGTCGGACTATTGCAGGCATCCATTGATGTGGCTCGGGCAACCTGACCCGGCCACGGCGCTGCTGGAACAGGTCAAGCATGATCCCGACGGGGATGCACTCGCTGGGCTGATGGCGGAATGGCGGACTGCATTCGGATCGACACCGGCGACGGTGCGCAAGGCCGTTGAGCGGGCTGAACTGGGGCACACCGACCTGCTCGATGCGATGCGCGAATTTCCGGTCGAGGAAAAAGGTTTTATCAATCGCTCGAAGCTGGGCTGGCTGTTGAAGAAGAACGCGAACCGGATCGTCGGCGGTTTTGTATTCCAGCAAGCAACGGCGGATGGGCGAGTCGCGTGGCGGGTGGTTGCGGCGAATCCACCGCCTTTGCCGCCTTTACCGCCTTTCACCGGGGTAGTTGAAAAATCTGTCATACAAACCTCGAATATGGAGTGGTGATATGGCCCCGGTGGAAATCATCGAACATGACACAGTGGAGAACTTGACCGCTCAGTCACGGCGCTTGCAGGATAAAGCGCAAGCCCCGCGCCATCGCTATCGCAGTGGTATCGAAGAGAGCGCAGAAGGCGATGAACCCGCCCTCTGCTTTAGCTCCGTAGCCAAGTGTGTCCGCTCCGTTGCCGCAGCCGCTTCACGACTTCGCGCTTCATGGCTCCGCATGAGGCCGCTACGCCATCAAGCGCTCGCCGTTCGCAGGCCGCTAGGGCAGTGGTAGCCTGGACGTGCAGCGCCCTCTCGACGCTGGTGCAAGGCGGTGTTGTCATGCGGTAAATGAACATAACGCTGAATTATGCAAAGTGCTATGCACCGCTGCGCGCCTGACGGTTCGCATAATTAGCCGTTATGTGTAAATTACCGCAAGGCTGTTTTCTTGTTTCACTGCCCTTGTATTTTGCCCCCGCCCGCCCAGCGCGTCAGGCTCCGGCGGCTCGCACTGCGTTGCTCGTTCCCGCCTCACCTGCCACGCTTCCCATCCGCCCCAAGTGGCTCCCTGAAACCGACAGTCAACCCTTCGGCGCATCCTGCCGCTACCGGCGGCAACCTGCCAGACAGGCCGCGCAGCGACCAAGCCTGACTTTGACTCTCAGGGTGGTGTGTGGCAATGAAAAAGCCGGTGCCGGGGGTTTTGTCCGGCATGGATTTTTTGTTGTCGCGCACGACCCGCACACGGCAGCGGTGGCGTGACGGTGAAGGCGCACTTGGTTCATGCCTGCGCCGTGACGTTGCCGCGATAAACAAAATGCACTTCCGCTGTGAACGATACCGCGCAGCGACCACGCCTCACAAAAACAAACCAAATCGGCGTAGCCGACCGAATAAGCATTGCCTCGCCTTGCCCGTCTCTGCGCGAACCAGCGGGCGATGCAGGGCGCAAGCCAG
>Ga0209212_1001695_pt1 | contig 34310 bp, 29 predicted proteins | sample RifGroC2_FD_183996 | JGI IMG/M metagenome (GOLD analysis project Ga0209212, IMG submission 183996) | Groundwater microbial communities from Rifle, Colorado, USA - Groundwater C2 (SPAdes) (version 2) | ecosystem: Environmental > Aquatic > Deep subsurface > Groundwater | place: Rifle, Colorado...
ACAACCTTCTGGATTACGGCATGAGGTACCGCACCTGGGACTCCCAGCTCCCCTTCTTCGCCGGCTTCAACGCCGCCTATTTCATGAAGGACTACCGGGCCGGGGCGCTCTACCTGAAGCGGGCGGCCGAGATAGCCAACGAACAGCAGTTCGCCACCCTGGCGGCCAAGTATTTCCATGAGGCCGGCGAGGACGATCTGGCCGTGATGTTCCTGGACGTCATGCAGAAAACTGCCCGGGACGAGAACGAGAAGACGCTCTACGCCTACCGCCGGAGCGCGCTGGTGGCCGCGCGCGAGATACAGCGGGCCGTGGACGCCTATCGGCTGCGCTACGGCAACCCCCCGGAGCGGCTCGACCTGCTGGTGAGCCGGGGCTTCCTGAAGGCCGTGCCCGAGGACCCCTACGGCGGCCAGTTTTACCTGGACGAAAAGGGGAGGGTGCAGAGCACCAGTAAATTTTCTTTCGCTGGAGCACGCAATTCGCGTAATATACGGCGCTGAGGCACAAGCCATGACTTTACCCATCGAAATTGAGAAACTGTCCAAGGTGTACCGCGGCAAGAAGGGATTGAAGGTCGAGGCGCTGCGCGATCTCTCCTTCAGCATGGAACCGGGCGAGGTGTTCGGCTTCCTCGGTCCCAACGGCGCGGGCAAAAGCACCACCATAAAGATCCTCATGGGGTTGATCGCCCCCACCGGCGGCAGCGCCAAGCTGTTCGGCACGCCGGTCGGTGAGCACAGCGCGCGGGCCAAGGTCGGCTACCTGCCGGAGAACCCGGCTTTCTACGACTTCCTGAGCGCCCGGGAGTACCTGGCCTTTGTCGGCGCCTCCTTTGGCATGGCCGAGGTCGAGGTCGAGGCCCGGTCCGACCAGGTGCTGGCGCAGCTCGACCTGGTAGAGGCGGCCCGGCGCCCGATCCGCTCCTACAGTAAGGGAATGGTGCAGCGCTTAGGCATTGCGCAGGCGCTTTTGCACGATCCCGAGCTCTACATCCTGGACGAGCCCATGAGCGGGCTGGATCCCATCGGTCGGGTCCTGGTGAAGGACGTGATCAAGGAGCTCAAGGAGCGGGGCAAGACCGTGATCTTCTCCACCCACATCACCGCCGACGTCGAGGCGGTCTGCGACCGCTTAGGGGTGATCGTGCAGGGGAAGCTCGTGGCTCTGGACCGGGTCGAGAACGTGCTGCGTAGCGGCATCGAGGGGTATACCGTCGAGGTGAGCGGCTGCCCGGAGCCGGAGTTTCAAGAATTCGAGCGTCTTTTCGCAAAGGGAGAGCTGAAGACGTATTACGTCCCCAAGGAGCGTTTCAACAATTTCGTGGCACTGGTGGGTAGCACCAACGGAAAAGTCGAGTTGATAGAGACCAGACGGAAAGATCTGGAAAGGTTCTTCCTGGAAATCGTCCAAAATGACAGCATTGCGCGTTCGTAGCTTTTACCTGGCTCTTTTGGCCTTCCTGGTAGTCCTTACCGTCTTTTATCCGGCACTTTTTGCGGAAATTTTGAACGTTGACGACGAACCGCTGATGAACCACCTGCTGAACCTCGAGGAGTGGTCCCTGAAGGATCTCTTCCTGGCGGGGGGGAGCGGCTACTACTACCGGCCGCTCCTCACTCTCACCATGTACCTGGACAATGTTGTCTGGGGAGCCCACGAAAGCTTCATGCACCTGGAGAACATCCTGCTTCACGCGGCCAACGCTGTGCTGGTTTTCCAGATCACCAAGGAACTCGCCCCGCGCTACCAGGCCAGGTCCCCCTACGTCCCCCTCGCTGCCGCGCTGCTTTTCGGACTGCACCCCCTGGTGACCGAGCCGGCCAACTGGATATCGGGGCGCTCCGACCTGCTAGCCGGGTTTTTTCTTCTCGGCGCCATGCTGCTCCTGGTGCGGGCGGTCTCCAGGGGCTCCCTGCCGCTCCACGTCGCGTCGGCGTTTTTCTTCCTGCTGGCCACCCTCTCCAAGGAGGCTGCGGTATTCTGGTTCCCCTCCGCGCTCTTCTTCGTCTACTGCGCCTCCCGCGAATCGCAGCCCGACCGCTTCGAGCGCGCCGCCCCTGCTGCGGCACGGGTCGCGGCCCCTTACCTTTTGCTCTCCCTGACCACCGCCGGCTATTTCGTGCTGCGCCGCTTTGCCTTGAGCAAAGGGGACGGCGGCATCGAGCTGGCCGTGAAGGGGGCCGGTGCCGCCGGGGACTACGACCTGCTGAACAAGCTGCGCGTCAGTTTCAAGGTCTTCGGCTTCTACCTGAAAAAGCTGGTCCTGCCGCTTCCGCTCAATTTCGCCACCATGTCCGTTCCCGACTGGTACGTTCCGCTGGGGATCGCCGGCATCCTCTGCTGTTTTTGGTTGCTCTATGCCAGAAAGGTGGCGGGCTCCCTGCTGCTCATGGCGGCCTGCCTCATCTCTCCGGCCTTGCTGGTACCGCTCGGGCGGATGGCCTGGACACCTGTGGCGGAGCGCTACCTCTACATGCCCGCGGCCTTCGCGGTCATCGTTGTGGTCCTTTGCTGCGCCCGGTTCTCCGAGCGCGCCGGCGTGCCGGCCAACGCCGTAGCCAGCCTCACCGCCCTGCTCATCGCCTTCAGCGGCTATCACACCTATCAGCGCAATCTGGTCTGGCAGCAGAACCTGACCCTGTTTCAGGATTGCGTCGCGAAGTCACCCGATTGCGCTGCGGCCAAGAACGAGCTGGGACGCGCCCTGGAAAAACTGGGCAGGCGCGAGGAGGCCCAGCGCATCTTTCTGACCAACCAGGTCTCTTCCACCGAGAAATTCGGCATCATCTCCGAAATCAACAAGGCCAACTACCTGGCCCGGGAGAGCAACGTGGCCGGGGCCATAGCGCATCTGGAGCAGCTCAACTACAGCCGGTCTCGGCCCATGTACGACCAGTACCTGAAAACCTTGATCCGGCTCTACGGAGTGCTGGGGGCCAAGACGGACGCCCCGGGGCACAGGCGCGAGCTGCAGCTCAAAGAGATCGGGCTGGTGAAGCAGCTCCAGGAGTACACCGGCGACCCCTACCAGCTGTACCAGATCGGTAAGCTCTACGTGACGCTGCAGGACGATCGCACCGCCGCGAGCTACTTCCGCAAGGCGGCCGAACAGTCGCCCGAGAACGCCTTCTACAAGGCGCCGGCCCAGAAGCTGGCCGCGAGGCTGGGCGCTAAGTAGCGCCCGGTCAAGGACCTGCCTCGCCTCTATCCCCCCTCCCTTGACGGGAGGGGCAGGGGGGGTGGGTGAGGATAGGCAGTTTTTAAAACGGGAAGAAAAGACACGTGACGATGATTCCCTATCTGAAAATGCTGCGCCCGGTGCAGTGGCTGAAGAACCTGATGCTGTTCTTCCCCCCCTTCCTGGGCGGCCAATTGCTGGAGCCGGACCTGCTACCCAGGGGGAGCGTCCCCTTCGCCGCGTTCTGTCTGGCCAGCAGTTGCACCTACGTGGTCAACGACCTCCTGGACCGGCACAGCGACATGCTGCACCCCAGGAAGAAGCGGCGCCCCGTCGCCAGTGGCGCGGTTTCCCCGGCTGCGGCCGGACTGGGCGCTCTGCTCTGCCTGGGCCTCTCCCTGGCGCTGGCCTGGCGGGTCTCCCCGGTGTTTCTGGCGCTGCTGGTCGCCTACCTGGTCATCTCCACCTGCTATTCCCTGAAGCTCAAGGAGCTGCCGCTGGTCGACCTGTTCTGCATCGCCTCCGGCTTCCTGCTCAGGCTCCAGGCGGGGGGGGAGGTGTTCCAGGTGGCCATCTCGGAATGGCTCTTCCTGTCCGTGTTCCTCCTGGCCATCTTCCTGGCCACCGGCAAGAGGCTGGGTGAGAAGAGCCGCCTGGGTGCGGACGCGGGGGGGCACCGCAAGTCGCTCCTCTCCTATCCCGAGGGGTTCCTGCAGGGGGCCATGTACATGACCGGGGGGGCGGTGCTGGTCACCTACACCCAGTACGTCATCGCACGCTCCGCCCTGGTCTACACCGTGCCGCTTTGCTGCTTCGGTCTGATGCGCTTCATCATGCGGGTGCAGGCGGGGCAGGGGGGGGATCCGACCGAGTCGCTGCTTAAGGACGGGCCGCTTTTTATCGTTGGGTTTTTGTGGGCCGCTATGATAGGGTGGGGCCTGTATGCCTGAAACGAGCGCCTCGATAGTGATAGCGGTCTACAAGCGGGCCGACTGGCTGGCACGCTGCCTCGCGGCGCTGGAAAAGCAGCGCGCCGCGGAGCCGTTCCAGACGGTGGTGATCGACGACGGCTCGCCCAACGGCGCGGAGATCGCCGCCGTGGTCCGGGACTGTTCGCTCCCCGTCCTGTTCCGGCGCCAGGAAAACGCGGGGCCGGCTGCGGCCAGGAATCACGGGGTGCGGGTAGGGTGCGGCGCCGTGGTCTGCTTCCTGGACGACGACTCGGTCCCCGACCCCGACTGGCTCAGGGAGATTTTGGCCACCTTCCGGGAGATCCCGGAGTCCGCCGTGGTGAACGGGCGCACCCGCTCCTACGACCGCGACAACGCGATGGCGCTCCTGCTGGAAAGGGAGGTCTATCCCGCCAAGAACTGGGCCACCTGCAACATCGCCTACCGCAGGGAGGTCCTGGAGGCGCTGGGGGGGTTCGACGAGAGCTTCCCGGAGCCGAGCTGGGAGGACAACGATCTCGGGCTGCGCGCCCGCTGGGCCGGCTACCGGCACGAGTACACCCCCAAGGCCGTGGTGTACCACCCCCACGAGCAGAGCCTGGACGAGTACCGGCAGAAGTGCCGGCTCAACGGCCGGGGCGCCGCCGTCTTCTCCCGCAAATACCTGTTCAAGAAACCGCTCTGGGGTCTGGCCACCCCGGTGCTCATGTCGCGCCGCCTGCCGCTGGGCCTTTTCCCCTCGGTATGGCTCAACAAAAGCGGCGCCGCGTACCTCAAGTTTCTCTGGTCCTTCTACTCGCTGCAGGGTTTCCTCGGCAGCTTCGCCTCAAGGAAGTATGGAAAAAACTAGAAGAGTAAAGATAGTCACCGGACTCAAGTGCAACATCCAGTGCGTCTTCTGCTACTACCGGGACAACCTGAACGCCCCCAACCGCGACCTCGCCGAGATCGTCGCCGACCTGGACTACGCCTTCAAGCGCGGGGTCCGCGAGATCGACTTCTCCGGGGGCGAACCGACCGTACACCCGGAACTGCCGCGCCTGATAGCCCAGGCCAAGGCGCTGGGCATGGTACGGGTCTGCATCATCAGTAACGGCTGGCGCCTGGCCGAGCGCCCCTACCTGCGCAGCCTCAAGGAAGCAGGACTGGACGAGATCCTCTTTTCGCTGCACGGTCCCAGCGCCGAGATCCACGACACCCTGACCGCCACCGCCGGCAGCTTCGCCCGGATCGTCCGGGCCATGGAGAATGCCGCAGCCGAAGGGGTTGCGCTGAGAACCAACACCGTGGTCAACACCCTGAACTGCCGCTCCCTGGTTGAGACCGGCCGCCTGGTGGCCGGGCTCGAGCCGGCCCAGGTGAATTTCATCACCATCAACGACTGGTGCTTCGCCAGGAACCTGGTGGACAAGCTCATGCTGGGCTACAGCGAGATGAGCCCCTTCCTCAAGGATGCCTGCGATCTTCTGGAGCCGCGCATCCCCGCGGTCAACGTCCGCTACATCCCCTTCTGTTTCATGCAGGGCTACGAGCGCTTCGTCTGCAACCACCGGCAGGTGGTCTACGACCGCTACGAGTGGGTGCCCCGGGTCAGGGCGCGCCTGGAACAGGGTACCAGCCTGGCGCGCTACCTGGGGATCCTGGGCTACGGGCTTCTGGCCTGCGGCGCGGTAACCAAGCTGGGGCGGCTCAGCCTGGCCGACACCCTGGACGAGAGCGTGGTGGCCGGGCTCAGGCGCTGGTTCTACACCAAGGGGAAGGGGTGCGCCGACTGCCGCTACGCCGAGCTCTGCGACGGGGTGGAAAAGACCTACGCCGCCAATTTAGGCCTGGGGGAGCTGGCGCCGGTCGCCGGCCCGAAGCTCAACGACCCGATTCACTTCCGCCGCGAGGACGCACGATGAATGATACCTTGACCCACGCCCTGGCGCTGGCCACAGCAAAGAACAAGGCGGCCCGCCCCGCGCTGCTGCAGACCAGGGAGCGGACGCTGACCCGCAGGGGGGTGCTCTGGCTGGGGCAGACCTGCAACCTGCGCTGCAAGTTCTGCTACTTCATCGACAGGATCGCCTCAAGCAAGCACGCGGAGCATCCCTTCATGTCTCTGGATAAGGCTCGTTTAATCTGCCGGACCCTCAAGGATTTCTACGGCAACACGTCCGTCGACCTGCAGGGAGGGGAACCGACCATTTACCCGGACATTCTCCCCCTGGTCAAGTTCTGCCGTGAGATAGGGCTTCATCCAACCCTCATCACTAACGGGCTGGTCCTGGACAAGATCGAGCTTTGCCAAAAGTTCAAGGACGCCGGGGTGAGGGATTTTCTGGTGAGCGTACACGGGGTGGGGGCGGTGTATGACGATCTGGTGGGGTGCCCGGGAGGAAGCGCCAGGCAGATGAAATCGCTGGCCAATCTGCGCGCTGTCGGCATCCCTTTCCGCTTCAACTGCGTGCTGGCGGAGCCGATCCTTTCCCAGCTCCCGGCGATCGCCAGACTGGCGGTGGAGACCGGGGCCAAGGTGGTCAATTTCATCAGTTTCAACCCCTTTGAAGACCAGTCCAGCCGGGGCCAGCGCAGCCTTCTCCATGTCCCGCGGTACTCGGAGGTGCGCCCCTACCTTACCGAGGCGCTCGATCTGCTCGACGAGGCGGGGATCGAGGCCAACGTACGTTATTTCCCTTTCTGCATGTTGGAGCCGCGGCACTATAAGAGCTGTTACAACTTCCAGCAGCTCTCCTACGACCAACACGAGTGGGACTTCGCCTCCTGGGGCTGGACGGGGTTGTCTCCGCAGCGTCAGCGCGACGGGGAGCTCTCGCCGCCGGTGCACCTCACGGCGGCCAGGTGGTGGTACGGGGTGAAAAAGCCGTTCAAAGCACTCTCCCGGCTACCCCTGCTGCGCCCGATCCTGTTCGGAGGACACCGCCTGCTGACGGTGGTTTCGGGAGCCAGGAACGGCTGCGACGAACTGTACCGGAAGGTGGCGAAGCTCAACTCCGAGATCCACTGCAGGTACGTCTACGCCCACGCCTGCCAGGCGTGCGCGGTGAAAGAGATCTGCGACGGTTTCCACGGCGACTACGCCGAACTGGTGGGGATGGCAGAGGCGACCGCGGTGACCGGGATGGCGCCGGTCCAAGACCCACGCCATTTCATAAACGGCCAGGAGAAGTACCAGGCGCCTGAAGACGAGCCTTTCTCCGGGATCGGGGCATGACGAAGGCTGCCTCCTTGCAGCAGTACCTCGCCAGCTATTTCGGGGACTCCGGCAACATCGTCGTGTACGGAGCGGGGTCCTTCGGCGTGAAGCTGGTAGATGGGCTTCAGCAGCTCGGCCGCTCCCGGATAGTGGTGGTCGACCAGCACAAAACAGGGGAGCTCGCCTCGGTCCCGATCAGTCACGACTATCGGTTCGAGGCGACGGACACGGTTGTGATTACCTTCTGCGACCTTGAGCAGTCCCATCCCGTGGCGCAAGAACTGTACGCCCGAGGGGTTACCGACGTACGGCTGCTGAGCAACCGGCTCCGCCAACATCTGGAGAGCGGGGAGGAAGGGGAACTGACCGGTTCGCGCGGGGACAACGACCTTTGGGCCAGGATACGCTCCTTCCGCCTCGGGAAAGTAAACCGCGAGTACCTGCTGTTTTCCCTGACCTATATCCTTTACCTCTTGAAGGGGCGGTTGGTGACGCCGCGCCCCGTGGAGGCCCTCTGCCCGCTCTGCACCTCTGCCACGCAAAGTCTAATGATCAGCGCTTGGGGCCATTGGATCCACGAATGCCCAGGCTGCTCGCACCACTTCGTGGCCAATCCCCCCTCCATCTCAAAGATCTCCCGGTTTTACAGCGGCTACCGCTACTTTCTGCAAAACTGCGGCTTCCAGGGGATCACCTGCCTGACCGACCAGGCGCAGTGGCAGGGGTGGCTGAGCGGCAGGGTGGGGGTGTTGGAGTTTTTCGACCTGCTCAAGGATTTCCGGGATCGGCCGGCCAGCATTCTGGAGCTAGGATGCTCGGAAGGGAAGCTTTTGGAGTATCTGAAGCAACAGGGGCATAGGGTGTGGGGATGCGACGTCAACACCGAGCTAGCCGCTATCGGTTCACGCACCTTCGGCGTCGATATCAGGGGAGGGACGCTGGCCGAGGCGGGATTTGAGGCGGAGAGCTTCGATCTGGTCATCGCTTTTCACACCGTCGAACATCTGGCCGACCCGGTCGCCGACCTCCTTTTGTGCCGGGATCTGCTCAGGCCGGGGGGGCGCATCCTGGTCGAGGTCCCCATCGGCGAGCTCGATTACGACAACCGGCACCACCTGCAGTTTTTCAGCGAGCGGTCGCTCAAGGAGTGCTTCCTCCGGCTGTTCGGGGAGGTTTCAATGGTCCCGTCCTATTTCCGCTACGGCAACGACGCGTACTGCACGGCTGCCCTCGCCTTAGCGGTCAAGCTTTAGGCGCGTAGGGAGAATCAATGACCGAATCAGCAGCGGTGACTAAAGTCGTGGACGACCAGGAGAAGTACCAGGTGCCTGAAGACGAGCGTTCCCTATGACCGGGGGCGCGCGGCAACCGGTAGAGGTCTCGGTGGTGGTCGCGACTATGAACCGGGGAGAGGAGCTGAACGACCTCCTCGCTTCCCTGGAAAGCCAGACCTTCCAGCCGTTCGAAGTGGTCATCGTCAATGACGGTTCCACCGACGGCACCGTCGCGACCCTGCAACGCTTCGCCGAGCGAACCTCGCTGGATTTCCGGTTCATTTCCCAGGAAAACAGAGGGGTGTCAGCGGCCCGCAACGTCGGTATCGGCGCGGCGCGCGGCAGGCTGGTGGCTTTTACCGACGACGACTGCGTGCTCCTGCCCCAATGGCTGGAGTTCCTCTTCCAAGCCCTGCAGCGGCAGCCAGAGGGTGTGGCAGGAGTCGGCGGGCCGCTGGACACGGTCGTGAAGAATCCGACCTCGCTGGCCGGGCGTTTCGTGAAGAACCAGGACGACTTCAACTACATTCCCGTCTTCGGCGGCCCGGTCATCCTGCACCGGCACGTCTCCCGGGTAGGGGAAGAGGAAAACATCCCTTATCTGCGGACCTCCAACGCGCTCTTCAGGAAGGATGCGCTGCTCGCCGTGAGAGGGTTCGACGAGGCCTTCCGGCAGCCGGGAGGTGAGGACCCCGATCTCTGCTACCGGTTAATCAGCGCCGGTTGGCGCCTGAGGCTCAGGAAGGAGATCCGTGTCCTCCACAAGTCCAGAGACAGCTTCTCCGCCTACTTCAGGTCCTTGCGCAATTACCTCCGGGGTGAGTTTCGCAAGAGCAGAAAACGGCGGCTCTACCTGGAGCCGGTTATCCGCAGGACTTACAGCCTGCTCTTCTTCAGGAAGATCGCCGTCGCCGGGCTCTTCACTCTGGCTTTTCCGGCTACCCTTTTTTCCGCGATGAAACGGTTCGGGGGCATCGACGGCGCCGTCTATGCCCTGGTGACACTGGCCAGCAAGTATGCCGCCCTGGCGGTAACGGCGCGATGCCAATGCGAGTCCGTGCGGGGGCGTTTCCACTGATGGCAACACGTTCGGGAGCGGTCTCGATCACGTTACGGCATTTCAAGGGAAGGGTGGCCCTGTGGAGTTTCGACATCCCCCCCAAGGACTACGACAGCAACCACCATATGAGGATCAAAAACGGCTTGTATGAGATGCTGATCACTGCCAAAGGGACTCTTGAGCGCTATCCCTTTTATTCGGAGAACGCAAGAAGGCTCTATGAAATTTTCCATCTGCACGAAATATTCAACCAGTATCTCTGTGCGTTTTTTGAAGCCCAGATGGCGCAACTGCAACCGGAGGCATGATCCAGACAGGGATCTAACTATGGCGACGCATTCATCGATGGAGCACCAAATCGTTATCGAAGCCGGTGGGGGTATCCAGCGCTACTGGCGCGACCTGTGGTCCTACCGGGAGCTCTTCTTCTTCCTCGCCTGGCGCGACCTGCTGGTGCGCTACAAGCAGACCGCCATCGGGGTGGCCTGGAGCGTGCTGCGCCCCTTCGTCACCATGGTGGTCTTCAGCGTGGTCTTCGGGAAGCTGGCGAAGCTCCCCTCCAACGGGGTGCCCTATCCCATCATGGTCTTCGCCGGGCTTCTCCCCTGGCAGTTCTTCGCCAACGCCCTCTCCGAGAGCAGCAACTCCCTGGTGGACAGCGCCCATCTCCTCACCAAGGTGTATTTCCCGCGGCTGATCGTCCCGGCGAGCTCGGTGATCGTGGGGCTGGTCGATCTGGCAATCTCCTGCGTGGTGCTGGGCGCCATGATGCTCTGGTACCGCTTCCTGCCGGATGCAAAGGTTGTTTTCCTCCCGGTCTTCGCGCTTTTGGCGTTTGCCGCCTCCTTCGGCACCGGGCTGTGGTTCGCGGCCCTCAACGTGAAGTACCGCGACTTCCGCTACGTGGTCCCGTTCCTGGTGCAGTTCGGCCTCTACCTCTCGCCGGTGGGCTTCTCAAGCGCCATCGTGCCGGAGCAGTGGCGACTGCTCTACTTCCTGAATCCCATGGTGGGGGTGATCGACGGCTTCCGCTGGGCGCTGCTCGGTGACGCCTTCCCGGTGAACTGGGAGGGTGTCGCCCTCTCCGCCGCGCTCGTCCTCGTCATCTTCGCTGGCGGGGTCCGGTACTTCCGCCGCATGGAACGCTCCTTTGCGGACGTGGTGTAGCCGATGTCCAGCGTGATTTCCGTGGAGAATCTGGGGAAGAAGTACTTCCTGTCGCACCAGGGGAAGCGGGAGTCGTACACGGCCCTGCGCGAGGTGATCGCCGACACCTGCAGGTCGTGGGGGAGGCGCGCGCTGTCCCCTTTTGTCCCGGCCAGGGGAGGAGATTGCCGCGAGAGGGAGGAGTTCTGGGCCCTGCGGGACGCGTGCTTCGAGGTGCGGCAGGGTGAGCGGGTGGCGATCATAGGGCGCAACGGCGCGGGAAAGTCGACCCTCCTGAAGATCCTGAGCCGCATCACGGAGCCAAGCACGGGGCGGGTGCGCGTCAGGGGACGGGTGGCGAGCCTTCTGGAGGTGGGCACCGGTTTCCATCCTGAACTGACAGGGCGGGAGAACATCTTCCTGAACGGTGCCATCCTGGGCATGAGCAGGGCGGAGATAAACAAAAAGTTCGACGCGATCGTCGACTTCGCGGAGATGGAGAAGTTCCTGGACACCCCGGTTAAACGGTACTCGTCGGGGATGTATGTCCGGCTGGCATTTTCCGTCGCTGCCCATATCGAGCCTGACATCCTCATAGTCGACGAAGTTCTGGCTGTAGGTGATCTCATTTTTCAAAAGAAATGCTTCAACAAATTGAAGGAGGACACCCACGCAGGCCAGACGGTTCTTTTGGTCAGTCACAACATGCAGGCGCTGAACTCCTTGAGCCATACGGCAATCTGCCTCGAAAGCGGTGCCATCGTGGATAGCGGGAAGACCGCCGATGTGACGATGAGGTATCTGCAGAAGTTTCACGAGGCCGATAGCGCCGACGCCGGCGGAAGCTTACGCCACCTGGTCTTTTCCGGAACCATCATCATCCGCAGGGTGCAGATGTTCAACTCTAAAAAGGTGATGACGACGAGCTTTCACTTCCGCGAACCTTTCTCCCTGCTCTTTACTTTCGAGGTCTTGGCTCCTGTAGTAAATGCCAGAGTGGGCTTTGCTGTTTGCACGATGGAGGGGACACGTCTCTCGACGACGCACCATACCGACAGCGGCCACCTTCCGTTGAGCCTGGACAGGGGTCTGTACTGCCTCGATGTGGAGGTCGAAAATCAGCTGACTCCGGGGCAGTATGTCATCGAAGGGGGCATTCATGACATGGAGACGGCCAAGGGGCTCGACTCGATACCCAATGCGATCACTTTCTCCGTCGTTAACTTCTCAGAGGATGGAACTTCGAAACACGATCAGTTCAACTCGAGCTATTTTTACCTGCCGACGAAATGGCAACCTCCTCGGGTGGTGACTCTCTGAACCAAATATGACAGGCGCCACCGTGACGCCTTTCCAGACATCCAAGGATCGTATGAAAGTACTATTTGTAGAACCGTCTTTTGTCGAGATACATGCAGATGATGCCATCTTCCCGTTCGGCTATGCCTGCCTTGGTGCAGTCCTCCAGAGGGAAGGCCACCAGGTCGAGTACCTGCTCCCATCCGTAAAGCGGCTGGACTTGCAGCAAGTGGTCGAGATCGTTGCCGCTACCGATGCCCGGCTCATTGCCATCGGTGGACTCACCGCTTATTTCAACCTCATAACCGAGCTCGTATCCCGTATCAAGGCCTTGAGAAACGACCTCCTTGTCGTGCTCGGCGGGCCGATGGTTACGTACATGCCGGAATTGGCGCTGAAGAGATCGTCCGCTGATTTCTGCGTCGTTGGTGAGGGGGAGAAGGCCCTGCTCAAATTGGTCGATGCCCTGGAAAGGGGGACCAGCCTCGAAACGATCACGGGCCTCATATACCCGTCAAACGGCAAAGTGATCAACAACGGCTTTGGCGAGATGATGCCATTCGAAGAGATGCCCATGCCGAATTGGGACGATTTCCCGATGGACTTCTACCTGTATTCGGGATGGTACCTCCCTTCCTGGTCGCGGTCGAACAAGACCAAGGTCTTCGCCTGGATGCTGAGCCGCGGCTGCCCCATGAAGTGCAACTTTTGCGCGTCAGGGTGCGAGCCGCGCTACAAGAGTATCGACCTTGCCGTCAGAGAACTGGATCAGATCGTCGAGAAGTTCGATCCCGATTATTTATTGTTCGCCGATAATTTCCTGATGCGGGAAAAGAACTACATATCGGAGCTCTGTCACGCCATCATTGCTAGAGGATTCAGGTTCAAGTTCAGCGTGACCTGCCGGGTCAACGTGGTGGACGATACCCTCCTGGCACTGATGCGCCGCGCCGGTTGCGAAATGATCTTTTACGGCCTGGAGTGCGCCAACGACCAGATCCTCAAATTCATGAGGAAAGGGATCACCGTCAACCAGGCTGTAAATGCGATAGAGCTGACAAAGAAAGCCGGCATCTACCCGATGGTCTCGATAATGTTCGGGCAACCCGCAGAGACGCTGGATGATTTCTACAACTCGATAAAGATAGCTCTCAGCACGACGATACCTGCAGATCCCGTCCCGAACATCGCGAGCGTCATGCAGCTCATCACCTTTCCTGGCACTGGAATATTCAGACACGCCCGGGAAACGGGGCTTTTCTCCGATGACGAAGATTACTGGAACAAGTACGGGAACGACTTCATCATTTCTTACACAGGATACAACAAGCAACAGGTTCAGAAGTTCGTAGACAAGGGCAACATGCTGCTGCGTTGGAAGTATCACCAAAGCATGGCCGACAAGCTTTTACTGGACTTCAAGGAGGGGACCACTCGTTCTTCTGCCTTCAGGAACAAGGTCAAGTTGTTCTTCAAGAACAATCCCCGAATCTTGAAGGCCTGTTCTTTACTGTTGGGCAAGGAGCGAATCGCTATGGTCGAAAGGTTTTCCGAGCATGATGACGCTCAATCGAAATTCATCTCCAGATGCGTTTCGGGCATCGTGAAAACACACAACCGTTTCCGGTCCGGGGAGTGAGTCAGGCCTATGTTGCACTACAGAACCACACTGGAAGAGATTGGTAGACACTACCCCAGCATGGAAGCCGTCTTTGAGGACGGCAACTACACCTACGTCGCTGCCTTCGCCAAAGACTCTGAACTCAAAGGGTGCGCCTACATCATGCTCGGTCATCCCGAAAAGGGAATCGAGATCCTGGATTCCTGCGGCTGCAACACGGAGAGGAGTTTGTCCTACCGGGCGATAGGATACTGGTTTCTTGGAAATGATTCCCGTTGCTTGTCGCTTTTGGACCAAGTTCTGGAAAAGAACCCGTATTGCGCACTTAGTGGAGGGTTGAGGCGGTTACTTGGAAAAAAGCGGATCAAGGTCCTGGTCTTCAACAAGGAGTTTGACACCAAGGCACTGCTTTGCGACGAGAGATTCGATATCGTTACCGTTGGCCGCTCTTGTAACGACGACATCCGCATCCGGTTCGACGAAGGAGGCGACGTCGTCATGAGCCGTCTGGAGCGTATGCAGTGGACGCCCGACTTTCTTTTCGTGTTCCGGCCCGAGTACCTGGTACTGCCCCAGGGGCTCGAACTGCTGCCATTTCCCAAAATAGCCTTCTGCTCTGACTATGACCTGCACCTTTACCAGAGATACAACTGCTTCAAGAAATTCGACAAACTCGTCGTTTACTCCAGTGTGGACCATTTCGAGTCACAGAGGCTGTTCGACAGGAGCGTCTATACCCATATCTTCGCCGTCGCGGCGAGCAAGCTCCAGCCAGACAACGCCAAAAGCGAGAAAAAATACGACATCGTCCTTACCGGGTCATCCTTCAAGACCTTCTTTGCGGATAAATCCATTCTCATTTCGGCCCTGACTGCACTGGATCCCAAATACCACATCCTCGTCAACGATGGTTTCGTCTCTCGCCAAAAATATGAGCAATGGATGCAGCAGGCGAGGGTGGTTCCTACTTTCGTCAGGTTTTACGGGTGCTTCCCGACGAGGGGAATCGAGGCCCTGGCTGTCGGCGCCACGGTTTTGTACCCTGACCAGGGCGTGCTGGAACTGTTTGTCGAAAAAGGAAACGGAGTCTTCCCGTACGGTTCGACGTCTCTACCCGAGGATGCGGAAAAGGCCATTGCGCAGTCACAACAGTTCTCTCACGCTTCGATTTCGCGGGACCTGGAAATCTTCGCCCCGACCCGCTCGGTTGGCCAGTTCTTCAAATTTTGCTCGGTGATTTCTGTTCTTCCCTCCCGAGAGAACGGCAAAATGGATCACTGCGAGCGGGACGATCTCAGCGTGGTCGGATTCCACACCCTGCACGGCACCACTGCAGCTGGCCTCACCGCAGAGCAGGTAGCCGCGCATTTCACGGAGATGATAGCCCATAACAAAGGCCTCGACCGCAGTAAGCATTCCGTAAATTCGACCGCCATCGGCTACGTCTACCTGCGCCAGCATGTCGACCGTGACCTTCTATACGTTTCTGCCGCCGCCAGAGACCTAATGATCGAACAGGCCGTCTCGACCTTGAGGGAAGGAGTCGGTGAATTCCCGGACGCGCTCGTTTTGTATTTCAACCTTGGGAGGATTCTCTTTCATTTCAAAGACAAAGATGCCGCCTTCGAAATCTTCGACCGCATGCTTTCATTGCGGCACTCTTTGAAGCTGGACGATTTGCAGGACGATATCATGTCCGGCATGTTCTTCTTTGACGGCTACTTTCCTTACCGGGATTATGTCGATGCAATCGTCAACAGGAAAATGGGCAAGGAACGTGACGACGATCCCTCGCCACAAGCCATCGTTTTCAGTGGAGTGCACTACTACCTGGCCCTCATACATGAAGGTAAGGGACTGATTTCTTCTGCCCTTGCGTCAGCAAACGACTCCCTGGCGTGCCATCCTGGCAACTTCATTACGAAGCGCCTTATGGTTCGTCTGCTGCGATCTGACTACAAGGCGACGGGATTCTTGGCGCAACTGCCTTTGTTGATCAGATATCACGAAGAAAGCACGGCGGCTTACTCCAGGTACATCCATCCCGACATCCTATGGCATGCCGAGGCGCTAGCCGCCCTGGAAAGATACGAAGAACTGAAGGCCGCACTGTGCCGATGGTTCCTGTTCTTCAAGAGAATCAGAGAGGACTGCGAGGTGCTGCCCCTCGATCTCTCCTTTGTAAACGGCATCCTCTCGTTCTCTGGACATCTTCCAGACGAGGGACGTCTGATGTTCGAGAAGATCGATGCCTTTGTCAGGGGGGGCAGGGGCACCGATTTCTCTCAGCTAGAGGAGGAAGTGATTTTCAAACTGTACAAAACGGAAAACAGGCTGGAGGAATTGGCTGCCGCAATTGCTGCAGGAAGGTATACACCTTCGAAGGGCTCGTTCGGCTCTCTGAAGATCGCCGTGCATCTGACCCGATGGTCTTCCGCTCCCAAAGCGGTCCCCTTTTACCTGCGCCACCTCAGGGAGACCGGCTACTTTGGCTGGGGGAGTGACGAAGGGCTTAAATGGCATGAGATCATTGAATTCATCTCCGTGGTGACCGAAAAATCACCCCGGCTGTTCCAACTGGCAAGGTACGTCTACCATGTGGCGAAGAGACTGCGTTTCCCGTTGAGGATACCGAGGCATCCCTAAGATCCCTTTCGCAGGTCGGCCCTGGTCTCCATCGTGACGCCTTCCTACCATCATGGGGCATATATCCATTTCGTGTTCGGGCGGGAGCTCAAGGAGCTCCTGAAGGACCGACTACCAGTCATATAAGGAGAGAAGCACCATGTCACAAAAAGTCCTGATAACCGGGGGCGCCGGCTACCTGGGTTCCATCCTCACGGAGCACCTGCTCGCCAGGGGGTATCGCGTCTCCTCGGTGGACAACCTGATGTACGGGGAACAGAGCCTCTACCACTTCTGCGCTAACCCCAACTTCGACTTCGTTTTCGGCGACGCCAGGGACGAGTCCCTGATGAAGAAAGTGGTGGCCGAGGCCGACGTCATCATCCCCCTGGCCGCCATCGTCGGCGCCCCCTGCTGCGACCGGGATCCGCTGATGGCGACCTCGGTCAACCTGGACGCCATCAGGATGATCAACGCCCTGCGCAGCCCTTCGCAGCTCATTGTCTACCCCACCACCAACAGCGGCTACGGCACCAGGACGGGGGACCTCTACTGCACCGAGGAGACGCCGCTGGAACCGATCTCGCTCTACGGGCAGACCAAGTCCGAGGCCGAGGAGGCGGTGCTGCAGTCCGCCAACAGCATCACCCTGCGCCTGGCTACCGTCTTCGGCATGTCGCCGCGGATGCGGATGGACCTGCTGGTCAACCACTTCGTCTACGCCGCGCTGACCGACCGCTACCTGGTCATCTTCGAGAAGGATTTCAAGCGCAACTACATCCACATCCGCGACGTCGCCGACTGCTTCATCCACTGCATCGAGAACTCCGCGGCCATGACCGGCCGCCCCTACAACGTCGGCCTCGATGACGCGAACCTCTCCAAGGAGGAACTGGCGCTCAAGATCAAGGAGCGCCTCCCCGACTTCTACATCCACTTTTCGGAGATCGGCACTGACCCCGACAAGCGCAACTATATTGTCTCCAACCAGCGCCTGCGGGAGGCGGGCTTTGCCGCCAGCCGCTCGCTGGACGACGGCATTCGGGAGCTGATCAAGGGCTGCCGGTTGTTCGGGCGCTCCCAGCGCAAGAACGTCTGATGGCGCCTCTTACCGGCATCACGGCCGCGGTGCTCGCCGGAGGGCTGGGGACCAGGCTGCGCGAGGCTGTGGCCGACAAGCCGAAGGTGCTGGCGCAGGTCAACGGTCGCCCCTTCCTCGCCTATCTGCTGGACACGTTGGCGGGGGCGGGGGTCCGCCGGGCGATCCTCTGCACCGGCTACCTGGCCGACCAGGTCCGCACCGCCTTCGGAACGGAGTTCGGAGGGGTGGAGCTTCTCTACTCGCAGGAGGAAAGCCCGCTCGGCACCGGCGGCGCCCTGAGTCTGGCGCTCCCGCTGCTGGACTCCTCGCCGGTGCTGGTCTTAAACGGCGACTCCTTCTGCGATGCCGACCTCGCCCTCTTCGCGCGGCAACACCTTGCCTGCGGCGCGGCGGCCTCCCTGGTGCTGGCCCGCGTCGCCGACGTCGCCCGCTACGGTGCCGTGGAGACCTCCGGCGACGGGACCATCACCTCCTTCGAGGAGAAGGGGAGACGCCGAGGGGACGGGCTGATCAACGCCGGCATCTACCTGCTGGAGCGCTTCCTGATCGAGGGGCTCCCGGCCGGGAGGGCGCTCTCCCTGGAGAAGGAACTCTTCCCCGGACTGATCGGCCACGGCCTCTACGGCTTCGCCCAAGGGGGCAAGTTCATTGACATCGGCATCCCCGCCGACTACTATGCTGCTGGCGCGTTCTTCGCCGACCGGCGCGGCTTAAGGCCATCAGGAGGGCAGACATGATCATCAGCAGGACCCCCTACCGCATCTCCTTCTTCGGAGGCGGCACCGACTACCCGGGCTGGTATGAAAAGCACGGCGGAGCCGTGCTCGCCACGGGGATCGACAAGTACTGCTACATAACCTGCCGTTATCTTCCACCCTTCTTTGAGCACAAGAGTCGGTTCGTCTATTCCAAGATCGAGAACTGCCAGGGGATCGAGGACATCAACCATCCTGCTATCCGGGAAGTGCTGCGTTATCTGAAGATAGAGCGCGGGGTGGAGGTGCACCACGACGGCGACCTGCCAGCCCGCAGCGGCATGGGCTCCAGCTCCTCCTTTACCGTGGGGCTTTTGCACGCGCTCTACGCGCTGAAGGGGATCATGCCTACCAAGCATCAGCTGGCCATGGAGAGCATCGACATCGAGCAGAACATGATCAGGGAAACCGTCGGCTCCCAGGACCAGGCCACCGCGGCCTACGGCGGCTTCAACCACATCCAGTTCCTCACCAACGGCGAAATCTCGGTGCGCCCGGTGATCATGTCCAGCGACAGGCTGCACGATCTGAACCGCCATCTGATGCTCTTTTATACCGGAATCAAGCGCACCGCCGCCGAGGTCGCCGTGAGCTACGTCCAGGACATCGAATCGAAGAGGCGCCAGCTGCGCATCATGAAGGACCTGGTCGAGGAGAGCCTCTCCCTGATTAACAGCAACACCGGCCTGTCCGGGTTCGGCGAGCTGATGCACGAGGCCTGGCAGGCCAAGCGCAGCTTGAGCTCCAGCGTCACCAACGACGAGGTGGACCAGATGTACGCCGCCGCCCGCTCCGCCGGCGCCATCGGCGGCAAAATCACCGGGGCAGGTGGGGGCGGCTTCATGCTGCTCTTCGTCCCCCCCGAGCACCAGGCCAAGGTGCGCCAGGCGCTCAACAAGCTGATTCACGTACCGTTTTCGTTCGACAACAACGGAAGCCAGATCGTCTACTTTCAGCACGAGGAGGACTACTCCCGGGTGGAAGAGGAGAGAAACGGTCTGGACATCTCGCCGTTCCGGGAGCTCGCGAGCCTGGAGACGGCAAAGGAACAGTGCAATGGCAAATAAGCATCGCCTTGCGGACAAGTCCCTCTGGGTGAGGCGGGAGACCCTGAGGATACATGGGCTGGCCCCGGAGACGCGCGTAGCCTCTTCGCTGTCGGCGGTGGAGCTCTTCGTGGCCCTCCACTACGCTCCGATCATGGCCTTCGATCCCGCCAATCCGCGCTGGGAAGGGCGCGATCGGCTCATCATCAGCAAGGGGCACGGCTCGATTTGCTACTACCCGATTCTCGCCGACCTGGGCTACTTCCACCCGGACGAGCTGGACAAAATCTGCCAGCAAGGCTCCTTCCTCGGCGGCATCCCCGACACAATCATCCCCGGCTACGAGACCATCAACGGCTCCCTGGGGCACGGGGTCGGCGTCGCCTGCGGCATGGCCCTGGCCCTCAAGGCGCGCCGTTCCGACGCCACCGTCTTCGTGATGATCGGAGACGGCGAGCTGAACGAGGGGTCGATCTGGGAAGGATTCATGTTCGCTGCGCATCACCGTCTGGACAACATCGTGGTCATCCTGGACAACAACGGGCTCTGCATGCTGGACCGCTGCGAGAGGGTGCTCGCCCTGGAGCCGCTGCATACCCGCTTCGCCTCCTTCGGGTGGCAGTGCAGCCGCATCGACGGCCACGATCTTGCCGAAATCTGCGACACCCTGGCCGCCTGCAAGTCGCGACGCGACGGCGCGCCCCAGATGGTCATCGCCGATACGGTGAAGGGCAAAGGGGTTGCCGCACTGGAGACCGACACGCTGTGCCACGTAAAATCGCTGCTCGGCAAGGAACTCGAGGCGGCGCTGGAGGGATTGCAATGAGCCAGAATCCGGCGCGACCGATGCGTGACGTATTCATTGAAACCCTGTGCAATCGCATGGTGACCAACGACGCCATCTGGTTCCTGGCCGCCGACCTGGGATCGCCGGCGCTGGACCGGATGCGGCAGGAGTTCCCAGATCGCTTCTTGAACGTCGGCATAGCCGAGCAGAACCTGGTCAACGTGGCTGCCGGCCTCGCGCTGGAGGGGCAGACCGTTTACGGCTACGCCATTGCCCCCTTTATCGCCATGCGTGCCTATGAGCAGGTGCGGGTGAACCTCTCCATCTCCTCGCAGATCAGGCCGGTCAACGTGAACCTGATCGGCGTCGGCGGCGGGGTCAGCTACCAGGTCTCCGGCCCCACCCACCACTGCCTCGAGGACTTGAGCATCATGAGGCTTTTGCCCAACATGACGGTGTTCTCCCCCAGCGATGCCCGGCTCGCCGAGGCGTTCGTCGATTACACACTGGCGCACCGGGGGCCGAAGTACCTCCGCTTTGACGGCAAGGCGCTCCCCGCTCTGTACGACCACATCGCCCCGGAGCTCCTGGAGGACGGCTTCTGCCATCTTATCGAGGGGGAAGAGGTCTGCCTGGTCGCTACCGGCTACATGACCCAGCGCGCCGTTCGGGTGGCCAAGGAGAAGGGCGTCGGCGTCGTCGATCTCTTCATGCTGAAGCCCTTCAACGTCGACAAGCTCTTCACCGAGCTGAGCCGCTACCGCCACGTGATCACCATGGAGGAGGGGTTCACCAACGCCGGCGGCCTGGATGCGGCGATCGGAGCCCTCCTTGCCCAGCGCCGCAGCACCATCACCATGGACCGCATCGGCTTCAACGACAGCTACGTCTTCGACCTGGGAAGCCGCGACTCACTGCACGGGCTCAACGACATGGATGATGCTGCCGTGATCGCCGCCGTCGATAACGCGAGGCGCGGATGAGCGAACGCACCCACCTGGTGCTGATAAACCCCGGCAATCGCCGGCAGGTTTTCCAGAACCTAGGCGACGACGTCGCAGGCATCGAACCGCCGTTCCTCGTGGCGGTGATGGCATCCTACCTGCGTGACAAGGGGTACGGCGTCGCCATCATCGACGCCAATGCCGACAACCTGGCGCCTGACGAGGTGGCGGCGCGGGTGCGGCAACTCGATCCCTTGCTTGCGGCCGTCATCGTCTACGGCTCCCAGCCTTCCGCCTCTACCCAGAACATGACCAACGCCGGGCTGATCTGCGCGGCCCTCTCGCAGCTGGGCGTGGCCAAGGTGGCCATCGGAGGACTGCACCCTTCGGCGCTGCCGCGGCGCACCCTGCTGGAGGAGCAGGTCGACTTCGTGATCCAGGGAGAAGGGATCGAGACCATCAAGGAGCTGCTGGCAGCCCTCGATGGCGGGCCCGTGCAGCTCTCCGAGGTCCGGGGGCTCTGGTACCGCGACCGGGAGGAGGTGCATTCCCTCCCCCCCGCGCCGCCGGTTCCTGATCTGGACCGCATGCTGCCGCAGGCTGCCTGGGACCTGCTCCCCATGGAACGCTACCGTGCCCACAACTGGCACTGCTTCGACGACATCGAGCACCGCTCCCCGTATGCCGCCATCTACACCAGCCTGGGCTGCCCCTTCAACTGCGTTTTCTGCTGCATCAACGCCCCCTTCGGCAAGCCCGGCATCCGCTACCGCAGCCCGGAGAAGGTGGTGGCGGAGATCGACCTGCTGGTACGAGACTACGGCATCCGCAACCTCAAGATCGTGGACGAGCTCTTTGTGCTGCACGAGCCGCACTACATGGGGATCGTCGACCTCTTGATCAAGCGGGACTACCGGCTCAACATCTGGGCCTATGCCCGCGTCGACACGGTGAAGCCGGAGAACCTCGCGCGCATGAAAGAGGCGGGGATCAACTGGCTGGCCCTGGGGATCGAGTCGGCCAACCCGGCGGTCCGGGACCAGGCTGTCAAGCAGATGCGGGTCCAGGACGTCAGGCAGGTAGTGCGCTCCATCCAGGATGCCGGCATTCGGGTGATCGCCAACTACATCTTCGGCCTCCCCGAAGAGACGGCGGAGACCATGCAGGAGACCCTCGACATGGCTCGCGAGCTCGAATGCGAGTTCGCCAACTTCTACAGTGCCATGGCCTATCCCGGCTCCAAGCTCTACGACATTGCCGTCGAGAGCGGTTGGGGGCTCCCCGCCAGCTGGCATGGTTACTCCCAGCACTCCTATGAAGCGACACCGCTTCCCACCAAATACCTCAGGGCGGCCGAGGTCCTCGCTTTCAGGGACCACGCCTTCCACGCCTATTTCTCAGGCGCGGAATATCTGCAGATGCTGGAGGAGAAGTTCGGCAAGGAGGTCCGGGAGCATATCGAGCGTATCACGGCGACCCGACTGAAACGAAAACTACTAGGAGATTAACGGAGCACCCAAACATGTCCCTTAAAGTACCTTTCGGAACCATCACCATCACCGACACCGCCAAGCGCCTGATCAACGAGGCCCTGGACACAAGACGCATCTCGAGCGGTAAGCTGGTGCGCCAGTTCGAAGACCAGTTCGCAGCCCTGCTGGGAGTCAAGGAGGCTGTCGCGGTTAGCAGCGGCACCGATGCAGACGTCCTGGCGCTGGCGGTACTGCACGATGTCGGCGCCAAGCGCGGCGACGAGGTCATCGTCCCCTCCCTCTCCTTCGTCGCCACCGGCAACGCCGTCGTTCACGCCGGCTTCACCCCCGTCTTCGTCGATATCGAGCGTGAGACGCTGAACATCGACCCTGCGCAGATCGAGGCGGCCATCACCCCACGCACCAAGGCCATCATGCCGGTGCACCTGATGGGTAAGCCGGCCGAGATGGACACAATCAATGCCATCGCGAAAAAGCATGGCCTCCTCGTCATTGAGGATGCCGCCGAGGCGCACGGCGCCATGTACAAGGGGAAGCCGGCCGGTTCCCTGGCGGATCTCGGCGCCTTCAGCACCTACGTCGCCCACATCATCACCACCGGCGAGGGGGGCATGGTCACCACCGATAACGAGCACTTCGGAGAGATCCTCCGCTCGTTGCGCTCCCACGGCAGGAACTGCACCTGCAAGCACTGCATCCTCAACCAGGGAGCCGAGTACTGCGCCAAGCGCTTCAGGGGTCCCGGCGGCGAGGATGTCCGTTTCACCTTCGACCGCATCGGCTACTCATGCAAGATGAACGAGCTCGAAGCGGCCATTGGCATCGGAGCCATGGAGCTTTACCACGAGATCCTCCGCAAGCGCCACGACAACCTTATCCACGTGCTGGAGCGCTTCGACCGTTTCGCGCCTTACCTGTCGACCATCCGGGAGGAGCCGCACGAAACCATCGGGCCGCACGCCATCCCCATCATCATCAACGAAGGCGCCCCCTTCAGCCGCGCCGAGCTGACCCGGTGCCTGGAGAAAAGCGGCATTGAGACCCGCACCCTCTTCGTCTCGATGCCGACTCAGTGCCCCGGCTTCGCCCACCTTGGCTACCGGCTCGGGCAGTTCCCCAACGCCGAGTACATGGGGGTGCACGGCATCCACATCGGGGTGCACCAGGACGTGGGGATCGGGGAGATGGATTACGTGCTAGAGGTGCTGGAGAAGTTCCTTGAATCGCACCATTAGGGGAGGGAAGAGTACGCCGGGCGGCGGCCCGATTCGACTGTGCTGCGGCAAGAGCCGGAAAGTGTCCGGCCCTGATTCGGACGATGGAGCCGCATGGGAACTAGCTGGAGGTGATCCCGCGGTATATCGATGGTCTGGGCAGGGCATCCCGATGATGCTGAAGGCAATGAAGCAAGACGTTAAATTCAACGAAATAGGTGAATTGTTTCGTGTCACTTTCCGGATTGGACGTCCCGTTGAACCTGGGCGCGAGGGGTTAGCGGCTGGTGCGAACACGACTTCTTAAACGAATCGACGGCATGGTGGGTGGGATGGTCGCCGCCTGCCTGCCGGCCGCCCGGCCGCGCAATGGGGGCGTGCCGCGGCGCATCCTGGTGATCCGGCCTGGCGGCATCGGCGACGCCGTGTTGCTCATGCCCGCGCTGCTGGCCCTGAAAAAGAGGTACCCTCAGGCGAGCCTGACGGTTCTTGCCGAAAGGCGTAACGGCGGCGCTTTTGCCCTTTGCCCGGCTGTGGACCGCCTGCTTCTCTACGATACTCCCGCACATTTGTTCTCCGCCATCCGCGGCGGCTACGATCTGGTCATCGATACCGAACAGTGGCACCGGCTCTCCGCCGTGGTGGCTCGGTTAGGCAGCGCTGGCAATTCCATCGGCTTTGCCACCAACGATCGTAGCCGCCTCTTCTCCCATCAAGTTGGCTATTCCCACGACGACTACGAGGCCGACAGCTTCTTCAGTCTCCTGGCGCCGCTGGCCATTGCAAAGCCGGCCCGCCTGAGTCTCCCCTTCGTCACAATCCCCCAGCAAGCCCTGGAGCGCGCTGACCAGGAGTTGGCTGTGCCTTCCGGCAACCGCTTCGTCGCCATTTTCCCGGGCGCCAGCACCCCGGAACGACGCTGGGGCGCGGAGCGCTTTCGGGTGGTGGCTGAACGCCTGGGCCAAAAAGGAATCCCCGCGGTGGTTGTGGGGGGCAAGGACGATGCGGCGGAGGGGGAGGTCATCGTGCAGGGCTGCGGGGGGGTCAACCTGGCGGGGAGGACTTCGCTGGCGGAGACGGCAGCGGTCCTGGCCCGCTCCGCGCTCCTCATCTCCGGCGACTCGGGGGTGCTGCACATCGCGGTCGGGTTGGTGATTCCTACCGTGTCGCTTTTCGGGCCCGGGATCGAGGCCAAGTGGGGGCCGAAAGGGGAGGGGCATGTGGTGTTGAACCGGCGTCTCTCCTGCTCCCCCTGCACCCGTTTTGGCACCACGCCGCCGTGCCCATCCGGGGCGCGCTGCCTTGCTGAGATAACGCCGGAAGAAGTGGTGAGGGCTGCCAAGGAGCTGCTGGCGAAGTCGGATCGCCTCTGACCCATCTCCACCCCGCCCCTTGAAGGGAAGGGGGCCTATGTGGGGCGCGCAGCGAAGGTGAACAACAATGGGCGAACACAAGGTTCGCCCCTACGGCGTCACCGAGGGGCGAATCTTGTATTCGCCCTTTTTACGAGGAGTATCCAAGGGCTCCCTCACCTTCAAGGGGAGGGCTGGGGTGGGGATGGGGGTAGATCGATGGGCGAGAGGGTCTTCTCACGCGCCACCACCCGGTTACGCCCGGTCTGCTTGGCCTGGTAAAGTCCCTCGTCGGCGCGCTTCAAAAGCGAGAGCGGCGTGTCCTCTCCCCCCAACTGCGCCACCCCCAAGCTTATGGTCACCTTGAGCTCCTTCCCGCCGGTCGCGATCACCAGCTGCTCCACGGCGACCCGGAAGCGGTCGGCGAGCAGGGAGGCGTTCTCCAGCGGAGTCTCGGGTAGGATGCAGCAGAACTCCTCGCCGCCGTAGCGCACCAGGCAGTCGGTCTTGCGGATGCTGTCGGAAAGCCGCCCCGCCACCGCCGCCAGCACCCGGTCCCCGGCATCGTGGCCGTGGCTATCGTTCACCTTCTTGAAAAAGTCGATGTCCAGCATGATCACGCTTAGGCTCCGGCCGTGGCGCGTGTGCCTCTTGCACTCGTCGGAGAGCCTGTTGTCCAGGTAGCGCCGGTTGAAGGCGCCGGTGAGCTGGTCGCGGATGTTCAATTCCCGCAAGCGGTGCTGGGTGAGCGCGCGCTCGGTCACGTCCTGCACCGTGACCAAGAGGTGGCGGATGCTGCCGTCCGGCTGGTGCAGCGGCGCGCAGGCGCACTGCTGCTGCATCAGGTCGAAGAGACCGTTGGCGCTTCCCACCACCTTGAAGGGGAACAGGTAGTGGTGCAGCGACTGGGGAAATACGGCGGGGGAGCCGAAATTGAGCGACATCCGTGCGCCGCGCAGGAATTCGGGGCTGTCCAGATCCGGGTAGTGCTCGAAAAGGGACTTCCCGGTGATCTCCTCCTTGGCCAGGCCCGAGTGCAGCGCCATCCACCTGTTCCAGTAGCAGACACGGAACTCCTCGTCCAAGACCAGTATGCCCAGGTCGATGATTTCCAGTATCTCTCCCGGAAGTCCCTGCATGATTCAACCCTCGTACTGCGCCAGGAAATCGGCCAGCGCCTGCTTGAGCCAGTCGATGGACTGCTCGCTGGTAACCAGGAAAAGGAAGCCCTCCACCGACTCCTCGCGGAAGGAAAAATCGGTCTTGAGCACGATGGCTATCGCCTCCGGGTCGCACTGCAGGGTGGGAATGCTCTCCCCCGGCCTCTTGGCCACCAGCTTGGCCGGCGAATAGCTGACCCGGTCGCCCAGCAGCTCGGCGAGCTTCCCCACGCAGGCGCCGATCAGGATGCTGCCGGTGGTGAGCAGGGCGTCGCGTTCCACCTCCTCGCGCGCCTCCCCCTCGTACAGGGTCTCCTCGTCGCCGAAAAGCGGCACCAGTTGGTTGCCCGCCCCGGAAGGAAAGACCAGGAAGGCGCTCCCCTGCAGCTTGCCCCAGAAATTCTCCTCCACGATGCTGATCTCGCGCCCGGGTCCCACCACCTGCTCCAGGTAGGCGGCAAGCATCCGTCCTCTCAGAAACTGCACGCAGGGGACGCTCAGGCAGACAAAGATGCTGATCACCTCCGCCAGCGACGCGGCCGCCCGGCCGAAGGCGATGTTCATCATCTCCTGCAGCGTGTCCCGCTCGTCCACCGACATGACGCTGGTCTCGTCGCTGCCGGTCAGGTCCAGACCGGCCAGGGGGAGGCCGGGATTATTCGCAGTGATATTGCCGATAGTCGTCTCGCTCATGCTAACCTCACTAGGCCGTCACCACCCGGCCAGATGCAGTGTTGCCGGTCTTCGAGCCTTTAATCGTCAATTGTCCATTGTCAATTGTCAATTGTCCCTCACCCCGCTTCCTCCACCTTGGCCAGCGCCTCCAGCACGCTGGCCTTGTTGGGGGGCTTGGGCAGGATCATGAAGGCCCCTTTCTCGTTGACCTCCTGCAGGCTCTTCTCCTGCACGTCCGCGGTGCAGACGATGACCGTGGCCTGGGGATCGAAGGCGCGGATCTCGACCAGCGCCGTGACCCCGTCCATGACCGGCATGGTGAGGTCCATGGTCACCAGGTCGGGGCGCAGTTGCTTGTACAGGTCGAGTCCCTGCTGACCGTCGCCGGCCTCGTGGAACTCCAGGCCGCGGTCCTTCGGGAAGCAGCTCTTCAGCATCTTGCGGGAAATGGGAGAGTCGTCCACGATCAATACGGTCTGCAGCGTCTTGGCCATTGATCATTCTCCTTCGCGGGCGGGTGCCCTTTGGGTGGTGACAAACCGGAACCGTGCTCCTGCCTCAGGCGGACCAGGGAGACAAAACTTCTTATCGGCGAGGCGGTGGGCGACATTAGACTAATCTAAAATAAATCGTTTTGACGATGCTGCAAGGGGCGAATGATTATTGGCCCATACCACTACGGGGGCATGTACAGTTCAAGGATGAGGTGGGGAACGTTTCGGAGGCTTATTCAGACAGTATAGAATACGCGCCTTAGTGCGGCTGCCGGATGTTGCCCCGTCGTGCGATATGTGGACTCGGTTGCGGCTTCACCCTCTCCCCGTCCCTCTCCCATCAAGGGAGAGGGGGCGTTCTCGTCTGCTGCACCAGTTCGAGGAGCAGGAGATGGGCGAACACAAGGTTCGCCCCTACGGAGACTGGGCCGTGGCGCCTGTTCTCGATTTAGAGGTGGACAGGCACCGCTTAATGTAATGTAAAAAAAGACAAAGGGGACTGGCACCTACGGAGCCAGTCCCCTTCCCACATGAACTCTAAAGAATTGGCATGGGGATTTGGGTGGGGTGTGGGAATGCGATAGCGAGCAAAGGGGACATGAAACATGGGGGCTTGAAAAATGCGGGAAGCCGGCCTGTGTCTCCTATCCCGGCTTATGCGGCTTTACTTACGCGCAGCTCGATATGAAGCCCGGCGGCCGCCGCCATGTTCACTAAGGCATCAAGGCCAAACACGTTGATCTTGCCTCTCATGAGGTCCGAGATTCGAGGCTGTGTAACGCCAAAGACTTTAGCAGCCTGAGCCTGGTTTAGCCCTGCCTGGTCGATGTAATCCTTGAGTGCCATCATCAAGCTGGAGCGTAGTTTCATGTTCTCTGCTTCCTCGGCAGTGTCCTCTATCGCGTCCCAGACGCTTGTGAATCCCTTATCTTCGCTCATTCGACAACTCCTCGACCAATTCGCGGTATCGGCTCTCAGCCACTGCCAGGTTCCGGCCTGCTCGTCTTCTGCGTCTTCTTGTGGAAGCAGTGAAGGACATAGACGGTATCGACAAATTTCGCCACGTAGATGATCCGATAGGCGCCGGAGATCTCCCTGATCCTGATCTCATTCACCCCTGACCCTATCGTCGGCATCGGCTTCCAATCGTCCGGTTTCCTGCCCCTCTGCACTTGATCGAGCTGAAATCCTGCATCCCGGCGGGCTGTGTTCGGGAATGCACGGAGATCGTCAAGCGCGCTGCCTCTAAAAGTGATCTGCTTGAATGGAATCATGATGAAATATACAAGATTTTGTATGGCGTGGCAACCTCCGCGAAGAAGGTCTTCCTAAAGACCGGATGCATGAAAATATGGAGCTTCGAGGGGGATAGGCACCGCTTAATGTAATGGGCTTTGCTGTCATTCAATGTCCAAAAAGGCAAAGAGGACAGGCGCCTACGGAGCCAATCCCCTTCCTTCATAATCGCGTGCCTCGGTCGTGAACGGCGTCGGAGGAGCAGCAGCGCCTTTTACAGCGTCATGCCGAGGCGACGCATCTTTTCTACCAGGGTGGTGCGGTTGATGCTCAGCATGACCGCGCGCCTTGACGCCCCTGGAGAGCTGCAACGCCTCGTTGATCGTACGCTTCTCGATCTCGTTTATGGTCTGCACCATGTCGATACCGGCAGGGGTCACGCTGGTGGAGGCGCCTTCCAGGTAGCACTTGGCGATGTTGGCCGGCAGGTCGCGCGCAGGGTGATCGCGTCGCCCTCTCTCAAAAACGTGGCTCCGCAAGTCCTCTCCATCTCAGGATTTGATTTGCCTGGGCTCCACAAATAATCTCCTGCTCCGAATTTGGATTTGTCGGGGTTCCGCAAATGATCTCCGGCTCTGGATTTGATTTGCCGCGGCTCGGCAAATGATCTCCGGCTCTGGATTTGATTTGCCGCGGCTCGGGAAATGATCTCCGGCTCCGAATTTGATTTGCCGTGGCTCCGCAAATGATCTCCGGCTCCGGATTTGATTTGCCTGGGCTCGGCAGATGATCTCCGGTCTCCAAATTTATTTAACGGTGATCCGAAAACGATCTCCGGCTCCCGCATGCGATTCCTGAAGTTCAGCAGCCGTTGTAGGCTGTTCAAAAAATTTTATCGGGCGCTCTTGCCAGTGTCTAGGTTAGTGGTACTTTTTGATTTGAAAATTTTAACCTAAATTGGAGGCCACCATGAGCGCAGTCGGAGTGGATTTGTTGGACACCAGCTTTCTGAGCGGTCTTAGCGTTGCCGATCTTATCCTGACGGTGAGCAATATCGCCGATCACCTGGAATCGCATCCCGCCTTCCAGAATGCGCCAGAGCATGTGCCTGGTCCGCCGAAACTGCGGCAGCAGGTGGATGATCTGACGAAAGTGGCACATGCGATAGCAAATGGAGAAACCCATCGAAAACAAGAGCTGAAAGATCTCCAAGTGGGGGTGGAGCGGTCCGTCAAGTTTGCCGCCCAGCATGTCGTAATGGTTTCCATCTACAAGAACGACCCGACATTCTTGCAGAATACCGGCTTAGAACCAAAGCAGCGTAACTATACCAGACACTTCGACCAGAACGTACCTGCCCAGCCCATCGGATTAGACGTGAAACATAGCGGGACCTCCGGGACGGTGATCGTAACTGTGAAAAGCGCTTCGGACGTTGTCACCCGAGAATTGCAGGTGGCCCTAGGAGAGCCATCCCTGGAAACCTCCTGGAGGACAGTGGGGTTTTACGGGAAGTGCAAGATAGTGGTAAGCGGCCTGGAACCGGCCACTAGGTGTCACTTCAGGATAAGGGGTGTCAACGACGCCGGTGCCGGACCTTGGTCTGCCACGGTCGCTCTAATAATCCTCTGAAACTGCGGAGCCAGATCCGGCAGCTGCCGGTAAGTCTCGCGATAACTGACTTCAGGAGGAAAGACAATGATCAAGTTCGAGATCTTCAAGGGCGCGAGTGGGGAGTACTACTTCCACATCAAGGGCGCCAATGGCGAGAAGATCGCCCAATCAGAAGGCTACGTCAGAAAAGAGGGCGCCAAGGATATCATAGCAACGATAAAGAAGGACGCTGCGGCAGCCGCTATGGTTGATAATTCATAGCAGTTTACTCATCCGCCCGCTTGGTAGACGATTGTAACTTTATCCACCAACACCCTCCCCTTTGGGAGGGTGTTCCTTTTTGGGGTCATGTGACCGGAAGGTATCAGGTCGCGGACCTATTCTTGACATGCTGATGCCGCTACTAGGACCTTGATGCAGTTTCGGGAGCTGGTAGAAAATTGATGAAAATGTCACTACTCGATTGACGGTGGTTCGTATGCGGTGTTATATTCCCGGCATTTAAGTGTTTCTTAAGTTCTGCGGAAAAGGCGCCGATTCAGCATGGAGAAAAACAGCCTTAGCGAGGATGATATCAGCGTCAAGTTCATCACTCCGGCTCTCATCAAAGCCGGATGGGATGAGCAGACCCAGATTCGCCGCCAAGTAGCCTTCACCAAGGGGCGTATCATCGTGCGAGGCAAGTTGGTCAGCCGGGGCAAGGGTAAGAAGGCTGACTTCGTGCTGTATTATCGACACATTCCTATCGCCCTCATTGAGGCAAAAAAAAGCACCTTCTGCGCCGGTCATGGCATGCAGCAGGCGCTCGATTACGCCACCGCCCTCCAGGTTCCTTTCGTATTTTCCAGCAACGGTAATAGCTTTGTCTTTCACGATCGCACTAGCTTGATGGTGCAGGGAGAAGCCGATCTTGCCCTGGACGCGTTTCCCTCCCCCGAAACGCTCTGGTCTAAGTACCGTGAGTGGAAGGGCTTCGCTTCTGTCGAGGAAAAGATTGTCCTGCAGCCGTATTACGATGACGGCGGTGGTAAGGAGCCGCGCTACTATCAGCGAAACGCCATTAACGCCGCGGTGGAGGCCATTGCCAAGGGGCAGAACCGCGTGCTATTGGTGATGGCTACCGGCACCGGCAAGACCTACACCGCGTTCCAGATCATCTGGCGGCTGTGGAAATCGGAATGGCGCGCTGGTAGGCAAAAGCGCGTGCTCTTCCTCGCCGACCGCAACGCCCTGGTGGACCAGACCATGGTGAACGACTTCCGCCCCTTCGGCGCGACCATGGCCAAGCTCAGCACCAGTTCCAAGACCATTGAGCGCGCCGATGGCACCAGTACCGAGCTCACCATCGCAGTGGACGGGAAGCGCCGCATCGACACCGCCTACGAGATCTACCTCGGTCTCTACCAGACGCTTACTGGGCCGGAGGAGCGGCAGAAGCTCTACCGGGAGCTTTCCCCCGACTTCTTCGACCTGATCATCATCGACGAGTGCCACCGCGGGAGCGCCGCAGAGGATTCCGCCTGGCGGGAGATCCTGGAACACTTCCAAAGCGCTACCCAGATCGGCCTCACCGCCACCCCGAGGGAGACGGAGTACGTCTCCAATATCAACTACTTCGGCCCGCCAGTTTACACCTACTCGCTCAAGCAGGGGATTAGCGACGGTTTCTTGGCGCCCTATAAGGTGATCAAGGTCCATCTCGACCTGGACGTGGAGGGGTATCGGCCGCAGAAAGGGGAGCTAGACAGGCAGGGTGAGCCGATCGACGACCGGATCTACAACGTCAAGGACTTCGACCGGTCCATTGTGATCGACAGCCGCACCCAGCGGGTCGCCCGGTGGATCTCCGATTATCTCAAGGAAAGCGGCGACCGCTACCAGAAGACCATCGTCTTCTGCGTCGATACCGAGCATGCTGCCCTCTTGCGCCAGGCGCTCATCGTAGAGAACCAGGACCTGGTCCTGAAGAACGAGCGCTACATCATGCGCATCACCGGGGACGATCCGGCCGGTCAGGCGCAACTCGACAACTTCATCGACCCCGAGGCGCCTTATCCGGTTATCGTCACCACCTCAAGGTTGCTGTCCACCGGCGTAGACGCCCAGACCTGCCGGCTGATCGTGCTCGACCGCACGGTCGGATCCATGACCGAGTTCAAGCAGATCGTAGGGCGCGGCACCCGGGTCCACGAGGACTCCCGCAAGTATTACTTCACGCTGGTCGACTTCCGCAAGGCCACCGCCCACTTCGCGGACCCCGATTTCGACGGCGAGCCTGTGCAGATCTACGAGCCTGGCGAGGAGGACCCCACTACCCCGCCTGACGACATGCCTCCGATTGTCGATGATGAAGACCCGGTTTCGCCCACGCCTGGTGAGGACGAAGAAATCCTGGCGGATCCGCCGACATCGTGGCCGCTCCCGGAGCCCCCGCAGCCCAAGCCGAAATACTACATTGACGGTAAGCCGGTGAAGGTAATCATGGAGCGCTTCGAATATCTGGACGAATTCGGGAAGCTCGTCACCGAGTCCTTGCGCGACTTCTCCCGCAAGACCATCCGTGCGCAGTACACAAGTCTCGACCAGTTCCTCAGGCGCTGGAATGCGGCGGAGCACAAGGAGGCCATTATCGAGGAGCTGGCCGCCGAGGGACTGTTGCTTGAACCGCTTCTGGAGGATGTAGGGAAAGACCTCGATCCTTTCGACCTCATCTGCCACATCGCCTTCGACCAGCCGCCGCTCACACGCCGCGAGCGCGCGGAGAACGTGAAGAAACGCGACATTTTCACTAAGTACGGCCCGCAGGCGCGCGCCGTACTCGAAGCCCTGCTCGACAAGTACCGCGACGAGGGGGTGGTGAGCGGGCTCGATAACGTCCGTGTCTTGGAAATTCCCCCCTTCACCGCCATGGGTACTCCGCTCCAACTCATGAAACCATTCGGATCACGTACCGGTTTCGAGAACGCCGTCCACGAGCTGCAAACCGCCCTTTACCAGGAGATTGCATAATTCATGTCAGCACGTAATACCGTAAAATCCATCCAGGACATCATGCGCCAGGATGTGGGCGTCGACGGCGATGCCCAGCGCCTTTCCCAGCTTTGCTGGATGTTCTTTTTGAAAATCATCGACGACCAGGACCAGCAGCTGGAATTCATGCAGGATGGCTACCGCTCACCCATCCCCGAGAAGTTCCAGTGGCGCGCTTGGGCCTCCGATCCCGAAGGCATCACCGGCGACGCCCTCGTCTCCTTCATCAACGGTGAACTCTTCCCCGCACTTAAGGAGTTGCCCATCGACGACAACGCCAACCGCGCCCGGGTGGTGAGAAGCGTCTTTGAGGATGCCTACAACTACATGAAGTCCGGCCAGCTCATCCGTCAGGTGGTGAACAGGATCAGCGGTGTGGATTTCAATGACCTTGCAGAGCGCAAACACTTCGGCGACATTTACGAGCAGCTGCTGAACGACCTGCAGAGCGCCGGCAACGCCGGGGAGTACTACACGCCCCGCGCCGTCACCGCCTTCATGGTGGACCGGATCGATCCGAAGCCGGGGGAGGTACTCTTCGATCCGTCCTGCGGCACCGGGGGCTTTCTCACGTGCTCCATCCGCCATATGCGCGAGCGCTACGTGAAGAAGGTGGCGGACGAGCAGGCGCTGCAGGCCGGGCTGCGCGCGGTGGAGAAGAAGCAGCTGCCGCACATGCTGTGCGTTACCAACATGCTGCTGCATGGCATCGAAGACCCGAGTTTCGTGCGGCACGACAACACCCTCGCGCGCCCCTACGTGAGCTACGGTAAGAGCGACCGGGTGGACATCATCGTCACGAATCCGCCCTTTGGCGGGCGTGAGGAAGACGGCATCGAGACCAATTTTCCCGCCCACTTCCGCACCAAGGAAACCGCTGATCTCTTCCTCGCCCTCTTTATCCGTCTGCTCAAGAAAGGCGGACGCGCCGCGGTCGTGCTTCCCGACGGCACCCTATTCGGGGATGGCGTGAAGACCCGGCTCAAGGAGCACCTGTTGGAGGAGTGCAACCTTCATACGATCGTGCGGCTGCCGAACAGTGTCTTCCGGCCA
>Ga0209212_1001696_pt1 | contig 34268 bp, 28 predicted proteins | sample RifGroC2_FD_183996 | JGI IMG/M metagenome (GOLD analysis project Ga0209212, IMG submission 183996) | Groundwater microbial communities from Rifle, Colorado, USA - Groundwater C2 (SPAdes) (version 2) | ecosystem: Environmental > Aquatic > Deep subsurface > Groundwater | place: Rifle, Colorado...
CCCAGATGGTTGGTGCCGGTAAACTGATGGCTCTGCTGGTTGGCGTTTCCTATAAACAGTCCATCATCGGCGTTGGTATCCTGATGGTCGGTTACGTTGTTTTCGGCGGGATGACCGCTACAACATGGGTTCAGATCATCAAGGCCGGTCTGCTCATGTCAGGTGCTTTCCTGCTGTCTGTTCTGGTTCTTGCCAAGGCCGGCTTCAACCCGATCGGATTCTTTGACACGATCGTCAACAGCCCTGACATCCAGGACCACGTATCTAAAATGGTACTGAAAGACGGTATCACCCTGAACGGTGTTGACGCAGGTCAGCGCTTCCTTGAGCCGGGCCTGCTGATGAAAGCCCCGCTTGACCAGATTTCTCTCGGTATGGCTCTGGTGCTCGGTACCGCCGGTATGCCGCACATCCTGATGCGCTTCTTCACCGTTCCGACTGCACAGGCTGCCCGTAAGTCCGTTGTTATCGCCATGTTCATCATCGGCGGTTTCTACGTCCTCACCACGCTGCTCGGTTTCGGTGCTGCAATCAACGTTACTCCGCAGGGCATCATGCAGGTTGACAAGGGCGGCAACATGGCTACCCTGCTGCTCGCTCAGCAGCTCGGCGCCGACATCGCACCTATCGTCGGCGACCTGTTCCTGGCGTTCCTCTGCTCGGTTGCCTTCGCCACCATCCTGGCTGTTGTTTCCGGTCTGGTTCTGGCCGCTTCCGCTGCCATCGCCCACGACATCTATGTTAACGTCATCAAGGACGGCCATGCCGACCAGCATGAGCAGGTTATGGCTGCCCGTATCACTTCCTTCGTTGTTGGCGCAGTTGGTATCATCATCGGTATCACCGCCGAGAAGCAGAACGTTGCCCACCTGGTTGCCCTGGCATTCGCCGTGGCTTCCTCCGGCAACCTGCCGGTTGTCTTCCTGACGCTCTTCTGGCGTAAATTCAACACAGCCGGTGTTATCTCCGGTCTGGTAGTTGGAACGGTCGCTTCCATCGGTCTGGTTATGGTTTCCCCTAACATGACTTATCCGAAAGTTGTTGCCGCCGGTGCCCAGAAGGTTATCACCGCCATGGAGAAGAAGCAGGCTGCTCTGCCTCCAGGCGCCATGCTTGACGAGAAGGATGCTAAAGCTCTGGCAACCGCCAAGACCGACTTTGAAAAGAACAAGGACGGCAAATCCATCCTTGGTCTTGACAAACCTATCCTGAAGCTGAAGAACCCCGGTATCATCTCGATCCCGCTCGGCTTCATCGCTGCGATCCTCGGAACGCTGCTGTTCCCGAACAAGCGGTCCGAAGAGATGTTTGACGAGCTGTACGTTCGCCAGAACACCGGTCTCGGCATGGCCAAGGCTGTTGACCATTAATTAGTCTGTGCTTCTCAGGGAGCAACTGCCGTGAAATGAATGTGGGGAAGACATATCTGTCTTCCCCACTTTTTTGTCAGAGTTACGAGTACCTCTTCACACCGCTATTCCACGTCTTCTGCCCCAGCCATTCCGTATTCCTTCAATCGATACTGCAACGTCCGGCGCGAGATTCCAAGCAGTTCCGCAGCCAGGCGGCGGTTGCCGGCCGTGGCTTTGAGCGCTGCGGCAATGGCGTCACGTTCGGCCTCCTTCAGCATGCCGCCATCTTCTCGTGACGCACCCTCCGCCGCCAACCGGATAGTCTCAGGCAGCTCCGCAATCGTCACCTCACCCCGTGCCAGAATTACCGCCCGTTCGATACCATTTTGCAGTTCCCTGATATTGCCGGGCCAGTCGTAGGAGCGTAGCGCTTTCATAGCCGGAGTGGCAATGCCGGACAGCTTCTTCCCCATACTGCGGGCATGGAGACGGACAAAGAACCCGGCCAGATCATCAAGAGCGTCCCTGCGGTTCCGCAACGGCGGCAGCGTGATCGGGAATACGTTCAGCCGGTAATACAGATCTTCCCGAAAGCGCCCGGCCACAGCTTCCTTGCCCAGATCACGGTTGGTCGCCGCCACGATCCGCACATCGGCACGCAGTTCCTTGTTGCCGCCAACCCGTTGAAAGTTCCTCTCCTGAAGCACCCGCAACAGTTTGGCCTGCATCGCCAGCGGCATTTCACCGATCTCGTCAAGCATGATCGTACCGCCGGCAGCGCTTTCAAATTTCCCCTGCCGGGCCGCGGCAGCACCGGTAAACGCGCCCCGCTCGTGGCCGAACAGCTCGCTCTCCAGCAGGTTCTCAGGAATGGCGGCGCAGTTGACCGCCACAAAAGGGCCCCCCTTACGCGGGCTGGTCAGATGGATGTAGCGGGCCAGCAATTCCTTGCCGGTGCCGCTCTCTCCGCCGATCAGCACCGTCGCTTCCGTACCGGCAACTTCGCCCGCCAGCCGCCGCACCTCATCCATTGCCGTTCCGGCAAAGAGAATGTCAAGCGGCGGCAACCCCGGCAGGTCGGCGATATCAGCGTCCGGCTGGGCCGCGTCATTCAGAAGCCGCGCCACCAGATTCCGGAGGGTGGCAGGATCTTTAAGCGGCTTGGTCAGAAAATCGCTCACCCCTTCCTTGATGGCTGACACCGCTTCTTCAATCGTGCCGAAAGCGGTCAGCAGGACAAAAGGTGGCGGGGCTGACAGGGAGCGGCTGGCCCGAAACAGCTCGATACCGCTCATGACCGGCATCTTGAGGTCGGACAACACCAGGTCAAAGCGGCCCGCTTTCAGGGCGTACAAACCGGCAGCACCGTCGGCGACCTGTGTCACCTCATGCCCGACCCCTTCCAGAATATCCGCCAGCAGTCCGCGAAACGTGGTGTCATCTTCGGCAATGAGAATGCGTCCGTTTTTCATACAGTATCCTATATCCTAACCCGGACAAGCCGGAACACAGCAAATCTTGTTTCACGCAACGCCGCTACGACGCAACGTAAAACAAAGAAATCAAAGGTTATGTTTTGAAGACTTTCGTTGCGCCGTTGCGTCGTCGCGTAAGAACGGCCTTTCTGAAAATCTTTTTCACACTGACAACAATCAAGAATCACCAGCGGGAAGTTTCACCAGAAAGAGCGCACCCCCGTCCGGCGACTCTTCGGCGCTGATGCTTCCCCCGCAGCTTTCGGCAATCTTCCGGCAGACGGCCAGTCCCAGTCCTGCTCCCCTGGCTTTGCTGGTACGGAACGGGGTGAACAGCTCTGCCCGCATGTCCGGATTGATGCCGGGGCCGGTGTCCGCCACGGAGAGCTCAACCATACTGCCGGATGATCGGACTGCCAGAGTAATAGCGCCGCCATCCGGCATAGCTTGCATCGCATTGGCAAGCAGGTTGAGCAGAAGCCGGTGCAGAGCATCGTCGCCGCAGCGCACAGACACACCGCTGTCAATATGGGTAATCAGGCAGATCCCCGCACTCTCCAGCTGCGGTGCCAACAGGGACGTCAACTGCCCGGCGACCGCTTCCGGCTGGCCGGCAGCCGACAAAGCGGCATCGCTGCGGGTGTAGTACAGGATGTCGTCGGTGAGCTGCTCCAGGCGGAGCGCTTCACGGACAATCAGGCGGGCATGATTGCGCTCCCTGCCGTCAGGGAGACGTTCCTCCAACAGCTGGCCGTACCCTTTGATACCGGCAAGCGGGTTGCGTACTTCGTGGGCCAGAACCGCGCCGACTTCGCCGAGACGCTCCAGCTCATTCTGCCGTGCCAGGCGTTTTTCCTGGATATTTTGCCGCCGCAGCAGCCAGACGATGGTCAGCCCCAACCCCCACCCCACCGCCAGCAGCGAGAATATCAGAGTTACGCCGAAGCGGGCGCGGCGCATCACCGCTTCAGAACGCCAGGTATGCAATGCCAAACGAAGCACGCAGGTTGTATTCGCCAGATGAAACGGCGCCTGAAACTCATAGACCTGTTCGCCGGTGCCGAGGCGGACCTGCGTTTCGCTGAAGGTGCCGCTCGTCAGCACACCGCGGTAACGGTTATCGTCAAGGTCCTGTCCGGTCAGATCGGGATTGCTGTGAAAAAGCATCGTGCCGGCTGGCGAAATGATCATGGCGTAGGCAATTTCGCGGCTCTGAAAGGAGGCCAGCGAGCTCAACGAAGGATCGCGACCGGCCACCCCTTCCATTGCAGAGGCAATCGTCAGCGCCAGTCCGCGCAGGTTGTCAACGGCAACAGGTTCGGCAGAGCGGTAGTTGCGTATGGCAAACCAGGAGAGTGTCGCGGTAAGCGAAAGTGCGGTGATCAGTAGTATGACAGCAAGTATCCGGCGCACCTCAGGCAGCGGTACAGTAGAATTGCTTTAGTTTGAGCATTTTGTTGCAGAACATTGGTTACATCCTGTCGAAATTATATTTGTCCTAAAAACGGCAGCAGCACGCGAAATGAAGTCCCGGAATCTGCCGAGCTCCTGACCGTCACCGACCCGCCGTGTGCGGCAACCAGCTCGTGGACAATGGACAATCCCAGACCGAGCCCGCCATTTTTCCCTTTGTAGAAGCGCTCGAAAACGTGCGGCAGGTCGGCTTCCGGAATGCCGCAGCCGGTGTCGGCAATCTCCAGAAAGGTGTAATCCGCGGCGCTCCCGGCGACAATGGCAACCCGCCCCCCGGAGGCAACCGCCCTGATACTGTTGCTGATCAGGTTGATAATAATCTGGCTAAGCCGGTCAGGATCGGCAGTCACCCGAAGACTGTCCGGACAATCCAGCAGCAGGACAGTGTGCTGATCGGAACAACTCCGCTCAAAGCGTCCGACAATCGACGCCAGGTACGGCTTCAGCACGAACACCTCTTTTTGCAGGTTCAGCGTGCTTGCCTCGGCCCGCGCCAACTCGTCCACCCCGTCCAGAATCGCGGTCAGGCGACGCGCCTCGTCATGCAGCGACTGCAGGGCGCTCCGGTCGGTCGGCAGCATGCCGTCCAGCATCCCTTCCAGTTCCCCGGAGATGATCGCCAGCGGGGTTCGCAGTTCGTGGGCGGCATTGGTGAGCAGCGTCCGGCGCAGTTTTTCCTGCGCCTCCAGATTATGGGCCATGCTGTTGAAACTTGACGACAGGCGGCCTATTTCGTCATGCCCCGAGCTGGTAACGCGGCGGGACAGATTTCCTCCGGCAATATCGCCGGAGGCATCGACCAGCTCCAGAATCGGCCGGGCCAGCTGCCGCGACGCAATAATGCCCGCAAGAATCGAGACCAGCCCCAGCAGCGACACGGAAATCAGCAGCACCCGGTTTGAGGAGCGGACAAAATAGTCCTCCTTGACCTGATCCAGCAGGCGCGCTTCAAGGTGGCCGATCTCTTCACCGCGCAGATACAGCGGATAGGGTACCGACGCCCCCTTTATCAGCGCCTCATATCCGGTTGCGTCCAGCACCCGCTTGCGCATTCGCGGCGGCAGTTCTTCAACCGCCTCCACGGAGTTGAGCACCGGCCGGCCTTCGGCATCAAACAGCTGCACCTCCACACCCAACTGGAGCGCCCAGGCCAGATCGGCCGCCAATCGACTCCGCTGCCATCCGGCGTTGGCGTCATAGCTGCCTTCGAGAAGCGCAACAACCCGCAGTACCCGGTCCTGCGATTCACCGTCCAGATACCGGGCAAAATCGCGCATGATAAAGCCGCGCAGAACAAAAGCCGATGACAGCGCAATGGCTGAAATCAGGATGAACAGCAGCAGGAATTTGCAGCGCAGGCTACAGCGCATCCGGTTCTCCGGCAAACAGATAGCCGACGCCGTACACGGTTTTGAGGAACTCCGGCGCGCGGGGATCGGTTTCGATTTTCTGACGGAGATTCTTGATGTGCGCATCGATGCTGCGGTCATACCCTTCGAATTGGTAGCCGAGCGCCCGCGACACCAACTCGTCGCGGGTAAAGGTGCGGCCGGGAGACGACGCCAGGGTAAGAAGGAGTTTGAATTCGGTGGGAGTGACGGCAACCGGTGCGCCGTCCTTGCTGATCTGGTGGCGGAGACTGTTGAGGACCAGTGCCCCCTGGTTGAACGAAGAAACATTGTCCGACGAGGAAGAGCCACGTTCATAACGCTTCAGAACCGCCTTCAGGCGGCAGACCAGCTCACGGGGGCTGGCCGGTTTGACCATGTAGTCGTCGGCGCCGAGGGCGAAACCGGCGATGCGTTCCTCTTCGGATGACTTTGCCGTCAGCATGATGACCGGAAAATCACCCGACTCCTTGAACGTCTGGCACAACTCCTCGCCGCTGCCGTCGGGGAGCCCCAGGTCGAGAATCGCCGCCAGGGGGAGTTCCTCGGCGATTCTGTCCTGCGCTTCGCGCATCGTTGAGGCATGGACGGTCCGGTAGTCGGCCCCTTCCAGGTACGCCTTCACGATCCGGGCAAGCTTGATATCATCTTCAACTATCAGGACAGGTGGCTGCACGTAAACCTCAATCCACGGAACGGATGCGACCGGAGCGTTTGTCGATCATTGCACGGTCAACAACGAGGCCGTTCTTGTCGAGAATATCGGCCCTGAAGCCCCATTTTTTCTCGCTGACAGCGGAAACCGTATAGCCCTGCCCGGCATAATAATTGTGCAGCAGCGTCTGTGCTTCCGCTGCGGTGGTTACCGGCTGCCGGGCACCGTACCAGTCGCCCTTCCGCTTGCCGCATCGACCGCGCAACTCGGGACTGCATATCTCTTTTTCATTTTTGCACCAACCGGGACCAACACTGCAATCCTTGTTTCCGCCCTGTTTCCGGCAGTTATCGGGAGTGTCCGCGCGGTGTTCCAGCTGCACCGCCCAAGCAGATTCGAAAGTCACGAGTGCAATACAGAGCAGCAATACAGCAAAAGTCATTTTCACCGCAAAGACGCGAAGATCGCGAAGAAAAATCACAGGCCGGTTTTCTGCCTTTTGATTTCTTTGCGTACTTAGCGTCTTTGCGGTAAAGAACCGTTTTTTGAGCACAGTTGAGCAATGCGTTTTCATATTCTGAACTCCGGAAAAAGTGGCAAGAGATTCTGGCTTCCCCCGCCACATTCCAACCTACTTCTGGCCGCAGGGAGCACCTTTGCCGCAGCCGCCTTTGCCCTTCTTGTCGCAGTTGAAATTCATCTGGCTGCATTCGCCGTCACACTTGTCGTTGGACAGGCCGCTCTGGGTGCGGATGTCCTGGATTTTTGCCTGAAGGATCTTGATATCGGCCTGCAGTGACGCAATCTTTGCCTGGTCGGGAGTGCCCTTCAGGTTTTCGCGCTGCACTTCAAAACGCTTGGTCATCATCTCCTGGCGCAGGTCAAGGGTATCGGCCTGGAATTTCCGGTGTGGATCGGACGACGCGCCTGCGCCAGTCTGGGCACAGTTGCCGCAACCCGCACCCATACCGGCATGGGCAATACTGAACAGGGAAACGGCCAGACTAAAGGCGATTACTACGATGGACATTTTTTTCATGGGACTTCCTCCTGTGATTTATGACTGATGGTCACACCTTAACGAAGAGCTGAGAAGATGATATGAAGAAATTGTGAACAATTGTGAATGCGTTAAATATCCTGAAGAAAGCAATTTACTCTCGCAAAGCCGCAAAGACCGCAAAGGTAGAAAATTTCATATAACTTCTTGACTTTCTTTGCGTCTTTGCGCGATTAGCAGTTTTTCTGGTTATTTGACAACCTCGGAGACAACGAGCAGCGCCTCCAGCTCCTTCAGTTCGGCAACGGTCAGCGGTACCGGCAGCATCCGCGCTTCGGGGCGGACTGCGCGGGGATTCTTCAGCCAGAGTGCCAGGTTTTTGCTGTTCCACACCTCGCCGTTCCGGAATGTTTTCGGATACCAGGGCGAGAGCAGCCCGGACAGATTGGGGCCGATCCCTCCCGTGCCGAGCGCGGCAAGACGCTGACTGAGCAGCCGGTGGCAACTGCCGCATTTTGTCGAAAAAACGTCCTTTTTCTGTGTGCCGGCGGTCGTGAAGTGCACTTTTACCGGCGCGCCTTCATCGCCGTGACGCCCCCGACTGTCTGCCAGAACCGCATTGACCAGCGTTGTTATCTGCTCTTCCCGCAAGGCGAAATCGGGCATATTCGCCACGGGATGCCTGATCGAGAGGGCCAGTTCATCAGCTGTCCTGCGAGCCGCCGCGGCATCGAGGCTGACAGCCAGGCGGTTGCCCCGCCCTCCGCTGACATGGCAGCGGCGACAGGCAAGCTGTTCCAGCAACTGTTCACTCTCCTTGTTCTGCACGGTATTGCCTAGAGTAAAGCGGGCGTACTTGCCGCCGCGCAGCCCGGCATGTGCAATATTTTTCCGGGCCGCTGCCGGGTTGCCCAGATGGCAGCCGCTGCACCCGCCCCGCTCCGCATAGTGAACCGGGTGGCACGACAGACAGAGCTGACGCGGCTGTCCTCCCCACGCCGACGAAGCGACAGCAAACAGCAGCGATATCAGAACACGAGCGACCAATTCGCCCCCCGGAAATACATCGCCACGACCGTCAGCAGCACGATAGCCGCTGCCGCGATGACCGTACCCAGCGACACCGGCCACTGTTCACGCGGGAACCAGCCCGCCCGGTGGATGCGGGAAGCAGACGGGAGCCAGGGAAGCAGCAGAAACAGGCAGGCCAGCAGCAGGACCGGATAGATCATGAAGCGCGACCAGCTGACCAGTTCCTGAATCCAGAGCAGAAACCAGGCCGATTTGGCCGGATTGGGGGTACGCGCCGGATCAGCAATTTCCTGGAGCGGCGCCGGAATCAGCGCCGCCAGCAGCAGGAGCAGCGCCGTCAGCGCATACATCGAACGGGTGATGAGCCGGAAAAAGTGAGGGGAGCTTTTAACGAATCCGTTTTTCATAGATACGGCAGAACCCCCTTGTTTTTTCTGACCCGGTAGAAATGCAGGAACGACAACAGCAGCACGCAAAGCGGGATAATGACGATATGCAGGGCATAAAAACGGAGCAGCGACAACCCCTGCCCGACGCCGTCCGGCACCAGCAGCGCACGGAAGAACGAGCCGAACGGCAGTGTAGATAGCAATTCCATGCCGGTCTGGGTAGCCCAGAACGCCAGCTGGTCAAAGGGGAGCAGATATCCGGTGTAGGCCTCGAACAGTGCCAGAAACAGCAGCAGGCAGCCGATCACCCAGTTGAGCTGGCGCGGCCGCTGGTATGCCCCGGTCAGGATTACCCGCAGGGTATGCAGCAGGATCAGGATCAGCAGCGTATGCGAGGTCAGGCGGTGCAGGCTGCGCAGGTATTTCCCGCCCCACACCGACGCTTCGAGAAAAAGGATGGAGTTGAACGCCCGTTCGGGAGTCGGCTGATAGTAAACCAGCAGCAGCATGCCACTAGCCAGCATGATCAGGAAAGCGGCAAAGGCAAGTCCCCCCAGGCAAAAGGTATAGCTGAAGCGGAGGTTGCGCTCCAGCACCACGCGGGGAAAGAGATGTTTGAGGAAATCAGTGAGCATGAATACCTGTCAGCATATATCAATTAAATATAGCATTTTTTATATACTTATTTGCTTCAGAAATCCAGCGGGCTCTTTGCTGAATGTTAAGATACATTTGGTCGTACTCCCTTGATTGCAGTAATCTGAACCAGCAAACCACCACTAATTCCAGACAATGTAGGTGAGGACTTCCCTTTTCCAGTTTCTCCACCTTATTGCCCCGAAAAGAGTGCTAGCCCTGCAACCCGCCCCCCATGATTTTCACCTTGCCATTTCCCCGATGATTGTGCTATAAAACCCCGCTATTCAATTCACACGCCTCGGTAGATCCGGCGGTGTCCCTTGCAGATAACGGGGATTCGGCGAGGCGGAGGAAAAACCAAAGGAGAAGCACATGTCAAGTATCAGCATGAAGGAACTGTTGGAAGCTGGCGTCCACTTCGGTCACCAGACAAAACGTTGGAACCCCAAGATGAAGCCTTACATTTTCGGAGCACGTAACGGCATCTACATCATCGACCTGCAGAAAACCGTCCGCTACTTCAAATCCGCTTACAGCTTCGTCAAGGATGCAGCACAAGACGGCAACACCGTCCTTTTCGTCGGCACCAAAAAGCAGGCTCAGGATTCAGTTGCCGAAGAAGCAACCCGTTGCGGCATGCACTATGTCAACCAGCGCTGGCTGGGCGGCATGCTGACCAACTTTGCCACCGTTAAGCAGAGTATCGATCGCCTGAAAAAGATCGACGCCATGTTTGAAGACGGCACCATCGAAGCATACACCAAAAAAGAAGCTCTCCAGTTCGGGCGTGACCGCGAAAAACTCCAGAAGACACTGGGCGGCATCAAGTCCATGAGCAAACTTCCGGGCGTCATGTTCGTTATCGACCCGAAAAACGAAGAAATCGCTGTTCAGGAAGCCAACAAGCTCGGCATCCCGGTTGTTGCTGTTGTTGATACCAACTGCGACCCTGACCCGATCGATTACGTCATTCCGGGCAACGACGACGCCATCCGCGCTATCCGTCTTCTGTCCGCCAAAATGGCTGATGCGATCCTCGAAGGTGTTCAGGCACGCAATGCCGCACTCCAGACAGACACCGAAGGCGCTGATGAATACGCTCCTGAAGAAGAAGCTGCTGTAGAAGCAGGCGAATAAGTCACCAAATTTATAATTCCTGTTGTAACAGGATAGGAGGATAGCATGGCTGTAACAGCTGCACAGATATCTGAACTGAGAAAATCAACCGGCGCCGGAATGCTCGACTGCAAAAAAGCGCTTGAAGAAACCAATGGCGATTTTGAAACAGCTGTCGATTTCCTGCGTAAGAAAGGCCTCGCTGCCGCTTCCAAGAAAGCCGGTCGCGCCGCCACAGAAGGCATGGTTGCTGCTGCCGTTTCGGCAGAATGCAACAAGGGCATCCTGCTTGAAATAAACAGCGAAACAGATTTCGTTGCCAAGAATGAAAAGTTCCAGGGCTTTGTAAAAGACATCGCCAATCATATCCTGCAGGCAAATCCTGCATCGGTTGAAGAACTGTTCGCCCAGCCGTATTGCGGCGACAGCAGCAAAACCATCCAGACCATGCTGAACGAAGCCATTTCCGTTATCGGCGAAAACATGCAGATCCGCCGTTTCGCCAGCTACGTTGTTCCCGGTGCCGGTGCAATCGGCTCCTACATCCATGCAGGCGGGAAAATCGGTGTGCTGGTAGAAGCTACCTGCGACAACGCCGCTGCAGCAAAAGATCCTGCTTTTGCCGCTTTTGTCAGAGACGTTGCCATGCATGCCGCTGCTGCTTCTCCGCTGTATGTTCAGCGCACCGAAGTTGATGCGGACGTGCTTGAGCGCGAAAAAGACATCTACCGTTCCAAGGCCCGTGAAACCGGCAAACCTGAAAACATCATCGAAAAGATTATCGATGGTCAGGTCAACAAGTTCTACGCCGAAATCTGCCTGGTCGAGCAGCAGTTCGTCAAGGACACCGACAAAACCATTCAGCAGCTCACCGCTGAAGTGGGCAAAGCTCTTGGCACTGCAATCACGATTACCCGCTTCACCAAATATGCCCTCGGTGAGGGCCTTGAAAAGAAGGAATCCGACTTTGCCGCCGAGGTGGCGGCAGCAGCCGGCCTCTAAACCTTTCATCGAAGCCGGCCTGAAATGGTCGGCTTTTTTTTATTCTTTTTCTGGTACTTTTCAGGCACACGTACAAACCAATTCCGGAGGAACAGCATGGGCAGAAAATCCTACACCCGGGTACTCTTGAAACTTTCCGGCGAATCTTTGGCCGGCGATCAGGGTTATGGCATTGATCCGCGGACAATCAACACCATCGCCAGCGAGATCAAGGAGGTTGTTGACAGCGGTGTTCAGTTGGCACTCGTTATCGGCGGAGGCAACATTTTTCGCGGGCTGGCCGCCTCGTCACAAGGCATGGATCGCGCAAGCGCCGACTACATGGGAATGCTGGCGACGGTAATCAATTCTCTTGCCATGCAGGATGCTCTTGAAAAGCAGGGTGTTTCCACGCGCGTTCAATCGGCCATTGCCATGCAGGAAGTTGCCGAACCGTACATCCGCCGTCGCGCCATGCGGCACCTGGAAAAGGGACGGGTCGTCATTTTCGGAGCCGGAACCGGTAACCCCTACTTTACCACCGACACCGCTGCCAGCCTGCGGGCCATGGAGATCAACGCTCAGGTCATCCTGAAGGGGACAAAGGTCGATGGCGTGTACACCGCCGATCCCAAAAAAGATCCTGATGCAACTAAGATTTCGGAATTGTCCTACATCGATGTTCTGAAAAAAGGGCTGCAGGTTATGGATGCCACTGCTATTTCACTCTGCATGGATAACGACCTGCCAATTATTGTTTTTGATCTGACGACGGAAGGTAACATCAAAAAAGTTATTTCCGGCGAAGAGATCGGCACCATCGTACAAGGAGAATAGTCGTGGCTAAACAAGTACTTGATAACATGAAGACAAATATGGAAAAAACGCTGGGCGTCCTGAAGAACGAATTCCAGAAGATCCGTACCGGACGCGCATCCGCCAGCATGCTGGATGTGGTGACCATTGAGTATTACGGCAACACCTGCCCCTTAAGCCAGGTAGCTACTCTCGCGGTACCGGAAGCGCGCACAATTACCATCACACCGTGGGAATCAAAAATGATCGGTCCGATTGAGAAGGCGATTTTGAATGCCAACCTCGGCCTGACCCCGGGCAACGACGGCAAGGCGATCCGGCTTAACCTTCCGCCGCTGACCGAAGAGCGGCGCAAGGAGATCGTAAAAGGTCTCAAGAAAAAAGCGGAAGATGACAAGATTGCCATCAGGAACATCCGCCGTGATGCCATTGACAAGCTGAAGAAGCTTGAAAAAGACAAGGCCATTACGGAAGATGAATTGAAAAAGTATGAAAAAGATGTGCAGGACATTACCAAAAGCTTCGAACTGAAGATGGATGAAGCAGTTGCCCATAAAGAGAAAGAGGTCATGGAAGTCTGATGATACCGCTCGACCCGAACAAACTCCCGGTCCATCTGGCAGTTATCATGGATGGCAATGGCCGCTGGGCCCAGCAGCGCATGCTGAAGCGCATCGTCGGGCACCAGCGCGGCGCGGAAACGGTTAAGATGGTGGTTGAGCAGGCCTCGCTGCTCGGCATCAAATACCTGACCCTGTTTGCCTTTTCTTCGGAGAACTGGTCGCGCCCTGCACTTGAAGTTCGCGCCCTGATGACGCTGCTCAAAAAGTATATCCGCCAGGAAACGGCGCGCATGATACGCAAAAATATCCGTTATAACGTCATCGGCAACCGCAGCGAACTGCCGGATGATGTGAACGAAACCCTGGATGAAGCCATCCGCAAAACCGCCGGCAATACCGGCATGGTACTGACCCTGGCGCTCTCCTACGGCGGCCGTCAGGAATTATGCCGCGCGGCGGCACACCTGGCGCAGGATGCCGTTGACGGCAAACTGTCGGCAGCAGACATTACCACCGAACTGTTCGACAGTTATCTGGATACCGGCGGGCTTCCCGATCCCGATTTCCTGATCCGCACCAGCGGCGAAATGCGCATCAGCAACTTTCTCCTCTGGCAACTCGCCTATACCGAACTCTATTTCACCGATACCAACTGGCCCGACTTTACCATCAACGAGCTTCGCAAAGCTCTGGCCGATTTCCAGTCGCGCGAGCGGCGCTTCGGCCTGACCGGCGACCAGATATCACAAAGGGGCAACCTATCAAACGCCTGATCTCCGCGATCATCCTGTTGCCAATCGTCATCCTGATCGTCCTGAAGGGTGGCACACTCCTCTTCGCCTGTCTGCTGGCCCTGTTTTCCGCTGCCGGGATCGTGGAATTCTATCGCATGGCCCTGCCGGAGCGAAAAGTTGAGCAATGGCTTGCTGCAATTGCCGGAACTTCACTTATTTTTCTCCCGTTTGCTGGAAACGACAAACTTTCAATTGCTGCAATAGGTCTGCTTTTTGTCGGTTTTTCACTCCTGTTCCTGTTTCGGATCCGTTCCATCGAAACAGCCGCTCAGGAATCTGCCTTTGCCCTGCTGGCTTTTCTCTACGTCCCCTTTTTGCTGATGCATCTCGTCCTGCTCCGCCTGACCCCCTTCGGCATAGAATGGCTGTTCGTCATCATGCTGATCGTCATGACCAACGACTCGGCAGCGTATTATACCGGCAGCGCCTTTGGCAAACACCGGCTCTACCCGCTGGTCAGCCCCAAGAAAAGTGTAGAAGGCGCAATCGGCGGCCTGTTCGGCAGCCTTGGCGGCACGCTGCTGGCAAAGTTCACGTTCTTTCCGCAGTTATCTTTTACTGACGCTGTTGCAACCGCTGTAGTTGTCGGAGTTGTGGGCCAGGCTGGAGATCTGTTTGAATCGCTCCTGAAGCGCAGCTTCGGTGTCAAGGATTCCGGGACCATCATACCGGGACATGGCGGCGTGCTTGACCGTCTGGACAGCATCCTGTTTGCCGCACCGGTCACCTACTATTACGTGCTCTTTTTCTTCAGAGGCTGACCCATGAAAAACATTACCATTCTCGGTTCTACCGGTTCAATCGGCGTCAGTACGCTGGAGATCGTCGCCGCCCATCCGGACCGGTTCCGGATTATCGCGTTGACCGCCGGAAAGAACCTTGAACTGTTTGTCCGTCAGATTGTGCAATTTGCCCCCCGCATCGCCGTGGTTGCCTCCCACGATGATGTACCACGCCTGAAAGAGCTCTGCAGCGGCCTTGACGTGACTATTCTGGGCGGAGTTGAAGGGTTGATCGCGGCGGCGACAGCAAATGAAACGGACATGGTGGTGGCAGCCATTGTCGGCGCAGCCGGATTGGTTCCGACCGCTGCCGCAATCCGTGCCGGCAAGGACATTGCCCTGGCCAACAAGGAAACGCTGGTTACCGCCGGACATATCTTCATGGATCTGGTGGCCGAATTCGGCGTCAGGCTTTTTCCGGTGGACAGCGAGCATAGCGCCATTTTCCAGTCTATTGAAGGACATCGCTGCGAGGATATCCACAAAATCATCCTGACCGCATCGGGCGGGCCGTTCCTGAACACTCCCGCCTCAACCCTTTCGCAGGTAACGGTGCGCGACGCTCTCAATCACCCGAACTGGAGCATGGGGAAAAAAATCACCATCGACTCAGCCACCATGATGAACAAAGGGCTGGAGGTAATCGAGGCGCGCTGGCTGTTCAGCACCCCTGTGGAAAATATTCAGGTCAACATTCATCCCCAGAGCATTATCCACTCCATGGTCGAGTACGTAGACGGCTGCGTCATGGCACAGCTCGGCACGCCGGATATGAAGGCGCCCATCGCCTATGCGCTGGCTTATCCCGAACGCATTGTTTCCGGCGTCAAGCCACTCGACCTGACGACCTTTTCCGGACTGACCTTTTTCAACCCCGATCACGACAAGTTCCGTTGCCTGGACCTTGCCTATCGCGCTATCAACGCGGGAGAAAGTATGCCTGCCGTCATGAATGCCGCCAATGAAATTGCTGTAGCCGAATTTCTGGAAGGGCGCATCGGCTTTACCCAGATTGCCGAGACCATTGAACGCACCATGGATGCCCACTCTGCGCACAATCTGCGAACTATTGACGAAGTATTAAAGGCCGACCTCTGGGGCAGAGAGTCAGCACGAGAAATCTGCCGGGAGATGGTACACTGATATGACCGTTGTTTATGCAATCATAGTTTTAGGAATATTGATCTTTGTCCACGAGTTAGGGCACTTCCTGCTCGCTAAACTGATGGGGGTCAGCGTTGAAAAGTTTTCCCTCGGCTTCGGTCCCAAGCTGATCGGCAAAAAGATCGGTGAAACGGAATATCTGCTGTCCGCCTTTCCGCTCGGCGGCTATGTCAAAATGTTCGGTGAAGGCGGTTTTATTGAGGGGGGCGAGCAGGATCCCCGTCCTGAAGCTGAGAGCGCAGAATCCGGCGATTCATTAGAGCCGGTTCTACGGGAGCTGACGGATGATGAGAAGGCGCGCTCCTTCGCTCACAAGCCGGTTCTGGCACGAATTGCCATCGTCATGGCCGGACCGGTTTTCAATCTGGTCTTTGCCTGGCTGATCTTCATCGTACTCTGCATGTTCGGAGTCCCTACCGTAACAACCAAAGTCGGAGAAGCCCTCAAGGACAAGCCTGCCGCCAAAGCGGGCATGCAAAAGGGCGATGTCATCACCTCCATCAACAACAAGACTATCAACCGCTGGGATCAGATTGCCGAAGGGGTAACCGCCAGCAAGGGTAAACCTCTGACGCTGACGGTAAAACGTGATACACAGGAATTATCCTTCACCATAACTCCGGAACCCCGCGTTGCGAAAAACCTGTTCGGCGAAAAAGTGAACGGTTATGCCATCGGGGTGGCGTCGGCAGGCGAAGTCATTACGGAACATTTCAACCCAGCGCAAGCAGTCGTAAAAGGCACGCAACAGACCGGGAAGGTCATCGAACTGACGATCATGTCACTGGTCAAGATGGTGCAGCGCGTCGTGCCGATGGACAGTGTCGGCGGTCCAATCATGATCGCCAAAATGGCGGGAGAAATGGCCGACGCCGGCAGCTCCAGCTTCCTTGCCTTCATGGCGCTGCTCTCGATCAACCTGGGAGTACTCAACCTGTTGCCGGTACCGGTGCTTGATGGCGGGCATCTGCTGTTTTACTTCATGGAGCTGATCTTCCGCCGTCCGGTTCCGCAGAAAGTCCGCGAATATGCCCAGCAGATCGGCATGGTGCTGCTGCTTGGCCTGATGGTTCTGGCCTTCTACAACGACATCATCAGGTACTTCGTCCGTCAGGGCTAGCAGATAAAGGAGTCCGCATGGCATCAGAACCGGCACAGAGCGTTATTACGCCCCATGACACCCGCTATCTCTTCGTTCTGCCGTTTTCAACGGACCCGGCCCTGGCCCGGCGTTTCCTTGCCCGTGACAGCGACATTGTCGGCAATATCCGCTTCGGCAAGATTCTGGAGACGCTTGACAAGGTGGCCGAAAACACTGCCCTGGCATACGTCCACCGCTTCTACCCCGGCGCCCGGGTCGTCACGGCTGCCGTAGACAGCATCATCCTGAGAAATCCCGCCGACACCAAGCATGACCTGGTATTTTCAGCCCAGATCAATCATGTGGGAAAATCCTCCATGGAAGTCGGCATCCGGATTGAGTGCCTGGGCGAAGGCTCCAGCCATCTGGCGACCTGCTACTTCACCATGGTGGCGCGCTCAACCGACGGCGGCGAGGCCAAAAGCCTGCCCCTCCCCCCTTTGAACTACCTGGAAGATGTGGATAAAAGGCGCTATCAGAAAGCGGAGCAGCGGCGCCAGGCGTATCGGGACGGCCTTGCCATGGCAGAAGAGATGCCGTCGCATGATGAATACCTGTTTTTGAAGAAGCTACATAAAGAGCAGGAAAGCCCCGGCTTTAGCGGGGTTCACGCGGGCAGACTCGTTCTCAAGTCAACCTGCCGGGCGTATCCCGAGCAGGAAAATGTTCCGACGACTATTTTTGGCGGCTACCTGATCAGGAAGGCCTATGAACTGGCCGCGCTGGCCGCGGAAATGGTCGCTCCTGACCGTGCCGTACCATGCCAGGTAAACCGCATCAACTTCAATCAACCGGTGTTGCTGGGCGACCAGTTGAAGTTCACCGCCCGGGTCGTCTACACCGGAAAAACCACCATTGCCGTGCAAAGCGACATTGAGCGTTTCAGCCGTTCCGACAGCAACAAATCCCTGTCCAATTCATGCCTGTTTACCTTCCGCAATGTCGGCAGCGATATGAGTCCGCAACCGGTGCCGTTCATCTATCCGGTGACGTATGCCGAGGATGCGCGCCTTCTGAACGCCTACCGGCAGCGGCTCGATTAACCCTAACAGTTCATCCCAGTTCCAAATGTTTTATTCAGGATTATACATTCATGAACATCCTCGCCATCGACACATCCACATCTTTTGCCAGCATTGCCGTTGCTATTGATGAACACATTGCGGCTGAATCGCTGGTCAATACCGACCGTACCCTCTCCGCCCGTCTTGTCCCCGAAATAGAACGGCTTCTGGCAACCGCCGGCCTGTCCATTACGGATATCGACGTCTTTGCCTCATCCGTCGGCCCCGGTTCGTTTACCGGTGTCCGTGGCGGTGTTGCCACGATGCAGGGCCTGGCGCTGGCGTCCGGCAAGCCATGCGCGGGTTTTTCCTCGCTGGCCATGCTGGCCATGAATTTTTCGCTTTCGGCAACACTGGTCTGCCCGCTGCTTGATGCCCGCAAAAGCGAAGTGTATGGCGCCCTCTACGACTGTTCGTCCACCCTCCCGGTTCCACTCATCACGGACTGCGTGCTTCCCCCCGCCGCACTTCTCGACCAGATTGCGGCATTGACCTCTGAGCGGGTCATCTTCCTCGGTGAAGGAACCCGGCGCTACCGTGACCAGATTGCCGAACGTCTGGCTGACCGGGCGATTTTCGCCCCCTTTCCACTCCACGCGCCCCACGCCGCCAATGGTGCCCTGCTGGCGCTGAATACCGCACGGCACAACCAATTGCTGGATCCGTCGCAACTGCTGCCGGTGTACCTGCGGGCGTCCGATGCGGAAATCAATCGAGATTCAAAAAAACTCCGCTAAATCAAAAGGGCACCACAATTTGCAACCGGGTTCGGGATTTTTATATGACGTATGATTCTTGGGAGAATCATGTAGGCAAGCGAGTTCTGTTGGCCCTGGCAATACTTCTGCTGGTGACGGCAGCGGTATACTCAGGATCTCTCAAAAACGGATTCGTCTGGGATGATCATGATGTCATTGAGCAGTATCCGCTAAATCGCAGCCTCAGCAATCTACCACTCTACTTTACAACATCGGACAGCAACAAGGGATGGGCGGCCACCCCATTCTATCGTCCGCTGGCACGCGCCAGTTATGCAGTTGACTACCAGTTGTTTGGACTCCGGCCCTGGGGCTATCATCTTGAAAATTTATTGTTGCATTTGGCGAATGTCCTTCTTTTATTTTTCATGGCCCGTGCGATCATAAAGGAGACACTCCCCGCACTGTTGACCGCATCTTTCTTTGCCATACACCCTGCCATAGCCGAACCCGTTCTTGCTGCATTTGCACGAAATACGCTGCTAGCCCTCTTTTTTGCCTTAGCGACGTTTCTTACGTTTAATCGAGGTATTCGCGGCCACGGCTTCAGGTGGATCATATGCTCTGCCCTGTTATTTTTTCTTGGACTGTTATCGAAGGAGACTGCAATTGCAGTTCTTCCCGTTATCGCATGGTACTGCTACAGTCAGCAGGTACCCGTTAACTTATGTATCAGGCGATTACTGCCATTATTTTTCGTTGTTGCAATGTACCTGCTTTTAAGAAGCTACGCTCTTGAAGGTGTCTTTCCCGAGTCCCAGTCTACGACATTTTCCCAGCGGATATGGCAGAGCCTGTATATCATACCCCGTTATCTTCTTTTACTGATTGCACCTGTCAACCTTACTGTGTGGCATGAGATTCCCCCAGACTTGAAAGGTCTGGCGCCCATTCTTTCCGTAGCATGGCTTGCCATGGCAGCAAGCGCTGTTGCTCTGGTGAAATATGCTGAGAAGGATGCCATTTTGGGTCTTTTCTGGGGGGCATGCGCACTTGTTCCGGTGTTGGGACTGGTCGAAATACCTGGTGCACCCTTGGCAGAGAGGCATCTCTATATACCTTTTGCCGGCTTTGCATTGGCAGGAGGCGCCATTGCTTCCAGAGTTTTACGGAGACATGCAACAGTTGGCCTCTGCATCTTGTCTGTTCTGATTGCCCTTCTCGTTGGCCGGACCACCATGCGCACCTACGACTGGCGCAATGATAGTACCCTTTTTAAGCGCGCGGTGGAGGTAAACCCCGCTTCAGCAACAGCACACTACAACCTCGGGAATGCGTATCTACAGGCCAATAACCAGAGGGCTGCACTCAATGAATGGTTGCAGGCAGTCAGAATCAATCCCAATGCACTGGATGCCCTCAATCAACTGGGGAGCCAGTTACTGTACGCGACGCGGTATCAGGAGGCACAACACTATCTGGAACGTGCCGTTGCCGTAAATCCGTCATGGTTTTATTCCTTAAGTAATCTTGCGGTGGCGCTGGATATGCAAAACAAAAGGGAAGAGGCTGCGCAGCAGTATGAACGGGCACTTCAGGTAGTTCCTCCTGAAAGACAAGATTCGGTACCCCAGATCAAAGAAAGAATTTTACAACTGCACAGCAAAGAACGCGATGGCAATAGTAAGGTGTTGGTACAAAAGGAAATGCTCAAGTAGAAACAGATCTAAAACAGTCCGGGTTTGGTTAAAAAACGGGCGCGGACCTTCAACCTTTTTTTCTCGCATAAAACATCCCTCATATAGCAAAAGCGCCATTTTTGAGGTAACTCTTGAATACTGAAACAATCCGCACAAAACACCCGGATTCTTTTACCGGGATTGTCAGAAAGTCTTTGAGAAAGAACCGTCATACCGGCATGATCGCTGTACTCTGCCTGACGCTGATTGCCATCACGGTATCGGTATATCTTCAGACCGGGAATCACCAGTTCCTGAATTTCGACGACGATGTATACGTTACGGAAAATCCTCATGTAGCACGGGGAATAACGGCCCCCAACATTATATGGGCCTTTTCTTCCGTTGAAGCAGGCAACTGGCACCCGATCACATGGCTGTCGCACATGGCGGACGTCCGTTTTTTCGGCATGAATCCTCGTGGGCATCATCTCGTCAACGTTGCCCTTCACACGCTCTCCACGCTGATTCTCTTTTTCCTTCTTCTTCGCTTGACAGCTGCACGGTGGCAATCCTGGTTCGTCGCCGCCATGTTTGCGCTTCATCCTTTGCATGTAGAGTCTGTTGCCTGGGTGGCCGAGCGGAAGGATCTTCTCTGCGCGTTTTTCTGGTTTCTCACGCTCCTCTTGTACGCCGGGTACGCAGCAAAGCAGAAGCCTGTCCTGTACCTCCTCACGCTCTCATCATTCGTGCTCGGCCTTATGTCAAAACCAATGCTGGTTACTCTTCCCCTGGTCATGCTCCTGTTGGACCTGTGGCCCCTCGACCGCTATCGGCATGAGGTGAGAGAAGGTGTGCGTCAACGGCTGGGAAGGCTTACCTTCCTGGTAAAAGAAAAAATCCCGTTTTTTGCCTGTTCACTACTATCGGGACTCATAACCATCTACGCCCAGCGTGAGGGAGGGGCGATTCATGGTCTCAAGGAGATACGCTTCTGGTTGCGCATTGAAAATGCCCTGAACGCGTATGCTGCATACCTGGGCAAAACTCTTTGGCCTCACGACCTGGCCGTATTCTACCCCTTCCCGCCGTCCATTCCGATCTGGCAGGTCATTGGCTCCCTGGTCATACTGCTTCTCATATCAGTAGCAGCTGTTCAGACCGTGCATCGACACCCCTACTTTGCGGTAGGATGGTTCTGGTTCATCATTACCCTTGTACCCGTTATCGGATTAATTCAGGTGGGAGGCCAGTCAATGGCGGACCGCTACTCGTACATCCCGGTGACAGGACTTTTCATTATGGTTGCATGGGGTGTTCCCGATCTGACAAAAGGGATACGACACCGGCAAAGCATACTTGCCCTGTCTGCTTGTGCAGCATTAATCGCTTCAGCCGCATTGACGTGGCAGCAACTCGGCTACTGGCGGGATAACATTTCTCTCTACCGGCATACTCTTCGCGTTACTACGAGTAATCCCGGCATTAATTACAACCTGGGGCTTGCTCTTCATGCTCAGGGAGAACCGGATGCCGCGATCCGGCAGTTCCAGGAAGCGCTGAAGATTAATCCGGATGACACGCGTGCGCGTAACGCCATGGGAGTTGTTCTTCATGCCAAATGGGAACTGGATGCAGCGATAAAGGAATTCAGGCAGGTTCTTTTGATAAACCCCAGGCACATCAAAGCGCATTACAACCTGGGACTGATTTTTCAAATTAAAGGGAATCCGGATGAAGCCATCAAGGAATATCAAGAGGTACTTCGGCTGGATCCCGATTACGCACATGTGGATATCAAGCTGGCACAGGCACTTACTCTGAAGAGGATGCAAGATGAGAACAGGAAATAGCTTCGAATCCAGCGCCACACGCAACAGGTGCTGCTCCCTTAACTGGTGCCTCGAAATAACGCGACAACCGGACATGGCGTGACTCACGACCCCAAATCTTTCACATACTTTCTGACCGCCCGGGTGGCAGCGACCCTGGCCTACCAGATGGCCGGTGTCGCCATCGGCTGGCAGATGTATGACCTGACCGGCAGCGCATTCGCCCTCGGCCTGGTCGGACTGGTGCAGTTCGTCCCCTCGCTGCTGCTGTCGCTCTACGTGGGGCACGCTGCCGACCGCTACGACCGGCGCATCATCGTTGCCAGCGCCCAGAGTGCCGAGGCCCTGGCCCTGCTGGCACTGGCGCTCTTCAGCCTTCTGCACCTTATCGACAGAAACGTCATCCTGCTGCTCGTTTTCCTGCTGGGAATCGCCCGGGCCTTTGAATTCACCACCTTTCAGACCCTGCTCCCTGCTCTCGTTTCGCAGGAAGAGCTGCCATCGGCCATTGCCCGCAATGCATCCGCCCGCCAGACAGCCGTCATTGTCGGACCGGTGCTGGGGGGCTTCCTCTATGTGGCCGGTTCCGGCGTGGTCTATGCAGCCGCCTGCGCCCTTTTCCTGCTCGCAGCCATCCTCATTGCCCGGCTCCGCATGCAGCAGCGGGCACAGACGCCACGGGAACCAGCCACCCTGACCTCGCTGTTCGCCGGTATCGCCTACATCCGGAGCCAGCCGGTCCTGCTCGGGGCCATATCGCTCGATCTATTTGCCGTGCTGCTCGGCGGCGCAACCGCGCTGCTCCCCATTTTTGCCCGCGACATCCTGATGACCGGCCCCTGGGGCCTTGGCATCCTGCGCTCGGCCCCGGCGGTCGGGGCGCTGACGGCATCCCTCTACCTCACCCGCAAGCCGCTGAAACACCGGGTAGGAAAAATCATGTTCGCCGCCGTAGCAGGATTCGGCCTGGCAACGATCGTGTTTGCCCTGTCAACGTCGATCGCGCTGTCTTGCCTGGCTTTGGTTGTGTTGGGGTGGAGCGACATGATAAGCGTCGTTATCCGGGCCTCGCTGGTGCAGCTGGAAACTCCGGATGAGATGCGGGGAAGGGTCAGCGCCGTCAATGCGGTATTTATCGGGACTTCCAACGAGTTCGGCGAGTTTGAGTCCGGCCTGACGGCGGCCTGGTTCGGCGTCGTGCCCGCAGCCCTGCTGGGAGGGGTCGGCACGCTGGCGGTGGTAGCGCTCTGGATGTATCTTTTTCCGCAGCTGGTGCAGCGCGAGAAGCTGCATAACGGGTAAGTCAACGGTTGTTGACACTAGATTCATAGTTATCTTCGCAGGATTGAAGTGCATTTCGTGCGTTTTTTGTGCTAGAAACCGATAGCATTATCCGGAAAACTACTAACTCCGGCTGGCCATTTGGTTCGGAATCTTTCATTGACATGTTGGAATCCCAGTTAAATCAGACACTAAAGCCAAGAAAACCGGGGCGACCTAGAAATAAAACAGGGGGGTGTCCCTAGTTTTATCCTAGTTTTATCGGGAAGGATCCCTAGCTTTCTCCAACTTTCATGCAAACACTAACCGAAAGACACTGAGACAAAATAAATATGTTGAGTAATTGTATTAAAACTAAAGCACCAAACAAGATCATTGCCACACTCTCGGTTCTACTTGTTGTTGTAACGCTTTCACTGTTTTGGCAAGCAACCACCCATGACTTTATCGAATTCGACGACCAGCTCTACGTCACCGAAAATCCGATTGTTCAGGGTGGCTTGACTCTTAACGGGTTAGTTTGGGCATTCACGTCTACACATTCCAGTAACTGGCATCCGCTCACCTGGATATCACACATGGCCGATTACCAGCTCTTTGGTATGGAGCCCAGCGGCCATCATCTGACAAATATTTTGTTGCACTCAGCAAATGTACTGCTCCTTTTTATTCTGCTTACCCGCATGACAGGAGCACTCTGGCGAAGCTGCTTTGTCGCCGTGCTGTTTGCAATTCATCCGCTGCATGTTGAATCCGTAGCCTGGGTAGCGGAACGAAAAGATGTACTCAGCACCCTGTTTTGGATGATCTCCCTCTATTTTTATATCGAATATTCCCGGCTCGCCGGACGTAGCCGCTACCTGGCGGCCCTTACTGCCTTTGCCTTGGGACTTATGGCCAAGCCAATGCTGGTAACTCTTCCCTGCGTGATGCTGCTCCTGGATTGCTGGCCATTATGTCGTTTACAACCTGAACAGGATCTGCAACCTTCCTCGGTTCGTTTGGGACACCTGATAGTGGAAAAGATCCCATTTTTTATATTGTCAGCCGTATCATCTGCCGTGACCCTGTATGCACAGCAGAAATCCATCGCCCATTTAGATACGCTTGATTTCCCCCATCGCGTTGCAAATGCTTTGGTCGCGTATTCCAGCTACATTGGCAAAACTCTGTGGCCGCATGACCTCGCCGTTTTTTATCCGCTTCCCCTGCTTTATGGGCACTCCTTTTCGATTCTGACTGTTGTTGCATGCGGTTTATTGATCCTCTGTATCACGATATTGTGTGTCAAAGGCATCAAAAGTCATCCTTACCTGATTGTAGGCTGGTTATGGTTTCTTGGCACACTGACGCCGGTGATCGGCCTGATACAAGTTGGCGGACAAGTCATGGCAGACAGGTACATGTACATCCCGGCCATCGGGCTTTTTATCATAGTAGCTTGGGGGATTTCTGAACTTGCAGATAAGCACCCCGGCAGTAGGACCATCCTGATAGCCGCTGCCGTCACAGTTCTGACTGCACTCGCCATTGTTACAAATATCCAGCTTGGCTATTGGCGGAACGGGATCACGCTTTTTGAACACACATTAAATGTAACACCTCCGAACTATACGGCGCATGCCGCTCTGGGCAAGACTTTTTTGAAACAAGGTGAGGACTTCAAAGCGCTGAGTCATTTCAACGAAGCATTACGGTTGAATCCGGCTCTAGCTAACGTTCATTATTCCATCGGAACCATCTATAACAGGCAGAGGAACTTTGATCTGGCAATACATCATTATTCTCAAGAGTTGCTCATTCAGCCCGATTCTTTGGAGGCCAGGAATACGATTCAGATGACACAGCGCTTGAAAGATCTTATGGAGCAATGATGCGTTGGAAGTTCACCTCATTTAAACGACTTACGTCGTAGAACCAATTCGGCCAAATCTCAAAGCCAACAGGCTCCTGATACGAGATCAAAATTGGCATACCTGTGATTATGTGATAGGAAAGAACTTCTTACGTGCGGCACATCTTTGAGGTATTCGATGAAATTCAACTCCATAAACACACAAGACTGTATATCCGGTTGCGCAAACAACCCTTCAGAAAAATGAACCGGACCGGCTCCGTAATTTTGCTGTGCATTATGCTTGTTGCCATCACCTTGACCGTGTACATGCAAGCAGGCAACCATCAGTTCCTGAGTTTTGACGATGAAGCATATATTATCAAGAATCCTCACATTGTAAGCGGCTTAACGGGTAATAATATTTTGTGGGCCTTTACATCTGTTGAATCCGGGAACTGGCAGCCGCTCACCTGGCTGTCACACATGACGGATGCCCAACTATTCGGCCTGAATCCTCGCGGCCACCACCTTACCAGCGTCACCCTTCATGTCGTATCAACGCTGCTCCTTTTCCTTATGCTGCTTCGTTTAACCGGAGCTGCATGGCGAAGTTCACTGGTCGCAGCATTGTTTGCACTGCATCCGCTTCATGTTGAATCAGTAGCATGGGTAGTCGAGCGGAAAGATGTCTTGAGCGCCCTGTTCTGGTTTCTCACTCTGCTCCTGTATGCCGGATACGCAACCAAACAAAAGCCGGCATTGTACCTGCTGACATTCCTTTCCTTCGTTCTGGGGCTTATGTCAAAACCGATGCTGATAACTCTTCCCATCATCTTGCTGCTGCTGGATATCTGGCCGCTTGGTCGTTATCAGTATGACAAAAGTCTGCCCATTCATGAGCGGTTGTCGGTCATACTTCCTTTCGTAAAAGAAAAAATCCCTTTCTTCATCTGCTCACTTGCTTCAGGCATTATTACCATATACGGTCAAGGCAAAGGCGGAGCGATAGCAAGTTTGGCAGCGGCGTCCTTCCCGCTCCGCTGCGGAAATGCTCTGGTGGCCTACACAACGTACATCGGCAAAACGCTCTGGCCCCACAATCTGGCCATCTTATACCCTTTCCCTCCGTTCATTCCGTTCTGGCAAGTATTCATCTCGTTTATTCTTCTGTTCCTCATCTCAATTATTGCGCTTCAAGCTGCGAAGCACTCCCCCTACATGATAACCGGTTGGTTCTGGTTCTTGATAACCCTTCTTCCGGTTATCGGGCTGATCCAGGTCGGAAATCAGTCTATGGCGGATCGATATACATACATTCCGCTAACGGGACTTTTCATCATGGTGGTATGGGGATGTGCCGATCTTACGAGGAATTTGCCGCATCGGCAGAGTGTACGCATCCTGTTGACAAGTGCAGTTATACTAAGCTCAGCCGTGACAACGTGGCGCCAGCTTGGCTACTGGCGGGACAGCATTACCATGTATACACACACACTTCAGGTAACGAGCAACAATCACGTTATTCATTACAACCTTGGTTCCGCACTACAGGCGAAGGGCGAACTCACTGCCGCAATGCTGGAATTCCAAAAGGCGATCCAGATATACCCCGGCTACTCAAACGCGCATTACAATTTAGGAGTTATTTTGCAAAGTACGGGAAACCGGACAGCGGCAATAGGTGAGTACCGGGAGGCGATTCGAATTAACCCTGACGGCCCAAATGCAGATGCCATGCACAGCAATCTGGGACTGGCGCTTGCCGGTGCGGGATATCTGAAGGCCGCCATGCAGGAGTACCAGAAAGCACTTCAATTAAACCCTGACAATGCGAATGCGCATTACAACCTGGGGCTCGCGCTGCAACAATGCAGTTTCAGGAAGCGCTTCGAATCACCCCGAATGACATAGATGTACGTAACGCACTTGCAACGGCTATTTCCATCCAAAAGAGGCATTGATAGCCGTAGAGTTAGCTAAGACCTTTAAAATTGCTTTGTCCCAGTTGCTCCGGTGGTATCGGACTTACCAACCAGGTGTACACCCAATATCTCAACCGAAAATTAAATCAGACCGGTCGTATCTGGCAAAACCGCTTTTTCTCATGTGTCATCGAAAATGAGCAGTATCTTTGGTCGGCAGTGCGCTACATTGAGCGCAACCCTCTTAAGGCAGGGCTTGCCGCGACAGCGGATGAATATCAGTGGTCAAGCGCAAAGCCACATGTAACTGGTGTTCATGATTTACTGCTGTCACCAGATTCATGGTTATCTGCGCAGAATCGCAGTGCGTATTGTGATTTTTTATGTTTGGAAGATGAAGAAACCGATATTCTTATCCGAAAGTCTACCAACTCCGGACGGCCATTGGGTTCGGAATCTTTCATTGATATGTTGGAATTTCAGTTAAATCAGACACTAAAGCCAAGAAAACCGGGGCGACCTAGAAATAAAACAGGGGGTGTCCCTAGTTTTCTTAGTTTTCTATGACATTTGAAAGGAACGACCCGATACATGAAATTTCCTTACTTGGATAATTCCCGGCTGAAAAACCTGAGGCTTCACCTTTGGCCTGTTGCGCTTCTGCTCGTGGTTACGGCGGCTGTGTACGTACGTATGCTTGGGCATAGTTTTCTGAACTGGGATGATACGTTGTATGTGACCCGCAATACTTCGATTCAAGGACTTACCTGGCACAATATCCGGACGGTTTTCAGCTCGTATTATGTCGGCAATTATGCGCCGATACAAATGCTCTCCTACATGCTGGATTACACGGCATGGGGACTTTGGCCCGGAGGATTTCTCCTCAACAACCTCCTTGTCCATACATTAAACGGACTCCTGGTCTACAGGTTGTTGCTGAAGTGGCATTTTGACAGGCTGTCCGCTGCAATTGGAGCCGGGCTGTTTCTACTCCATCCGGTACAGGTAGAAACTGTTGCCTGGGTTTCTCAGCGGAAAACCCTTCTTGCCATGTTCTTTTTCCTCCTTGCCTGGGAGGGGTATGATCGCTATCGGAACTCACCGCCAGGCAAAGGAAGATTCGCCTACGCCGCATCCATAACCGCCCTCGTGCTGGCACTGCTGGCAAAATCGGTAGCTGTTATCTTTCCTTTGGTCATTGTCCTGTACGACATCTGTTTCCCGGTCGCAGACCGTCGCTTGCGGCTGACAGACAAGATTCCGTATGTTCTTGCTGCTGCCGGTTGTGCCGCCATTTCAATTCACAGCCAATCGCCGGAGTTTGATGGCGGCAGGGTTCCGGTTGGCTATTTCGGCGGAAGCCCACTCGGAACTTTTTTTGTTATGCTACCGGTGCTGTGCCGTTATGTGGGCATGCTTGTCTGGCCGGTAAATTTGAGTGCGGAATACATTTTCCCTCTTCACAACTCTCTTGACGTTACGGTATTTGCTTCGGCCCTCCTACTTATCGGCTTGATTTTTGCCGGAATCAGACTCTACGTGTACAGTCAAAGGCTCGGGTTCTGTTTCATGTTGTTCTGGATCGGAATATTGCCAGTTTCCCAGATTATTCCTCTCGTAACCCTGATTAATGATCGCTATTTTTATTTTCCAATGATCGGTGCCGCTGGTCTTGCCTGTGCAGGCGCTTCGATTCTGCAAACACAGCCAGTGATAATACGACTCAAGCTGTTTTACCCAATGTTCATCATACCTTTGCTCTTGCTGTCGATCCTTTCATTTCATCGCGTAAGCGTCTGGCGGAACTCCACAACGCTGTGGAGCGATGCAGTAATCAAAAGCCCCAACAGTTCCCGTTCCTGGGGGAACCTCGGTGAAGCATACGATAGTTCTGTCCAATGGCAATCGGCACTTACGGCTTATGGTCGGGGGTTGCAACTGAATCCATCAAACACTGAAATACTTTATAATTGTGGATACTTGTATCTTAGTATGGGCGAATACGAAAAAGCACATGAACTATTGACGAGGCTTTTGAATTTCAACCCGAACCACATTCGCGGGTTGGTCGCGTTGGGAAATATCCATGTTTACCGTTTGAATTTTATCGAAGCCGAAAGGGCATACAAACGCGCATATAGCCTTCAACCGGATTCGTTCGAGGTTCTCATTAAGCTGGGTAATCTTGCCGTATTGGAAGACCGGTTTGATCTGGCCAGGGGATACTATGATCAAGCTGAAGCTAAAGGTTGGAACGACCCGGAAGTTGCCTACCAGATCCTCTGCGTGGAGTCCCTGGCCGGAAGAGTCGATGTCGCGCTTGTCTGGCTGGAGAAAGCCTTACTGCGCGGGTACCGCGACAATTACAAACTGCTGAATAATTCAGAACTGGCACCGCTGTGGGCAGAACCACAGTTCAATCAACTCATGCGAAAATATTTTCCTTAAGACTCTTTCTGTCTAAGTATTTTGCTTTGAACGGTCTGAGTTATATTGTAAAGCCCTCTTTCATCCTCACATAAACATAAGGGGCAGGCGAATCTTCGCCTACCCCTTATGTTTGTCAACCGGCCTGCCACCGTTCGGTCCAGACATGCGCCGGTTCTGGTCTGCCGAACAGGTACCCCTGCAGCAGGTCGCACGCATGGCTTGACAGGAAAGCCTGCTGGGCCTCGGTTTCAACCCCCTCGGCAACCACGGACAACCCAAGGCTGTGAGCAAGAGCAATGGTCGCGGCGCTGATGGCGGCATCGTTGGCGTCAGTCTCGATATCCCGCACAAAGGCGCGATCCAGCTTGAGCGTCTGAATCGGCAGCAACTTCAGATACGCCAGGGATGAATAGCCGGTGCCGAAATCGTCAATGGCCAGATGCACTCCCAATGCCCGGAGTTTCTGAAGTTGAACGATTGCCCGCTTCGGGTCGGTCATGGCAACGGATTCGGTTATCTCCAGCTCCAACTCTCCCTCTTCAATGCCGTATTGCTTGATGCACGCGGCAACCTGGTCAATCAGATCGGCAGATCGGAGCTGATGGGCCGAGAGGTTGACCGCCATCTGGCCGCAACCGATGCCGGCGCTTTTCCACGCGGCAAGCTGCTGGCAGGCTTCGTCCAGCACCCAGGCGCCGATTGCCTCGATCAGACCGGTTTCTTCCGCAATCGGGATAAATTTATCGGGCGGCACAATGCCGCGCAGCGGATGCTGCCAGCGTATCAACGCTTCAACACCGCTCAGAGTGCCGTCCCCGGTCACCACCTTGGGCTGGTAGTACAATTCAAACTGCTTCTCCAGCAGGGCCAAACGCAGTTCACGTTCCAGTTCCATCCGTTCGTCTGCAGCCGCGTTCATGGCAGCGGTGAAAAACTGCGAGTTGTTTCTCCCCCGCTCCTTGGCATGGTACATGGCCGTATCCGCATGCTTCATCAGGGTTTCCGCATCGCTGCCATCGTCCGGATAGATGCTGATGCCGATGCTGGGGGTGGAATGGAGCGCATGCCCCTCGATGGTGTAGACCTGCCCCAGCGAGTGGAGAATCTTATGGGCAACCGAGGCCGCGGCATCCATCGCAACCCCCGCGCCGTCCAGAAGCACGACGAATTCGTCGCCGCCAAGCCGCGCCACCACGTCACTCGCCCGCACACACCCCTGAAGACGCCGGGAAGCCTCGATCAGCAGCAGGTCACCGATGTTGTGGCCAAGGGTATCGTTGATTATCTTGAAGCGATCCAGGTCGATGAACATCAGGGCAAGCCCGGACTGCTCTCTTCGTGCCGAGGCCAGACTCTGTTCAAGTGCGACGGAAAGATGGAGACGGTTCGGCAGCCCGGTGAGGTTGTCATGGTGAGCGATATGCCGGATACGCTCCTCGGCGGCTTTCTGTTCCGTGATGTCGGCAAAGCTGCCGATATAGAAATCCACGGCACCGTGGTGATTGCGCACAACCGATATGGTCAGCAGCTTCGGATAGATGCCGCCGTCCTTGCGCCGGTCCCACAGCTCTCCCTTCCAGATCCCCTTGTCACGAATGCCCTGCCACATGGCCTGATATTCTTCAGGTGTCGTGCGACCGCAGGCAAGAATCCTGGGGTTTTTGCCCCTGACATCTTCCTGGGTGTAGCCGGTAAGGTTCGTAAAGGCCGCATTCACCTCAATAATCTGATTAGTTCTATCGGTTATCAAAATGGCCTCGCCGCTATGATCAAACACATGGGCAGCCAGCCGCAGCTGCTGTTCAACCCGCTTGCGCTGCAGCACATTACGGACACGCGCCATCAGTATGGTGGGCACCACCGGCTTGGTCAGGTAATCGTCCGCACCAAGTTCAAGCGTGTCGAGCTGGCTCTGTTCGGACGCGTCGGCGCTGACAAAGATCACCGGTATTTCACCGGTTTCGGGATTGTTCCGCAGCCGCCGCAGCACTTCAATACCGTTCATTCCCGGCATCATGACATCAAGCAGGATAAGATGCGGACGGTCTTCACGTCCTGCCAGATCCAGTGCGGAGCTGCCGTTGGTAGCGGTCTTGATACGGTAATCCGCTTTTAATGACGCCGCCAGCAGGTGCAGGTTGGCCGGCATGTCATCAACCAGCAGCAGCAAGGGTTTGAGATGTGATTTCAGAGCCGGGTAGACACTCATGGCGACAACTCCTGATCGAGAGCTTCACGCAAAACGGCAACCGTCGTCAACGCTCCGGCATGTTCGAAACGATCCATTTGACGCAACAGGGTATTCAACAGGGCACTGATTCCGGCAGGAGGATTGCTTTCGGCCAAGGTCCAGAGCCTCTGCATCAGGGCATCGGGTATCAGTTCCTGTTCACGCAGATAGACGGCAACTTCTTCCAAAAGCGAGACAATGCGGGTTCTTTCAGTTTCCGTCAGACAGGTTTCAGAGAATAGCGGAGCTGCGCCGGGAGCAGCAGACAGCTTAGAACCCGGCGGTCCGGCACTAACATCAGATGGCGTATAACCGGGGGGCACCCGGTGAACCTGCACGGTAAATGCGAACGTGGCCCCCTCTCCTTCGCTGCTGGAAACAGCAATGTCTCCACCCATCAGTGTCACCAGCTTCTGACAGATTGCCAATCCCAGACCGGTACCGCCAAAGCGGCGGCTGATGGTGCCGTCGGCCTGGGTAAAGGGGTGGAACAGCCGGTCCGACTGCTCTTTTGAAAGGCCGATGCCGGTGTCGCGCACGGCACAGCGAAGCGTAATGGTATTCCCCTCATCATTCACCGTTTCCACCAGGATATGGATGGCTCCCGTTTCGGTAAACTTGACCGCATTGCCGATCAAGTTGTTCAGCACCTGGGAAAAACGCTGTTGATCTCCCATCACCACGGCAGGAGTTTCTGGGGATATTTCCAGCTGAAGGTTCAATCCCTTCTCTTCAAGCTGGGCACTGAAAAGATCGGCACTATTTCCGAGCAGTTCCCGCAGGTTCATCGGTTCGTGTACCAGTTCGACCCGCCCGGCATCCATCTTTGAATAATCCAGAATATCATTCAGGATGGTCATCAGGCTCTGTGATGCGCTATGGACCGTACGCAGAAAATCGCTTTGACGCGGTGTCAGCTCAGTATCCAGGACCACGCGGGTGAGCCCGATAATAGCGTTCATCGGCGTCCGGATTTCATGGCTCATATTGGCCAGGAATTCGGATTTGGCCAGGTTGGCCTCCTCGGCGTCCCTGGTTCTTCCGGCCAGCTCCGTATTCAGCAGTTCCAATTGGATCTGTGCCTGTTTAAGTTCCGTAATATCAGACACCAGCACGAAAAATCCACGCACCCGGTCGCCATCAAGATCGGGAATATAATGAGCCCAGGTATAACCGACAGTGCCATCGGCCTTGGTCAGGGTGCGCTCAAAGCGCTGCCGCTCGCCCCGCAGAGCGCCACGGATGTACGGTTCGTTCCTGCTGAACAGTTCCTCCCCCATCAGCTCACGGATATGAATGCCCCGCATCTGCTCCTGCGACCTGCCGAACCATTCCAGATAGGCGATGTTGGCAAAACCGCAGCGCAGTTCGCTGGTCCAGTAGCCGACCATGCCGGGGAGAATATCAGTCAGCATCCGCATGAACCGTTCACTCTCCTCCAGCGCCCGCTCATTCAACAGCAACTCATGCTGTCGTTTCTGGTACTGACGCAGCGCCAGCGCGGCGATTACGCCAATCAGGACAAGCACCGCTCCGTGAGTGAGCGCATCGAACTTCCAGTCGGCATAGATCGCGGTAATATCCCTGCTTGCCGCCACAATCAGCGGTTTATCCATCATCAACTGAGGCGGTTGAATCGTACGTAACGCCATCATCCGGTTCTCGTTGGTAGCGTGAGCATATCCGGTGAAAACGGTGGCGGACTTGCCGCTCGCAATATGACGGCTGAGCAGGGAATCGGAGCGGGACAGATCAATACCGGCAACCCCTTCCCGGTGAGGATTGATCAGAAAAAGCTGCCCGTCGCCGTGACTTAAATAGGTCCACATATCCGGTTCATAGTGCACCGACGAAAGCAGCACATTGAAATACTCCGGGTCGAGGGAGGCGGTGACGATTCCGGCAAAGGTGCCGTCCGGATTGTGCAGGACACTACTCACATTGATGACAAAGCTGCCGAGCAATGTTTTAAACGGCGGGGAAATATAGAGAGTATCAGCTGATTGCAGCTTCTTTGCTGCTTTAAAATAATCACGTTCCTTGAGATTCTTGCCGATTACCTCGGGCCGGTTGCTCACCCGGATAGTCCCCCCGGCATCCATAACGATGAGGGTACGGACTCCTGGCATGGCATCAACCAGATCGGTCATGCGCTGATTGAGTGACGAATCAAATGCACGCGTTACCGGAGACTTCTGCAGGGTCATGAGAGAGCTGTTCAGCGATTCCAGATTCCAGACCAGGTTTTCCTGAATGATCCTTGTCTGGGAGAGCAGGCGTTCCTCTTCCCGGTTGCCGGTGCGGTTATATTCCCGATAGCTGTTGGCAGCGAGTAAAACCGCCACGATCACCATGAGTTTACCAAGAGAGCTCCACTGGCGGAACTTCTGCTTTTTCATTACGTCATCAGTCATGCCTCACATCCGTCCGGAGCGGATAATCGCATACACCAGCCAGAGCCCAACCAACCCCGCCACCGTATACCCCAGCAAGGCAAACAGCGGAAAGCCCATGAGCTTCACCCCCTTATCG
>Ga0209212_1001697_pt1 | contig 34266 bp, 28 predicted proteins | sample RifGroC2_FD_183996 | JGI IMG/M metagenome (GOLD analysis project Ga0209212, IMG submission 183996) | Groundwater microbial communities from Rifle, Colorado, USA - Groundwater C2 (SPAdes) (version 2) | ecosystem: Environmental > Aquatic > Deep subsurface > Groundwater | place: Rifle, Colorado...
AGCCTATTTTTCTAACGGCTATTGAGATTAAAACCAAAATTCTTTACTTTATCCTTGCGGGTTCTATAATAAGCTAACCAATAAATAAAAACAGACCGAATGAATAATCCAATAGAATTCAATCTTGCTTGATGAGCGAATGTGACTTATGTACCGAAGGTTTACCTAACTGAGAGTTTCATCCTGAAGGCAATTGCGAGTAAATAATGGAAGGGGTAAAATCAGAAACCGAAGACTTTTCTTTTTGAAGGTGGAAACGGTAGAAAGCATTATGCCTGAATACAAAGTATTTTTAAAAGGGCAATTGAAGAAGTTGGAATAAGAAAGATGGTTACAGTGCATTCATTAAGACATTCTTTTGCAACACATTTGTTGGAAAACGGCACTGACTTAAGATATATTCAGGAATTACTTGGACATTCAAGTTCTAAGACTACAGAAATCTATACACACGTTAGTAAAAAATCTATTGCAAATATTGTTAACCCCTTAGATAAAGCAATGATGTTAAAAGAGACTAAATGAGCACTAAACAAAAAAAATTGTGGCGTATATCCACCCAAGTTGGTATAATAAACGCCATATGGCGTAGTTACACTAGTTAGCTGCAATTGCCAGCACATCAATTATATAAGGAGAGTTCAAAATGAAACATCAGGGATTCATACAGTCTTTGGTTTGGCTGCTCATTACAGTCCATGTCGTCACGATCTATGGATGCTCGGTTACGAATCGCGTCACCCTTCCCGGCAATGAAATCCCTGTTGGATCTAATTTCAAAATCGCCACAGTCGTTCTCAAGAATGGGGAAATCATCGAATTCGATAGCAAGGGAGGACGGTACATTGAAAAAACAACTGATGGAAAATCGAATCGCGTGATTGTCGGAATGACGGGTGGCAAGAACGTCGAGATCGATCCTGAGAAGGTCCTTGAGGTGAGATTTGAACAAGAGGGGTCAAGCAGCGGCGGCAGCTTTATCGCAGGTTTTCTTATCGGTATCCCGGTTGGAGCTGGCGTCTTTTATCTCATTCTGGTAGCGGCTTACAGCGGTCATTAAGAGGAGCAGACAATGTCCAAGAATATTATCATTGCGGGTGTTCTACTGTGTTTATTCATGAGTCAGATAACGTTCGGGCAAGTGCAAGTAAAGAGTACGGCGATGAAACAGGCGATTATCTTCCGCCCTAATCAGGACGCAATCCGAGGAAAACTTGCCGAAATAGGAGAAGAGTACATTGTTGTATTCTCATCGGAGCGTGAGGTGACAATTCCATTTGCCGACATAAGCAGAATAATCCTGACCTACGAGCGAGGGTCGGGTCGAGGGCCAATATATGGGGCAGTTCTTGCAGGATATGCCGGTACGCTCATACTTACGAGATCACAAGATCACGGTGGATTTGTTGAATCACGGGATTTGTCTTTGTATCTCCTTGTTGTCGTTCCGAGTATTGCGCTTGGAGCTGGCATCGGGTATCTTGTCGACCCAGGCTCTGTGCAAAAGGAGGAAGTCTTCGATTTTACAGGAAGCGGCGAAGCAAAAACTGGGGAAAAGTCTCGTTTGCTAAGGGCTGCAACTCATGAGTCACGCGAAAGCAAAGTGCATATCACTTTCCAGGGAAGTCATGTTAATTCAAACATGCCAAAGCTCAACCTGCCTGGGTCAAGTACGTCCTATGATTACAATACAATAAGCGAGTTTAATTGGCTCAGGAAGGTGCAAGTAACTTACTCTGTGGTGCCGGAAGTAGAGGTAGGGGTTGCCTTGGTGTGGTTCAGCGAACCGCCACAATTCAGTTTCGGGTACGAAACCCTTGGCAATAGCGACTCCAAAAGTTACAATGGGTTCCAGTCGTTTGAAGCAACCGGAAAATACATCGTGGCGTTATACAAACCGCTGTATGACCTACTTGATCCACGGTTAGACTTAAAAGTTGGTGGCGGGTTTGGGGCTGCTTCCATTGACTACAGCAGAACAACAACCGTATGGGCGTATACGCAAAGCGGAACCGGTTCGCAACTGAATTCCTCTTTCAGTGTTTCCGACAATTTTGTGGTTGCGTACCTCTTTGTTCAACTTGAGTTCGAACTTGTGGATGGACTTTCATTAGGGCTGGTCGCTGATAAAGTGTTCGGCCCGTCAAGAGACGCACCAGCAGTGTCCGAGGCAAATATTCCGCCCCAGACATTGCGCTTCCACAACACAAGCGTGGGCTTCACCATAAGCCTCCATTTTTGATCCGCGTCCTTCTTTACTTACAAGTTGATGGACTGCTGAGATAAAAGGGCAACTGCAACTAACAAATGTGGTCACGACACTCACATCATTTGGTAAGGCAGGTTGAAGCTCAGTTTGGCTCTACATATAGAGTTCGTTCTATGCCGCACTCAATCATAAAAAGCATAGAGTGCGGCACGGCGTGGTTTGTGCACACGTTATGCGCAATTATTGTAAAAGATTAAGTAAATTTTTCGAAATACCCTACCTATTTTTTCTTCCTGCATCCATCATTTGTTTTCAACAGTAAATCTTCACAGGGTTAAGCACTTCTTTTTAATAAGTAGGACAAGGCATCCCGCCAAGGCGGGACAAGTCACCTTGTCCCTACAGAGAATAAGTTAAGGTTGAGATAGTACTTCTTCAACTCTCTCCAATGCCCAATCAATTTCTTCTTTCTTAATTACCAATGGTGGGGCAAAGCATAATAATTTTACAGCCTATTTTTCTAACGGCTATTGAGATTAAAACCAAAATTCTTTACTTTATCCTTGCGGGTTCTATAATAAGCTAACCAATAAATAAAAACAGACCGAATGAATAATCCAATAGAATTCAATCTTGTTTGATGAGTGAATGTGACTTACGTACCGAAGGTTTAATTTAGAATAAAAGAACACCCAATTATTGAAAAAACCATATGAAAAAAGAAATATCAAAAAATAAAATTCCAATTCCCACCGAAATTGAGCAAGGGTTAACTGCACTAAGATTATGGATGGCACATAAACGATATAGTGAATCGACAATAAATACATACATAGATGGGGCAAAATCCTTTTTAATGTTTACCTACCCCAAACCCATTCAAAGAGTTTCCAACGATGATATGGTGCTTTATGTAAATGAATATATTATTAAACGAGGTCTAAGTTTTTCATATCAAAATCAGGTAATTAATGCTGTTAAGTTGTTCTTTAGAGAGGTAGTACATGGCGATTTAGATTTAGTTAAGTTAGAAAGACCGAGACATGAATATAAATTGCCCAATGTATTAAGCAAGGAAGAAGTCGCATCTATTTTGAAAGCACACATTAATATTAAACATAAAACTATGCTTAGTTTAATTTACGCATGTGGTTTGCGGAGAAGTGAATTATTAAATTTAAAGCCACTAGATATTGATAGTAAAAGAGGGTTATTAATTATAAAACAAGCAAAAGGAAGAAAAGACAGGGTAGCCCCCATTTCCGGAAAAGTTATTGAAATGCTTCGTGAATATTATAAAATGTACAGACCAAAAATTTGGTTGTTCGAAGGACAAAACACTGGTGAACAATACAGTGAGAAAAGTTTACAAAATGTACTCAAGCAATCTTTAGAAAAAGCACAAATAAAAAAACCAGTCACCTTGCACTGGCTGCGACATTCCTATGCAACACCCTTATTAGAAGCGGGGACCGATATTAGGTATATACAGGAATTATTAGGACACAAAAGCAGTAAAACGACTGAGATTTATACACATGTATCAACTAAAAGTTTGCAGAAAATAAAGTCACCATTTGATGATTTATAAAGAAAACATTATTAACTTTAAAGAAATAAAATCTCACTCTTATGAGACCTATACGGCTAATTGCGGTAGATATGTCTTGTTTTGTGAGACCTATAAACGAGTTAGCGGAAACCCTATTGGCGACCGTTCAACCATTTAACTGACAAACATGAGACAGACAACTTGGGACAATATACGGAGCGAGCGGACTACCCGACACGACAGCCAACGCAGAGAAGTTTTATTTTTTGCTCACCCGCATTTTTTGTTTTTTAATTTTAATGCAGCCGCACAAAACACACTTTCATTTTTCCCCAATGACCCAAACCTGACCCCAAAAAGAATGAAAGAGTGTTTTCTCCAATACTTTATTAATTTGCTTCAAATATTTTTATTTACTTTCGACCAATCAAAAATATCAAGCAACTTTAAATCAAACACTTTCATTCATAAATTGCAACACAAAACAACTTACTGATTATGGGAAACGGAAAATTCATAAATGGCAAACTTAATTTTATAGTTTCATCAGAGTATCCATTGACTCCTGCCGAGAAGGTAGCAGCTAAGACTAGTTTGCAAAACGCATCAAACTTCATGTTTGAGGCAACTGGTGGTCAAGTTGAATTTGGTGATATTTATTTAGTTGATAATAGTTTCGGTAAAGTTGATGCAGAAATTCTTCTAATAAACAAACCTGGCGAAACTTCAGGCGGAACGCGAGGTTTATTTGGTAAGCCTAATGAGTTTGCCAAGATTAATAAAGCTTACCCCGCTCCTCCAAATACACCTGATATTGATGAACCCAGTATAATAGTTCATGAATTAGCTCATCATATTTGGGATTTAGGTGATGAATATGCAGGACAACTTGAATCCTTTGTAATCAATAAATTAGTCACTTCACCTAACTTAAGAACCATTCCAGTATTGCAGCCTTTTGTTGTAAATAATTCTTTAGTTGGACATCGGATACTTTTACAATTCAATAATTCACTTACGGCATTTGAATGTTTTGTTCATTCAAATAATTCAACGGAGATTGTTGTGGATAGAGATTGCCCTAATCTACCTACCAATAGCTCATCAAATTTTGGGTACAGACAGGATGTAATTAACATTAAATGTCATCCAGACCCAAATACTTGTATAATGGGCGATAGAGGACGAGTTTTTTTCTGCGGTCAGAATCATTTAACAACTCCTACTGATCAAGAAATTAGACATCACATGTCTTGCTCGCGAAAAATAATATCAACACCCGATTTTACTGCATTGTCTATTCCTTTTATTGCACCAACAAATGCACCTTCACCAGTGAATTTTTTAGATTTGGAAAAGGCAGGAAGATATTCTGTAGTATTTGATATTTCTGGCTCAATGGCTGGAGAAAAATTAGAATATACAAAGCAAGGAGTTAAATATTGGATTGATAATTTTTCTTTAGCAGATGATTATCTAAGTTTAATTGCATACAATAACGCCAACAATATTTTACTCCCCTTAACCAAAGTATCCTCAATCCCGAATGGAACAGCACAGTTAGAAAACGATGTTGATACTTTGGTAGCCAGTGGTCAGACAAATATAAGAGATGCAATTATTGAGGGGGTTAATCAAATAACTTCAATACCAAACCGAGCATACTCACAAGCAGTCTTAGTTTTAACAGATGGTAAGCACAACAGACCAATAGGTTCAAGTTTACTTGAAGCAATTCCAGTGCTTGATGCAAAAGGAGTGAAAGCAATGACAATTGGAATTGGAGAACCATCTAATGTGAACTTTGATGATTTAGATGATTTGGCATTTACAACTAATGGATTGTCTAACTTGGTTGGATTTTCAAATCCCATTGATATTGAAACAGCATTAAATGAAGCTAATCTTTTTTTGACAGGAAGTATTTTAGACTCTGACTTTACTGATTTCGTTCCATCAGCACCTCAAAAAAAATATTCAGGTAAAATAAGTAAACTGTATAAAGTAAAAAGAAATCCTTCTTTAAAGGATATTTGCAAAGTATTAGAATCGCCTCTAAAAATCAAAGACAAACTTCTTCAAATTCCGTTTAATGAGCAATTGTTTAGAATCAAAAACATTCTAATTGAGAAAGGATGTTTGCAAGCAAACTTCACAATAAATTATAGGACAGATGCGGATGTAGATATTTTCTTAATAAACCCTTCAAATGAGTTAGTTGAAATAGATAATGCTACTGTTAGGAAAATTTCTGATGCAGATTCTCACAAGATTATTTTAGTCAACAAACCTAAATCTGGAGTTTGGAAATTGATTTTGTTTGCAAAGAAGCTATCAAGAGTAACTGCGACCACCACAGTGAATATTACCATTGGCGGGAAAAACAAGGAGTTATCGGTTTGGGGTTCCGCATCAAAATCATATTACAAAAAAGGTGAGCCAATTAAAATAATTGCAAACGCAAATTTAGGTTCAAGCAATCTTTCAGGATTAAAAGTTTATGCTAATATCATAAGTAATGAAGGCAACAAAATAACTTTAAAACTGAAAGATGGAGCATTATTAACTGCCGAAAGCGGAAAATATTCTGCCGAATATAATGGACTTAAAAAAGGAAAATACAAAGGTGTCATTTATTTTGAAGGTCAATCAAAGTCCATTCTTTCTGATAGCCTTCATCTTGTTACTCACTCACCAGCCAACACTGATTCATTTAATTTTGCTGTTGCCACTGGAAAATTTAAAAGAGTAATTCCATTCTATTTTCAAAAATCTTAATCTTTATGCCCAAAAACTATGTGTAACATAACTTTAAACCAGCCAACCATTGCTCAACAAAGCGGCAATAATATTCTCAAATTAAGAGTTTCGGGCATTGCTAATGATTGTCCATCGTTTCTTCGCGCTGATCCCGGTGGAAGACCACCGATAAATGAAATTAGGGTTAACCTCGAAATAAGCGTAATAGTAAATGGTCAACCCGATCCAAATCTAGTAGACAGTATAAGTGCGTCTATTAATGACTTTATAGATCCGTCAGGTTTTCAGGCAGTGGCTAATAGTGGAATATTTCAGTGGATGATAGAAACAAAATTATTACCTGCTTTTCCATGCGGAAGCACAGTTAGGATAAGGGCATCATGTCATACAGATCCCAATTGTTTTGTGGAACAAGATTTTGTTATTAATTGTGGTGAATGTCCAAATGTTGAATTAGTGTTAACTGATGTTGCTGATGTTTGTGTAGATGGAAAAAGGACTGCCACCTTTGAAGTTACATTAATTAACCCTGTTAGTCCTTCCTTTTACGAAATTGATTTTGGAGATGGAGATGATGAGCCGATTGTTTTTAATGGTGGTCAAAATCCAATTCCAATTTCACATGAATATTCTGGCGGGAATTTCATTGCAATTGTAACTAGTAATTTTCCTGAAAATTGCCCTTCGTCCAATGATGTTCAAGTCCCAATACCTTTTTGTGAAGACAACTGCCCAAGAATCCTATTAGAATTAGTATCTGTTTCAGATTGTAATCCTGTAACAAATAAGAGAACTGCAACATTTAGAATAACATTAACTAATGTTAACAATCCACCATCATCTCCATGCGTGTACGAATTTGATTTTGGAGATGGCGAAAGTCCCAATATTTTGTTTGATAATACAACTGTTTCTCCTTTTAATATTACACATGAATATGACAATGCAGGCAACTATAGCGCTATTCTTAACTGTACGGTTCCTGTAGGATGTCCAGACTCAAATTCTGTTTTAGTCCCAGTTTCTGTATGTAATAATTGCCCAAGCGATGTTGATTTTGAAATTATAGATAACAATGGTAATAGATTCTCTGTTATTGACGATAATGACGGAATATTAGAAGCTGTTTCAAATAATCCATTTCACCTGCAGATAAATTGTCTGCCTCAAGGTAAATACATTATAAGAGTCACATCTCCTAATGGAGCAGGACTTTCCTTTACTTGGCGAGAGGATGAAAATCCGCCCGTCCAAACAAATTCAAGAGATTTTAATTTCACTATTGCAAATGGTACAAAATCATTGAATGTAGTTATTCAAAAAGATGGTTGTCCACCATTGTCTGAAACTGTTATTATCAGAGCATGTGAAGATGATTGTTGCCCCAAACTCACGGGACTTACTGCATCCTGTATGCCTCATTGCCCACCTTCAACAACTGTAACTCTAACAGCTATGGGAGACCATCTTGATTGTGCTGAAACATTTTCTTGGGACTTCGGTGATGGTAATACAGCAGAAACTAACCAACCAAGCACAATTCACACATATTCTCAGTTTGGCCTGTTCGATGCTGAAGTTGCAATGGTTCGACCTGAGTATTGTGGCAGTCCAAGAGTGCAACGCTCCTCTACTCCAGTAGGGCCTTGTCCACCTTCCTGTTTATGCGCCTTCCTTTCTATAATAACTGCATTCTTACTCCTTGCATTTTTATCGTTAATGCCAATGATAGCCTGTGCTGACCCAGCGACAAAACAAGCCCTTATCATTACTCTGATTGTCGTAGCAATCTTATTGAGCATATTTTGGCTATGGTGGATACTTGATCCATGTTGCAAACCTACATCATGTGAAATGCTTAGAATTCTTTTTTGGGTTCTCTCTTGGGCTTTAATAGTTGTTGGTGCACTTGCTATACTTCAGTTCTGTGTTTCAGCCCTTCCATTTGGTCTTTTCTATGGCTTGTTACAACAGGGGATTCTAAATCGAATCAATGCACAAAATTGCCGACCGGGAGCACCAGACATATTTAGTTGGCCATTTCAAGGATGTCGTTAATATTTTATGGGATGTAATTGTAATAATAAGACTAATGAAACAAACAGCTTAAGAAAAGCTATAGATATTGCCAAATTCGGTACTTGTAGCATTTGTATAAATGCAACAATAGGCGCATTCATAGGTAGTTGGCTGTTTACTTTTCTAATGTTGTCTTATGTAAATGGTTATTACATAAAATTGTTTGCTACAATCCCATCGATGATATTTTCAATTTGGATGTGCCTTCATATTATAGGATATTTGAAGCAGAAAAGTAGAAAACTAAGAAGCTAAAATTATTGCACAAACGAAAAATCTTAAATAATGCTTGACATTACAATTTTAAACAACGCGCAAACAAAAAATCTCCCCTGCTTCAAAAAAATAAAACTTCGCAACCGCCCAGTGCTAAACTGACACAGACGAGTATTGAGTGGTGGACAACATTGAAAAAAGTTTATCGTAACTTGACACGACATCACTTCGGACAGACAGAAGCACATGCAGGTAACAGCGGGTTTAAGAAATGCGGGGGACAGTGGTTAATTGAACAGTTGTATTTCAATCAAACATTTGTGCTGGCGGACAGTTTATTGCTCCGAAATCGCCAACTTCTTAAACCCGCAAAACGTTAGGCCCAATTATTATTAAAATTAAGCTAAACTTTTTGAAACCTTCTGCCAATATTTTATAAACTCATCAAAAATGATTTTTTCTTTCCTAAATCCATCATTTTTTTCATCGGTCCTCGTAACTCTAAAAAATTCCACCCTTTCTTAAGGAGCGTTTAGCACTTCCCCAACTCTTTCCATTGCCCAATCGATTTCTTCTTTCTTAATTACCAATGGAGGGGCAAAGCGTATAACATTTTCATGAGTCTCTTTGCAAAGTACTCCTTTTTTCATAAAAGCTTCACAGAAACGACGGGCACCTTTTGCTTCAGGTTTTAATTCAACACCGATGAACAAACCTTTGCCGCGTACCTCTTTAACGTGTTGGGATTTAATCTGTTTTAATTTTTCCATGAAATACTTCCCAAGGTTATATGAATTCTCAACAAGGTTTTCCTCAGTTAAAACTTTAAGACTTTCTCTGGCAATTGCAGCACCAAGGGGATTTCCCCCAAAAGTAGAGCCATGATCTCCTGGCTTAAATACACCAAGTATTTCTTTATTTGATAAAACAGCAGATACAGGATAGCATCCGCCTGATAATGCTTTACCAATAATTACAACGTCAGGTCTAATTCCATCATACTCAAAAGCAAAAAGTTTTCCGGTTCTTCCCAAACCTGTTTGAATTTCATCTGCAATAAATAAAACATTATTCTTTTTACATATATCATAAGCCTTTTTAAGATAACCTTCAGGAGGTACAATTACCCCGCCTTCTCCCTGTATCGGCTCGACAAGAAATGCAACTGTGTTTTTTGTTATCGCTTTTTCAAGAGCTTCAGCATTGCCATAAGGAATAGATTTGAATCCCGGGGTAAATGGCCCGAAACCGTCTTTGTATTGCGCTTCTGTAGAAAAACCTACGATCGTTATTGTTCTTCCGGCAAAGTTATTTTCACAGGTTATAATTTCGGCTTTATCATTTTCAACTCCCTTAATTTTATATCCCCATTTTCTGGCTGCTTTAAGTGCCGTCTCAACAGCTTCAGCGCCAGAATTCATCGGAAGCGATATTTGGTACCCGGTTAATTCGCTCAGTTCTTTGTATAAAAAAGGTAGCTGATTATTTCTGAATGCCCTTGAAGTAAGCGTAACTTTTTCAGCTTGTTCTTTAAGAGCTTTTACTATTCTCGGATGACAATGTCCCTGGTTAACTGCAGAGTAGGCTGCAAGGCAATCGAGATATTTATTTCCCTCTACATCATATACCCAAACTCCTTCAGCTCTTTCAATAACTACATCGAGCGGATGGTAATTATGAGCACCGAATTTTTCTTCCAGTTCTATATAATCCTGCATAGTCTTTTCTATAGTTAACATAAATTCTCCTTAAGTACTCAAAGTAAGATTTGTGTTTATCTAATTTATCAAAAATGAAGCAGATAATAAAAGGCTTAATAATAGCTTAATCATTATCTCTTGAATCTTCAGACTTCCTTGCCTAATTTAATTTTATGGAAATACTTACAGAGTCATTTGTTGTTAATTCCAAAGGAAATACCGATATAGTAGATATTACGAATGAGGTTCAGGCTAAGATAAACTCTTCCGGTTTTGTTGAAGGAAATGTTCTTGTTTTTGTCGGAGGTTCTACAGCAGGCATAACGACAATTGAATACGAACCCGGTTTAAGAAAAGATTATCCTGATTTTTTTGAAAAGATTATTCCATCAAACATTAATTATTATCACGATCAAACCTGGCATGATGGAAACGGGCATTCTCATATTCGTGCTTCTCTTCAGGGAGCTTCGTTTACAGTTCCTTTCACTAACGGAAATTTATTGCTGGGAACCTGGCAGCAAATTGTATTAGTGGATTTCGATAATCGTTCCCGCAAAAGAAATATTATTGTACAAATTACAGGTAAAAAGAAAAATGAAGATTAAACTTTTCGTCCTTCTGTTTTTAATGACCGGTTTATCTTTCCCCTGGGGAGATAAAGGACACAAACTCATTGCAAATAAAGCGGTCGAGCTTTTAAAAGAAAAAATAAAAAATATAGAACAGTACCAGGATTATATTACAGAGCATTCAGTAGATCCTGATACGAGAAAAGATCAGGATAAAACAGAAGGACCCAAGCATTACATCGATATAGATTTTTATAAGGAATTTCTCGAGGGACGAATGATTCAGGACAAAGACCAATTGATTTCTCTTTACAGTGATAGTGTTGTAACAAAGATGGGTTTGCTTCCGTGGGCGACTCTCGAAACATTAAAAAATCTTACAAAAGCATTTAAAGAAAAAAATAGAGACAAAGTTTTAATATATACTTCCGATATGGCGCATTATGTAGGTGATGCTCACCAGCCGATGCATACGATCTTAAATTATGACGGTCAGTTTACAAACCAGAAAGGGGTTCATGCCAGGTACGAAATTTATATGGTTAATAAATATATCGATGAGCTTTCAGACGGAATTAAGGGTCTTGAAGTAGCTTATGTTAAAGAACCTTTAGATTATATTTTTAATTACATATCTGATTCAAATTCTCTGAGTGAGGTACTTTTTGCTGCCGATAAATTTGCTGCTTCAAAGGCAGGCTCGATGGAAAGTGATGAATACCTGAGACTACTTTGGTTCAAAACAAAATATATAACCGGGATACAGTTTGAAGAAGCTTACAATTCGCTTGCATCGCTCATTTATACTGCCTGGGTTGATGCAGGTGAACCGTCATTTAGTGAGATAAATTAGCAGTTCTGTTATGGAATGACGGGAATAATGGAATGTTGGAATTGTGGAATAATGAGGAAGTACAGAAATTAAATTCCATCATTCCAATTTTCCATACCACCACATAGGGTAGGCTATCTCATCGCAATCACATCAAAATACCTTATTCGGGTAGTAGTTTTCGTAATATCAAATTCATATAATTCAATTCTAAAATGCCAAGAGAAAGAAATTAAGTTTGAAAAGGATTTTTATGAGAAAATATTTGTTACCGTTGTTTATAATTTTGTTCAACGTTCTGCTATTTTCCCAGGTTATAACCTGGACACCGGATTTTCCCACTGACTCAGATTCAATAACAGTTGTCTTTGATGCATCGAAAGGAAGCCAGGGATTAAAAGGATATACAGGAGATGTTTACGCACACACGGGTGTAATCACTAATCTTTCAACTTCAGGGACAGATTGGAAATATGTAAAAACTAGTTGGGGACAAAATACCCCTGAAACAAAGTTAGAGAGAACCGGAACAGATTTATATCAATATAAAATTGTGCCTGACGCCCGAAGCTTTTATGAAGTATCTGCAAGTGAAACAATAGAACAGGTAGCTTTTGTTTTCAGAAGTGCATCGCCCGTCGGCAGCAATTATCTTGAAGGAAAAACAGAAACCGGCGGTGACATTTTTCTTCCAATTTCAGAAGCAGGACTGAATGTCTCAATTATTAAACCGGATAAAGTCCCTTATTTTGCAGATATAAATGATACAATCGTGGTTGAAGCAGCTTCTGCCCAATCTAATAACCTTGAGCTTTTTATTGATGACAGCCTTGTCGCACAAACAGACACAACTTCAATATTTTACAGTATCATCGCTGATCAATATGGAAAAAGAAAGATTAAAGCCGTTGCAACTGATGAAAACAATGAAACAAAAACTGATTCCACATATTTCATAGTTAATACTCCGGTTTCCATTGAAGCTGTACCCAACAGCCTGGACTATGGAATAAACTATATCAGCGATACCTCTGTGTTATTAAACTTATATGCCCCCCAAAAAGAATTTGTTTATGTAATAGGTGATTTTACAAACTGGGAAGCTGATCCTGCTTATTATATGAAAAGAACTCCGGACCAAACAAAATACTGGTTACAGGTTGATAATCTTGAGCCCGGGAAAGAATATATTTTCCAATATCTTGTTGATGGAGAATTAAGAATCGCGGATCCTTACTCTGAAAAGGTAAGTGATCCATCGGATAAATTTATCGGCAACACGGTTTATCCCGATTTAATTTCCTATCCTGATGGAAAAACAACTGGAATTGCATCAGTGCTTCAAACTGCACAAGAGCCTTTTCAATGGCTGGTTACATATTTTGAAAGACCTAAGAAAACCGATCTCGTTATTTATGAATTACTTTTAAGAGATTTTCTTGCAGAGCACAATTATAATCTCTTAATCGATACGTTGGGATATTTAAAGAGATTAGGAGTGAATGCCATTGAACTGATGCCAGTTATGGAATTTGAGGGTAATGAAAGCTGGGGATATAATTCAAGCTTTCACTTTGCTCCCGATAAGTATTACGGAACAAAGGATGATCTGAAGAGATTTATTAGTGAAGCACATAAAAACGGGATCGCCGTTATTCTTGATATAGTTTTGAATCATATGTACGGACAATCCCCTCTTGTAAGATTGTACTGGAACTCTGCTTTGAACAGACCTGCAGCAAATAACCCATGGTTTAATGAAGTATCTCCTAATCCTGTTTTTTCTTTCGGTTATGATTTTAATCATGAAAAACAGGAGGTGAAAAATTATATAGACAGGGTAAACAGGTACTGGCATGAAGAATATAATGTTGATGGTTTCCGTTTTGATTTTACAAAAGGATTTACTAACACTTCCGGTGACGGAGGCAGTTACGATTTGGCAAGAATAAATATCCTTAACAGGATGGCTGATGAAATTAAAAAAGTTGATTCGACTGCTTATATTATTTTAGAGCATTTCGCTCCCAACAGTGAAGAAACCATTTTATCCGGTAATGACATGATGCTCTGGGGAAATTTAAATTATAATTATAATGAAGCAACTATGGGCTGGGTCAGTACATCTAATTTTTCCGGTGTTTCATATAAATCAAGAGGATGGGAAGAGCCGAATCTGGTTGCCTATATGGAAAGTCATGATGAAGAAAGATTGATGTATAAAAATTTGCAGTATGGTAATTCAAGCGGTAGTTATAATATAAAAGACCTTCAGACTGCTTTACAAAGAATAAAGCTTGCTGCAGCCTTTTACTTTACCGTGCCCGGACCCAAAATGATTTGGCAGTTTGGTGAGCTTGGTTATGATGTTTCAATTGACTTTAACGGAAGAGTGGGCAATAAACCTATCCGGTGGTATTATTATAACGAGCCTGACAGGCAAAAGCTGTATAAAACATACGCTGCCTTAACTGCTCTTAAACAATATGATGCTTTTGAAAGTGATAGCTTTACTCTGGTTTCGGCGGGCTCTGTTAAACGATTGAACATCGTGCATGATTCGATGGATGTTTACGTAATAGGTAATTTTGATGTAACTGCAAAGACTGCTAATCATTCATTTTCCCAGACAGGTTATTGGTATAACTACTTTAACGGGGACAGTATTTCAGTTTCGCAGTTAGATGCGGAGGTTACATTAGAACCGGGAGAATTCCATATTTACACAACCGTAAAACTTCCAACTCCGGAACAGGGAATAGTAACGGATGTTGAAAGAATTGAAGATGAATTTATTGTTGAAGAATTTTATCTTGCACAAAATTATCCAAATCCTTTTAATCCAACTACAAATATCAGATTTCAGATAGTGGATCGGGGATTTGTTTCACTCAAGATTTATGATCTTTTAGGAAGGGAAGTTAAGACTCTTGTTAATGAAGAATTAGCAAATGGGATTTATAATGTTAGTTGGAATGGAGATAATGAGTTCGGGGAAAAAGTAAGCAGCGGAATTTATTTTTACAAATTAGAAACCGGTTCTTATACCAGCACAAAAAAAATGATGCTGATTAAATAAACTCACTGGAAAGGATTAATTACTCCTTACAATTTCTGAAAGTATAATTGCTGATGCTGTTGCAACATTTAAGGATTCTGCTTCCCCGATCTTCGGTATAGTAATTTTGGAATCGGATCTCTTTAATAATTCTTCAGAAAGTCCCGCTGCTTCATTACCAAAAGCGATTATTTTTTTGGAGGGGACATTGAATTCATAAAGACTTTCACCATGAAGATCTGCACACACAAGTTTGTATCCTTTTTTCTTCAGCATATCCAGGGAATTATTCTCAACCTCCTCAATAATATTAATATGAAATACAGAGCCCATGCTCGAACGAATAACTTTTGGGTTATAAACATCAACAGTATTATCACTAACCAGGAGAGTTTCAATTCCGAACCAGTCGCAGATTCTTATTATTGTTCCGAGGTTTCCCGGGTCGGCAATATTTTCTAGATAAACAATAGTTTCTGATTTTACGTCTTCAAGTTTTTTATTTGCAGAAATTCTGAACACAGCGGTAATCCCTTGCGGGGTCATGGTATCAGTTAGTCTCAGCAATTCCGATTTTTTCAATACTTCGACATCAACATTCTTAAAAAGTTTTCGTGACCTTGTATTTTCAAAAAACTTTTGCGAGACGAATATTTTTTCACAAAAGAAGTTGCTTCCCAGTCCCTCTTCCACAGTTTTTTTCCCTTCAGCAAGGAATTTTTTTTCTGTTGTCCTGTATTTTTTCCTTAACAAGGAAGAATAATATTTTAATTCGTCTTGTGTCATATTATGTCGTTGTAATTTTGTGATGTATTGTTATCCTGGTCTTTATCGAGTTTTTTAAGGTATTCCCAGGAATAAATTCCTGTGTTGTGGTTATCCTTCCATACTATCTGAATAGCATATCCACCCACAACATCGATACTTTTAATCTTATACATATCGGGGTTAGTTGTTGGTGGTTTAGGTGGTCTGTAAGTTTTAAGAAGAACTGTCTCACCTTTACAATTTGCGCAAGGGCATTCGTCTCTTAGATATTTCAAGCTTATCGCACTTTCCGATCCATCATCCCATTTAATAAACAATTTTTCCTTGTTCAGAATTTTGATCTGTATTGCCTGCATTAAAAAAACTTGTTTTTATAGGGTTAAATATTATTCAAAAGTTAACATAATACCAACAGATAAGGATTATTCTGATAATAATCTCAAGGAAAATTTTGTTATTTTAACATAATTTCTTTACGAGTGGGAAAAACCACAAAGGTATTATGGATTCACAGCTTTACGAAATTATTTTCTTTATAATTTTTTTAATTTTAGCAGGATATTTATCCGCTGCTGAAATTGCTATTGCATCGTTCGGTTCACAAAAACTTGAGGAATTGCGGGAAAAGAATGATAAAACTTTCCCTTTGTTCGAATCAATAAAACAGGATGCAAATGCTTTCTTCGGCACAATCCAGATTTCAACAAATATATCGCTTATTGCGGCATCTGTTTTAGCTTTTATTATAGCTATCCGGTTAATCAATCCCTTGTTTACGGATTCTGAAATCCCGATTCTTAACCAATATTCTAAACTGCTTTCTGTAATAATTGCAATTGTGGCTGTATCATTTTTAACTATGGTATTTGGAATTCTTATTCCCAAAGTACTCGGGTTTAAATATGCTGAACCGATTGGTAAAACATCGATAAGATCTTTAATCTTGTTAACTGCATTATTTAAGTATCCTGTTCGGCTGGTTACTTATATTAGTAATATCCTTCTTATCCCTTTCAAGGAAAAGACAAACTTTTCGCAAACCAGGATTTCGGAAGACGAAATAAGAATACTTATATCGGAAGGGGTTAAGTCCGGTTCTATAAATGAAACTGAAAAAGAAATTATTGAAAATATTTTTGAGTTCAATGATCTGAAGGCGAATGAAGTTATGGTACCGCGCACGGAAATGGTTGCTGTAGATATAAACGATGATGATCAGGAGAATGCAAAAAGAATCATAAAGTCGGGGCATTCTCTAATTCCCGTTTTTGAAGGATCACTTGATAACATAATAGGGGTTATTCATACTAAGGATTATATGAGATCATTTGTTGAAGCTGTTTCTGTATCTATAAAAGGCTTAATAAGACCTGCTTATTTTATACCTGAAACTAAACTCATATCAGGGGTTTTAAAAGAAATGCAGAAGAGGGGAGAGAGAATTGCTATTGTAACTGATGAATACGGCGGCACAGAAGGTATTATTACTATGGAAGATATACTTGAAGAGATCGTCGGTGAACTAAAAGATAATACCAAAATGGAAGTTAAGGAGTTTACTCGTTTGCCGGATGGTAAATATTATATTCTCGGTTCAATGAGCATTGATGACTTTAATGAATCATTTACTATGCCGGTAGCAACATCCGAGGAATATAATACAGTAGCCGGATTTATTGCCGATAGAACGGGAAAGATTTTAAATTCGGGTGAAGTTTATAAATACGAAAACCTAACATTTGAATTGATAAAAAAAATTCGGCAAAAAATGGTTCAATTCAGAGTTTATTCTGATGATGGAAGTTTTGGAGAGAAAAAGTTGTAAGATGGATGATGTAAGATGGATGATGGAAAATGGACTGAGGCAGAAGTTTTTACTTTGCTAAGTTTAAATTCCTTGCAAAGGTTAATGATTTCTACTAATTTTGAAGCTCAAATTTAGATTTAATTCTACATTCTGAATTATATATTCTACATTAATAAGCTGGCTTAGCTCAGTTGGTAGAGCAGCTGATTTGTAATCAGCAGGTCGCGGGTTCGAGTCCCATAGCCAGCTCAAGCTTCTCATTATGATTCTACCTTCCAATTATTTTGAGTCTTTTTGATACATAGTTTTTTTGGATTTTAACGCCTTTTTTATATTTTCCTCATCATAAATTATTCTACAATTCGTAGTAAAGGAAAACTAATTTCGAATTTAGAAATGTGATTTTATTGTTTTGCTATCCGACTATAAATTATTTTTTGATTGAGTGTCCCCTCCACTCAAGTTATTCAACATTCTGATTTAGTTTATAAAATTTGTCCAAGTTATTGGGTTAAGTCATTTATCAATTTTGTCTCTGCTTTATTGAAGCATAAGACAGGATAAATATAATATTGTGTTTTTTATGTGACTTAACATGCGAAGCTGTATTTAAAAGACTTAAATTCATAGATAATGACTGCACAAAAGCCTAATTCAAAATTATTATCGGTTTCAGTGATAATCCCTGTTCATAAGCTTACCAAAGCTTTTGATCAATGTATAAATTCAACTATTAAAGCTTTAAGACCTTGTGACGAAATAATAATTGTTGCTGATGGAATAGATTTAAATGTTTTGGAATTCCTGAGTGAAAAGCCCCAGATAAAAATTTTGGCGAATAAAAAGATAAGTGGTCCCGGTGTTGCAAGAAATTTGGGTGCTCTTTCAGCCAAAGGTGATATACTCTTCTTTATTGATTCAGACGTTACGATGCAACCTGATACTATTCAAAAGGTCATTTCTGTCTTTCGGAATGAAAAAGAGATTGCAGCCATTATAGGTTCTTACGATGATGAGCCGGCAGATAAAAATTTTATTTCCCAGTACAAAAATTTACTGCATCACTATGTACACCAAACTTCGAATGAAAGTGCCTCTACTTTCTGGGGAGCCTGCGGTGCTGTTAAAAAAGATGCCTTCATTTCATTAGGTGGTTATAATGAAGATTATGTAAAACCATCGATTGAAGATATAGAACTAGGTTACAGGCTGGTTAATGCAGGATACAAGATTCGTTTATGCAAAGAAATACAAGTTAAGCATTACAAAAGATGGACTTTTTCACTGCTCATTAAAACTGATTTTCTGAACAGGGCTTTACCATGGACTAAATTAATGGTTCATCATAACCGCTTTCTAAATGATCTCAACCTGAAGAACTCAAGTCGATTTAGTGTAGTTCTTTTGTTTTTGTCTCTTGTTTTTCTTGTTATAAGTTTTTGGATAAAGGATTTTTCTCTCCCCACAATAATAATTTTGTTCTTGCTGTTAACTTCGAACTACCATGTTTACAGTTTTTTCAAAAAAAAGAGAGGACTATTATTTGCTCTGAAAGTTATTCCATTTCACTGGCTCTATTTCTTTTACAGTGGGATTGCTTTCGGTATTGTGATTGTAATGGATTTATTGGAAAGAACTTTCTTCTCATCACCTGGAAAAACGAATATAGTTGCGAATTATCTTAAGAAGCCGGTACAGGAATAATTTCCTAAAGTTTTTTCCCTAATATCAATATATAAATAATGAAAAAGACCTTACCTTCTGATTCCAGGGTTATAATAATAGGGGCTGGTCCCGCAGGGTTAACTGCCGCTTATGAATTAATCAAACTGGGAAATAAGCCTGTCGTTGTGGATAAAAGCAATAAAGTCGGTGGTCTTGCACGGACAGAAGTTTATAGGGGTTACCGGTTCGACATCGGAGGACATCGTTTTTATACTAAAGTTGATGAAGTTAAAAACTTATGGGATGAGGTACTCTCCAACAATTTTAGAGTCGTATCCCGTCTTTCAAGAATATTTTATAAAGGGAAATTTTATAACTATCCCTTAAACATTAATAATACAATAACTAACCTCGGGATAGTTGAAAGCTTTCTTATTTTTTTTAGTTACATAAAATGGAAGATGTTTCCCTATAACGAGGAAAAAACTTTTGAGCAATGGGTCACAGACAGGTTCGGACGAAGATTGTATAATATCTTTTTTAAATCATACACTGAGAAAGTTTGGGGAACCCCGTGCAGCGAAATAAAAGCCGACTGGGCAGCCCAGAGAATTAAAGGACTGTCGTTAAAAACTGCGGTCGTTAATGCATTATTTCATACAAACGGAGTAAAATCACTGATAAATGAGTTTCATTATCCTGCGCTTGGTCCCGGTATGATGTGGGAAACTTTCCAGAAGAAAATACATGAAGCAGGAGGGAAAGTGAAAATAAATTGCGATGTTATTGAGATTAACTGTGAGGAAAACAAAATAAAAAGCATCGTAATAAATAATAATGGGAATTCAGAAGAACTTACAGGTGATCACTTCATCTCAAGCATGCCGGTGAGCGAATTTATAAAGAAGATGAACCCACAACCTGCACCTGTAATTTACAGTGCGGCTCAAAACCTTTCCTACAGAGCTATGATTTTAGTAGGAATTATTGTTGATGAGAAAGAACTTTTCCCTGATAACTGGCTTTACATTCACAGTCCGGAATTTAAAGTAGGCAGGATACAAAATTTTAAGAACTGGAGCAGGGAAATGTCTGCCGATGAAAATAAAACTAATATAGGAATGGAATATTTTTGTTCTGAAGGAGATGAGTTATGGGCTTTAAGTGATGATGAACTTATTGCACTCGCAAAAACAGAACTCGAAGGTCTTGGGATTTCTTCTGCGAAAAAAATTGGAGATGCCGTTGTTTTCAGACAGCCTAAGGCTTACCCTGTTTATGATAATGATTTTCTTCATAACCTTAATATTATTAAAGAGTTCCTCGGACATTTAGAAAACTTCCAGACTATTGGAAGAAACGGTATGCATCGTTACAACAACCAGGACCATTCTATGCTTACCGCAATGTTGGCAATCAGAAATTTGCTTGGTGAAAATCACGACCTCTGGAAAGTAAATACGGAACGTTCCTATTATGAGGAGATTAAGGTAAAAAAACAAAGTCCTGCAAGTATCAGCGAAAAAAGTAATGAAAAAATTTATCATTAACTTTCACTGGAACAAGCGGGCAAATGAAATTATTTTCAGGCAACTTCTATCTTATGTTAAACAACTAACTTCGAGTAAAAGAAATGAGTCTTTCTTACAAAAAACTTTATATAATAATACAAGTAACTTAAGGTGAACCAATGTTTGAAATTAGTGTAGCAGATAATAAAGAATCGATTACCAGGGAGTACGATGAAAAATCGCTCCGGGTCGGCAGCATGCCTTTTTATTACCATATTCACTTATATATGCCATGCAACCAGAAGTGTATAATGTGTATGCCGGATGGCTCACATTCCAAAGCTATTCTACCTTACGAAAACTTTGTTCAGTTCTTTGAGCAGATAAAGCCTTATGCTGAACACCTTACATTAATTGGTGGGGAACCATTAATGTACCCATGGATTAATGATGTTCTTAACCTTATCTCACAATATCCGGTTGAAGTAACAATTAATACGAATGCCACTATTTTGAATGAAAGAATGTGCAACAAACTTCTTTCTTTGCATACACTCAATCTTAAATGTTCAATCGATGCTGCAACACCGGAAATGTATTTTAAAATCCGGGGACAGGATCAATTTCATCATGTTAAAAAGAATCTTGAAAGATTTTCTTTAATAGCTAAAGGCAAACCTGAAATGAGACAAATTTTCATTTTTGTTGTAATGAAAGAAAATCTTAATGAAGTTCTGCCCTTCATAGATTTTGTAAAACCCATGACACCTTACAAAATTGAATTCCATCCCGTACGACACGTTAGAGACTGGGTTGTTGAGAACAGCACTGGCTGGATATTTAATGGCAAAGAACAATCATGCGAGTTTTTTGCCGAGGAATATAATAGTGTTATGCAGCAGGCATCCGAAAAGTGCAAAGTAGAAGGAATTGACAGCGAAGTTCTGTTTCTTTAGGAAATTTATGAAGAAAGAAAATTATTTCTGCAATGAACCATGGACGGGGATTTTTAGTGTAAGAACTAACGGTGATTGTATTTGCTGTCCCTGTTATGCCCAGGTAAAAATAGGTAACATCAATGAAACCTCTATCCAGGAAATATGGAATTCACCAAAACTAATTGAAATGAGGAAATCTTTTAGCAAAGGAGAACTTCCTGAACCTTGCATAAATCAATTGTGTCCTGTTGTAGTGGAAAAAAAACAAGATAAATGAGTATCAGAAATTTAATCAGAACTACCGTTCTTAAAACAAATTCCATATTTCCTTTTAATTTTTTGAATAGGATTCCTTATCATATTGCTCTTAAAGTTTTCATCCTCATTTTCAGTTCTTACAGCGAAATCAAGAGTATTTACCTTCGTCATGGTATGTCCAAGAAAAATTGGGTTCCTGCAATAAGTGATATAGATATTACCGTAATAATAGATGGGCATTTATCCTTTGAGGAAGAGTTCAATTTATTAAAACTGTTATGGGATAAGTTTGATAGGTTAAAGAAAATATTTCCTATGCTCGGGGAAGTAGATATTTTAAATGAAAAAGAAATAGAGAAATGGTCCGCCTTTACTATCAGGGGATATGAAACTTCCAAATGGAAACTTCTTTATGGAAAAGAGGTTATCAAAAGTAATTATGTAAATGAGGCAAATATTCTTGCTATCGACTCTCTTAATTTTGCCTTAACGAATTATTTGGAATATTTTCTTCCGAAATTTTACTCAGAAGACAGTTCCGGCTATCTAATTCAAAAGGAACTCACGAGGTTAGCTTTTAAAATTCTTAGATATGCAGATGTTCCATTTGATGAAAGTAGAAATAAAGCCGCTAATAAAATGGAGTTATTAAGTACTGTCATAAAAGGATTGGAGTTATCAATTGACAAACTTAATTACACGGAATTTTCGGAGACTGTCAACCCCGTTTCCTTGGAAAAAATAATAACCAGGGATTCTGATCTGAAATACATTCCCCATATTAATGGATTAAGCAAATACCAGGATAAAATAGAATCATTTATTATCTCCTACACTATTGACTTTATAATATTAAAAGATGACTTAAGCCCGGCAGATATGATTGTTCTTTTAGATGCAATCAGGAATTCATTTAAATCTGAACCTCGCAAACCTGTTATTTTACCTTTCAAAATTTTTGAGTATATGCTGAGAATTTATAATCCTTTTTTCTATTCCCAGTTACATGATCAGAGAAAAGTTCTGTCAGGAAAGGATTCGTTTAATAAAATAACCCAGCCGGATTTCTGCTTCTACCGTAAAACCTTAGCGGATGATGTTGGTAATATATTCTTGTTGCAACGAAATAAGTCGTTGATACAAGATAAGACGGTTCGTCAATTTATCGGAAACGAGTTTAAATCGATTGTTAACAGAACATTGTTTCTTAAGCTTTATCTTGGGAAAGCCATACTTGAACCAATGTTCAACGATAGTTTGGATGAGTGCAGGAAGAATTATCCAGGGCAAATTCAGAAGATGGATTTTATATTAAATAATTGTAAATCGCTTGACGGAGAAAATTTAAGCAAAGATGCTTTTATGTTGCTGAGAACATTAACCGGTGATATATATAATTCACTTGTTTCTTCAGAAGTTCCTGTAAATTGATCAGAGGAATTAATGATTATTAATATATACGGTTTAACAATAGCGGTTAAATGTGATCATGATAATCTTTTGGAGGAACTTACGCGTCCATTTAAATTTTTCCTTTCGGAAGAATCCGGATTTAGTATAGAAATTGCTGTCGAGCAAAAAGATCCTCCGTATAATTCTTTCCCCGGTATCAAAGCGAGTTTCTCAACGCCAAGAAATATTATTTATCAATTCAAGGGGGAAAAAATTATTGATTATTTCGGAAACGGCCTCGTCATTCATAATAAAGCCGAATCGAAGTATCACATTTATGGTTGCGACGTAAACTTCCTGACTGAAGCTTTTTATTTACTGATTATTTCGTTAGTCGGTCAGTTTTGCGATAAGCAGGGATATTTACGAGTTCATGCTCTTGCTCTCTCATTTAATGATACTGCAATTCTTTTGCCGTTACCTCCCGGGAGCGGCAAATCGACAATGGCAATGGCAATGCTTGAGGTAAACGGATTTAAATTAATTTCCGATGACGAACCTATAGTTAAAAACGATGGAAGTATTCTTCCTTTCCCCACAAGAATAGGAACTTTAGACAAAAAGAAAATTCAAAATATACCGGAGAAATTTGTTTATAAAATTGATCGAATGGAATTCGGTCTGAAGCATTTTATCGATTATGATTATTGGGGAGATAAAATTGAGAACAGGCATTTAAAGAAGTGTATAATATTTCAATCTCAGCGTTTGTTAAATGGAGCGCCCTCAATTCAAAAGGCTTCAAAAATAAATATATTATCTTCTCTGGTAAGAGATGCGGTTATCGGAGTCGGGCTTTACCAGGGGCTTGAATTTATTTTCCAGAATTCTCCCTGGGAAATTTTCACTAAAGTTTGGGTTGTGACGAGAAGATTTACTAAAGCCCTTAAGCTCGCTCTGTCGTCGGAAACGTATCGGATTAATTTATCAAGGGACATTGAAAAAAATGTTGAGATTCTCAAAGAGTTTGTAGCAAGATTTTCATAACTGCTAATTCATTTTTTATAAAAAAATTGAGCGCTTCTATCCCAAAAGCTGTAAACAATAACAAAACTGTTCTTTACTTACTGAGCTTTATTCCCACTTATGTTTATTGGGAAATAAATGAACTTCTAAAAAGGGGAATTAATGTAAAAATATTAATGCTTGGTAATTCTCCACGGTCTTCAATGTGGCAAAGAATTTCAGGATTAAATCGGGAATCAGATTCTTATGTAAATCATAAAATAATTATAGAACATTTTATTGATACAAGAGAATTAAACGGGATTGAAGATTATATTAAAATGGCTCAAACACTTTCACAATTTTTAATAAAGGAACCGGTTAACCGGATTCATGTTCACTTTGCTAAAAGAGAAGCACAGATAGGTTTGCAGCTTTCAAAAATTTTGGGGATACCCTTTAGTGTAACAGCTCATGCAAATGATATCTTTGTACCTATGAATATCAGAGAGCTACAATATTTGCTAAGAGAATCACCGTTGATATTTACAATTTCAAAGTTTAACAAAAAATGTCTTGAAAAGTATATTTCTACAGAAGATGCGAGCCGGATTAAAGTTACATACTTAGGGATTGACAATCATAATCTACCGAAACGCGAAAGTTTCAGCAAAGACTATTTTTCTATTTATTGTGTAGCCAGCGGGCTTGCTGAAAAAAAGGGGGTTTTATACCTGGTAAAAGCATGTGAAATTCTTAAGCAAAAAGGTTTTTCTTTTAAATGTTTTGTTATCGGTTCCGATCCTGACGGTAAAATTCTCGATCAGTTAAGGTTGGAAATTGTGGAACTCGGTTTAGGTGAAGAAATAAAATTGCCCGGTGTTCTCTCATCTGATGAGGTTTTGCATGAAATTGCTAAATGTGATGTTTTTGTTTTGCCCTGTGTTAAATCGGAGAATGGCGATATGGATGGAATTCCTGTAAGCCTGATTGAAGCGATGGGTATTGGAGTCCCTGTTGTTTCTACAATAGTTTCGGGAATTCCTGAGCTTATTTCAAATAAAGAAAACGGATTGTTGGTTATGCAAAAAGATCCTGCTGCAATTGCCGAAGCCGTTATTAATATTTGTAATAATCCAGGTGATTCGGAAAAAATGGGAAAGGCAGCACAGAAAACTGTTAAAGAAAAGTTTTCTATAAAAAAGTACGTTGATAACTTAATTTATAATTGGAATTAATTAGTTGTTTTTAAATAGAGTAAAAGATGAGTAAAAAATCTTTGAATATATGGATTGATCTTGCCAATTCACCTCATGTGCTTTTCTTCGAACCTATTATTCCCGAACTGAAAAAACGTGGGCATAATGTTTATCTCACCGCAAGAAACTTCTGTAATACTGTTGATCTTATTGAATCGAAAGGATTAAAAGTAAAATATATAGGAAGTGGTTTTGAATTCGGGAGAATTACACCGGTCAATAAACTCTTTTGGCATATTCGTGTATTCAAATTAATTCGATATGCTAGTTCAAAAAACTTTGACATAGCTGTAAGTCACCTTTCGTCTACTCAAACTGCCGCGGCAAGAAAACTTGGTATTCCTTCCTTTGCATCAATTGATTACGAACACGTTAATCTCAAATCCTGCAGCAAAGTTAAATCTTTTATGATACCCGACCTTATTCCTCCGGATTTATTAACATCCAGGGGAATCCCGCCGGAATCATTAAGAAAATACTCGGGTCTAAAGGAAAGCGTTTATCTCTATAACTATAATTTTAATTCCGCGAATTTATATGAAAAGTTTGGTGTTAGAAAAGATGAAATCCTCGTTACATTCAGACCTTTTTCAGACACCGCACATTATCTCGAATATTCGAATGACGTCTTTCAGGATTTTTTGATTGAAAAACTTGCAACCCAGAATAATGTAAAGATAATTGTTGTTCCAAGGACTGAATGGCAAAGAAAAAAATTTAAGATTAAATCAGAACATTTTCCTAATATAAAAGTTTGTGAAAGCGTTGTGGATGGTCCTTCCTTGATAAGTCTCTCTGACCTGGTTATAAGTGGCGGTGGTACCATGATAAGAGAAGCTGCCGTATTAGGTGTACCTGCAGTTAGTTTCTTTCATGGGCGTATGGGAGTAGTCGATCAATGGTTGGTAAATGAAGGCAAGTTGACTATTATTAAAGGAGCGGGGGATTTAGCCAGCATCTTACCTTTGAAAAAAAGATTAAAACCAGTAATAAATCCCGGGAATGGTACAATCACATCAGTTGTTGATGCTATTTGTAGTACAGCAGAATAAAAAAGATGAATAGCGGAAAGTTGAAAATATTACACCTGACTTCTGTTTTTGAAGTTGGCGGGCAACAGCGCCTAATTTCCGATCTGGTTCGTTATGATTCATCTTTTAATGTTCATTATCTCGCAATACTTAGAAGATCGACCGAAGCTCTTGCTTTTTTTGAAAAAGAAATTCAGGTACTGTTTTACGAGGGCTTAAGCGACAATGAAATTATAGACAGGCTTAAAAATTTTGTTGCAGAAAATTCGATTGATATTCTTTTAGCTCATAACCGTCACACCTGGGACGTAGCGACTGAAGTTCGTAAATATTTTCCCGAAGTAAGTGTTTATATGATTGCGCACTCATTGGATGGTAAAAGATACAATGAGTCAGATTCAGAGAGGGAATTAAAGATTAGATCAAATATCACCTTTACCGAGAAGCTGATCTGTACATCGGATTTTGTAAAAGAAGAACATTTAAAGTTAATACCTGAACAAAAAGAAAAAATCATCAGAATTTATAATGGCGTTGAAGTGTTCAGATCACAAGCATATTCTTTAAGAAAAAGTATCAGAAATTCTTTCGGGATGAACGATGATTCCATTTTGCTTGGCATGGTAGCAAGGCTTGCAAAAATAAAGAACCAGGAATTCCTTATTGAAGCGATTTCAGACCTTATTAAAACCTGTGAGAAAAGTTTCAAACTGCTAATAATCGGAGATGGACCGGAGCGCGAGCACCTACTTTTAAAAACCCGGGAATTGGCTATTGATGATTATGTTATTATTAAAGAGAATAACTTTTCAATTAATAATTATTACGAAGCCTTCGATATTTTTGTCAATTGCTCATTGTTTGAAAGTTGTTCACTGGCGATTCTTGAAGCAATGTCGCATGCCTTACCGGTTATTGCCTCGGATGTTGGAGGCAATGGAGAAATAGTTCTAAACGACAAAACGGGTTTTCTTTTCCCTTTAAATAACAAAAAAGAGTTTGTTGAAAAACTTAAAATGCTTTTATACGATCAGAAACTTCGTACCAAATTTGGGAACAATGGACGTGACAACATCATCGAAAAATTTGATATTCAGAATACTGTTCAGGAATACCAATGGCTTTTTAATTCTTGTAGAGAACAAATTGTTGAAAAAGCTCGAGAGGTTAGAAAAGAGTTATTATGAATGTTTCAGATGTAATGGTTGAGAGTAATAATTTGTTAGATAACAAATTGCATGAGAAAGCATTATTCAGGTATATATCTACAGATAGGAAAGAAGAATTTTTTAACAAGGGTTTTAAAGAAAGACATTTCTTTCCGCATAAAATACTTTATCTACCAAAATCTGGACCGGATGGCTACAGTGTTGCAACAAGAATTTTTGGAGAAGTAAATCCCGCTAATATGATAGAAGTAATTATTTATGCCGATAGTCCTGTGTTGGAAGAATTTCCTGACAGCTTGTTTTTTAATGATGACCTGATCTGGCATCGGCAGCAATTTGGAAAAAAGGGACATATTGCTGTAGCTTCCCTCTTTCTGGAAGGTAAGAATTTATATAGTTTTATTCATTTTTCAGACGTTTATCAAAGAATTTCCCGTTACAGGGAATATAAAACACGGATTGAAAACAGGTTTAAAGGCTGGTCAAATCTTCTACTTAACAGCATTTTGAATTTTGCACTGGAAAATAAAATAGAGAATATATTCACTCCAACTTCAGAGTTAGCACTCGAACATACCGATAAAAAAAGAAATGTAAAGAAACCTTTGTTTGATAGAATTTATGATTTGTCTGTTAACCGTTATTATAAAGCCGAAAAAGATGGCAGATGGTGGAAAATAAATTTGACTGAGAACGAAGATAAAATTGTAATCCCCGAAAAAGGATATTCAACAAATAAGAATGAAAAGACAATATGTTTGACACATGACATTGAGAGAGGGCTGGGTCACTTAGGTATTGATAAAGATTTAGTTACCCGCGCAGATACGAATTACCTTTCTTACATAAAAGAAATGTCGGGAATCGAGAGAAGTTTTAACATCCGGGCAACATATAATATTGTAGGTTGTATTATGAATGACGTAAGAGACCACATAGATATTAATGGTCACTGTTTAGCTTTCCATTCGTTCAATCATAATATTGAAGAAAAGCAGCTTAATAAATGCAGAGAGGTTGATTACAGGATTAAGGGTTACCGGACTCCTCAATCGAAAATAACACCCGAGCTCACTTTTTCAAATCTTGCTTATAATAATTTCGAATGGCTGGCGAGTTCAGTTTCCTCATTTAAGATTAGAGAACCAAAGTTGGAAAGCGGTGTGGTAAAGATTCCGATTTTATTTGATGATTATTCAATGTATAAAGATAAAATAAGCTATCAGGATTGGGAAGACAAGGCAATACAACTTATTGAAGAAAATAATTTTGTTGCTTTCTGTCTTCATGATTGCTATGCATCATACTGGCTACCATATTATAAAGACTTTCTGAATAAAATCCACAGTATGGGAAAATTTAAAACGTTCAACCAGGTTGCAGACGAAGAATTTTTATCCCGAAGTCTTTAATAATCGCTTCTATTTTGATTGGTGAATTTAAAGTCAATAAACATAGTGAAAGATTCAAAAAAATATTCCCGAATGGTGACTTTCTTCCATAATATAGAAGAAAATACCCCTCTTGGTTTTATAGAAGAATTAATGTGTATTGAAAAAAAATATGATATCCAGGTAACATATAATATTGCTCTAGAATTATTTATAAAACAACCTCAACTTATTAAAAGGCTTTTTGAAGCAGGGCATGAAATTTCTTTTTATTTAGATGGAAATGTTCCAATTCCGGATTTGCAAAAAAGTCTGAGCAAGATTAAAACGGGGAAAAACATTTCATCTATTCCTGTGGGGTTTCATTCACCTGAATCTGAATACGATAATGAACCCTTTGAGGTTTTCTGGAGAAGTGGATTTTTATTGAATGCCGAAGTTGATGAGCATACAGAACCATACTTTATATATAAGGGCTTGGTGAGGTTGCCTATTGCATTTGATACTCGGTCGGCTCAACGAAATAAGATTAATTTGGAAAAGTGGGTACAAAAATTTTCATCATTTTTAGATAATAGAAAATATTTTGGATATGGTTTACATGATGATTTTTTCAATCACCGGAAATATCCAGATGCCTATAAGAGCATTATAAAATTAGCAGTTAAGCAGAATGTTTTGATAGTTACTTTTTCTCAGGCTGCTGATTTATTCAGGAGATCGAATTTAGCTCACTATTATAGTATAACCGCTAATGATTGGAACAAAAGGACAAGAGTTTTATATAGAACCAGACGGTTTCAAGAATTAATCAGAAATGAGGTTGTAAAATTAAAAGCTCCAATTATTGCCGATTTAGGTTCGGGTGGAGGTGTTTTAAGTTCATCTTTGAGAGACGTTGCGGCAAAAATCTATTTTATAGACAATGCAAATGGAATGATAGGCGATATTCAAACGGGCTCGTCGGTTCAGCCTATATTAGGAGAAGTAACAGCTACCACTTTACCAGATAATTCGGCAGACTTTATTATTTGCGCACGAGTCATTGAATATATGTACTATCCCGACCTTGTTGCAAATGAAATAAAGAGAATAGGAAAGTTAGGTGCTAAATTCATAGTTACTTTTCCGGCTTATATAAATAATGGTCCAAGCAATATTGGCAACAATACCCCCGATAAAATCAGAAAACACTTTTCATGTGAAGAAATTCTTGAATGGACTAATCAAATTGGTTCAGGTAGATTAATAGGTATTCAATATAAGCAAGCTGAACCTCAAAATGTAAATGAAGAAAAAAAATATAGACAGATTGAGGAAGAACAACCCCAAACATTAATACCTACTAACTGGGTGTTTATTGGTACGATTGAAAATAAAAAATTCAAACGAACAAATTTCAGAAGCATTCCGGTGAATATGTTTAGATTTAACTTAAGGTAAGAATCTAAGGTTTTTGCCCTCACGATTGCGATGCATCATTTCTCTGTGGCGTCAGAAGCTCGCTATAATGGGAAAGTTATCTTGCTTATTCCTTATTTTATTTTTTTAGTTTTATCGTCTTTGTGGATTAAAAATTATAGTGATAATTCACAGCCTCAGGATTTAATTTCACATTCCAAGGTATGACAAATTATATTCCCAAAGCTTCAGTTATAGTTCCTGTTTACAATGCTGAAGGGACAATCGAAGAGTGTGTTAACTCAATTCTTGATCTCGATTATCTCAAAGAAAAATTAGAATTGATTTTTATAGACAATGCTTCAACGGACAGCACAGAAAATATTCTGAAGAAGTATGCAAAAGAAATTATTATATTGTTTGAAAAGAAAAGGGGACCCGCAGCCGCAAGGAATAAAGGGCTGCGAAATTCTTCCGGTGATGTTATTGCATTTACAGATTCAGATTGCGTGGTTGAAAAAGATTGGCTGAAAAATCTTATTCAGCCTCTTAAAAATAAACAGGTAGGGATAGTTGGTGGAAAAATTCTTGCAAAACAACCGTGTAACAATATTCAAAAATATGGCGAATGTATTCATAATCATTTTGATTCAATAAATTCTTATAAACCACCGTATGTAATAACAATGAATTGGGCATCAAGACTTTCTGTCTTGAAAGAAATGAATCTTTTTAATGAAGATTTTATACGATGTGAAGATGTCGATTTGTCTTACCGGATTTATCTGGCTGATTATAAATTGGTTTATTCTGAAGATGCGGTGGTGTATCATAAAAATGAAGATTCGTTGGCTGGTTTAATATCGGAAGGTTATCTGCACGGTGTATATTCTGTTCAGGCTATAAAGCTTTACTATAGTTTATTAGCAGAGCTTGGTCACCAGAGAATCAATATAAACAGTTATAAGATGATAATAAAAGATTTCAAGGATTCTGTTTTCGGGCAGGATAAAATGAATGCTCTCTGTTCAGCTATTTTTAACTCCGGTAAAAAAATAGGAAAGTTGCTGGGTTCATTGAAGTATGCTCACCTTGATATTTAACAAAATAAAATAATACGGCTATAACTATGCAAAAAGAAAAGCAGTGGGAAGGTTATTATTCAAATTATTTTAATAAAGCTTCTGAAAAAGGGATAAATGCACTTGAGATACTAAACTCAGAGTGGTATGATGGAAAAAAGACAGCGGAAGAATCTGTCTTACCTTATTTAAAAGCTGATGATGTAATCCTTGAAATTGCTTGCGGAATCGGAAGAGTAAGCAAATACGTTGCTCCATTTTGTAAACATTTGTTCTGTTCCGACATAATTGATGAAGCTTTGACCGAAGCAAAAATTAACTTGAAAGATTTTAACAATGTGTCTTTCCAAAAAATTAATGGCTATGACCTGAGAGTATTTGATGATAATTACTTTGATCTTGTATATTCATTTACAACTTTCTTTCACTTTGATTTTGAACTTGTCCTAAAATATTTTGAAGAAATAAAAAGAGTGCTTAAACCGGCAGGTATCGCAATTATCGAGTTCAAAAGATGGCAGGATAAAAAAGATGTTACCGAGCTATTAGAAAAAATTGAAGCCCAGGGAGGAATAGTAACATATGAAAAAGAGCTTGATAAGTGGAGATATGTTTCAAAGGAAATATTAAAAGTGATATGTGATTATTATGACTTTCAGATTCTTGACGATAATGTAACCAGTTTTACATTTCGAAAATCAGATAATATTTAACGAATAAGAAATCTATGGATAGAATCACAATACTAATGCCCTTAAAAAATTATCATCCTGTCTTTTTGGATAAATCTATAGAGTCCGTATTTAATCAGACTTCTTCAGCCTGGGAGTTATTAATTATTGTAGAAAAAAGTGATTTGAAAAAGTTTCAGAAAATACTTGAACACAGGCTAATTGATCCTCGAATTAAAATTATTGTAAACAGGGGATACAAACTTGCCGGTGCAATTAACTCGGGAATGAATTGTGCTACAACAAGCTTTGTTGGTATTCTTCTTTCTGATGATATGTGGGCTCAGGGTGCTGTTGAAACATTACTTCGTTACATATCGGAAAATCCCGAAATAGATTTCTTTCACTCTTCAAGATTAAAAATTAATGAGAATGACGATCAAATTAGCCGGGTTTATAAAAGTAAGGAATCTTTTACTGTTGAAGACTTTAAGCTCGGTTCACCTGTAAAGCATCTTTTATGCTGGAGAAAAGAGAAAGCACAATCATTCGGCGGTCTTGATGAAAAGCTCAATTCAGTCGGACCTGATGATTACGATTTTCCCTGGACCATGGCTGAGAATGGTGCAAGATTTAAAGCGATCAGTGAATGCCTTTATTTGTACAGGGAACATCTAAAAGCTTTCAGGTTAACTACTCATCTTCCTCTTAGCGTTCATAAAAAAGAGATTATGAGAATATTAAAAAAGCATGGGGTAGAAAAAGAAATTATTAAGGAAAGAATAGCTCACGGGGAGAAAACTTATTTACAGCAGTGTATATATAGAAATAAGGTAGAAAGATTTTTTAAAAACTTTGCTTCTTTGTTAAGATTTAACCCTGGTAATTAATTGTATCCGTATTCTAACTACTACTAAGTTTTTATGCTTAAGATAATATCGGTTTATAGAAGTAAGTTAACTGAAAGCGAGAAAGAACGAGGCACCTTTAGCCCTGTAGACATGTCTTTAGGGAGGTGGATTAAGATATCTGAAGCTTTAGCAGGAAGGGGATATAAAGTAGATCTTGGTATTCCTGATGATGCATTATCTCTTCACACAAACGGTTTTGTAAATAATGGAAAATTAAGAATGATTCCATTATCTGAAATTAAATGGAAAGAATATGATGTTGTTAAAACCGTATTCCATAGAGGGTTTGAAACGCTTCAGAAATATGGAGGGTTAGACCATCCCTTTATTATTTCAAAGCTTGGTTCAGTAGTGGGCAACGTGGAAATGGAGGGAATTTACTTTTATGGAGACGTTCACAGAAAACTTTTTGAGACCCAGGAAAAGATAAATAAAACAAGCAGATACATTACTGTTCTTAGCAAAAAAGCAAAAGAGTTGTGGCAATCTATTTACGGCAAAAGAAATAATCTTCTGTTGGTTCCCGGCGGTGTTGATTCTGATATTCCTCCCCTTGGAACTAATCCATATCCATCTGATGATAAGACAATATGTGTCTTTGCAGGAAATATTTATGACAGGCTTTCTCAGCCCGAAGCAAACGAGGTTCTTGTAAATAAATTAAACGTGCTTGGAAAATTATTATCGTTACAAGGTGCTAAGTTGTATTTGATTGGACCAGGAGATACGACAAAACTTGATTCAAGCTATGTTACTTATTTGGGAGAAGTTCCCCTCCCTGAATGTTGGGATTATTTCTACTATGCCAACATAGGGATAGTTGTTTCGGCGGGCAAGTTTATGCATAATAATGAAAGCACTAAGATTTATCATTACATACGTGCCGGTTTGCCTGTTGTAAGTGAATCGGGATTTCCTAACGATGATGTTGTTAGAGAATCAAAATTAGGTTTTGTAACTGATAACGGTGATATGGAGTTAATGGCTAAGAATATCATAAGAGCCGCCGCTTCTGAATGGAATAAGGAT
>Ga0209212_1001698_pt1 | contig 34231 bp, 36 predicted proteins | sample RifGroC2_FD_183996 | JGI IMG/M metagenome (GOLD analysis project Ga0209212, IMG submission 183996) | Groundwater microbial communities from Rifle, Colorado, USA - Groundwater C2 (SPAdes) (version 2) | ecosystem: Environmental > Aquatic > Deep subsurface > Groundwater | place: Rifle, Colorado...
CTAAAGCCTTTTACCCACCTACCGATGTATAATTGACGCATGGGGTAGTTTTGTTAAGTAGTAGTGTACGTAACAATTCTACCCTTTTTCTTTTCAAGAGTGCACAAGAGGTTCCTGAACTTTGCTATGTAACCATTCACTAAGGATATCATTCCAATCCCGCATTGCGGGGGAGGAATGATATCCATTATTTCTGTTTGCTGATTCATTTAGGCATATAAAATATTTTTTCTGAGTTTTTTCCGGTTATGCGCAGGTCTATGTATTGCAAAGGTGTCTCGTAAATATTTAATTCTTTTAGTCCTTTTTTTAATTTTTTTAGCTGTTTTTCTATGTTTCCTTCCAAGTCGATCCACACAGAAAAGTTTTTTTCCGTATTTAAGTGAACTTCTCGTTCTCTAGGCAAATATTTGGCATCATAAACTTTCATATTAAAAAAATCTTCATATAATTTCATGCTATCTAAAATTTTTTGTAATCTATCTTGAGAAATCAATTTGACTTTGACTTCGAAAGGTTTTTCGGAATTAACTATGATATATGGGATATTCGGATTTTCTAAATCTTTTGATACCAGATAGCCGCCTTTATTGATTAAAAATTTAGTTTCAATATTATCTTGCCGATTTATGATGTTCGCGAAAATGGGATATGTTTCAATTTTTATTCCTATTGTTTGAGGAAAAATTTTTTTTATTTCAATTTTTTCTATTTGAGGAAAATTTGAAATAATTTTTTCTTTGTACTTGATTGGTTTCAATGAAATTAAACCGGAGCCTAAAATGTCTTTTAAATATGGATTAATGTCAGCTTCTTCAATTTCACTGTTTTCCAAATTATATTTTATACTTTTTATGTTGAAAAATTGAGAAAAAAAGAAAACATAAATTCCGTACGCGCAAATACTTAAAATTAAAATAACTATTAGAAACTTTTTTAGAAAATTTCCTTTTTTTTGTTTTTTTAAGCTATACCTTGGGGTAAATACTCTTGTTTTTTTAGCGGAACGGAAAAACGAAAGCTTTTTTTTTGGTTTAGCTCTAAACGTATTTCTATAGGTTCGAGAGGGGTTTTTTGTTTTGGCGCGCTTTTTAAATAACATTGTAGTGGCAAGATTAGTTTATTGAGCCCTGATTAAATTACCATTTATGTCCAATTCAACAAAGTGGTGAGCTTTTTTTGATCTATAAGCGTCGCATTGATTTTCTTCTTTGTTATCAATGTCCTGTCTGGGATTGTGAGCAATATCCAAAACCCAATCTGTGATTATTTCGTTGGATAAGCAAGGTCCATTTAAAAAGCTTACACCTTCTTCTTTTTTTATTGTATAAAGCGCTTTTGATTTAAATATGGCTTCTTCTCTTTTTGATTTAAAATTTTGATTTATTTCAGCTTCTGACTGCTTTTTATCATTTTCCGGAGCGGTTATGTTTTGTGTTTGGTCTTTGCGATATTGGCAGCTACTTAGAAAAAAAGAAAAAATCAGAGAAAAAAATAAAAATTTTTTCACAGTGGTTTAATTAAAAAGTGGAGAGTCTTTGCGTCTTTCTTCGCGTCTGATTCTAGCTTTTTCTTTGTTTCGGCGTTTATGCATTGGACTTTTCTTTTGTCGGCTTTTTATGCCAACTAATCCATGTTTTTTGCTTGATGCGGCGTTTGTCATAAAATTTGTTAAATTAATATTTAGTTGGTGTGATAGTAGCCTATTTATTTTTTATTTTCAAGAGAGTGTTGAAAAAGCAGCATCTATGCCTTTTTTTGGGAAAAAATAATGGTCACCCCGCAAACGGGGCTCCGGTTAATTTTTTTGAAAGAAAAGCCATGTCTGCTACTTTTTGAACACTCTCCGGGTTTTCAAGGTTGAGGCTTTTTATTGTCATTTTTTTATTATCAAATTCATTAATGCAACACTTTTTTCAATATGGTTTTTTAAATGTTTTGCCGAATAATAAAATATAAACAAGAGCGCGGAGATTGCAGCGTATTATGAAAAACCAAGCTTGGAAGCAGAAAAATATAGTCTGTAAGCGGTTTAAATGAATTGTTGATTTTTTTAATTCAATTGCTTTTTGAAACAGAAGAAAATCATGGTTTTTAAGTATTCCCTTAGTGTAATTCAGTTTTATTTTGAGAACTTTTTCCAATTTTTGAGTAAACTCTTCAAGCAATATTTTTTGGCTTTGAGCTATTTTTTTTTGTTGACTGATTTTTTTATAATCCGAGATCGCGGTTAGCAAGCCGTCTATTTGATAAAGGAGAGCTTTTACAGCATAATTTTGCGCTTTTTGCGGAGTTATAAATGATAGTATGAAACTTAAAAAACTCAATAATTGAGGAGCGCCGCCCAATCTTAGTCGGTCAAACAGCGTTAATTTGATTTGTATTTCTTGTCGAATATCACGGCCGTATAAGATTTTTCCTTCCAGCTTAAATTTTAAAAATACTGATCTTTGAGGTACTAAAAGATGTTTTCCAATGTTAACGAGGGCATTTTTTGTATTTATTTCCCCTTTTTCCCAGTTTATTTCTCCTTTAGTGAAAATAAAAATCGGGACATATAAAAATGCTGATTTTTCCACTTTTTTTAAAACTTTATCGAGAGGAGATTTTTTCTGTTTTTTACTTATTGATAATGATTTGTCGAATTTTAATTCCGGATATTTTTGAGCTGTTTCCCAAAAAAATTTTGTGGCATCTTTTTCTATTTTTTCTTTTTTATCTTTGTTAAAGATTTGAATTATCATATCAATATCGCTTTTTCCCGGAACAAATTCTTTTCTTACCGCTGAGCCATATATTATGATGAAATCTATTTGTGAACCATGTTTTTTTATTATTTGATCACGAAAATTATAAATAAATTCCCAAACTGTTTTTTGGATTTGCTTTGAAGAGAGGTTATTCATGCAAGAAAGAATTACATTTTTTTTATACTGTTCCGCTTTAAAAACTAAAATTTAAGCAGTATATGCTCCGAAGTTTTATCCTTAAGCTATGCATAAATTTAAGGATAGCTTCGCAGCATTGCTTGTCTTTCGGAGCTTTAGCGAAGATTGGATACAGGAAATTAAAAGCGAAGAAGTATACTTATTCAATATATTGAAAAGAGGATTTTTTTTAAAGGTTAAATTTATTTATAATACATAAAAAGTTTGGAAGTGTTTCTTTTTTTTAAATTACGAATTATTATTTTCTTGTTTTATTCTGAAAGTTTTTTTATTTTTTTTAATATTTAAATAAAAGATTTATGAAAAAGTTATTGTTAGTTCTGTTTTTATGTATTTTTATTTTTTCTTCTTGCAGTTTGTTTTCCAAAGAATCTCGAGTGGCGGTGAAAAAAGATATGAATAAGGAGGAGAAAACCGTAACCATGGTATTTTCCATGAATAAATTGGATCCGGAAAAGATTGAAATCAATTTAAACGATAGTGTGATTTTTTTTAATGAAGATGATCAAATTCATCAAGTTGTGATTGGTGATCAGGGCGGTATTCCTTTACAAAGAGGCCAGAGTTGGACATATAAATTTGAATCAAGCGGAGAATTTGATGTGTATGATGTGTTGGATAAGAAGGTGAGAGGGAAAGTGGTTGTGCGGTAAGTAAACATTATCTTACCTGCTATTTTTGTCTTCGCTCCATTGGTAATCTCGTTCTATTGTTTGGGCGATGTTTTTTAGGTGGCTGACGATTTTGTTGAATGCAAATAGAAGATCAAAGAGCGCGGCCAGTTCTTTGTTTTCGTTTTTGGACAGATTGTTGTTGATTAAATTGTCGCGAAATTCGTTTTCAATAATTTTGAAGTTGGCAATTGTCGAGTATGAAGATTTTATATTGATTTTTTTGCTGTTATATAAGGATTCTATGATGTTTTTAAATAATGAATTGATTTTTTTATAGATTTTTTTCAATTGTTGATATGTTTGAGGCCGGTAATTTATTTTTGTGTTTTTTATGTTAATATTTACTATATCTTCTATATAATCACTTATTTTTTCCAAATCATTTATGGAATGGATATAGCATGGGATTTGCTGAGCTTCTTCTTTAAGGAGAGCGCGTTCTTGGATTTCTATAAGATATTGGACTGTTTCACTCTGCAGTTTATCAATTTTGTTTTCTCTGCTAAAAACATTGTTTGGATTGTATTTTTTTTTGTTAATGCTTAAGTATTTGTTCGCCTCTTGAAAAGATTTTTGGCATATTCGCGCCATTCGGATCAATTCTTTTTTCACTTGTTCCAAAGCCAAGGTTGGCGTGGATAATAATTTTGTGTTTAAAAATAAAGCTTCTTTTGTTTGTTTTTCATTTCTGTCTTTAATTATAAGATTACATAATTTGGTAATGATATTAATTAAAGGTATAAAAATTATTGTATTAATAACATTAAACAGGGTATGAGCCGCGGCAATGTGGATCATTATATTCTCTTTGTTTAAATCGCCCGGAACGAGCATTTCTGCGGCTTTTTGGAAATATCCGTTGTATAAAAAAATGATAAAATATGATGTACCCAATACTTTAATTATTGTGTTTGCCAGAGCGGTTTTTTTGGCTGCGTTATTGGTTCCGATGCTTCCAATTTGACCGGTTATCGTTGTGCCGATATTGGCTCCGAGAATAAAAGCTAAAGAAAATTCAAAATTAATGATTCCGTTCCAAGCCATTGTTTGAATTATCGCGATTGAAGCGCTGGAACTTTGAACTATTATGGTAATTATAATTCCCGCCAGAATTCCCAATAAAGGATAATTTGAAATCGTGCTTAAGAATGTTTTTATTGTTTCACTTTGCTTGATCGGTTCTCCGGCTTCTTTCATAAAATCCAATCCTAAAAATAATATTCCAAATCCTAACATAACTTCACCAATCAGCTTGAATTTTTTGTTTTTGATGAAAAAGCGCAGTATGTAGCCGATTCCAATTAGAGGAAGCAAAAAATCCAAGAGATTGAATTTCGCGATGGAAGCAACTATCCAAGCCGTGACCGTAGTGCCGATATTCGATCCGATAATGATGGTGATCGCTTGTTTTAATGTGAATAAACCGGCATTTACAAAACTGATCGTCATTACTGAAACCGCACTTGAGGACTGAATCAATACTGTTAATAAAAATCCCAAAAAGATGCCGGCAATGGAGTTTTTGGTGATAGTTTCCAATATTTTTCGAAAGCTGTTTCCGGAAGCTTTTTGCAGGCCGTTTGAGAGAAGATTGATTCCGTAAAGAAATAATCCTAATCCTCCGACAACAAGAAATATTGATTCTTTGAACATATTTGATTAATTTATTCAAGGAATTATATCATTTTTTTCAATTTTTCTAAAGTCTTTAAAATGTTCAATTTTTTACTAAAAAAACTACCTTACATCGGAGCGCTGTTTTTTGCTGTTATTATTTCTTATGTGGTTTTCTATCACCAAGCTTTTGATTTTAAAGACAATAATGGACATCAGGTTTATTCTTCAAAACTTTCACAACACATTAATGATTCTTTAAATTCAGATATGGAAAAGGTAAAATCAGATAATAATTCATCATTTATTTATATTATAAAATTTACGAATTATATTTTAAATTCAGGAAATAATTATTCAGCGATAATAATCCTTACATTCGCTTTTTTATTTTTAGCTTGCAGTATTTATTTTATATTTAAAAAGTCATTAAAAGACAAGTATAGTAATTATTTTTATTTGGCTTTAACTTTTATAATGCTTTTATTGTCGAGTATTTATGCGCCTTTTTTTATAAAAAATAATTTTATTGATAAAACAGGGGTTAATGTTTGGGATAACCCGATTTTGATTATAATAAAACCGTTCGCTTTATTAGGAATCTATTATTTTGTAAATGCTTTTAATGAAAAAAATAAAGAAAAGCAAAAAAAATATTCTTACGCAGCGGCAATTTTGTTGTTTTTATCCGTTTGGATAATGCCAAATTTCATTCTTGCTTTTATTCCGGCAATTTTTGTTTATTTATTGGTAAAATATAAGAAAAATTTATTTAATTCTTTTTTAAGAGCTTTTTTAATTCTTTTTCCATCTTTATATTTATTGAATGAAAAATCTATTATTATTGATAAATTCAGTTTTTGGGGATGGGCTTCCGATGGTTTTCTTTTAAGTTTATTTTTGGCTGTTTTATTCCCTTTGGTTTTGACTCTGATTTATACTGAATTTGCAAAAAACGGTTATTTGTTCATTTCATGGTTGATTTTAATTTCAGGGGCAGTTTTGTTCTGTTTATTCAGGAATTCAGTAATTGTTGATGATTGGGCTTTAGGTTTTCAAATCGGAGTGCAGAATTTGTTTATTTATTCTACTATTTTATTTTTAAAAATATTGGCTGCAAACAGGGAAAAAATTAAATTTTTTACGTTTAATGCGATTTTTCTCGGTTTAGTGTTTTTTATGCATTTTTTAGCCGGAAGCTATTATTTTTTAAAGATTTTTTATGGCGGATATGCGTTATAGATTATTTGTCTCATATATTTTATTTTCTTTGTCTTCGTATACCAATTTTAAAAATTTAAATTCAGTAAAATCTCGATTATTAATTTTCGCTGTATTTTGATCAATGTAGAAGTAATTAATTTTATATTTGTTTATGGCTTTTTCCAAATCTTGAGTTAAGTAGTAATTATATTTATCAATCACTTTTTGAAAAATTTTTGGAGTCATTTTTCTATCTTCACCGTTTATGTGGCCGGGATAATATTGATCATTAAAAAAGAATCTTTGTGTTTTTCTGGTATTTAATAATTCTATGATTTTTTCTTTCTCTATTTTTATTAAAGCGAAATATATGGCCGCGCGATCTATTATTTCTTCTTCAGAACTGAAACTGTAACCGGAGGCCAAGTAGGAATAAGAGTCAGTATATAAAGGTATTAACATGCTTGTATATGGGGAAGATAAAATTACATCGTTTTTTTGAGAGTTGTTGGAAAGCCATTCCAATGAAGAATAATAAGTATTGTTGAATGTTGTAATTTTGTTTTTATAATATTGAGCGGCGGTTATCTGAATAAATGAAGCGTTGATGATTATAATTAGAAAGAATATCAGGCTTAAACTTAGTGAAATCGCTGGTTTTGAAATTAATTTCAATAATTTTTTAATTCCGTTCAGAGGGATTTTAATAAATTGAAATCGATGAAAAAGAATAAAAGCGCATATAATCGCAAAAGGGCGAGTTACGCGCATGTGCCAATGGTCAATTTGAATGTTTTGTCCAATTATTACTTGTAAATTCATTCCTAAAATTGTGGCTAAAAAAATACTTAAGAGAAAATAGAAATTTTTATCTTTGCGTATGTATGTTATTATAAAAATCAATAAAAAGGACACAATTAAAAAGTCCAGATTTGGCTTGTGATTAAAAATTACTCCTCCGCGTACAGCTATTTCATTGGATTGAATTAATAAAATATTAAATATTAGAGGAATTGAAGCCAGAATCGCAATTATAGCCTGAATAATAATGTTTTTTACATGTGTATATTTTTTTGTCCAGATGAAATATAAAGAAAAAAGAGGATAGAAAAGGAAAAAAAACAGCCAGTAAAAAAATTGCAAATATCCCATTATTCCCCATGCCAATCCAATAATTAAATTATTAATCCAATTGATTTTTTTGTCTGAGAAAAAAATTTCAGCACTATAAGTTAGCTGTAAGAGTAAAAGAGATAATGGCAGCAGAGGGACCGGAAACGTGGATAGTTCCAGCATATCCAAAGGTTTATTTCCGGTTAGAAAATAAATAATGATTTTTGGAATCAATGTAGTTCGATCCCATAGCATTTCCAAACCGAAACAAAGAGAAAGAGTTCCAAGAAAAGCGATTAACTTGGATTTCGTGAAATATTCAATAAATAAAAAACTGCTTAAACTTAATAGAATGGAAAATATAATTTTTGTTACCACATAAGTGCCAAATAAATCCAAATGCAGCAAACTTCCAATTTTTCCAATAAAAAATGCTTGAAATAAAGGGAAATATATGAATTTGTCTTTATTTTCAAAAACATAAGGGTCAGAGGGGAAGGATTTGCCTTCAAGAGCTTCTTTTGTTGTTATGGAATTATAAGATTGATAGTATGAGTTATTTGGAACGTCATCAATCAGAAAAGGGTGGTAATTATCTTGTAATGTCGCGAGTAAATAAATATCAAAAAGAAAAAAGATAAAAGTAACGGAAAATATCGTAAGGATAAAGAGCCAATTCTTTTTAAATAAATTGTTTAAGCGCATTTTTTGACGATTTTCAAAAGTTGGGAAATAACATATTCTTGTTGATTTTTGCCTAATTTCGGATAGAGCGGTAATGTTAAAATTTCTGATCCGAATTTTTCCGCTTTTTTAAAGTCACCTTCTTTATAACTGTATTTTTGGCGATAGTATTTCATTAGATGGATCGGCAGATAATTTACCGCGCAACCGATATTATGGCTTTGCAAGTAATCTATTATCTGATCTCTATTTGATGATGGAACTTTTACTACATATAAATGGCGCGCAGAAACACATTCCGGAAGAATTTTTATTGGCGTTATTTTTGATTCGTTTTTGAATGCTTCATCATAGATTGAAGCTATTTTTTCTCTAACAGGTAAAACTCTATCAATGTTTTTAAGTTGATTTTTTAATAGTGCGGCTTGAATGTTGTTCATATTTGCCTTCATTCCAAGGAAATCCATTTGTTGATGTTGATATTTTTTTAAGATATATCTTTTTGCGGCATCTTTGCCCATGCCATGAATGCGAGCACTTTTTAGCCAATTATAGAGGTTTTCATCATTTAATGTTATTGCTCCTCCCTCTCCGCAGGTTATATTTTTTGTGGCATAAAAGCTGTAGCATGCCATATCAGCGTATTCGCCAACTTGATAATTTTCTCTTTTTCCTTCGATGCAATGAGCGGCGTCTTCAATCACTTTTAATTTATACTTATCAGCGATTTTTTTGATTTTTTTCATGTCGCACATTTGGCCGTATAAATGCACCGGAATTATGGCTTTTGTTTTTTTTGTGATTGTTTTTTCTATCTGATTTGCGTCGATATTTCCGGTATCTTCTTCAATATCCACAAAAACAGGTTTTGCGCCAACATACTCTGCGGCGTTTGCGGTAGCTATAAATGACATGGCCGTGGTAATAACTTCATCTCCTTGGCCAATATTGTATGCGCGGAGAGCCAATTCCAGACCGTGAGTGCAGCTCATAAGGCCTAATCCATATTTTGCTCCAACATAATGGGCAAGATTATTTTCAAATTCTTCCACCCATTTTCCGGTGGTAATAAAAATGCTTTTTAAAGCTTTCTCAGCATTTTTAATATCTTCCGGGTTTATATTATGAAGGCAGAATTCGACTTTCATAATTTTTAAGGTTAAAAATTAATACATTACGATCTGCCCGTCCCTAAGTTTAATTGGAACTTCTTTCATCCATTCCAATTTTTTCCACCAAGGATTATTGATTTTGTACCAATCTATGGTTTTTTGAATTCCTTCTGAAAAATTAGTTTTTGCTTTAAAATTTAATATTTTTTCAGCTTTTTCAGTACTGCTTATATGTCTTCTTACTTCTCCGGGCCTTTCAGGAATTTTTATGATTAGAGTTTCGGGTTTTTCAATATTTTTCAAAATTATTTTTGCCACATCTTCAACTGAGATATCTCTACCGGTACCGATATTGAAAATTTGACCTTTTACATCTTCTATATCAGCTTGAATCGCAGTGTCGATCGCTTCGCATGTATCTTCAACAAAAATCCAATCGCGGCTATTTAATCCATCTCCGTAAATACGTAAATTTTTATCTTGAAGAGCATTTGTGATAAGTCTGGGGATTAATTTTTCCAAATGCTGGTTTGGCCCGTAGTTATTAAAAGGGCGAATTATCAATGCCGGAATATATTTGTATGTTTGCATGTAAGAATAAACAAGCCGGTCAGCGCCGCATTTGGCTGCGGCATAAGGAGAGGTTGGGTCTAGTGGATGGGTTTCATTCATTGGATCGGTTACGGCTGTTCCGTAAACTTCGGAGGTGGAAATGTGAATGAATCTTTCCAATTTTTGATGTTCCTCAGCGGCATTCATCATTATTTGGGTGCCGATTACATCTGTTTCAAAGAACTTGCTGTTGTCATAAATTGAACGGGCAACATGAGTTTCAGCCGCGAAATGGACGATTATATCGCTTCTAGGCACAAGTTTATTGACTATCGCAGGTTGAGTGACTGATCCATACCAAAATTCAAACCTTGAACTTTCTCGTATTTCAAGTGGTATATTTTCGGGATTTCCGGCGTAAGTTAAAGCATCCAGTACTAAAATATGCCAATCAGGATATTTGTTGTAAATATATTTTACAAAATTGCTGCCGATAAATCCGGCGCCGCCGGTGATTAAAATGGTTTTTTTTGTATTTTGTTTTGAGGATATTGTTTTATGTATTCTTTCGTCTGATTGCATTATAAAATTTTAAGAAGTGAAGAGCCACTGAAGGGATTTTAACATAAAAGTATAGAAAGAAAAGCTTTTTATGCGGATAGAATTTTTAATGATTCCGGTCCGTGGTTGAAGATTAGATCTATTATGCTTAAATGTGAAAGAAAATTATTTCCCTGTTGTTTGTATTCAGGATGTTTGTAGCCGTGAAACAAGAGATTTATATTGGTTTTTTTGAATTGTTCATGGTCCAGATAACTTTGGGCGCTGTCGCCGGTTAAATATGCTGAGGCATTAAGGTTTTGACATATTTTAATCAGATGTTCCGTCGGATCCTTATAAGGACTGATGTTGAGGTTTGAGCTTAAATGAAATTTTACATGTTTTATGCCCAAATAATCTGAGATTGTTTTAATCATTTCTATATTCAATTCACTTAAATATGTAAATTTTTGGGAGAAAAATTTTTGCAGAATAGGGTAAAATTCTTGAAAATATGGAGTTTTTCGGTAATTGTCAGAAATTATTCCCAAATGAGATGCAATCCAGTTATCTTGATAATTAATCTGAATATCTTTGATTAACGCAAAAAAATTGCCTTTGTTATTGACGGGTATGGTTAAGTATTTTTCTTGATCATCGAGTGTTTTAATCTTATTTCTGTTGCGCCAATCTCTGCGTGTGTATTGTACGTCATTAAAAAATACAAAATTGTCGGATTTGTTTATTTGATCGAAATATCCAAGCCAGGGAATGTAAGAAGGTTGTAAAATTACTACTGTATTCAATGTTTTTTTGATTAATTTTTTTTGATAATAACAGTGTATTCATATAAAGGATAGCTGTGAATTATGTCTACGTAGCGGTATTTTGTCATTAATTCTTGAAATAATTTTTCCGGAGAACAGTAGAACAAATGATCAACTTCAAAATCCACATATTTGGTCATTAAATTGAAGGCAATGCCTTTTTTGCTAACTTTATAAAGTTTATCGATTTCATCCATTAGATATTTTTGCCAATCTTTTTGGTTAAAATTTAATTTGACTGTAAAAGTGCCAATAGCAACGATAAAATCAAATTTTTTGTTATTTGGAATTTTTGTGGATAAATAATAGTTTTTTTCTTTGTCTAATTTTTTTCGCGAAAAATTAAGCATATTTTCAGAAATGTCTACGCCGCAATATGAATAAAAATTTGGGAATTTATTTTTTAAGTAAAAGTAAAAGTCTGATTTTCCGCAGCCGTAATCCAAAACTGAGAATTTTTTTGAATAATTTAAAAATAGGGGATCAAAACTCTGAAATCTGATGATTTGTGTTTTTTTATTTTTCCAATCAACCGCTTTCGGGCTATCGCCGTATTTTTTGATTTTTTCCGAATAATATTGGTTGATGGGGGTGAGGTTGAGGGGCATGGGGAGGGGAGTAATTAGTAATCCGTAATCCGTAATTCGTAATCCGTAATTAGTAATAAGTATCTTAATAGAATAAATATTCCATTTACGGATTACGAATTACGAATTACGGATTACGACTTACGGGTTACTCAATTTTGCTAATCCGCAGCCGGTTTGGCCGTAGCGGTTGCCGTTATAGAGCATATAGTAATTATTTTTATGTTTAAAAACGCATGGATAGCAAATCATTTCGCTGTCCCAGCCTGTTTTTCCTACATCAAGGTTTACTATGTTGTCTTTTCTAGTCCATTTTAAGCCGTCTTTAGATTCAGCGTAGCCGGCGCGGTACGTATTTGATCCACCGCGATAGCAGTACCACATTTTATAGAGGTTATTTTCTTTTAAAACTATTGGTCGGGCTATTGCGTATTCGTCATTTTTTTTAATAAAATCAATACAGATATTTTTGGAAGTTTCCCAATTGATTCCGTCTTTTGATGAGGCGTGTTTTATAAAATAATAATGCCTTGGAGCTACAGAATTTTGAGGGTTTTTTTCTTCCCAGCCAATGCTGGAGACATACCACATGCGCCATAATTTATTTTCTTTGATGATGTATGGTGATGCGGTTAAATAAGGATCATAAAAATTTCTGCCAAGTATAGGTGATAGCGAATATCTTTTATATTTTTCATTGTTTTTGCTTATTGCTAACCCGATAAAGAAGGAAAAAGGAGTTTTTACCTGCTGAGTCCAGCCTGTGTAGTACATGTATTTTTGGCCATTGTGTTCAACAATACATGAAGGCATGGCTCCACAGTCATCGAAACAACCGAGTGTTCCAACTTCCAGTGTTGGTTTTTGGCTCCATTCGAGAATTTTATCAGGTTTTGTGATGTCAATTATAGCGTAACCGCCGCGGGAGTAATTACTTTCATCACGACCTGCAAAATGAATTTTGTAAATATCTCCTTTTAAGTGTTCCGGAAATGGATTTTGGATATTGGTTTTGATCCATTTTTGTTTGCCGGGTTTTATGATTAATCCTAATTTTTGCCAATTTTGCATAAAAATTATTAAAGATTTGCAAATTTAACAAATTTTTCGCTGTCCATTGGGTATGGTTTTGTGGGTGTTTCGATATAGACTGATTTATCTTTTGTGTTATTTAAAATTAAAGCTCCGGCACCGATAATGCATTCGTTTCCGATAGTGATATGATCGCGGAATGTGGCATTTACACCTATAAAACAGGATTCACCGATTTTGACGTTTCCGCTAACAACAATGTGCGAGGAAAGCCATGTGTGATCGCCAATTTCAACATCGTGTCCGAAGTGGTTTCCGCTCCAGAGCACAACATTATTGCCAATTTTTACATTTGACTGAAAAACCTGATTTTCCAAGATAAAACAATTATCACCAATTTTTAAATCTCCGTAATGGGAAGCTTTTGAGTTTAGGTAGCTTACCAATTCATAACCTTTTGATTTTGCTTCTTCATATTTTTGTTTGCGGGAGCTGTTTAGTTTTCCGTATCCAACGGCGATGAACATGTAATAATCTTTTGGAGGGTATAATTTTTCGACTTCTTCAAAAGGTACTACGGGTAAAGATAAAAAATTATCTTCTTTAATATATTCTTTGTCGCATATAAAAGCTTCAATTTTGTAATCACTGTCATGAGTAAAATAAAAATGTGCCATTTCCGCCATTTTTTGATTTCCGAATATGATGAGTTTTTTCATGTTTTTATATTGTCATTTATAAATCAGAGCATGAGCTATAGCCATATTTCCGGCATGGCTAAGGCTTAATTTTATATTTAATTTTTTAGGTAAATTTTTAATGTTTACGTAAGGTTGTCCGGTTTTTTCTTGATTTAAAATTTCGATTTGGTTTAAAGGCAGTATTATGTTTAAAGGATAAAGCGCTTTTAAAATAGCTTCTTTTGCGGCAAAACGAACTGCAAAATGTTGTTTTGAGGGTTTTCTTTTTAAACAATACTCCATTTCTTTTTCAGTAAAAATTTTTTTTAATAAATTTTTGTTTTTTTCAATATTTTTAAACCGTGAAATAGGTATGCAATCTACGCCGATTTCCATAAAAATTTAAATTACCAAACCTCCGTCCAGAGGTAAAATTTTTCCGTGAAAAAAATCATTTTTAATTATAAATAAAATTCCGTCAGCTATTTCAGAAGGTTCAGCCATTCTTTTAAGCGGTGTTTTTTTCTTGATGTCTGCCTGAAGTTTTTCGTTCATGTTTGATTTAACTATATTTGTTTCCGTGAATCCCGGAGCGATTGCCGCCACTCTGATTCCCAAGTAATTCAATTCATTCGCCCATGTATAAGTTAGAGCGTTAATTCCGGCTTTTGCTGCGGAATAAGCGGATTGTCCGGGATTTCCGTGGCTGGCTACAGAGCTTACGTTTACAATTACGCCTTTGATTCTTTTTTCAAACATATGCGCGGCGATTTCTCTGGTCATGAGAAAAACCGAAAAAAGGTTGATTTTTATTATTCTTTCAAATAAGTCTATGTCATGTTTTTCAATTTGGCCGAATATTTTGATTAAAGGTGAGTCTTTAACTGCGCCGGCATTGTTAATCAATACATCGATTTGATTATGAGCTTGAATGATTTTTTTTAATGTTTTCGAAATGTCCTCAGGATCAGTAATGTCGCATTTGTAACAAGAAAACTCGGAATTTTCATTTTTCAATTTTTCTAAAGATTGTTCGTCAATATCTAAAATTATCACATTGGCTTGTTGTAATCTCAGAGCTTTGGCTGTTTCCAACCCAATTCCGTTAGCTCCACCGGTGATGATGATGTTTTTGTTCGAGATTTCCATAATTTTTAGAAAAAATCGGTATAACGGTAACATTATTTATTTTTTTGGGCAAATTTAAGATAACTATTTTTTTTATTATAAATTTGCTTTAGAATTATTTTTGATTTATAAATACTCCTAATCAATTTTATGATTAAGTATCTAAAGTTTTTTATTATTATCGCGGTGATTTTTTTTTCCGCGTGTTTACAAGATTCTACGGCTTTGTTGAAGCAGGATTTTAAGGTGAAAAAAGATGTGAAAGTTTCTTTTAAACCGGGATTTTTGATTTTGGCTGACGGGAATTTTGATCAGAATGTTTTTGAGGACTATTTAAAAAGAAAACAGGAGAAATATGTAATTATGATTAAATCTTTCGAGGATGTTAAGAGATGGTGTTATCCGAATTATCCGGATAAAAGCATTGTTAATGAAAATTGTGATGTAAAAGCTGTTCCTGTTTTAGCCGGGAATGTTAAAGACGCAGCTTTAATCAGGAAAGAGGATTTAAAAAATTATTGTAATTCAAATGATTTGGTTAATGGTGAAGATTATTGTTTTTCAGCTGATCCATCTATTTTTCGTTCTTATTTTTACAATTTGAATTTTGAGTTTTTCAACAATAATTTAAAAAATGTGATGGTTGTTGCTGAACATGAAAAAGTTTTGCCGGTGGTTTTTGGGGATTGGGGCAGAACTTATTTATATTATTCTGATATTTCCGAAGATCCTTATTCTAAAGGCAAAATCCATGATTGGGATAGAAATGAAAATGGAATTTTAGGTGAGTTATATGTTGAATCTATGAAAGCTCCGATTAAGTCGGATATCTATGAAAAGGCTTATAATACATTGTTGGGGGCTTATGAAGATGCTTTTTATGAAAAATGTGATTCTTTAACCGATAATGCTTGTGATGATATAGATGCTTCATTATATTTACCGGAAATTAATTTTGGAATACTTCCGTTTAATTTGAATATAAAAGATACCCGCAATTATTTAAAAGATTTTTTGAATAATTCCAGTAATGTTGATGTGTCTATGGATGGTTCACAGAAAAAAGCTCTTTTTGCGGCTGTTTCTACTTTTATTCCTCATGATACATGGATTCCGGCTGACAAGTCTTCAAGTATTTGGGAGAATTCGAATAATTTTAAAAGTTGGGAATTGTATGGAGATGGATTTTTAAATAAAGAAAATTATGCAGGGATACCACCTAAACCGAATTGCGGTTATTTGCCGTTTGATAAAAATAAGTGTTGGTTAGATATGAATTTTGATCTTGCGATGCTAAACACGCATGGTACTCAACTCCTTTTATATGATATTTTGAATATTGGTGAGATTAAAGCTGAGGTAAATAATATACCTTTAAAAACAATTTATTCTTCTTTGGCATGTTTAAATTTATCAATCGCCAAAGTTCCCATTAGTCCGAATTATAGTTTGGAAGTTTTCGAGAAGAATAATAAATTGGATCAAATTTTGTTGATAAATTCATCAAGTTGGGGTTCTGAAATCGATAAATTTTCAGTTAGAAATGAAGAAATCGTTTATAACACCATGATTGATACTGCCGCCCTACCAAAAATATATTCTAAATCTGACTTTGATAAGGACGGGTTTGAAGATTTAATTATGTTAGATGAAAATTATTTTAGTTTTTTGAGTTTTAAAAATGATTTAAAGCAAAATTCATATTTAAAGAGTTTGACAGGTGAATTGTGGTGGGCTCGTTCTAATTTGTTTGATGTTGATTTTGATGAATTTCCGGAGGTTTTAGAGTTGGGAGATGATAATGAAAAAGATCAAGGTTTTTTAATGTTACGTTCATATGATAAAAATAATTTTACTTGGAATTCTGAAAAATTGATTTTACCGACAAGAAAACCTTTTTATTTGTATTCATTAGGCTCTGATTCCAATAATAAATATTTTTTAATCTCCAGTAATTTAGGCGGTGGAAAAGTATATGATCCTTTCTCACTATTAATAAGCAGGCAAGATGGAAGTTTTGTTATTAAAGAAGTTTTGAATCCGGATAAATTAAATTCTATTCGTTCATATGATAATTTTAAACTTCTAGACAATGGTTATTTTGTGATTGGTGATTTTAAATCTTATTATTTGATGAGATTAACGGAAAAAGAGGAAATAGAATTTATTAAAGAAATGGAAATTAAAGGTAGAAACGCGGTTGCTTTTAATTTGAACAATGATGAGTTTATAGATTTTGTGACAATTACCGGAGATGGGGATAGTTTAAATATATATTCGGGTTCTGACAATGATTGGAATTTAGATTCCAATTTTGTTTTATCATATAAATTCTTTTCATTAGAATCAGCTGATATAAACGGGGATGGTTTTTCTGATATTATAGGTTTAGGCTTTAATGAAAATAATTTTTATCCCACTATTTATTATTCTATAAATGAATTTGGAAAATTTAATGATTGGAAGAATGTGGATTCCGGATCATTTTTTCGTCCGGAAAATAAATTATATGATAATTTGGGCTATAGATTATTAAGGTTAAATAAAGGCAGGGCATTTGTGGGCGCTGTTAATTATACTATTCCCTCTGAAAGATCAGCTTTGCTTGTTGCGACTGAATTTACGAAGAGTTTGAAGTCAGGCTTGAGTGTAGGAGAGTCATACGTAAAAATTCTGGAAACTTTTCAAGATGTTTGCGCGTCGGACAATATGCAATGCGGGTTCAGGAATTATCGCGAACAATTATGGAATATGTTTTCTTTTTTGATTTATGGTGATCCGACGGGAGTGATCAGGAATTAGTTGTCAGTGATCAGGAATCAGCAATCAGGAATCAGCGATCAGCGATCAGGAATGAAATGCATAATTCCTGATCGCTCCCGTCGGATCACTGATCGCTTTCTATCCCTTTTTTTTCAATATTTCTAAAATATTTTCGACGGTGGTCATTTGGAGGACTTCTTCGGTGTCGATCTGGATATTGAAATTTTCTTCGATGCCGGCGATTAGTTGTAAATGGCTTAGTGAGTCCCAGTTGTCGATGGTACTCATTGAAGCTTCAACCGTGATTTCGGCTTCCGGTAAATCGAAGATTTCGGACATTAGGTTGATAAGTTTTTGTTGCATGGATTAGGATAATTAAAAATTTATTTGCGATTCGTGACTAGGAATTAAAAATTCATTCCGGGTCATAAGTAATGATTTTTTTCAAATAATACTCCTTCAACTTTCTATACAATACCTTTTTTGTCGGGCCTTTAGGAATATCGTCCAAATCCGGTAATTCGTCAATGATAAATATTTTTTTTGCTTGTTTGAATGCGCTGATTTTGCCTTTGCAGAAATCTTTAAGTTCTTTTTCAGTTGTTTTTGCTCCTTCGTGAAGTTTTACAAACGCACAAATTTCTTCTCCTAATAATTTATCAGGAATGCCAAGGACAGCAACTTCACTGATTGCGGGATGTTTAAAAATTATATTCTCCAATTCTGCCGGATAAATATTTTCTCCGCCTTTGATGATGAGAAAATCTTTGCGGGTTTTAAAATAAAAATAATTTTCATCGTCTTTATAGCCAAAATCACCGGAATGGAACCAGCCGTTTCTAAAGCTCGAGGCATTTTTTTCCGGTAATTTTAAATATTCTTTGGCTACATTTAAGCCTCGAATGCAGATTTCTCCTTCTTCGTATGGAGGAAGTTCGTTGTCAAGTTCATCCACTATGGTCATTTCGTTTACAGGTAAAGGTTTTCCTATAGATCCGATTTTTCTTTTTTCTTTAGGATAATAATTAAAACAGGCAAAAGATGTTGTTTCCGTTAAACCAAAACCTTCAAAGATGGGAACGCGAAATCTTTTTTCGAATTCTTCCTGAACATTTTGCGTTAATATTTGTCCTCCACAGAAGATACCTTGCATTGTATTATCGGTTCGTTCTTTTTTTAGGCTTAATAAAATCGATAAAATCGAGGGCATTACACTGGTCCAATTTATTTTATATTTATCAACCAATCCCCAAAAAGACATTAAACTTGCTTTTCCTTTGATTATGACTGTTGAGCCTCCGCTGTATAAAGGATTTAATAATGTCATTATTTGGCCATTATTGTGGAATAAGGGCAGTATGCATAATGTTCGTGTTTCAGGCGTGAATTGGAACCATGAGGAAACGGCTTTTGCGTCCGCGAGGAGATTTAAATGGGTTAGGACTACTCCTTTTGGGTTGCCGGTGGTGCCGGAGGTGTAAATGATGACGGCGTCATGATCGTAATCCGTAATTTGTAATTCGTAATTCGTAATATGGTTTATGTTTTTTAAATAATTTTTAAATTCTGAGAGGGGGTGTTTTTGTACTTTTGGGGTGATTAGGGGGCTGAGGTCGGTTATTTTGTGATTGTAAGTGTCGTCATAAATTATGGCTTTACTCTCGCTGTCATTGACGATGTAGGAGATTTCCGGAGGGGAAATGTCTTCGTTGACTGTTACAATTGTTATTCCGGAAAAAAGTCCGGCAAAATAGAAAAACAAGAATTCAGAGGAGTTGGGAATTACCAAATTGATTCGATCTCCTTGTTTTAGGCCTTTAGAATAAAGAAAATCAATGGTTTTACAGACAATATTTAAAAAATTTTCGTAGGTATAGGTCTCATCTTCGTTCCCCGGACAAATAATAAAATCCTTTTTAGGATATTTTTTTGCTTGAGAAATGAGAAGATCGGCGATGTTGCGGTATTTGATGGTGGGCGGGTTTTGGATGGTTTGATGGGGGAGCAAGGGGAGTAGTTAGTAATTGGTAATCCGTAATTGGTAATTCGTAATCCGTAATTCGTAATCCGTAATCCGTAAATGGAATAGTTATTCTATTTACGGATTACGATATTTTTGACTTAATTAATTCTTCAATCTCCTTTACTGATGTCATCTTTAATGAATCTCGGAAGTCGATTTCGATATTAAAAGTTTTTTCTATTTCTGTTAAGAGTTGAAGGTGTTTTAATGAGTCCCATTCAGGTGTGTTTTGCATGCTTAAATCAGGGGGCAGATTTTTTATTTCCAATAATTCAAAGAATATTTTTTGCAGTTTTTCCGATATTTGTTTGTTAGTCATGATTTTAGTTCTTTTTTATTGTATTTAAGGCTAAAGAAAGTTTTTTTATTCCTTCTTCAATTTTTTCCAAATCGTGAACGAGCGGGCCAAAACATATTCTTACGGATTCGATTAAAGAGCGTCCAAATCCCCATCCCGGCACTGTTAATATTCCTTGTTCTTTGATTGCGTGTTCTGTAAATAAAGCGCCGTCAACATCTACTTTTATGGTTGTGTATAGGCCTCCTGCGGGTTTTAAATATGGTGTTTTCAGATGTTTTTCAATAGCATTCATGGTGGTTTGAGCTGCTTTTTCATAATCTTGGACCGCTTTTTTAATATATGGTTTAAGGCTATTACTTTTTAAAGCTTTTTCAATATATTTTGTAAAAGCCATTCCATGGAGCATGTCAGGACAAAGCATTGTTGATCCTTGGCTTGATAAAATCCCTTTGATAACATTTTCAGGTGCTTCAATCCAGCCCATTCTGCGTCCCAAACCTCGGCACCATTTGGAATTTGAGTGAATTGTAATAAAGTTTTCGGTGGGGGAATAAGAAAAATATTTTGGATATTTTTGCTCAAAAACCAAAGCTTTGTAAGCTAAATCAAGAACAACAAAACTATCGATTTCTTTACTTGCTTTAAGCGCGGCATTGACAAAATCGTCCGATAAAACCTGAGAAGTTGGATTGTCAGGAGATATTAAAAAAATCACTTTCGGCTTTTCTTTTAAAATAAAATTGTAGAATTCATTGATTTTTTCATCAGCATTATATTTATATGTTTCCTTATCAAGTACATTAAAACGGATTATTCGGGCATCCAACGCATAAGCGATTTGGGCCGGAATGTTGCAGTAAGATGGATCTAAAAGCAATATTTTGTCCTCGGGGTTTAGAAGAATTGAGAAAAGATCAAAAGTAATTTGAGTTGAGTTGCTGCCAATCGCGATGTTTTCAGGAAGGAGATTTTTTAATCCATATAGGTACTCTTCAAAGTTAGTTATTGCTTGTTTAACTTCCAATGTTCCGATTGTTGGCGGATAGCCGCCGCTACGGTGAAATAATTTTTTGTCATTTATTATTTCATTATATGATTCTTTTAATTCTTCAGGGGATTCGTGATTAACCCATCCGCCGGCAAAGGAGATAATTTGGTCTTCGGAGTAGCCATATTTTTGAAATGTTGCGGGGCTTGCATAGCTCATTATTTCACGAACCGGTGAGGGGTTTTTTAGAAATGTTTGGGTTTTGTGGGAGAGTGATGGCATTTGGTAAAAATTAGGAATGAGAGATCAATTGTCAGTGGTCAGGAGTTCCGCAATTCTCGGGCATTTAATTCCTGATAGCTGATATATACACAAACTCCAACAACTCTTTATTTTTACTTAATGCCCATAAAGAGGTTTTTGTCGGGTCATTGAATAGTGGGGAGGGGGAGCTTAAGGGGATTATTTTTTTTTGATTTATTAGAGTTTGCAGTTTTGAATAATCGTTTATTTCAAAACAAATGTGGTGGAGACCGCCTTTTGTTTTTTGCAGGAAGGCATAAACAGGGGATTTTTCACTTGTCGGCTGGATTATTTCGAGATTATCAATATAACAAATTTTGATATGTTGATTAGGATCTTCTAAAATCGGACTTTTTTTTTCAATAAATGAATTTTGAAGATATTTTTCAATATTATCAGTCACAATGCCAATATGAGAAATTTTAAGATTATTCAATTTTATTTCTGATTATGTATAAGGGGCGATTTAGAGATTGTTGATAAATTTTTCCGACATACAGACCGACAATACCGAGAGAGAAAATTGTAATTCCTCCTAAAAACATGATAGTAACGATTAATGATGTCCAGCCTGACACGCCGGCGTAGTTAAACAGTTTCGCGAAGATGAAATAAATAGCCAGTACAATTGAAAATATGGAAATTATAATTCCCAGATATGAAATGTAAATCAGAGGCGTATTGGAAAAGTTAATGATTGTTTCCATTGCAAATTTGATTGATTTTCGTAAGTTGTATTTACTTTTGCCATATTTTCTTTGTTCATGATTTATGGATAAATAAGCTTTTTTAAAACCGATCCAGGCCATGAACGCACCGTTGTTTTGATGCAATTCATTCATTTCTTGCAAGACCATTAATACTTTTTTGTTGAACAAGCGAAGCATTGCTTGATTCTCCAACATTTGAATATGAGAAAGTTTATTCATGGTTTTAAAGAATATCCGAGAAAAAATTTTTTTTAAAAATCTGTCCTGACGGTTATTTCTTGCTGCCATTACAACATCATAACCTTTTTGAATTTTTTCATAAAATAAACGCAAATCATGAGGATTATCCTGCAAATCAGCATCCATGATAGAAATAAAATCTCCGGTAGCATGATCGAGGCCGGCTTTTATGGCTATATGCTGGCCAAAGTTACGAGAAAGTTCGATGATCTTAATGTGAGGATGTTTATTTTTCAGTTCAGTTAGAGATTTGCAAGAATTATCAGCGCTTCCATCATCAATGAAAATTATTTCATGCGCCAGAGAAGAAAAGTCTTTTTGTAAAACTTCATTTACTCGCGCAAAAGTATGGAAAACGTTTTCTTGTTCATTATAGATTGGAATTATAATTGAAATTTTTGATGGCATGCAAAGTAAGTTAATTAACTTCGAGAAATAAGGAATACTCCAAAGCAAACAGTTAATACTCCGATCCAGCGGACTAATGATACTTGTTCAGAAAATAAGATACTTGACAATAAAACAATTAAAATAAAACTTAAACTCATAAACGGGTAAGCGAAACTAAGTTCAAATTTATTTAATGCTATTGTCCAGAGAAAAGAGCCGATCATGGCAAAAAAAATTGCGGAAATGAAATAAGGATTAATTAATAATTTGAATATATAAGGGATAAATTCCTGAATATTTTGGGGCGATTTTTTAAATGTATGAGCTCCGAATTTCAAAATAATTTGGCCCAGAACAGTAAGAAAAATAGTTCCAAAGATATACAAATAAGCTGTCATGCAACTTTATGATAATTATAAAACAGCTAGAGGATAGCAGATGAGGACTGGGGAATCAATACAATCGCCACTGATTCTTATTATCTAAACAAAACATTATTTTTCCCGATTGAATTTGAAGAAGCGGGATCGCTTTGGGATGAGTTTGTTTTTAATTGATTTTGAAATTTTGGGTGTAAATTTGCTAAAAGAATAAATAAAGAGCTAAATATAACAAGTGATATAAAAATAATAAATGTAGAGGTTCTGTAATTTATTGCAGTGTTTTTTGAAGCCATAGAAGTTTAAACTTTTAAAACTATAATATTATACAATATTCTTTGTGTTCTGGCAAAAACAAATTGGTAACCGCTTTCCTTCTGATTATCATTATACTTCAGTAAGTGATTCCGCAAATTAAGGTTTTAATGTAAGGTTGACTCCTCTTTTTTCGTATTTAGATATATAATATAATATGGATAGGGTTTGAAATTTTTGAATATTTTTGTTATAATTATCAAATAAAAAAGCATTTTAAAAAGAATTTTATGGATAATCAATTTTTTTTGACACATTTATATGAGGGAAAAAAGAGAAAGACCGGCGAAAGCGCCACAAGTCATTTGTATGCCGTAAAAAAGATTTTGGAAGAAGCCGGTGTGAATGAAAATACCATTCTAACGGCAGCACTTTTTCATGATATTTTTGAAGATACTTTAATCAGCAAGGATTATATCGCTCATAAATTAGGTGATGAAGTTACTGAAATAATTGAGTTATGTTCAAAGGATGAATACTGGAATACCGCTTATTGCAGAATGAAAAGTAATTTGGATGAAATGGAATCATGCTGGAGGGCTCATCCGGAACCGGTATTAATTAAAATGGCTGATAGGCTTCATAATCTTTTAACTATCAGAGGATTTATCAAAGAGAAACAATTGTCCTATGTTAAAGAAACGGAACAATTATTAATTCCTTTGTTTGAAAAGGTCATTAATACAACTTCCATTAATAGTTGCCAAAAACCAATGAAGTATTTGTTGAAAAAAATAAAAGCTGAGATTATTAATATAGAAAATAATTTTTAAATTATGGCTATTGATCTGAAAGAAATATCTGAAATTTTAAATATATCCAAGTATGCTTCGGAAGTATATGTGGAGCTTTTGAGCTATGGAGAGTTGACTAAAGAGAAGATAATCGCTTTTACAGGTCTTTCTGAAGCTATTGTATTTAAAGAATTAAATAATTTATTGAAACGCGGTTATATTCAAAAGATGAAGAATATAAAGGGGGAAGATATTTACTATTCCTTGTCTTTGCTACATTTGGAAGAGAAGCTGAATAGAGAGCAGGAAGCGATTAAACATCTTCGTAATTTTGTATTACCGAAAATTCATGGAAGAGAGGAAAAAATTGGAATTTTAAAATATCAAAGCTGGGAAGGAATCCGTAAAATTTATGTGGAAATTTTGGAAGAGGCGATTAAAACAGGTGAAGACATATATGCGTTTGAGAATAATATTGTTCGATCAGGAATCGGTAAAATATTTTTGGAAGCTTATATTAACAGAAGAATTAAAGATAAGGTAAAAGCCTATGTTTTTTGTCCAAAGAATATTGATGATATTGATTATAAAAAAACTTTTGAAGGACAGTATACAAAAGTAAAATTAGTGGATGATTTTTTAATTGATGCGAATATAAATATGGTTGGCAATTTGGTTATGTCTTTTACTATTGATCCCCCTCAAGGGACAGTGAGAAGAGATCGATCTGAAGCCAATACATGGAAATCGTTTTTTAAAGCGCTTTGGGATAAAATTTGATTTATCTTTTGTCTTTGCCCCATATATAGGTTTTTTTGAATTTTCTATCATGTTCTTCCGGATATACATATATCTGATTTATGATCATTTCCAATTGTCTTAATAGAGAAGGAATTTTTTCGTAATTTTTAAAAAATTCGATTATTTTTTTGCCAACGTAATCAGGATTACTTTTGTCATGATTATAGCTTCCAAATAATTGACGATACTCTTTTTGGCAGTCGGATATTATTTTTTCAGGATATAATGTTATATCGCTTTTTTGTTCGTATAAACCATATTTTTCCATTTGTTCTCTATGGATGCCGTTGAATGCCAAATGTCTTATGTGGTAAGGATAATTTGTTGGTGTTTCTTTTTCATATTCAGAAGCAGCGTTCAAAATGACTTGATCGCGAAGGTCAGGTAATAAATTTTTTTCTCTTAAAATATGATATGATTTTGCCAATAGCGTATAATAATATGATGGTGCTTCGTTAGCATAAGGATAATCTTCAATAAATCTACCTTTTTGAGTCAATAGCATTTTTATTTTTGTATAAAAATGTTTTTGTAATTCTTTCATGGCTTGTTTAGAACTGAAATCGCAAATTTCGCAACTTACATACCAGAAAGCTTCAATGATATCGAACATATCTTTTTTATTCGCGAATTTAATTGTGTTGAAATCTCCGGGCTTGAATTTTAAGTTTATATCATGAATATTTTCCTCCCTGGTATTATAAATTTCAGCAATCATTTCTCGAACATAATCAATATTTTTATTGGAGAGGTCGTTAATGACAATTTCACCAATTGCTTTTCCATGTGATGAAGTACGGTTTAATATATTTGCAGTTTCTATTGTAGGTATAACTTCCCTGCCGGGACCGCATCCTATTATTAAACATGCTTGTGAACGTTTTGATCCGGGTGCTTGTTGTTGAATACCGGAAATAGCGGAATGTAAACAATCAACTATTTCATAAATATCTTTGATTAAATGTATTTCTCCATATTTTTCAAGATTAATAGTATATTTTTTTTCTAAGATGGCATTCTTGTAAGTCTTATTGTCTAATGTGGGACTCTTTTTAAAGATGTCGTCACAGGCTATTTCCAAATTTTTATACCTCAAATCCGTGCTGCTTTCAGGATTTTCTCCGAGAGTAAGCGCTCTTTGTAATTCGTCTTCGTCTTTAAATGGTAGTTCCGGTTTGGTCATGTATTTTAACTTTTAATTATTTATTATTTAGACTATTTTTTTGATGTATTATTTATTTTTTTTGATGCTCAATAAGTTATTACAATCTGTTTCAATAATTTTCTTTTTTACTGCGTTTTTTTTAGAAATTTATTTAATCCGTTTTTCTTTTTTATTTGTTTTAACAAATCTTCAAGAGTTGATATTGTTTATTGGAAACTTATTTTTGCTAATTTTTATTATTAAATCAAGCAAATTTAACTTTTTTTTTAAGAAAATTTTAAATAATAGATATATTATAATAATACTTTTTTTGATATTTGTAAGTATTTTTAAATTATTTTTAAATAATGGAGTAAATTATGTTGATTTTATTAGGCATTTAAGATTTTTGACAGGAGGATTAATGTTTTATGGTTTGTGGTCATTTATGGCTGATAATATTAAAAAAAGTTGGTTGGCAATGGATATAATGGGTTATGGAGCGATTTTTTTCGGTATATTTTCTTTTTTTTATAATTTTTTGGGTTTTAATATGAGTTTTGATAATCGTTTGACCGGTCCTTTAGATTCTGCGGTTTATTTGGCTTTTTATTTGACTCCTTTTTTGATTTATTTCGGGTTAAAATTTTGGGATAAAAAAAGATATTTGGATTTAGTTAATGCTATTATTCTTTTAGTTTTGATTTTGCTCACGAAATCAATGGCTGCGATATTTTTTGCTTTTTTGGTTTTTTTTGTTTCTGGAATTTTAAGATTAAGAAGGGAAGTTTTTTCAAAATTGAATTTAATTGTAATTTCAACAATTACTGTTTTGTTGATGATAAGCGGATTTTTCTTTTTTAAAGAAAGAATCAGTAATTCATTTAACGCGGAAAGTTCGAGTTTATTAGAGAGGATTGAAATTTGGAGAACTTCAAAATATTTGATTTCTGATCCTCTAAATTTAATTTTTGGAGTAGGGTTAGGCCAGTTTCAATATCAATACGAAAATAATGTGGAAACAGCTTTATATGGCAAGCAGCCTTTGGATTTCGTTGTTTTACAGCCGCATAATATTTTTTATTTGTTTTGGTTTCAGTTTGGGATTTTTGGTTTAATTTTTGCGATTTATATTTTTATTAAATTAATAAGAGATTTGTTTTATTTTTCAGGAGAAAAGTTAAATTTGTATTATTTTTTTACGTTTATCTTATTTTATTTCTTTTTGCATGGAATGGTTGACGCGCCGATTTTTAAGAATGATTTATTAATTTTATTTTTGGGAATTTTGTGGATGAAAGAGAGTTTGAACGAGGGAAGCGTCGCAAGATTCCTCGACTTCGCTCGGGATGACAAAAAGGGGGATCGGGATGATAAAACGAGGAAACGTTTTTTACTTTTATTTACAGGAATATATTTTTTTACGAATGCTTTGATCATGTTTTTCCCCAGGGAAAGTTTTGCTTTTGCGATAACGAAATTTATGGGGAAAGAAATGGTTTATTATGATGTTTATGAAGGAAGTAAATATTTTGAAGAGATTAAAAAAGTTAAGGAACAAGGTTTTATGCCTCCATTTAAAGATTTTACTTTTCGAGCTGAGCAAACAATGAATAGGGCGGAATTTTTACAAATAATGATAAATTATAAAAAAATACAAATTGAAAATAATTTTGATGAGAAATGTTTTTCTGATATTGAAATCAGTAGTGAATATCATAATTTGTTTTGCACTGGAAAAAAGTACGGATTTATTGAAGGGGATGTGGATTTAAAAGCCAGACCAGATTGGAGAATAAGTAAATCGGAGGCATTTAAGATTTTTGCTAAAGTTCTAAATTGGCCGATTAATCAAACGCAATTTGATAAAAATAATATTGATGAATGGTATAGGCCTTATGTAGAGTTTGTTATCAATAATAATTTAATTGATTATGATTGGGAAAAATTTGAAATGTGGGATCCGATTACGAGAGGGGAAGTGGTGGAGGTAGTGATCAGGAATCAGCGATCAGCAATCAGGAATGAAATGCATCATTCCTGATCGCTGATCGCTGATTCCTGATCACTGATAACTACCTCCATGAACCCCATCTTCTATCCCATTCTTATCAACTCTTGCTTTCGTTTTTTTTCACAGATTTTAGTGTTTTTTTTGCCGATTTTTTTGACTCAGAATGGTTTGTCGGGATTGCAGATTGGAATTTTGCTTTTTATTTATACAATTACGGGGATTTTGAGTACTCTGCCGATTGGATATTTGAATGATCGTATTCATTCGAGGAAATTAATCATTTTTGGGATTTGTTTTTATATTTTATATTTACTGGCTTTAAGTTTTTTTAATAATTTTTTAATTTTTATTCCTTTTTTTATTTTTGGAGGAATGGGATCAAATTGGGTTTTTATTTCGCTTGATTCAATGTTTTTTAGATTAACTAATAACATTGATCCTATTTCGAAAATTAAGAATCTAAACAGTTTCATTTTTTTATTCGCGGGTTTGGGAGCGATAACCGGAAGTCAAATTATCGGTTTGTTAAATTTTCAGATAACTTTCAGGTTAATGGCTGTTTTTATGATTTTTTTGGTTTTAATAGCTTTGAAAGCACCGAATACGCCTACTTTTAGATTTGAATTGTCTCATTACGGCAAAGAAGTTTGGAAGAAAAAAGTGATACTGTTTTTATTGATTTTTTTTATTATTGCCATGCATTTTGGAGCGGAAAGCACTTCTTACGCATTATTTTTAAAAAATAATTTGGGTTTATCAATTCAAGGAATCGGTGTTTATATTGGTTTGGCTGTAATTTTGATGTTTTTTTGGGTGAGACTGGGTACGTCGATGTTGAAAAAAGGTTTAAATATAATCTCTCTTTTGCAAATAGGATTGCTGCTTTCCGGTACTTTTCATATTTTAATGACGGATTCAAATCTTTATTTTTCTTTTTTTTCAAGAGTTATTCATGAAGCAGGCGATGCTTTTTTGTCGATTTGTTTGTATTTGGGAATAAGCAGAATTTTTTCTTTGGAAAGGATTGGCGGTCTTTCGAGTTTGATCACGTTTACAAATACTTTAGCCATGAGTTTAGGTGCGTTGATTTATGGTCATGTTGGTGAAAAATATGGCTATGAATGGCCGTTAATTTTGTCAGGAATAGGGACTCTTTTGGCTTTGATTTTGGTGAGGGTGTGGAAAAAGGAAAATAAAATTTTTTAATGTTGTCAATTATTCGAAAAAAAATTTTTCCTATTAAAATAAATTAAATTTGTTATATTGGTAATTAGTTTAATAATTCTTTTTTATGAAAGATAAAATTTTGGTTTTGCCGAAATTTGAAGCGAAAGAGATTTTGATTTTCGGGTTTTTAGTTAATGTTTTAATGTTTTTCCCTTTTTTCGTGCATAATCAATGGATTACAGGTCCGACCATAAACGCGGCTTTAATTTTGATGTGGAGAAGATATTCATTATCTCAAGGGATTTTTTGGGGAATGGTGCCGAGTATAATTGCTTTATCGAGAGGACTTTTGCCTTTGTTTTTAGCCCCGATTGTGCCTTTTATTATGGTTTCGAATGCAATTTTATTAATTGCTTTAAATTGGGGAAGAAAAGTTAATTATTTTGGCTCTCTTTTTGTCGCGGCAATGTTGAAATTCGCATTTTTATTTGTGATTTCCAGATTGATTTTTGCTAGCCTTCTAGAACCTAAAATTTTAGATAAAGCCTTGATTATGATGTCATGGCCGCAGTTTATTACTGCCTTTTTGGGCGGATTGTTGGCGTATGGTTGCATAAAACTAATTAAGGAATGATGTCCAATATTTTAAAAAAAATTAAAAAGGCGAATTTAGTTGGAAGGGGAGGGGCGGCTTATCCGACTTATTTAAAGTGGCAGGCAGTTAAAAAAGAAAAAAATTTTCCAAAATACGTTATTTGTAACGCCAGCGAGGGGGAATTGGGGCTTTGTAAGGACATTTATATTTTGGAAAATTTTCCGGAAATGGTTTTAAAGGGCATGAAAATCGCCATGGATTTTTTGGGAACCAAATATGCTTATTTTAATTTTAATGCCAAATATTATGAATTGGTGAGGAAAAGGCTTGATCCAATGATTAAGAAACATGGTGACAAGGGTTATGTGTTGAGGGTTTTTAAGGAAAAACCAAGTTATATCGGGGGCGAGGAAACAGCGCTTTTGAATGCTATTGAAGGGCAGAGAGTTGAGCCGAGATTGAAGCCTCCTTATCCTTCGGAAAAGGGTTTGTTTTGTCAGCCGACTTTGATTCATAATGTGGAAACTTTGTTTAATATCGCGAAAGTTGAAGAAGGAACTTATGATGTAAAAAGATTTATGAGCGTTTGCGGGAAAGTTAAAAACCCGGGTGTTTTTTATTTCCATGAAAATTACACTATTGAAAAAGTTTTGCATGAATCGAAAAATTATCCTGATTTTGATTTTTTTGTGCAAGTGGGAGGAAGCGCGAGTGGACCTGTTTTTAATATGGAGCAGATAAAAGAAAAAATTGTTACAGGAGCGGGTTCAATTGAAATTTATGATAAAAAGATGGATGTAAAAAAGCTGCTTTCTAAATGGTTTGATTTTTATGCCAATGAAAGCTGCGGGAAATGTACACCGTGCAGGGAAGGAACTTTTCAGCTTGCGAAATTAGTGAAAGATAATAAAAAAGTGCCATGGAAAGAGATTATGGAAATTTTGGATACGCTTGATAAAACGGCTTTTTGTGCATTGGGAGGGGGAGTGAGTGTGGGGGTGAGGAGTTATTTGGAGAATGTGGTTTGTAATTCGTAATCCGTAATCCGTAATTCGTAATCCGTAATTCGTAATAGGTATCTTAATAGAATAATAAAAATTCCTTTTACGGATTACGGATTACGGATTACAAAAAATTAAATTATTACTATGAAAATCACCATTAACAATAAAAAATATCGATGCAAGGAAAACGAATCTGTTCTTGAGATCGCGATTCGTAATAATATTTTTATTCCTCATTTTTGTTTTCATGAAGATTTAAAAGTGGATGCTAATTGCCGGACTTGTTTGGTGGAGAATTGTTTGGATAAGAAAATTGTGACTTCTTGTACTTTAAAAGCGCGAAAAGGATTGAAAGTTGGGACGGATAGTGAAGAGGTGAAGAAATTACGGAAAATCAATTTGGAATTGTTGCTTTCAAAACATAAAAAGTTTTGTTCTAGGTGTAAGAAAGGTGATTATTGCAAGGTTTTTGAGATTATGAAAAAGTATAAAATTTTAGGAGATAAATATGAACCAAAGAAAATTGTGGATAAGATTCATAAGATGGGTAGTGCTGCGGAATTTGATCCTAAGGCTTGTATTGCGTGTAATAAATGCGTGGAAATGTGTGAGAAAATTGGGATTTGTTATTTGAAATTAAAAGGAAAAGGTGCGGAAACAAGAATCAGTTATAATGAAGATCCGAATATAGATTGTATTTATTGCGGGCAATGTACGGTTCATTGTCCTGTTGGCGCGATTCGGGAGCAGAGCCATTTAGAAGAGGTGGAAAAAGCTTTGAAAGATAAAAATAAAATTGTGATTGCACAAATGGCGCCTTCTGTAAGAGCGAGTATCGGGGAAGAATTCGGGTTGGAGCCTGGAATTAATTTAGAGAAAAAGCTATATACAGCATTTAGGAAATTAGGTTTTGATAAAATTTTTGATGTAAATATGGGCGCTGATATTACTACTATGGTGGAAGCTCGTGAATTGGTTGAAAGAATTAAAAATGGCGGTGTTTTGCCCATGTTTACTTCATGTTGTCCGGGTTGGGTGAAATTTGTGGAGTTTTATTATCCGGAAATGATCGATTATTTAACCACTTCGAGGTCTCCTCAAATTCATTCAGGAGGAGCTTATAAAACTTGGTGGGCTGAAAAGGAAAAAGTGGATCCGAAAAAAATCGTGGTGATTTCATTTATGCCTTGTACTTCAAAAAAATATGAAGCTAAAAATCCGGACTTGAAAGTAAATGGAATGAATCCGGTGGATTTTGTTTTAACTACAAGAGAATTGGCTGTTTTATTGAAAAGACATAATATTGATTTGCCTAAATTGAAAGATGGTGAAGTTGATAAATTCGGTGAGTATTCGGGAGCTGCCGCGATTTATGGAGCTTCAGGAGGAGTAATGGAATCAGCACTTAGGACTGCTTGTTATTTGATAACCGGAAAAAATTTGAAGAAGCTTGATTTTAATGAGGTCAGAGGAATGAAGGGTGTTAAAATCGCGGATATCAAAATTGGTAAAAAAATTTTAAAAGTTGCGGTTGTAGCAACCGCCAGAAACGCACGGAGGATTTTGGAAGAAGTGAAAAAAAATCCTTTAAAGTATGATTATATTGAGTTTATGGCTTGTCCCGGAGGCTGCATCGGAGGCGGAGGCCAGCCGATTCCAAGCACGGAAAAAATTATCGCGAAAAGAATAGAGGCTTTATATAAGATAGATAAAAAAATGAAGATGAGGGAGGCGCATAAGAATGAGGTTGTACGGGAATTTTTGGAATACACAGAAAAATTAACTGAGAAGAAAAAGGCGGAAATTTTGGAGAGAGGGTATTGTAGGAGGGGGAAGGGGGAGTGAGGGGGGAAGTTCTATCCAATAGTATTTTGTACGTCTTGCAAAATACTTATCCCATTAGTTTTGTCGCCATAAACTTTAAATCCTTGAGGGATTTTATTTTTTGCATTTTCGTTGTATAAAACATTTTCTTCTACATATACTCCAATAATTCCAGGATTATTCCAAAGTTTAAAGTCTGTTAAGACAATGGCGCTAATTTTTGAATAATCTTTGCTTAGTTTGTTTTTTATAGCAATTGGTATCTGTCTCATAATTTTCCTTGAGAGCTCGGGTAGCATGAGTGGGATGTTAATATCAAGATAAACTATGTTGGGTTTATTATCTTCCAGTTGTCTATATGCTTGTCCTAATGTGCCGATGATGCTTTCAACTTTTTCTTTTATTAAATCATCGGGTGCATAGCCTGTTATTTTCATAGGTTCTTTGATTTTTTCAGTTTTTTTCTCAACTAAGGCTCGATTTACTCCGAAGATTGAGTCCTTGTCAGCTTCTTCATATTGTTCGCGTGATTTTATTTTAGCTAATGTAACTTTATAATGGTCTTCTAGTATTAATTGCGTTCCTTCAAAATCATCATTGATAAGTTTCGATATTTCGTTTACGGCTTTTTTTGCTTCTTCTTGCTTTGGGTTTTGTAGTATATAAATGGAAATGCTGTAAAACTTAGAAAGTGATTTTAGCTTTTCCAGCATAAAATGTTGGAATTCCTTCCACCAGTTGGTGATTTTATCTTGTTTTGGAGAAGTCATGTCTTTTTTCTTACACTCGACAACAATTTGGTTTCCTAATTGATCTTTCAAATAGAATTCTCCAGTACGTTTTTTTGAACGTGGTATGAACTCTATTTCATATTTCATTCGTTTGTATCCAGCTGCAATGACTAGTTCATATTCTGCTTTTGGGAATTCATTTTGATCTCTTAATCTTCTTTTCCAGTCTTCGATATCTAGTAATGGTTCGAGAATAGTTAGATTCTCGTGGAGCAGATTTTGGAATGCCTCATTTCTACCTAAATTTACGGGAGTTCCTCCAGCTTGTTTTGATCTTTGAAGCTTGATTTGAGTTCCAATTATAGCTTCAATTAAAGGATGCAACCTTAATTTTGCCAGATTCATTGGATTTAGATTCTTGTAACCATCAGGTTTAGCTTTGCCAATTTTGTTATTTATCCATTTGTCGCCAAAGAAGATGTCAAAAGTTTCGTATGGTTTTCTGTCTTTTTTTATGAGACAACATTTTTTATATTTTTTACCCGTGCCACATGGACATGGATCATTTCTTCCAATTTTCATAGTTGTTATTTAAATTTTTTGGCTGTGAGAGTAGGACTAGCTAAAATTATCTTATTATTTCTTTTTAAAAAATAATATCAATTTCGTTTTATCTTTAAAAAGTTAACTAGAGGGCAAAAAAGAAAACTGTATTTATGCTAAATCGTTTCTATACGAAGTGTTTTTGTATAAAGTACTAAATTTGACGTATAGACGAAATATTTTTAGATTTAATTTGCCTATCTGTTTTTCAGTATAAAGTTTGGTTTTACTTTGTCAATTTCGCTTGATTGACGGGGATTTTTGTAATCCTCACTAAAGTTATGTGTTATCTCGAATGAAGGGAGGGATCTTTGGAATAAAAGAATAATGAATATAACTTTGATTCCAAAGATCCCTCCCCCGCAATACGGGGTCGGGATTGTAAAAGTCAACTAATTCGTTGACAAATTTTCAAGAATTTTTTTTGGGGTCAGTCCATTCAAAGCTTGGTGAGGTCTTTCATAATTATAGTACCAAATATATTGCAGTAATTCCTCTTGTAAATGC
>Ga0209212_1001701_pt1 | contig 34181 bp, 29 predicted proteins | sample RifGroC2_FD_183996 | JGI IMG/M metagenome (GOLD analysis project Ga0209212, IMG submission 183996) | Groundwater microbial communities from Rifle, Colorado, USA - Groundwater C2 (SPAdes) (version 2) | ecosystem: Environmental > Aquatic > Deep subsurface > Groundwater | place: Rifle, Colorado...
GGAACGAGGACATCACCATCGACATCCGGATCGTCTGCGCCTCGAAGCGGGACCTGCACCGGGAGATGGTCGAGGGGCGGTTCCGGGACGACCTCTACTTCCGCCTCAACGTCATCCAGGTGTTCGTTCCCCCCTTGCGGGACCGCCGCGAGGACATCCCGGCGCTGGCCGCCCACTTCCTCCGGAAATTCTCGGAGAAGCACGGAAAACCGATGGAGCGGATCGACGGCGAGGCGATGCGGGCGCTGCTCGCATACGACTTCCCCGGCAACGTGCGGGAGCTCGAAAACCTCCTCGAGCGCGCGACCATCATGGAGACAAAAAATGTCATCTCGGTCGGCTCCCTCCCACCGAATGTGACAAAATTTGTCACTCAGGATGTGGCCGGTAGAGGATCGGATCAGGAATCATTCCCGGAAGAGGGGGTCTTTCTCGATACCGAGATGGACCGCCTGGAAAAGATCCACCTCCTGAACGCCCTGGAAAAAACGGGAGGAAACCGCACGGAAGCAGCGAAAATGTTGAATATTTCCCTCCGGTCGCTCCGGTACCGGCTACAGAAGCACGGGATCGAGTGAGATTCTCCTCCCGCGGGACTGAAGTTTTGGCCCGCCCCTTGCGATAAGAGGAGCAAGAAAACCGCTCTCCAGACCTGAAAGGGGGAAACAAGCATGCTGAGCAAGCTTCGTAGCAAGAAGGGGTTCACCCTGATCGAACTGATGATCGTCGTCGCGATCATCGGCATCCTGGCAGCCATCGCCATCCCGAACTTCCTCCGCTTCCAGGCGAAGTCGAAGCAGTCCGAGGCCAAGACGAACCTCGGCGGGATCTTCACGGCCGAGACAGCCTATTTCGGCGAGAACAACACGTACGGCAGCTTTGCCAATATCGCCTGGGCACCGGTGGGTGCGAAGCAGGTCTATTCGTATTTTAACGGTACTGATCAAGTTCTTAATAAAGTGGGAGTTTCCATCGCAGCGTGGACCGGAACAACCGCTGTTGGGGTGGGTACCGCGGGCTTCACAGCGGGTGCAGAGGGGAACGTCGACTCCGATGCAACAACGGATACTTGGATTATGAACGATACAAGGACCCTCACACCTCTTTCCGACGACGTTACCTCGTAGTAATTGGATTTCAACAGTGGAAAGCGAAAAGGCGGCAGGAATGCCGCCTTTTCTTTTCTTTTATTTCTCCTCGTGGTTTCTGTCTGCGACACCGGCAAGGTTTTCCCCCTACGGCTTGGGCTCCTAAGGCTGGTGGTGTTTTCCGCCGCAATTCTTTTCCTCTGGCGTAGCCGGAATGAGGAAACGGAAATCGAATTCTACGAGTTGATCGTCGGCGGATTCATTCTCCTGTCCCTTGGGCACGCATTCTCGTCCATCTACCCCTGGGTATCGATGCAGCACGCCCTGAATATCGCGATGGCCGCCGTCATCCTCGGGTGGGCGTATCGGATCGTTCGCAACGATCCCGACCGTGCGCAGGAAGCTGTTTTTCTCTCTGTGTCCGCGGTCGCGGCTCTCCAGTTGGCAGTGGCGTTGTATCAAAGGTACGCCTCAGGCAATTTCCGTCCAAGAGGTACCTTCGACAACACGAATTTCTTCGCCGAATTCATGGCCGTCGCGGGAGTGATGTGCCTGTCCCGTTTCCTCGCGAAGGGGGAACGAGGCGGCATCCGCGTGGCGAGCGCCGCCGGGGCGCTACTCTTTCTCGGGGCCGCGCTCGCTCTCTCCGCATCCCGTGCGATGCTCATCGCCGTGGTGCCGGCGCTGGGGATACTCCTTCTATGGCGGTTCGGGTGGAAAAGGGGAGGGGTATTCCTTCTGGCGGGAGGGATTCCCGCCCTTGGGCTCCTAGGATATCAGGCCGCCGAGCGCTTCGCATCCCCGGACCCGTACAATTACGCCAGGCTAATCATGTGGAAATCCGCCGTCCGGATCTTCCAATCGCACCCGTTCGGCGTCGGCCTGGGAGGGTACAAGTATTACTGGTTCGCGACCCAGTCTCCCGTCGAAGGGGCGTTCGCCAAATATGGGAAATACGCTACGACGGCGCACAACGAATTCCTGGAGGTGCTCACCGGCTTGGGCGCCGTGGGGTTGGTCCTTTTTCTGCTGGTCCTGCTGATCCCCGTTTTTCTCACCTTGCGCGGTTTCCGGGGAATCGAGGAAGGACGGAAATGGGCCGCGGCCGGCGCGGCCGGCGGTCTGCTCGTGTCGGGCATCCATGCCATGTTCGATTTCAATTTCCACGAAATCGGGCTGGTCGTGCTCGATGCGATCCTCCTGGGTGCGTTCCTGGCGTGGCTCCCCCCGAGGAATTCACTCTTCCGGATCACAACTCCTCCGTGGTTGATGCGGCTCGGCGTGGCGGCGGCGATCCTGCTGCTCGCCGCATCGACGGCGACTGTCGCGGGAAAAATCGCTCATCGGGCGGGAGTCACGCATCTCCATCGCGGAGACATCTCCGGGGCAGAGCGGATGTTCCGTCTGGCAATGGGTGCGGACCCGTTCTGCGACACGTATCCGGATGCGATGGCGGCGATCGGACACCGGTTGTACCTGGAAGGAGTCCGGGGCGAGAACCCGGATCCGCTGCGGGCTGAATCCTTGCTGACCGAGTCCATCCGCTGGGAGGCGAAAGCCGTCTCCCTGAGCCCGATGGATTTCCAGAAGACGTCCCGTCTATCACGACTTTTTGTCGATCGGTACGGGGTTTCAAGGAGGCAGGAAGATCTCGGAGCATCGATCGGCTGGGCGGGCCGTGCCCTGGAGATCAATCCGTACAGCGCAGAGAAACTTTGGGACAGAGCAGGTCTTCTGACCATGAATCGACGTCCCCTGGATGCGGTGAAAGATCTCGAACGTGCCGTATCGATCGAGCCGAACTTCTGTCGCGGCTATGCTAAACTTGCCGGGTTGACGAAGGCTGCGGACGAACCGCGATCCATCGCCTGGGAAGCCCGTGCGGCGAAATGCATGGAAACGGCCAAAGGACACACGCTGGAGGAACAAGAACGTTGGCTGGTGGAGGATCCCGGATCCATGTCGAAGCCGGCGGCGGGGAGGAACGAAGACGGGGAGCCCGAATTGGCGTCCGGCTTCTCCCCGTCGCGCTGATTCTCCTTTCCGCCGCGCTCTCCCATCGGGTCATTGTCGGGCGCACGCAAGCGGTCGGGCGCGGGAATTCCCCCTCCGTTCTCGCGGCGATCAGCGGACGGCCGGCGTTTTCATTCGGATTCCGGAACTTTCTCGGGGACATCGTCTGGCTCGAGGCGGTGCAGGTTTCCGGGAACTGGAAGATGAAATCGGACGATTACAACCGTCTCTCCGAACTTCTCTCAACTGTTATCCGCTTTGACCCTCGATTCCAGGTTCCGTATCTCCTCGGCGGGATTGTACTGGGAGAATCCCCCAATCACGCCGGCGCTGCATTGGACCTTCTGGCGAGGGGTGAGGGACAGTTTCCCTTGGAGTGGCGGTTCCCTTTCTACACTGGCTACGTGCAATACTTTTCGCTGGGGAACCCGGAGGAGGGCGGAATGGCCCTCCTCCGGGCGGCCCGGATCCCTGACAGCCCCGAATATCTCCCGCTGCTCGCGTCGCGGATGCTCACGGAGGGCCATCGGCCCGACACCGCCCTTGCGTTATTACAAAAAATGATGGAGGGGGAGACGGACACCCGACGGAAAACGTCCCTGGAAGATCGGATACGCCGGGTCATCGTCGAGCGCGACCTGCAATCGATGGAGACGGCGATCGCGGAATATATGTCGCGGATCGGCGCCCCTCCCCGCAGGCTCGCCGATCTGGTACAGAGCGGGATGCTAGCCCGGATCCCGGAAGAACCGTACGGGGGGAGATACCTGCTGACGCCGGAGGGGAGCGTTCGGAGCGATCGCGCGCCAAGGGAAAGGCTCAAGGTGCTGCGAAAACAATGAACTCCCCCCGGCCCGTCATCGAGGTGGAAGGTATCGTGAAGTCGTATCCCATGGGGTTCTGGCGCCGCAGGGTGCGCATACTGAACGATATCTCCTTCGCCGTCGGGGAGAACGAGGTGGTGGGGTTCCTCGGCGCAAACGGTGCGGGGAAGACGACCACGCTCAAGATTCTCAACTGCCTCGCTTTCCCGGATGCGGGGATCGTCCGGCTCTTCGGGGAGCGGGGGGGCGTCCGCTCCGCTTCCCGGCGCCGGATCGGGTTCATGCCGGAACAGCCGTACTTCTACGAATACCTGACCGGTTTCGAATTCCTCGACCTTTGCGGCCGGCTGAACGGGATGGGCCGCGAGGAGATCCGCCGGCGATCGACGGAAATGCTCGCGCGCGTCCGGCTTTCGGAGGCGGGATACCTGGCGATCCGGAAATATTCGAAGGGGATGATGCAGCGGCTGGGGCTCGCCCAGGCGCTCCTCCACGACCCCGAGCTCGTGATCCTCGACGAACCGATGTCCGGACTCGACCCGATGGGGAGGATGGATGTCCGGGGCATCATCACGGAGTTGAAGACGGCGGGTCGAACCGTGTTCTTCAGCAGCCACATTATATCGGACGTGGAGGCGCTCTGCGACCGGGTCATCCTCCTCGACCACGGGAAGAAGATGGCAGAGGGGACGGTGTCTGAATTGATCGGTAGGGAGGTCCGGTTCGTCGAGCTCGTCTTCTCCCCGCCTCCGCCGCTCGAGTGGCTCGCCGCCGAGGGTATTCCGGCCGACCGGGCGATCCGATCGGGGGACGCGCTCGTGGTGCGGGCCGGGGACGTCGAAGAGGCGAACCGCTGGATCTCAGGCCTGGGCGCACGAGGGGCAAGGCTGCGATCGATGACGCAGGCCAAACGACACCTGGAGGAGATCTACCTCGCGCATTTGGCGCTGAACGACGGGTCGGGCGCCGGCGATGACGCGTAGGTTGCTCTCCATCGCGGCGAACACGTTCCGTGAGACCGTTCGGAACAAGATCCTGTACGTGATTCTCGCCTTCGCCCTGGTCGTCATCGGGTTGACCTGGTTCCTCGCCGATCTTTCGATGGGGGAACTTTCCCGCATCATCGCGGATGTCGGGCTGGCCAGCATCCACCTGTTCGGCGTCACCATCGCCGTCTTTCTCGGCATCACCCTGGTCAGTCAGGAAATGGAACGGAAGACGATCTACCTCGTCCTCTCCAAACCGGTCCCGCGGTGGGAGTTCGTCCTCGGGAAGGTGGCGGGTCTGTGCTCGACGATCCTGCTGACGACCTCGGTCATGGCCGTCACGCTCTTCGCCGTGTACGCGGCATATAGCGGCAAGGCGGAGCCCGGGATCTTCGTGGCATCCGCCGGTATATATCTCGAACTTGTCCTGCTGGTCTGCCTGGCCACCCTCTTCTCGACGTTCACCACGCCGACACTCAGCGCCATGTTCACGCTCTCGCTATTCCTGATCGGCCACCTGTCGCAGAGCTTGTTCGTTCTCGGCGGGAGGGCGACGTCGGCCGGGGCGCGGGTGGCCTCGTCTCTTCTCTTCTACTTCCTCCCGAACCTCGAGATCTTCAACTGGAAGAACGGCGTGGTGTACGGGGAAATCCGCTCGACCGCGCTCCTGCTCCCCGCCGCCGGGTATCTTGTCTGCTACGGGGCGGCGGTGCTTCTCCTGGCGTGCCTTCTCTTCTCGCGGAAGGATTTCAAGTGATTCTCTCCGCAACGTCCATTCTCGCTCCCGCGGCGGCATTCCTTCTCTCCCTTCTCCTGGCCCTCTATCTGACGCCGATCTTTCGGGACGCCGCCAGGCAGTTCGGGATCGTGGACGCCCCGGACGGGAAGCTCAAGACCCAGAAAGATCCCATTCCCTACCTTGGGGGGGTAGCGGTTTTCGCCGCGGTGCTCTTCCCCGTTTCCCTGTTCCTGCAGTTCAGCGACAAGGTCTCCGGGCTGCTCCTCGCGTGCGCCATCATCGTTCTGCTCGGACTGGTCGACGACATCGGCCGGCTTTCCCCCCGCGTCAAGCTGCTGGTCCAGGTGATCGCCGTGTTCCTAATGATGAAATCCGGAATCCGGATCCGCATCGAGGCGATTCCGCCGCTCCTGTGCGTCGCCCTCACGTTTCTGTGGATGATCGTGATGACGAACGGCTTCAACCTGATCGACGTGATGGACGGACTTGCCGCGGGAGTGGCGACGGTCTCCGCCCTGGCGCTGGCCGTCGTGTTTTCCTTCCAGGGGGAGCGGATGGGACTCATCCTCTGCCTCTCCCTGGTCGGCGCGCTCCTCGGATTCCTCCGATACAATCGCCCCCCGGCGCAGATCTACCTCGGGGACACCGGATCGCTGCTGATCGGTTTCCTCCTCGGGGGGCTTGCCATTGAGGGGGATTACACGGCGAGAAATCCGTACGGTTGGTTTACCGCCCTGGCCGTCTTCGCCGTCCCCCTGTTCGAGATCGCTTTCGTCTCCTGGCTGCGATTCCGCCGGGGCGCATCCATCTTTTCCGGCAGCCGGGATCACTTCAGTCTCCGGCTCCGGTGTTGGAAGCTGACCCGTGGGCAGACGGTTTCCGCCAGCTGCGGGGCCGCCGCCCTTGCAGCGGCGGTGGGGCTGCTCGGAATGGGATTGGCTCCTCTCCCGTCCCTGTTTGCCTACGGATCCATCGGACTCCTGTTTCTCATCGTCGCCTTGTGGCTCAAGACGATCGACATGGGACTGTGAAGGTGGAGGGATGATTCTCATCCTCGGGGGTGGGGTTACAGGGCTCGCAGCCGCGAGGACCCTCTCGGAGGCGGGTGAGGATTTCCTGGTCCTCGAGGCAGAGGCCGAGCCCGGCGGATGGTGTCGTTCGATCCGGACCGGCCGGTACGTGTTCGACCGGAGCGGTCACTTTCTTCACCTCTCCGATCCTCGTATGCGGGAGTGGATCCTCGAACTTCCGGGTGTTTTGTGGGAAACGATCGCGCGCGACGCCCGGGTGTTCCTTCGGGGGAAGATCACCCCGTTCCCGTTTCAAGCCAACTTGTACGGGCATGCACCGGACGTCATCCGGCGGTGCCTCACCGATTTTACCGCCGAGCGGATCCGGGAGGCCGTGAGCGGGCCGGTCGAAGCGAAGAATTTCGAGGAGTGGCTTCTCCGGAGATTCGGGAGAGCGATGTGCAAGGAGTTCTTCTTCCCCTACAACCGGAAGATGTGGCGCACCTCCCTTCGCGCGATGGGGTACGGCTGGACCTCCTGGTCGATCCCGGTGCCTGCCATTTCGGATCTGCTCGCAGGCGCCCGCGGCGAGACAAGGTCGGGGATGGGGTACAATCCCTCCTTCCTCTATCCCCGTTCCGGCGGCATCGGCGCCCTTGTCTCCGCTCTTTCGACGGGGGTCCGCGGTCAGGTGCGCACCGCGACCCGGATTTCGCGGCTCGACCTCCGGAAGAAGGTGGCCTGGACTGCCGGAGAGGAGACGTTCCACTTCGACGCGGTCATTTCAACGATCCCTTTGCCGAGGATGGTTCGCCTCTGCGTAAACATCCCATCCGGCGTTATGGCGGCCGCCAAGGCCCTGCGGTGGGTGAAGGTCCTCTGCGTAAACCTCGGTGTTCGCGACCCGGCGACGACGCACGGGCATTGGATCTACGTCCCCGAGCGGGCGTACCCGTTCTTCCGGACCGGTTTTCTCTCGAATGTTTCCGCCGCCGCGGCACCGAAAGGATGCGCGTCCGTGTTCGTGGAGACGAGCTTCCCTTCGGGTGCGCGGGTAAATATCATGGAGGAGGTCCGGAAGGCGACCGAGGGTCTGCGGCGGATGGGCGTCCTTCGACCCGGCCGGAAACCCGAGGTCGTGGAACCTGTCCTTCTGGACCCCGCGTACGTCGTGTTCGATCATGCCCGGGATGCTGCGGTACGAGGGGTGCGAGAGCACCTTCGTAAGAATGGCATCTTCACCGCCGGCCGATACGGCGCCTGGGACTATTACGGAATGGAGGCGTCGATGGCGGATGGGATCCGCGCCGCCCGCGATGCCATCCTCAAGGTTCGGGGAAGCTCCGCGTGAGCGGGACGGCGAATCGCGGCGGAACGGGCCACGCCCGCGTGGTCCACGTCATCACGATGCTCGAGTGGGGCGGAGCTCAGGAGAACACCTTGTACAGTGTGGAACACCTCGATCCGGGGCGGTACGATCGCGTCCTGGTCGCCGGGAAAGGCGGAATGCTCGACGGGTTGGCGCACCGGATCCCCGACCTGCGGGTCATCCTGGTGGATGATCTTGTCCGCGAGGTTCAACCCGCTCGCGACGTGAAGGCGTTCCTTGCATTGCGTTCGATCCTCCGGGAGGAGAAGCGCTTGGCTGGCGGAGATCCCCTGGTCGTGCACACCCACAGCTCCAAGGCGGGGATCCTCGGTAGGGCGGCGGCGCGCGCGGCGGGAGCGGACGCCGTCGTTCACTCCATCCACGGGTTCGGGTTCCATGATGACCAATCGAAGCCGACGCATGCCTTCTACGTCGGGTTGGAGAGGATGGCGTCCCGCTGGACGGACGCGTTCGTCGCGGTGTCGGAGGAGAACATCCGGGCTGGCGTGCGGGAGGGGATCTTCCGTCGGGAGCGGTGCCGCCTCATCCGCTCCGGATTCGACACCGCAAGATTCCTCGCGGGGTCCCGCGCGGTGGGCCGGAAGATTCTGGGGATCCCGGATGGGGTGCCGGTGGTGGGAACGGTTGCGGTGTTCAAGCCGCAAAAAGCCCCGCTGGATTTCGTGGAGACGGCCCGGCGCGTGGGATCGGAGATCCCCGGTTCCAGGTTTGTGATGGTCGGCGACGGGGAGATGCGCGGAGAGGCGGAGCGGGCTGTCGCCGCGTGCGGGATGTCGGATCGTTTTTCGTTCCTCGGCTGGCGGCCCGAGGTCCCCGACCTGATGGCGGCCTTCGACGTGTTCCTTCTCACTTCCCGATGGGAAGGCCTCCCGAAGGTGGTGCCGCAGGCGCTGATCGCAGGATGCCCGGTGGTGGCGACGGCGGTCGACGGGACCCGGGAGATCGTAGATCCCGGGGTGGACGGGGTTCTCGCCCCTCCGGGGGACGTCGATGCCCTCACCCGCGGTGTTGCGGACATCCTGGCGGGGCGGATTCGACTGGACGCTTCCAGGAAACGGGAGCGCCTGGTCCGGGAGTTCGACCAGTACGAGATGGTGCGGTCCCAGGAGCGGCTCTACACGGGGATCCTCGCGGAAAAGGGGTATCCGGGTTGGTCATGATGGCGGTAGCGGCCTTCCTCGTCGGGGCGTGCATCGGATCTTTCCTGAACGTGGTGATACATCGGCTGCCGCGAGGGGAGTCGATCGTGTCGCCCCGCTCGCGCTGCCCCGGCTGCGGCAGGGCGATCCGGGCGTGGGAGAATATCCCGATCGTGAGCTTCATCGTCCTTGGAGGGAAATGCGCCGGGTGCGGGGGAGCGATTTCCTGGAGGTACCCGGCGGTCGAGCTGCTCACGGCGACCGGATTCGCCATGATCGTTCTTCTGGATGAACCCGGGATTCCGCTGTTGCGCGACCTGATCTTCTTCTCCCTCCTCGTGCCGATCGCCTTCATCGACATCGACCATCGGATCATCCCCGACGAACTTTCCCTCGGTGGACTCGCCGCGGGGCTGCTCCTTTCCTTCCTCCCCGGCGGGGAGTGGAAAGGGAGCGTCACGGGTGCGCTGCTGGGGGGCGGCATCCTCTACGCAACGGCCTTTCTGTATGAAAAAGTGCGTGGGACCGAGGGGATGGGCGGTGGGGACATCAAGCTGCTGGCGATGATCGGCGCCTTCGTCGGGTGGCGTGGCACGCTCGCGACGATCTTCTTCGGCGCGCTCCTCGGTGCGACGGGGGGGATCCTGGCAATGCGAAAGGGCGGAGAAGGGCTGAAGACGGCGATCCCGTTCGGGCCGTACTTGTGCATCGCCGCATTTCTCTCCCGGTATCTCGGCGGATGGTTTTGGGGAATGATGCGGATCTGAATCGGGTATTGTTTCGGGCAGGACAGGTCAGGAAGTCGGGCGGTAGCGCTCCACCCACATCGCGAAGACCAGCAGCGCCCACAACCGGTACTGGTGGTCCCGGCGCCCCGAAAGGTGCTCCCGCACAACCCGCGCTACACCTTCCGGTCGGAGGAATCCCTCCCTCCGCACACGCTCCTCGTTCAGGTATTCGGCCAGAAGTGGCCGCAGTTCGTTGAGCAGCCACCGGTTGACCGGGATGCCGAACCCCATCTTCGGGCGGTCGATCAGCTCCCGCGGCACGTGTCGGTAGAGGATCTTCCTCAGCAGATGCTTCGTTCCCCGTCCGCGCACCTTGTGCTCCATCGGTAGTCGGGCAGCAAACTCCACGATCCGGTGATCAAGCAGCGGCACCCGCGCTTCCAGCGAATACGCCATAGAAGCCCGGTCGACTTTCGTCAAGATATCGTCCACAAGATACGTCTTGATGTCGGTGGCCATCGCGCGATCGACGATCCCTCCGCAGCGGGGATCCCTGAACGTCCGGAAGAATGGAAGATGGGCATCGTCGACCACCTCCGGAACGATCTCGCGTAGACGCCTTTGCTCGAAGATCCCGACGGTATGGAAGAACATCTCCGCAGGGTCGTCGTACAGGACGCTCTCCGCCCCCCGCTGCACCTTGTGGATCGGGACGCGAGAGAGGAGGGAGGCGATCGGTTTCCGGAGGAATCTCGGGATCCTGAGCGCCAGGTCCCCCTGCCGGACCCATCGGTACCTCGGGTAGCCGCAGAACAGCTCGTCTCCTCCGTCGCCTGACAGGCTGACGGTGACGTGTTGCCGCGTGAACTCCGACACCAGCATCGTCGGGATGGCCGACGAGTCGGCGAACGGCTCGTCGTAGGCATCGGGAATTCTCCGGACCAGCGCTTGCGCCTCCCGGGGGGTACAGATCTTCTCGTGGTGGTCCGTCCCGAGGTGTCCCGCCACAGCTCGCGCGTGCGGCGACTCGTCGTATCCGCTCTCCCGGAAGCCAATGGAGAACGTCTGCACCGGACCCGAAGCCGCCTTCCGCATCAGCGCTACGACGAGGGAGGAGTCGATTCCTCCGGAAAGGAACGCCCCCAGCGGCACATCGCTGATCATCCGGTACCGGATGGAGGAGTCGAGCAGGGCGGACAACTCCTCCTCGTATTCCCCCTCAGTCTTTGTGTGCCCTTCCGCTTTCCCCCAGTGATCGAACAGGTCCCAGTAGGGGCGGTCCGAGATCTCTCCGTGTTGACCTATTTCCACGATGTGTCCAGGGAGCACCTTCCCCACATCCCTGTAGATCGCGTGCGGCCCCGGGACGTACTGGAACTCGAGGAAGTACTGGAGAGCGGACCGGTCCACCTCCCGAGGGAATTCCGGGTATGCGAGAAGTGCTTTCAGCTCGGAGGCGAAGAGCAGCATCCCCGGCAGGCGCGCAAGATAGAGCGGCTTGATCCCGAGCCGGTCGCGGACGAGGTACAGCTTCCGCGTCCTCGAATCCCACAGCGCGAAGGCGAACATGCCGATGAACCGGTGCACCGCCGCGTCCACGCCCCATTCACGAAAGGCCGCGAGCATCACCTCCGTGTCCGACCCTCCGCGGAAGGTGTGGCCCTTCCCCTCGAGCTCGGCGCGGATCTCCCGGAAATTGAACACCTCCCCGTTGAAGGAGAGGACCAGGTTCCCGTCCCTGGAGAACATCGGTTGCGCCCCGGTGGGCGAAAGGTCGAGGATCGAAAGCCGCCGGTGGGAAAACCCCATCCGCCCGTCGGGAGAAAGGAAGGTCCCGGAAGCGTCTGGTCCCCGGTGCGCCATGGCGCCCCCCATTGCGCGCAGCACTTCCTCGCCGGGTCTGGCGGCCCCGGTGGAAAGGAATCCGGCTATCCCGCACACGGGCGGTTCCCTCCGTTGCGAGCGGCCGAATTCATAGGATCGGCTCCCTGCGGCACAGAAAGTGCCAGTAGGGCGGATCGTCGGAAACAACGATCTCGCGGAACGTATCCCGAAGGGCGAGGATCTCCTCTTTACGGAATCGCTGCTCGATTCGCGTGAAGAATCGATCGTACACGTCCTGGCGGATCCTCCGGAGCGATTTTCCCCGGTAGAAATCGTACAACGGAATCTTACTCGCCAACCCGAGGGGACGCACGGCATGGCCCAGGGCGATCAGGGGCAGGTAAACGCCGATCATCAACGCCCAGGTCAGCGCCGCCCGGAACTGCGGTCCCTCCGTCCAGGATAGGGCGAGTCGGACCGCGGTGACGGCGGAGAGCAGCCCACGCCAGAACGCCGGCCGGTTGTCCAGGGCGTAGTAGAGGAAGACGAGGAGAGTGGGCGCACGCCGGGAGAGCGACCGTACCTCTTCCAATGCGCCGGTGGGCAAGTGGTGGAGCACTCCCAACGTGAACAGGAAGTCGGCGAAGTCGTCTCGGAACGGCATTTGCCGAAGGTCTCCGAGGAAGAAGAAGGCATTGCTTGCCCCGCGCAGGTTTTCCCGGGCGACGAAGATCGCCTCCGAAAAGTCCAGGAGTACCAACTCCCGGCACCGGTCCTTCAAAAAGTGACTCCATCGTCCGATGCCGCACCCCAGGTCGCAGATCCGCGCGTTCGCGAGAGAAGCGGAGTCCACGAGGTCGAAGTACTGTTGGAACTCCATCTCGTGCTCGGGGAGAATCTCCGGAAAGCCCTGCCATTCTTCCCCGAAGGTGAACTGGATGTCCTTCGCGATGCCGTCCTCCCCCGCTCGCCCGCATGCGCTGTCCTCCGCACCGGGGGAAAGGCGGGTGGAGACCGCCGCCGGCCACAGGTTGGGAGGAAGCAGGAGGATGACGTCGTCCAGGACGGGGTACTCCTTCCCATCCACGACGATTCGGTCGGTCTCAACCGTCACGGTGGCTGCGCCGAAAATGTCCCGCAAGGACTCCCGCTTGTCCTCATAGTACGGAGGAGTATCCATCTGGCTTTGCCCGCTCAATTGCCCCCCGGCCCCAGCGGCAACAGGGATTCGTACATCGCCTCGACTTCCCCGATCATCCGGTCCATGGAGAACTGTTCGGTCGCGCGGCGCCGTCCCGCCTCTCCCATGGATCTTCCCTTCCCCGGGTCGGCGAGGATTTCCGCCATTGCCTTGGCCAAATTCGTCGGGTCCCCTGGAGGGACGAGGCGTCCCGTAACACCTTCCACAACGGCCTCCGGGTTCCCCCCCACGTCGCATGCGACCACCGGCAGTCCTGCGGCCATCGCTTCGAGAATCGCGTTGGAAAATCCCTCCTGGTGTGAAGGGTGGACGAACAGGTCCGCCGCGCGAAGGAAGTCCGAGACGTCGCTGCGGAGCCCGACAAAACGAAGGCGAAGAAGGATCCCGAGATTCCCTGCCAGCGCCCGGGTGGCCTCGAGGGAGCCCGCGTCCCGCCCGATGAGCACGTACGTCGCGTCGGGGAAATCCCCGGAGATCCTCGCCACCGCCTCGACGAGATCGCGGTGCCCCTTGTAGTCGAAGAAGTTGGAGACGCACACCGCCACGGGAGCCCCCGGGGGGAGCCCTTCGCGCGCGCGGAAGGAAGCGACCTCCTCCGGTGTCCACGGGGGGATCGGGGCTACCCCGTTGTAGATCCGTAGGAACTTCCCCTCCCGAGGCCGCTCCGTCCGCTCGACCTCCCGGCGCACGGCGTCGGAGTTCACCATCACCACGTCGGCCAGCAGGCTCCCGACCCCCTCGAGGTGCCGGAGGAGCGGGAACGCGGTCTGGTAGAAGGACCCGGACCGTTTGCTTACGATGACGCGGGGGACACCTGCCAGGAGTGCCGCCAAAGGGCCCAAAACGTTGGCCGCGGGGAGGTAAGCGTGCAGGATGTCCGGCCGGTCCCGCCGCAGGATCCCGGTCAGAGTCCACAGGCAGACAAGGGTGTCCCGCATCGTCCTCCCCCGCCGTTCCGGCCCGGGGGTGAGGCTGGCGCGGCTTGGTACGTGCACCGGCACTCCCTCTGCCCGGAAGGCGGGTTCGAGTTCTCCCCCTCCATCCAGCGCGAAAACCAGGGGCGAATACCTCTGACGATCGATCCTCCTGAGCAGGGAAAGAACATGCCCCTCCGCCCCACCCGCCACAAGGTAGGGGAGGATATAGGCAATGCGGAAACGGTTGTTGTCTGCCACGATCACTTTGTGGCACCCCTCTCATGATCCACGGCGGAAACCGGCGCGCTACGAACCTACCGACGGTGATGAGTGTCCCCGATTCCGAGACCACCGTCAACGGCGATGCTCTGCGTATTTCAGGCGCGGTTCCTGCGCGATGGCGCCACGCTACGCCGCTGTGGTATTTTCAAACGGTATATCATGACGTGCCTGGAGGGCGGTGATGAACGGATCCATCGCGGATACCGCAGTGATCGGGGAGCACGTCATTCTTGGGAACTTCGTCACAGTGGGCGAGAACGTGCAGATCGGCCCGGGATCCGTCATCGGTAACAACGTGGTGATTCACCGCGATACTGTCCTGGGGGATTGTATCCGGGTCGACGATAACGCCGTGATCGGCAAACTGCCGATGCGTGCCGCCAACAGCGCGGTGACGAAGGACATGGAGCTCCCTCCGGCCCGGATCGGAGCAAACTCCATCGTCGGGACCTCCGCCGTCCTGTACCGCGGTTGCGATATCGGCAGGAAAGTGCTCGTGGCGGACCTGTCAACGATCCGCGAGAACGTCACGGTGGGAGATTTCACCATCATCGGGCGGGGTGTGGCGGTGGAGAACTTCTGCCGCATCGGCAGTTACTGCAAGCTGGAGACGAACGTTTACATCACCGCGTATTCGGAGATCGGGGACCGGTGCTTCATTGCCCCATGCGTCGCCACCTCCAACGACAACTACCTGGGGCGGACGGAGAAACGCTTCAAGGAATTCAAGGGCATCGTTGTGGGCAAGGGCGGGCGTATCGGAGTAAACGCCACGATCCTCCCTGGGAAGGTGATCGGGGAGGACGCCGTCGTCGCCGCAGGGGCTGTCCTCACGAGGGATGCGGAGTGCAGGAAGATCTACGCCGGTGTGCCGGCGAAGTTTTTCCGGGAGGTCCCCGCGGAGGAGTTGCTGGAAAACCAGAAGGGGACCGGGAAGCCATGAAAAATTTCGCGATCACCGGCGTGGCCGGGTACATCGCGCCCCGCCACCTTCGGGCGATCCGGGACACGGGCAACCGCCTCGTCGTCGCTGCCGACCCCCACGACGCGGTGGGAATCCTCGACAGCTACTTCGAGGATGTCAGCTACTTCCGGGAATTCGAGCGGTTCGATCGCCACGTCGAAAAACTTCGGAAGCGCGGCGAGGAACACCGGGTGCATTATCTCTCTGTCTGTTCCCCGAACTATTTGCACGACGCACACATCCGCTTCGCCCTCCGCCTCGGCGCGGACGCCATCTGCGAGAAGCCCCTCGTCATCAACCCGTGGAACCTGGACGCCCTGGAGGAGTTGGAGGCCGAGACGGGGCGGAAGGTCAACACCATCCTGCAACTCAGGCTCCACCCCGCGATGCAGCCTTTGAAGGAGCGGTACGCCGCGGAGGCCGGGAAGGGGAAGCGTGACATCCTCCTCACCTACATCACCTCCCGCGGGAGCTGGTACCTCCATTCGTGGAAGGGGGACCGGGAGAAGTCCGGGGGGTTGTCCTCCAACATCGGGATCCATTTTTTCGACCTTCTCATCTGGCTCTTCGGGCCCGTCCAGCGCTCCGAGGTGCATCTGGGGGATCCCAGGAAGGAGGCCGGGTACCTCGAGTTGGCGAATGCCCGCGTCCGCTGGTTCCTCTCGATCGACGCCGCGGACCTTCCCTTCCCCTCGGAGCCGGGGAAGCAGGCCACATACCGTTCCATAACCGTCGACGGCGATGAAATCGAGTTCTCCGGCGGATTCACCGACCTCCACACCGTCAGCTACCGGGAGATCCTGCACGGGAACGGGTTCGGCATCGCCGACGCCCGCCCCTCCATCGACGCGGTCTACCAGATCCGGAACGCCCATCCCGTGCAGGCCGGCGCACGCGGGCCCGTCCATCCATTCGTGCTGGGGAAACGGCTGATCGTCCCGGACCCCGGGAAGGCGCAGGGGAACGCCGGGTGAAGATCGTCACCGTCGTGGGAGCCCGCCCGCAGTTCGTCAAGGCGGCGACCGTGAGCAGGATTCTCGCTGAGCGCCCGGAGATCGAGGAGGTCCTGGTCCACACGGGGCAGCATTTCGATGCCAACATGTCCGGCGTGTTCTTCAAGGAGATGGAAATCCCTCCCCCCCGCTATAACCTGGACATCCACTCCTTGAACCACGGTGCGATGACGGGAAGGATGCTCGAGGGGATCGAGCGGGTGCTCCTCGACGAACGGCCGGACTGCGTGCTGGTGTACGGCGACACCAATTCCACTCTCGCGGGAGCGTTGGCGGCGCGGAAGCTCCACCACCGGGTTATCCACGTCGAGGCAGGGCTGCGAAGCTGGAACATGCGGATGCCGGAGGAGGTCAACCGGGTACTCACGGACCGGATCAGCGACCTCCTGTGTTGTCCCACCGACCGGGCGATGGAAAACTTGCGGAGCGAGGGGTTCGATCGCACCCCGATCCGGGTGGTGAAGACCGGCGACGTAATGCAGGACGCTGCGTACCATTATCGCGAAAGGGCCTTCGCGAGTTCCACGATCCTCCGACGCCTCAAGCTGGTCGAAGGGGAGTTCGCCCTCTGCACTGTGCACCGCCCGGAGAACACCGACGACCCGGCGCGGCTCGGTTCGATCATGGGGGCGCTGAACGAGATCTCCCGGAAGATCAGGATGGTCCTCCCCCTCCACCCGAGGACCGCGGAGTTCCTTGTGCGATCCGCGATCCGTCCCGGCTTCGAGCCGATCCCCCCGGTGGGGTATTTCGACATGATCCGTCTCCTCGCCGGTGCGGCGATCGTTCTGACGGACAGCGGCGGGGTGCAGAAGGAAGCGTTCTTCTTCGGGAAACCGTGCGTGACCTTCCGGGAGGAGACCGAGTGGGTGGAACTCGTGGAGGGCGGCTTCAATCAACTGGCCGGGTCGGAAACGGCACGGATCCTCGCGGCGTATGCGCGGATGCGGTCGGCGTCCCCCGATTTTTCCGCCGACCTCTACGGACGGGGGTCCGCGGCCCGGCGGACGGTCGACGCCATCTTGTCGGCGTGGGGCGGATGAGGGAACAACTCACGCGGCTTGCCCGCGGCGCAGCGATCTATGGGATCGGGGGAGTACTCTCCCGCGTCATCAGCCTTCTCCTCCTTCCCCTCTTCACCGCTTACCTCGCACCTGTGGATTACGGTGTGATCGCGATGCTCGGTTTGCTCGGTTTCCTGCTGGTCCCCGTGTTCACGCTGGGCCTGGGCACTTCCATGGGCCTGTCGTATTTCGAGCTCTCCGGGGAAGGGGACCGGAAATCCGCCACGATCTGGACCGCCTTCACGATCCTCCTCGCCAGCTCCATCGTCATGGTCCTCATCGGTACGCTGTTTTCCGGGGAGATCAGCGTCCTGCTGTTCCGGTCCGACGCGTACGCGGGGCTCGTCGTCCTGTCGATTCTCGCGACGGCCGCGGGTATCCTTTCGCTCCCCTTCACCTTGGCCCTGCAACTCGAGGAGCGGGCGGCGCTGTTCGTGACCCTGAGCACCGTCTCCTCTCTCGCGTCGATCCTCCTTACGTTCCTGATGGTGGTGGTCCTGCGGGCCGGGGTGCGGGGGTACGTCCTCGCCGGCCTGTGGTCCCAGGTTTTGATCTTCCTTGCCTTCCTCGCCCCGTCGGCGGTGCGGAAGATCCGCTGGGACGGGAAGGTGGCGCGGGATCTTCTCCGACACGGATACCCCATGATCCCCGCCTTCGCCGGCATCTTCGTCCTCCAGCAGGGGAACCGGTACATCCTCGAGCATTTCCGGGGGCTGGGGGAACTGGGCCTGTATACGGTCGGGCACAATATCGGTTTCGCCATGACCCTGCTGGTCAACGCCTTCTCAGGCGCGTGGTCCCCCTACTTCCTCTCCTTCACCGGACGAGAGGAGGAAGCGAGGGAGCTCTTCGGCCGGATCGGGACATACTACGTCTTCGGTCTCGGTGCGGTCAGCCTGCTCTTCTACATGTTCGCGAAGCCCGTGGTGCTGATCCTCACGAAGCCGCTCTTCCACGCCTCCTGGTCCGTCGTGGGGCTGACGGCAAGCGCTTGCTTTTTCAACGGAGCGTTCTCCCTTTTCCTCCCACCGGTCTATTTCGCGAAGGAGGTCCGGTCCATCACGATGGTCCAGATCGTCGCTGCAATCGTGTCCATCGGGCTTGCCCTCCTGCTCATCCCCCCATTCGGGATCGTCGGCGCCGGCATCACCCTCGCGGGCGGCGCCTTGGCCATGGCGGCCTTGATGCAGGCCTGGAACGCCTGGAACCGGGGGCGGTACCTCGCGGTCGCCTACGAATGGGGACGGATCCGGAGGTTTGCGGCGGCGTACGTCGTTCTCGCCGTCGCGTACAGCCTCCGCCGCGAACTGTCCGTCCCCGCCGAGATCGCGCTCTCGGCAGCCGGCGCAGCGGTCCTCCTGGGCGTGGTATATTCCCTCCTGAGGGAAACCGAGCGGAAGGCGCTGACCGGGTGGTTCGTTCGCCGGGAAGGGCCGGGGGCGGCCCCTCTCGACGCCGAAGACCATGACAACCGGAAATAGCCCATACCGTAGCGCTCCGTTGAACTTCCGCGACGGCATCCCCGTCTTCACAGAGGACCCTGGGTGCTCCCTCTATGAGGGATACCCGTACCGCTGCGCGCCCATGGGGGACCCGCCGTGACGGGCGTCTATTCCCGGGTACGGGATTTCTGGAACCGGAACCCGTGCGGTTCCTCCCATATCTCCAGCCCCTACGGGAGCCGCGACTATTTCCTCGAGTGCGATGCGTATTTCCAGGATGTCTACCCGTACCTGCTGGCGTTCCTCGACCTCGATTCGTTGAAGGGGAGGACGGTCATGGAGATCGGGCTCGGGTCCGGCTACACGCTCCACCGGATCTCACAGGTCGCGGGCCGTTGCGTGGGTCTCGACCTCTCCGAGGAGACCCTCCGGCTGAACGCACGCCGCAAGGAGTTCTTCAGTCTGAACGTCGACTTCGTCCACGCGTCGGCGACGGACATCCCGCTGGCCGACGGCTCGCTCGACGCCGTCGTCACGATCGGCTGCTTGCACCACATCCCGGACATCGGGAGGTCGATCGCCGAGATCCACAGGGTCCTCAAGCCCGGGGGCGAGCTCAAGGGGATGGTCTACAACAGGCATTCGTGGCGGTTCATGGTTTTCATTCCCCTGGCGCGGAGATTCCACCCGGGATTTCGAGGCAAGACGTGGCAGCAGTGCGTCAATGAGATGTACGACGGCTCGGGGAACCCGTACGGGATGGTGTACTCCCGGAAGGAAATGACCCGCCTCCTCCGCGGTTTCGGGGACGTGCGATTCCGGGTCGAGAATTTCGTCGGGGAGGAGGTCGTTCCCCGCTTCGGGGCCTTGATCCCGCGGCCGTTCTGGCTGGCGACGCTCGGGAAGGTCCTCGGGCTGGACCTATATTTCACGGCGAGGAAGGAAGGGTCTTGATCGTCAACGGCATCCTCCTCCTCTATCACCACCCGCTGCGCCGGAACGCGGCGACGATCATGGAGCATGTCGAGGCCTTCGAGCGGAACTCCCGGTTCGCCGTATGGAAGGTGAACACCGAGATCGGGTTCCCGAAGAACCTTGCGAAGTTGCGGTTCCCCATCGTGATCCTGCACTACTCGCTGTGGGCGGGGATGGGGTACCACCTGGACGAGGAGTACCTGGCGTACCTTGACGCATCCCGATCGAGCTACCTCGTGGCGTTCTACCAGGACGAGCACCATTACTGCCGCAAGCGGTTCGATTTCATCAACGATTTCGGCATCCGATGCATCTACACCCTGCTGGAGCCGCCGTACGTTCCCCTCGTGTACGGGAAGTACACGAAGGCGGAAGAGGTCGTATACCACATCCCGGGGTACGTCAGCCGGGAGTTGATCGCGAAGGCGGAGCGGTTCCGAAGGCCGTACGAGCGGCGGAAGTTCGACGTCGGCTACCGCGGCCGGGAGTTGGCCATCTACATGGGCCGTGGCGCCCGCGAGAAGGGCGAGATCGCCCGGGAGTTCCAGCGGCGCAGCCGGGGGACGGGGCTTGCGCTTGACCTCGGGACGAAGGAAACGCGCCGACTCTACGGCGACGACTGGTACCGCTTCATCGGGAACTGCCGGGGATTCCTCGGCGTGGAGGCGGGGGTCTCCGTCTTCGACCTCGAGGACGTCGTGCGGACGGAGTACGAGCGGCTGATGCGCGCGGGGAAAAATCGCGATTTTGGCGATTTCGAGCGACGGCTGTTGCCGCAATGGGAGGATAATGTCTATTATCGGACGATCAGCCCGAGACATTTCGAGGCGGCCGCTTTCCGGACTTGCCAGATCCTGTACGAGGGGCGCTACTCGGAGATTCTCGAGCCAATGCGGCACTACATCCCCCTGAAGAAGGATTTCTCGAACTTCGGGGAGGTCTTGGAGCGGTTCCGCGACCGGGAAACCCGGGAACGGATCTTGGACGTCGCGTACGAGGACCTCATCCGGTCCGGCCGGTACAGTTACGAGCGGTTCATCGGGGAGTTCGACGACCGGATGTTGCGGATGGGCTTCACGTCCGGGGTGGAGGAGGGTGTGCGGCTGCGCGTGGAAGAGATCCTTCGGGAGAATCGCGTGTCGCGCACCCTGGTAGCCGCGGCCAAATGGGTCCTGGAAACGCCGTTTCCCGGGAGGCCCCACCTGTCGAAATTTTACCGGACCTACATCAACCCGAGGACGTGAGGGCCGGAGGGGATGGGAGTGATCGGGGAAAACGTGACGGTCGGGGCGGTCCGGGAATTCTGGAACGCGAACCCACTTTGCGCGGAGGCGGTGCCGTACGCCCCCGGCTCGGCGGAGTTCTTCGCGTTCTACGACCGCCTACGGGAGGCAAACGAGCCTCCGGCGTTCTCTCTCGCGCTGCACGAGTACCCCCGGTTCCTGGGGAAGAAGGTGCTCGACGTCGGGTGCGGGAACGGATACGTTCTCGGGAAGTACGCGCTCGAGGGTGCCCGGGTGACGGGGATCGACCTCACGGAGACGGCGGTCTCTATTTCCCGAAAGCGGTTCGCCCTGGCGGGGCTCCGGGGGGAGTTCCTGGTGGGGAACGCGGAGACGCTCCCGTTCGGGGACGAAACCTTCGACTGCGCCTGCTCAATGGGGGTGCTGCACCACACGCCGGACACAGCGAGGGCGGTGGGAGAGATCCATCGGGTGTTGAAGCGGGACGGCCGCCTGATCGTGATGTTCTACCACCGGAACTCCGCCACGTACCGCCTGCGGATGCCCCTCGTTCGCCTCCTCACCGGAAAATCCATCCGGCAACAGGTGAACGAGGTGGACGGATTCGGGAACCCGAAGGGGGACGTGTACACCCGCAGCGATCTATTGGAGCTCCTGGCTCCCTTTGAACGGATCGAGATGTTCGCCGGGCTCCTTACCGGTGAGATGATCCTCCCGAGGATCGGCGGGTTCCTCTTCCCGCGGATTCTGTTGCGCCTCTTCGAGCGGCGGTTCGGGTGGTTCCTGTACGCAAAGGCAGTGAAAACGTGAGCGACTCCAGGGCGGTGAACGGGACATGTGCGGAATAGCGGGAATCTATCAGCTCGGGAACGCGCCGTACCCGGACCTGCAACGGCACCTGCGCGCGATGAACCGGATCCAGGCGCACCGAGGGCCCGACGGCGAGGGGATCTGGCTCCACACCGGGGGCCGGGGTGGGTTCGCCCATCGCCGCCTCAGCATCATCGATCTCGAGACGGGCGCCCAGCCCATGACCGGCTTGTGCGGGAACACGGTCTGCTTCAACGGGGAGATATACAACTACCTCGAACTGCGGCAGGAACTGTCGGACTACCCGTACCGGACGTCCTCCGACACGGAGGTGATCCTTGCAGCCTACCGGAAGTGGGGGAAGGATTGCGTCCTTCGCCTGCGCGGGATGTTCGCCTTCGCGCTATGGGATGCTGCGCGAGGGGAGCTCTTCTGCGCCCGCGACCGGTTCGGCATCAAGCCGTTTTACTACGCCGTCGTCGGCGACACGTTCTACTTCTCCTCCGAGGCGAAGGCGCTGCTCCCATTCCTCCCGGAGGTCGCGACCGACCCGGTCTCCCTCAAGGAGTACCTCGTCTTCCAGTTCTGCCTGGAGGGAAGGACGCTCTTCCAGGGGGTCCGCGAACTCCCCCCGGCCCACGTCATCCGGATCGACAACGGGATTGTCCGGGAGGAGCGGTACTGGGAGGTGTACTATGCCCCCGATTTCGATCACACACCTCGGTACTTCGAGGAGCGGCTTAAGGCCCTGCTGGAGGATTCCGTCCGCTTCCACGTCCGGTCTGATGTTCCCATCGGCGCCTACCTAAGCGGGGGCACCGATTCGGGAATCATAGCCTCCGTCGGCCGCCGCCTCCACGACGAAACGGAGTGGAAGGCCTTCCATGGGAAGTTCTCTTTCGGCGCCGCTTATGACGAGAGCCGCTACGCCCGCCTTCTCGCGGAGCGCCAGGGGATGACCCTCCACGAGGTGGATATCGGCAGCCGGGATTTCGTCGACACCATTCGAAAGGTCATCTACCACCTCGACTATCCCGTCGCCGGTCCGGGTTCCTTCCCGCAGTACCATGTGTCCCGGCTCGCGGCGCAGCACCGGAAGGTGGTGCTTGGCGGGCAGGGGGGCGACGAGATCTTCGGCGGGTACGTCCGGTACCTGATCGCCTACTTCGAGCAGTGCATCAAGGGCGCCATCGACGGGACGCTGCGAAAGGGTAACTTCATAGTCACTTACGAGTCGATCATCCCCAACCTCGTGATGCTGCGGAACTATAAACCGCTGATCCAGGATTTCTGGCGGGAGGGGGTCTTCGAGAACCTCGACCGGCGCTACTTCCGCCTGATCAACCGGGCGTCGACGCTGGAGAACGAGATCCGGTGGAGGGAGATCGGCGACTACTCCCCGTTCGAGGCGTTCTGCCGCATCTTCAACGGGAGCAACGTGGGGAGCGAGTCGTACTTCGACAAGATGACCCACTTCGATTTCAAGACGCTCCTGCCCGCCCTGCTGCAGGTGGAGGACCGGATGAGCATGGCACACGGCCTCGAGTCGAGGGTCCCGTTCCTCGATCACCCGCTGATCGAGTTCGCCGCGACGATCCCCTCCGACGTCAAGTTCAAGGACGGCACGCCGAAGCGGGTGCTGACGAACGCGATGCGGGGGGAGCTTCCGAGGGAAATCGTCGAGCGGAAGGACAAGATGGGGTTTCCCGTCCCCCTCAACGAGTGGCTGAAGGGGGAACTTCGGGACTTCGTCCACGACGTTTTCACCTCCCGGTCGGCCCGGGAGCGTCCCTGGTTCAACAGCGAGGAGATCCTGCGGGGGATCGAGCGGGAAACGCAGTTCGGCCGCAAGCTCTGGGGGCTCCTCTCCCTGGAGCTTTGGCAGCAGGAGTTCCACGACCGGCAGTCCACGACCAAGCGACTATTGACGGAAGGAGCGAACTGACCCATGAAAGTGCTGATCACGGGTGGGGCGGGGTTCATCGGCTCGCACCTCGCGGAAGCATTGCTGGTAAGGGGCGACACGGTCCTGGTGATCGACAACTACGCCACTGGCCGGCGGGACAACTTGTCGGCGCACAAGAACCTCACCCTGGTGGAGGGGACGATCGCCGACGGCTCGCTTGTGGAGCGGGTCTTCGACGATTTCCGGCCGGACCTGGTGGTCCACGCCGCGGCGTCGTACAAGGATCCCGACAACTGGGTGGAGGACGTCATGACGAACGTTCTCGGGTCGGCGAACGTCGGCCGCGCCTCGAAGAAGAGCGGCGTCGGCCGGTTGATCTACCTCCAGACGTCGCTGTGCTACGGTCTCCAGCCGATCGAGCAGCCGATCACACTGAACCATCCCCTCTTCTCCGGCCGGTATGCCGGCGGGAGCAGCTATGCCATCACCAAGACCGCGGGAGAGCAGTTTCTCGAGTTGTGCGGCGTGGACTTCGTCTCCTTCCGTCTGGCCAATGCATACGGGCCGAGGAACTTGAGCGGGCCGCTGCCGACCTTCTTTCACCGCCTGACGAATCGCCTTCCGTGCTTCGTGATGGATACCCGCAGGGACTTCATCTTCGTCGGAGACCTGGTGGAAGTCCTGGTGAAAGCTCTTTCCGGGATGGGGGAGCGGGGGTACTACCACGTTTCCAGCGGTTCCGACTACTCCATCAAGGAACTGTTCGACAACGTGGTCCAGGCGCTCGGCATTCGGCTGGAGAAGGAGGTGGAGGTCCGGCCCCGCGGCGTCGATGACGTATATACCATCCTGATCGATCCGTCGAAGACGAAGCGGGATTTCCAGTGGAGCACGCATACGCCGCTGTCGGAGGGGGTTCGCAGCGCCATCGAATGGTACAAGACACACGGGATCACGCAGACCTACACACACCTGAAGGGGGTCGGGGAGAAAAGATAATGGCAGGGGAGGGTGGCGTCTTCGACGGGACGCGGGTGGCTGTGGTCGGCGGGGCGGGATTCGTCGGGGGGAACCTCGTGAAGGAGATCCTCGGAACCTCGCCGGGGGTGGAAATCCTTGTCATCGACAACCTTCTTTCCTCCGAGAGGTGGAATGTGCCGAAGGACCCGCGGGTGGAGTTTCTGGAGAGGTCGATCAACGACGACGAGGCTCTTGGCCGCCTTGAAGAGCGGTTCGATTACATCTTCCACCTTGCTACCTATCACGGGAACCAGAGCTCGATTCACGACCCGCTGGCGGACCACGAGAACAACACCCTGACGACCCTGAAGCTCATGAACCATGTGAAAAGCCACAGCCGTCTCCGGAAGGTGGTTTATTCCTCTGCTGGCTGCTCCGCGGCGGAGAAGACATTCGATGATGCGAAAGCGACGACGGAGGATGCCCCGATCTCCCTGGTCCAGGACAGCCCATACTCGATCTCCAAAGTCGTCGGGGAGTTTTATTCGGTCTATTTCTTCCGGCAGTTCGGGCTGCCCGTTGTTCGGGCGAGGTTCCAGAATGTCTACGGCCCCGCGGAGGTCCTCGGCGCGGGCCGGTGGCGCGGAACCCCCGCGACGGTTTGGCGAAATGTCACCCCGACATTCATCTACAAGGCGATCAAGGGATTGCCCTTGCCGCTGGAGAACCGCGGCGTTGCCACGCGCGACTTCATCTACGTGGAGGATATCTGCCGCGGCCTGATTGCCTGCGCGCTCAGGGGAACTCCGGGCGATGTCTACAACCTTGCGAGCGGCACGGAAATCTCCATACTGCGACTTGCGCAGCTTATCAACAGGATCGCCGGAAATCCCGCGGGGATCGAGCATCTCCCCCCACGGGCATGGGACCATTCCGGCAAACGGTTCGGAAGCACGGAAAAGGCCCGCGAGACCCTCGGTTTCGTCGTCGGTGTTCCCTTGCAGGAGGGGCTCGAGACAACGGTGGCCTGGACCCGCGAGAACCTCGGTATGATCGAACAGTGCATGTCGAAGCATGCCCAGTATATGGGATGAAGCGCCCCTCGCGGATCCGTACCCTCGTCCTCCGATTGCGGGCAGGCAGCCGCCACTCGTATTACGATGACTGGGAAGATGCGTTCATTGGCCATCCCGCCTTCGATGCCGCTCCCGTGGATATTCGTCCGGAGCGCAACCTGACGCGGATCAGGAAGAACATCGGGGAGTACGACCTCGTCGTCCTGCTGCATTCCACCAACGCGGATTCGATGAGAGACCTCGGCGGGTACGCGGGCGTCCTGTGCGAACGCCGAGGAAAGCTTCTCGCCCTCGTTGGGAACGAGGTGAACCTCCCCGGCGTCTCCATGGTGGAGAAAATCGCCTTCCTCCGGAGGGTCGAGGCGGATTTCATCGGGACGCAGCTGCCGCTGGACGCGGGAGAGTGGCTCTATGCGGAGTGCAATAGTTCACGCGTCGTTCCCCTCCCGCATGCATTGAATCCGGCGAGCTTCCGGCCGGTTGTGCCCCGAGATCGGCGTGAGATCGATATCGGTGTCCGCTCGTTCGCATACTATCCGTTCCTCGGGGACGACGAACGGAACCGCTTGCTACGCTTCTTCTCGACACATCTTTTCGAGCCCCCCCTCTCGATCGATATCCGTACCGACGTCCGATTGACACGGGCAGGGTGGGCGAATTTCCTGAACCGTTGCAAGGGGACGGTTTCCACGGAAGCGGGTTCGTACTTTCTGGAGCGGGACGACCGCACCGTGGAGGCGATTCGCGACTTCCTCGCGGAAAAGAACGAGGGCGAAGGGGGGTACACCGTTCCGAAGGGATCGATCGTCGAGAAAGCGTGGTATTCCATCCCGCCCTCATTGCGGAAGGTTCTCAAGAGGACGCTGGTTTCCGCCGGGATCCGCAACGAAAGCACGATGGCGGCGACGGCATCCTTCCGGGAAATCGAGGAGAGGTTCTTCCGCGACCGGTCCCGGCCGCCCGTCCACACCAAGGCGATCTCCTCCCGTCACTTCGACGCGGTGGGGACGAAAACGTGCCAGATCCTCGTGCGGGGAATGTACAACGGGATCCTACGACCCGATGAGCATTACATCCCGCTGGAGAATGACCTTTCGAATGTCGAGGAGGCGGTGTCGCGGTTCCAGGACGCTTCGTTCCGGTCCGCCATGGTGGATCGGACCTACGAGTATGTCGTGCAGGAGCACACGTACCGGAACCGTATGGCCGAAATACAGCGGTGGATAGAAGCCGGATGACACGACGGAGCGTGAGGCGCGATGGAGCCGATTGAGTTCATTGATCTCAAGTTGCAACAGCAGAGGATTTCATCGGACCTGGAGCGGCGCATGAAAGCCGTACTTCGGCACGGCCGGTACATCATGGGGCCGGAGGTCGGGGAACTCGAGGGAAATCTGGCAGGATATGCGGGTGTGAACCACTGCATTTCCGTGGCGAGCGGAACCGATGCCCTCCTGATCGCCCTGATGGCGCTGGGGATCGGTGCGACCGACGAGGTGGTCACCACCCCCTTCACTTTCATCGCCTCCGGGGAAACCATCGCTCTCCTCGGGGCGATACCGGTCTTCGTCGACATCGACAGCAGAACCTACAATCTCGATCCCTCGATCCTGGAAGCGGCGATCACCCCGAAGACGCGGGCCATCCTGCCGGTCAGCCTTTACGGCCAATGTGCCGACATGGATGCCATCAACGCGATTGCAGCGAAACACGGCATTCCGGTGATCGAGGACGGGTGCCAGAGCTTCGGGGCTACCTACCGGGGGAGGAAATCGTGCGCTCTCTCCAGCATCGGGTGCACCAGTTTTTTCCCATCCAAGCCGTTGGGATGCTACGGGGACGGCGGCGCCTGTTTCACCGACAATGACGAGTTGGCCACAAAGATGCGGCAGGTCCGGGTTCACGGCCAGGACCGCCGTTACCATCACGTGGTTTGCGGGATCAATGGCAGAATGGATACCCTCCAGGCGGCGGTGCTCCTGGCCAAGATGGAGGTGTTTGCCGATGAGGTGGAAGCTCGCCACCGCATAGGGACCAGGTACGGGGAACTGCTGCGCGGCGGTATGGAAATCCCGTACATCGAATCGCACAACACCAGCGTTTACGCCCAGTACACCGTGCAGGTGGACAACCGGGATTCCGTGCGGGAAAAAATGCAGAAGAAGGGAATCCCCACTGCCGTTCATTACCCGGTTCCGTTGCACCTGCAGCCTGTGTTCGCCGGATTGAGCTTGCCGGAGGGAAGTTTCCCCGTTGCCGAGTCCGCGGCGAGACGGGTGCTGAGTCTCCCGATGCACCCCTATCTGACGGAAAAGGAACTCGTACGGATCACTTCCATGCTATTGAAAAGCAATTATTAAGGACGGTTGTGAATTTAGGGGATTCGCGTCGGTGAGGTGCCCTCGAACGGTTCCGGCTGGCGTCGCGGTGTTCTCCGTCGCCTTGGGGGCGGGGCTATTTTTCGTGTATTGGTTGCCTCCTCCGCCCGTTCAGTTCGACGCGACAAGCTATATCGCGCTTGGCCGCAATGTTGCCGCGGGGAAGGGATTTACGCAGGACGGGGTCACCCCCATGATGTATCTTCCTCCACTGTTTTCCTCGCTGCTGGGGGGCTGGTTCTTCCTCACCGGAACTTCGTCCGTCGCTTCGGCGATGATCTTTCAGTCGCTGGTTCACGCTGTCGGTGCTCTCTCGGGGTTCTTTCTTCTCTTGGAGCTCACTTCGTCCCTTGCCTGGGCGACCGGCGGCGCCCTGTTCCTCGCCACGAATCCCCTGCTGGTGACGCGGCTGTCCTTCGTACTCCAGGAGCCGACAATACTTTTGTTTACGACGCTTGCAGCATACCTGTCGGTGCGCTGGATCAGATCCCCGTCTACGTCCCGCGCGGCGTTGGCCGGCGCCGCTTGGGGGCTGTGCACGCTTGCCAAGGTGGTTGCCTGGTTCGTCCCCCTCCTGATGCTCGCAATGCGGTTCCTGCCGGGCCGGTTGCGGCGGGAGTGGAAGGGCAGGGAAGGGGCGGCGCTTCTGTTGTGCTTTGCCGCGGTCGTCGTGCCGTGGTCGGCGCGGAATTACGCGTATTTCGGAAAATTCATACCGGTGAACGACGAGGGAGCAGGGATGGTCGCGTGGGCTGTCTCGCACGCCCGGATCCCGGGGGAACCTACCGGAGAGGAGTACATAAAGAAAATGGATTCGGGGGGATTTTCACCGGAGGCCCGAAAGGAGCTCCTGTGGAAGTACACCCGGGAACATCCTCGGTATTTTCTGGTGGACCGGGTTGCGAAGAACGTGGTCCACTTCGCCGCGCCGTCGAGGGACTGGTGGATCGCAACGGGAAGAGCCCGGCTCAACGAACACGGACCGCTCTATTGGATCCTTGTGACCCTCCTCCACGCCCCGCTTTACCTGCTGCTGCTGCTGCGCAGTTGGCAATGGTGGAGGGGGCGGGCATCTCCTGCCCTCGGCTTCCTTGTGCTCCTGTATTTTGCCTATTGGGCCCAGTACTCACTGATCTACGGTGACCCGAGGTTCGGGATTCCTGTATACCCGCTGTTGGTGGGGATCGCTCTTACCTCGGCGCATTCCACCGCTCGATGAATTTGTAGACGATCTGCGTCATCTCCGCGATCCCGGCCAGAGGGATCCGCTCGTCCACGCCGTGGATCTTCCCGTGCTCGGCGCGAGGCAACAGCACCGGCATCAGTCCGTACGTGGGGATCCCGATGGAGCGGAAGAAGCGGGAGTCGGTGAACCCGGTGGACATGTACGGCACGACGACCGCGTCCGGGTGGATCGACAAGATTGCCTCCTCCATTGCTCCGTAGAGAGGACCCATCGGCGATCCGTTCGGCTTCTCCGCAAAGAGGATCTCCACCGACACATTTAGGTCGGCCACCATCGCGCGTACCCGCGCCGCAACCTCCTCCGGTTCCTCGCCCGGAACGATCCGCGCGTCGATCGTCCCCTCCGCCGAGGCGGGGATGACGTTCGGTTTGAACCCCCCGGAGAGAGTCGTGATTGCGTAGGTGTTGCGAAGCAGCGGGTCGATCTCGGGGAACCGGCCCCCGAGGGCCTCCAGCGCCGCCGCTTCTTCCGCGCCGCCTCGCAAGGCGTCGACGTCGAGGTCGAGATACCCCTTCGCGCGCAGCACCCGCAGCATGTCCCGGACCGGCTCCGTAAGCCGAGCCGGCTCCCGTTGTTCGGCCACCCGCGCCATCGCCCGCGCCAACCGCGCCGGAGCGTCCTTTGCCGATGGGCGGCTGCCGTGCCCCGCCCGCCCCGCGGCGGAGAGCTTCATCCACACGGGACCCTTCTCCCACACGTTGAGAAGGAAGAACTTTCCTCCCGCCCCGAAGACGTCCCGCACGCCGACGCCGCCCTCGTTCATCCCGTACGCCGCGCCGATAGGGAACGGCAGGTTCCGCACGAAATATTCCGCCCCCTCGCCTCCGCCCACCTCCTCGTCCGCGTTGGCCACGAGGAACAGTTTTCTACGCAATATCCCCGCTTTCGCGGCGCGCAACGCCGCGCACCAGTGCGCAGCTCCCAGGCCCTTCGTATCCAGCGTCCCGCGCCCGTACATGAAACCGTCCCGCACCTCTGCCGAGAACGGCGGCACGCTCCACTCTTCCGCTCTTGCCGGCACCACGTCCATGTGGTGGATGAGGACCAGCCCCGGCTCCTCGGTCCCCCCGACGTGGCACAGCACGTTCGGCTTCTCCGGCCGAGCCCCGAACGTGACCGGCAACAAGCCGCTCTTCCGAAGCGCCCCGCACAGCAGATCCGCCGCGCCGCGGCAGTCTCCCGGCGGGTTCGACGTATCGATCCGCACGTATTCGGAGAGCAGCGCCACCGGGTCCGTCATGGAACTTCCCCTCACTCCCGTTTCGAGATACATTTTCTTATGCCCAAGACACTCGGTACCGATATCACGGTACAGGATGGATCGTACCTTTTCGAGACGAACGTATCCAGCGCTTACGGCCGGATGAGAGAGCCCCTGACGTGATCCCGATGCTCTTCCCCTTATGGTTCCTTCTCTCCGGTCTTCTGTTCGCCTCCCTTTTCCGTCGGTTGCGCATCCCCTGGATCCACGCGGGGGAAGAGGCTTTCTTCTCCGCGACGGCGGGGCTCGGCGCCATGTCGCTGTCCGCGATGGGGTTGGGACTAATGGGACTCGCCGGACCGGGGGCGTTCTCTATCGCGGCGGCGGCTACCGGTGTGCTGGGGCTAGTTCTTTGGAGAAGCGTACGCCCTGGTGCCAAGCCCGCCGGGATTCCCGCCCCACGTGCCTACGCCATATGCCTTGCGTCTCTCTTCCTGTTGCCGCTTATCTTTCTCCCCCCCTTCTTCTACGATACGCTGCATTACCATTACGGTCTGCCTTCGATCTTTCTTCGTTCCGGCCATTCTGTTCCTCTACCACACATCGTGGAATCGTACTTCCCTCTCGGCGTGGAGATGCTCTACATGGTCGGGATGGCCGACGGTGGTTACGCAGGGGCGAACCTCGTGAACATATTCCTCCTGGCGCTCTGCGGCCTCGGGATCCTTTCTCTTGCGGACCGCCTGGGGGAGCGCCGCGCGGGGATGGCGGCGCTTCCACTGTTTCTGTTCTCCTCGACGGCGATGTACACGGTCTTCATGCAGAAGAACGACCTCGGGGCGACGCTCTTTTTCTTCGCTTTCGCGTATTCGCTCCTCCCGTACCTGACCGGCGGCGGAGACCGTCGCTTCCTGCTCCTTTCCGGGACGTTCGCCGGTCTCGCCCTCGGCACGAAATACACCATGCTCGCCTTCGTGCCCGTCACGGCGCTTGCTGCATTGGCCGCACGGGTCCGGGCGCAGGGGGGGGCGACGGCGGACGGAGGACCCGGCGAAGCGGGCCGATCCGTGCCGCCGCGGGACGTCCTCGTCTTCCTCGCGGCCTGCCTTGCGGTGTACGCGGTCTGGCCCGTCCGCAACATTGCTTCCGTGGGGAACCCGGTCTATCCCGTCCTCGAGGGGATTTTCCGTTCCCCGGGCTGGTCGCAGGCGCAGTCGGACCTTCTTTCGGGCGATGCCCACACCACCGGGGCGATGCTGCACTCGTGGCGCGACGTCGCGGTCCTCCTCGGGTCGATCACGTTGTTCCCGAAGGTTTCGGTCACCGGTTTCGGTTCAGCGCTGGGCGTTTCGGTGATCGGCGCGTTCGCGTTCCTCTTCCGGAGGAGGCCGGCACCGACGTGGGTGTTCCTGCGCAACGTCGTGGCGGCGTGCATCGTCGTGTGGTTTCTCACGTCGTGGTTTTCCCGATTCCTACTCCCGGCCCTGCCCCTGATGGCGCTTCTCACGGGAAAAGGTTTCGACGATCTCGGCCGGAGAGCCGGAAAGGCGGCGGGAGGGGTGGTCGCGGGCCTGGTCGTCCTTTCCCTGGCTGCCCAGGCTTTCACTCTCAAGGAACCCCCGAACATCGTCAGGGCGTGGAGGGCGTCCCTGTCGCTCCCCGGCCGTCCCGAGAAGGCCCTGGCGCTGGTTCTCCACCTCGTCCCCACGCTTCCTGCGGCGAAATTCGTCAACACCCGCCTGCCCGCGCGGGCTCGAATCCTCGTCCTCGGGGATATCATGACGTACTACTACCGGCGCGATTACGTGGCTCCGTCCTCGTTCGACGTCCACCCCATGCAGGCGATCGCCATCCCGGGAAGGTCCCGGGAGGAGATCCGCGGGGAACTCCTGCGGCGGGGATTTACCCACGTTTTGATGAACTGGTCCGAGTGGAACCGCCTCGGGAGCTCCTATTACCGGAACCTCTGGCCCGAAGAGGGTAGAATGGTGGTCAGGAACTTTCTGGGAGGGCTGGTTCCGCTGTACGCGGACGGCCTCGTTTCGATATACGACCTCGGAAGGAAGACCGGCGAGCCGTGAAAACATATTCCGTTGTGATTCCCGTCTACAACGAGAGGGACACCGTCCTCGAACTTCTTCGTCGTGTGGAGGCGGTGGATGTTCCCGGACTCTCCCGGGAGATCGTCCTGGTGGACGACTGCTCGGCGGACGGCACCCGGGAGATTCTGCTGCGGGAGGAGGAGGGCCGGGCCGGGTTAACCATCCTCTACCACGACAGGAACCGCGGGAAGGGAGCGGCGCTGCGAACGGGGATCGCCCGCACGACCGGCGACATCGTCGTTATCCAGGACGCCGACCTCGAGTACGATCCGCGGGAATATCCGAAGTTGCTCTCCCCCATCCTCGACGGAAGAGCCGATGTGGTGTACGGCTCCCGATTTTCGGGGAGCGAAGCGAAGCGGGTCTTGTTCTTCTGGCACTCCGTCGGGAACAGGTTCCTCACAATGCTTTCCAACATGTTTACGAATATCAACCTGACGGACATGGAGACGTGCTACAAGGTGTTTCGCGGCGACCTCATCCGCGGCATCCGGATCGAGGAAAACCGGTTTGGCTTCGAGCCGGAGGTGACCGCGAAAGTGGCGAAGCTCAATTGTCGCATCTACGAAGTGGGGATCAGTTACTCCGGCCGCACGTACGCCGAGGGGAAGAAGATCAATTGGAAGGACGGCGTCCGTGCTCTTTGGTGCATTTTGAAATACCACTGAGCGGGGAAGGGGGCCTACCGGCGCGCGGCTGCCTCGGGACCATGCATTCCCGGGGGCTGCGTTTGTGGTTTCTCCTCATTTGAACTTGGAACTGTTGTCCTGGACGGGCTGCCCTTCCTTGGTGATGGTCCAAAGGTCGTTATCCATGATGCCGACGCCCCTTGCCGTCCCAATATAGTTCGATCCGTTGTCGATCAGCACTACCGATACTTCGTAGTAGGGATACTTCACCGGGTCGAAATTGAGAAGCACGATATTGTCGGTGTACCGGTCGTGATCGCTGAAATAGGTGGCCTGGGTCTTGGTGAGGTGGCCAAGCACCGTCTTCGCCTGCGTCATCCGCGCCTTGTTGACCATATTCCGATAGGCGAAACTAGCCATTGCCGCAAGGATGCCGATCAGCACGAGGACGACGGCGATCTCGATCAGCGTGAACCCGCGCCTGTCTCTACGACGTCCCCTCCGCGATAGTGGAGAGGCGAAACGACGGGGCAGCCTCCGGAGCAGGATCATGTCGCATCGCCGGACGGGAGATTGCCGCCCGAGCGGGGGGCCGGTGTTCTCCGCGAGGCGCGCAGTTTCTCCGACAACTCCTTCAGCAGCGCGGCGGTGGGCTGAAAGTAGTCGTCGTCGCGGAATTTCACGACGGGGGGATCCCGGTCATCGATGAGCGCCCGGAGAATCGCGTTGATCCGGTACAACGGCCCAGCGATCCGGTGGCTGAAGAAGATCGCATAAAGGAAGATCCCCGCGAGGGAGAGGAGCGCCGCGGGCAGGAGGCGCTTGTGAAGCACGAGGAACTCGGCGGCGGCGGGCTCGAGGGACTTCAGGTCGTTCTTCGTGGCGAGGACGTAATACGACGGGGCGAACGCGAGGAGGAGTCCCACCGCGAAGAGGATCGTGAGCACCAGGAGGAGCCGCACGGCGAGCCCCAGTTGGAATTGCCGGTCCACGAGCCTCGTGCGACGACGATCCTCGACCGCGCCCAAAT
>Ga0209212_1001707_pt1 | contig 34095 bp, 19 predicted proteins | sample RifGroC2_FD_183996 | JGI IMG/M metagenome (GOLD analysis project Ga0209212, IMG submission 183996) | Groundwater microbial communities from Rifle, Colorado, USA - Groundwater C2 (SPAdes) (version 2) | ecosystem: Environmental > Aquatic > Deep subsurface > Groundwater | place: Rifle, Colorado...
GAATTCAGCAAAGAGTACTTGATGCTCTTTTGCCGAATATATTTGCTGATTTAATAAGCGAGCATCAGTTTGATCTTGCAACAGAACCTGTTGTTGAAAATTATAATTTTGAACTGGGCAAACCTGTTTCAGTTACAGCAAGATTGGAAATTAAGCCTGAAGTTAACCTTGTGAACCACAAAGGACAGGTAATTGAAGTTCCTGAATTCAAGCATTCTGATGATGTGATTGATAAAGAATTAAAATTGCTTTCCGAAAAGTTTGCTACTCTTGAACCAATAGTCGGCAGACCTGCGGAAGTTACTGATATAGTCATAATTGATTTTACGGGAACAGTTAACGGTGAACCTATAAAAGGTGGAGCCGGAAAAAATCAACAGCTTGACCTTTCAAACAGTCATTTTATAAAAGGTTTTGCAGAACAAACTGTCGGTAAAAGTATAGGAGAAGAGTTTACAATTAATGTAACTTTCCCTGAAGATTATCAAGACAAAGCTTTATCGGGAAAACCCGCTGAATTTAAAATAAAAATTAATGAAATTAAAAAGAAAATTACTCCAGAAATAAACGATGAACTTGCACAAAAGGTCGGTCCTTTCCAGACTCTTGAAGATCTTAAAGCCGATATGGCAAAATATCTTGAAAAAACAAGAGAAAATGAAAATAAAATAAGAACCGAAAAAGCAATTCTTGAAAAAATTGTTGATTCAGCTAAAGTTGATATTCCTGATTCAATGGTTAATAGAGAAGCTAAAACACTTCTTGAAGAAATTCAGGCAAGATTTAAAAGTCAGGGAATTTCATGGGATCAGGTTCTTGAACAGCAAGGACATGAGAATACTTGGAACAGTCTAAGAGAAGAAGCTGCAAAACGTGTAAGAACAAGTCTTGTTCTTAGCGCTGTGGCAAAAACAGAAAATATTCAGCTTACTGAAGAAGATTTTTTAGAAAAAGTAAGAGAACTTGCAAGAACTTATAATTCTGATGAAAAGGCTATTTATGAACAAATGGCTCAAAATCCGGCTCTTGCTCAGGGATTATCTCAACAAATAATGAGCCAAAAAATAATTAATTATCTTCTTGAGAATAATGAAGTAAAATATATTGAAGACACTTTAGCAAAAGTTTAATGTAAATATTAGTCTATTCATAGAAAGGTGATTACAAATGGGATTTGTGCCTGTAGTAATTGAACAATCAAGCAGAGGAGAAAGATCTTTTGATATTTTCTCAAGATTATTAAGAGAAAGAATAATTTTTCTTGGAACGCCTATTGATGATATGATAGCCAACCTTGTGGTTGCACAGTTGTTGCTTCTTGACTCGGAAAATCCTGAAAAAGATATCATGCTTTATATTAACAGTCCCGGTGGCAGCGTAACGGCAGGTTTAGCTATTTTTGACACAATGCAGCATATAAGAGCGGATGTAAATACAATATGTCTTGGTCAAGCTGCAAGTATGGGTGCTTTCCTTCTCTCAGCTGGAACTCCGGGAAAACGTATGGCTCTTCCTCATTCAAGAATCCTTATTCACCAGCCATTAGGCGGTGCGCAGGGTCAGGCAACTGATATTCAGATTCAGGCTGCTGAAATCGGAAGAATTAAACGTACCCTTAACGAGCTTCTTGCTAAGCATACAGGGCAAAGTTTCAAAAAAATCGAAAAAGACACAGACAGGGATTATATTATGACCCCTGAAGAAGCTTTAGAATATGGAATGGTTGACAAAGTAATAACTAAAATCGAAAAGAAAGAAGTTTCTAAAGACGATCTTTAGTTTTTAAAACAGGAGAAACTTAATTTATGGCCAAAAGAGATGACAGTCGCTTAAAATGCTCTTTTTGCGGCAAGACGCAGGATCAGGTTAAAAAATTAATAGCCGGTCCCGAAGTATATATATGTGATGAGTGTGTCGATCTCTGTAACGAGATTCTTGATGAAGAATTTCTTGATTCCGGTGAAGAAAAAGAAGAAAACATTGAGGCGCCAAAATTGGCTGAAGTGCCCAAGCCTCATGAAGTTAAATCATATCTTGATCAGCATATAATCGGACAGGATGACGCAAAAAAACAGCTTGCGGTTGCTGTTTATAATCATTACAAAAGAATAAACCATAATTTATCTACTGCTGACAATAAAAATCAGGATGTAGAAATACAAAAAAGCAATATTTTGCTTGTAGGACCGACAGGAAGCGGAAAAACTCTTCTTGCTCAGACTCTGGCTAAAATGCTTGATGTTCCGTTTGCTGTAGCTGATGCTACAACTTTGACGGAAGCAGGTTATGTTGGTGATGACGTTGAAAATATTCTTTTAAGGCTTTATCAAAGTGCTGATTATGATGCGGCAAAAGCTGAAAGAGGAATTATTTATATTGACGAAATTGATAAAATTGCAAGAAAATCTGAAAACCCTAGTATCACAAGAGATGTAAGCGGTGAAGGTGTTCAACAGGCTCTTTTAAAAATGATCGAAGGTACTGTTGCAAATGTTCCTCCTCAAGGCGGAAGAAAACATCCTCATCAGGAATTTATTCAGATTGATACAGGTAATATTTTGTTTATCGTTGGCGGCGCTTTTGTAGGGCTGGAAAAAATTGTTGAAGCAAGAGCCGGTACAAGCAAACTTGTTGGCTTTGGTACTACAAGTCCGAAAGCTGCTTACGAAAGAGAGCTTATTGCCTCTAAAATGCTTAAAAATATGGTTCCTGATGATTTAATCAAATTCGGTTTAATTCCTGAATTTATCGGAAGAGTTCCTGTTTATGCAGTTCTTGATCCGTTAGACGAAAAAGCTCTGGTTCAAATACTTACAGAACCTAAGAATGCGATACTTAAGCAGTATCAGGAACTTCTGAAAATGGATGATGTTGACCTTCATTTTGAAGATGAGTCTATAAGGCTTATTGCGGTTGAAGCGCTTAAGAGAAAAACCGGCGCAAGGGCTTTAAGATCTATCGTTGAAGAAATTATGCTTGATATTATGTATGAAGTTCCTTCAAGAGATGACATAAGTGAGATTAAAGTCACGCCTGAAATGGTTGAAAATAAAAAAAGTGCTTCTATAGAGTCCCTTCAGAATCATAAGGTCAAAAAATTAAGAAAAACAACAAAAACAGAACAAAAAGATGAAGAGATAGCATAATAAAGTAGAAATAAAGATAGCTAAAAGCGGTGTTGAAAAACGCCGCTTTTTTGCTTTATTCTTAAGGAAGTAATTAGTTTTGATAAGTTGTCATCCTGAGCGACGCGAAGGATCTGTCGATTTTGAAATTATAGTTATATTTGTTAGCTGGACAGATTCTTCGGACCAAAGTCCTCAGAATGACAGTATAGGGACAATGTGAGAGAACTATGACAAATATTGAAAATAAAGACAATTTTATTCCTGTTGTAGTGATGAGAGATATTGTTGTATATCCTCAAATGATGGCACCTATCTTTATATCAAGAAAAATGTCTGCTATAGCAATAGAAAATGCTATTTTAACTGAAGATCATTACTTGATTTTGCTTGCTCAAAAAGACCCGTCACTGGAAGAACCTGAATTAAAAGATTTATATCAGGCAGGAGTTCTTATTAAAGCTGTTCAGATTCTTAAATTTCCTGATGGAACTATAAAGGCTCTTGCTGATGGAACAGAAAGAGTTAAAGTAGTTGAAATAAAAAAAGAAAATGATTTTTATCAGGCTAAATACGAAGTTTTACAAGAAATAAAACAGGAAGATGAAAATACAAAAGCATTAATAAACTTTACTATAGAAAAATTTAAAGAATATATAAAGAAAACAACAAAAATTAACGTTGAAAGCTTTATTACACTTGCTGAAATAAAGGAATCCGGTAAGCTTGCCGATATAATAGCAACTTATCTTTCGATAGAATTGCCCGAAAAACAAAAAATACTTGAAATCTTGAATACCTATGAGCGTCTTGAAGAAGTCAGTAAAATTCTGGCAAAAGAATTGGAATTGCTGGTCATAGAAGAAACTATTCAGGAAAAAGTTAAATTTAAGCTTGGAAAAACGCAAAAAGAGTTTCTTTTGCGTGAAAAATTACGCGCTATTAAAGAAGAATTGGGCACAGAGGAAGGTTTGGATGAAGCTGAAGAACTTCGTGAAAAGATAGAAGCAGCAAAAATTCCGCAAAAAGTAAAAGAACAGCTTTTGAAAGAAGTAAGAAAACTTGAAAAAATGTCTTTATATTCGGCAGAAACTTCTGTAGTAAGGACTTATGTAGATACAGTGCTGGAACTGCCATGGTCTAAATATTCTAAAGATATGCTAGATATAAATAGAGCGCAAAAAATTCTTGATGAAGACCATTATGGGCTTAAAGACGCCAAAGAAAGAATCCTTGAATTTTTAGCGGTAAAAAAACTTTCAAAAGAGCCTCAGGCTACCATAATATGCTTGGCAGGACCTCCCGGTGTCGGAAAAACTTCTCTTGCAAAATCAATAGCAAGAAGCTTAAACAAGAAATTTTCACAGGTTAGTCTGGGCGGGATTAATGACGAATCAGAAATAAGAGGGCACAGAAGAACTTATATAGGCTCTATGCCGGGGCGAATAATAAGAGCAATACAGAATGCAGCGACAAAAAACCCTGTAATACTTCTTGATGAGATTGAAAAGATGCTGCCGAGCCACATGGGAGATCCTACGGCAGCTATGCTGGAAGTTCTTGATCCTTCTCAAAATTCTCATTTTACCGATCATTACATTGATTTGGAGTTTGATTTGTCGGAAATTTTCTTTATTGCTACAGCAAATACAGTTGATACACTTTATAAGCCTTTAAAAGACAGACTTGAAATTATATATCTCCCCGGTTATACAGAGGAAGAAAAGCTTAATATCGCTCAAAAATATTTAATCCCACGGCAATTTAAAGTAAACGGAATAAAAGAAGGCAAATTAGAAATAACAGAGGAAGCTTTAAGAGAAATTATAAACAAATACACCAGAGAATCAGGTGTAAGAGAAATAGAAAGAAATATTGCCAAGGCATGCCGTAAGGTTGCTGTTGAAATTGTAAAAAATCCTGATATTAAAATAGTTTTAACACCTGAAAATATTACGGATTATTTAGGTGTTTATAAATATGTCAGGCAGGAAGCTGAAAAAGAACCTCAAATAGGGCTTGTTCACGGGCTTGCCTGGACAGAAGCAGGAGGAGAACTTCTGGAAATTGAAGCAAGCATTATGCCCGGTAACGGAAAGCTGAATTTGACCGGCAGACTGGGAGAGATTATGAAAGAATCAGCCCAGACAGCTTTTGGGTATACAAGAAGCAATTATGAAAAACTTAAATTACCTTCAAATCTTCAGGAAAAATATGATGTACATATTCATGCACCTGATGGTGCAACACCTAAAGATGGTCCAAGTGCAGGTATAGCTTTGACGCTTGCAGTGATTAGTGCTTTTACTAACCGTCCTGTCAGGTCAGATATCGCTATGACAGGAGAAATTACACTTAGAGGTAGAATTTTACCGATTGGTGGGCTTAAAGAAAAATGCATAGCAGCGCTGAGAAGTGGAATTAAAAATGTAATAATTCCCAAAGCAAATGAAAAAGATTTAGAAGAATTTCCTGATTATTTAAAAGAAAAAATAGATTTTAAGGCTGTTGAAAACTTTGATGAAGTTTTGGAATATGCACTTCTTGAAACTATAGAAACAGTTTCTTCTAATGGAAAAGGTGATAAAAGTTCAAAAAAAGAAAAAGAATTTAAAATTTAAATTCTAATCTTCCCTTAATGCCTGTGTATAAGTTATAATCTTTTTACTATGGTTAATATAGAAAACAATATTGAAAATACTACATCCGCAGAACAAGTTTTAAAGCTTGAGCAGGATGTAAATAATATACAAAACGATGAAGACAAGGCAAGAGTTTTACTTGAGCTTGGCTTGATCGAAGCTTTTCGTAAAAATTATGATAAAGCAATAAAGCATATTGAAGATGCTCAAAAAGTTTATCTTGAGCTTAAAAATACCGTTAAAATAGCTACTTGTCTTGCGGAATTGGCTATAATTCATTATAAAAACTGTAATGACAGGTTAATAAGAGCTTTAACACTCTTAAATGATGCTAAATATCTTATTGAACAACTGGATTCTGAAGAAAAAAAACAGGTAGAAGCTCAAATTTTTCATTATTACGGACTTATTTACTTATTTGAGAAACGATATAGTGATGCTTTAAAATATTTCCGTTTCGCTCAAAATCTTCTTTCTAAGGATAACTTGGAATACGCCAAAGTTCTTGATAGTCTTGCCATATTTTATTTGAGGGCGGATAATCATCAGATTGCCATAGGATATATGAAAGAATCTCTTGCTATTAAAGAAAAAACAGGTAATGAAAGAGAACTTTCTATAACAGAATTGCTATTCGGCAGGTATTTATCAAGTATTGAAAGCTATGAAGAAGCTAAAAACCATCTTTTAAACGGCTTAAAGACTGTTGAGAGTTTAAATGATTTTTATACGGCAGCAAGAATTCAAAGCGAGCTTGGAAAAATTCATTTTGAATTAGGTGATTATGATAATGCAGAAAAATATTGTCTTAAATCTTTAGAAACATCAGAAAAATTAAATCTTGATATAATTTCTGCTTTTTCTTCATGCGTACTTGCAAATATACAAGTTCAAAAAATGAAACCCGATAAAGCTTTTGCAATTCTTGAAAAAATCGAACCTGTTTTTATAAATGTTTCATCACCAAGAGGTTATGGATTTGCAAAACAGATAAAAGCTCAGATTTTTATGCTTATGGATCAAACAAAGGGTGCTTTGGAGTCTCTGCATGAGGCAGTAGATCTTTTTAAAGAAGCAGAAATCAATTCTGAAGTGGCAATATGCTATTATGAACTTGGAAAAATATATAAAAAATGTTTTGATTTTCCTATGGCTTCTTCAAGTTTGATGGAAGCAATGAATATTGCCAAAGCAAACCGGCTTTATGTTTTAAGCAAAAAAATAGAAGATCTTTTATTCGAAGTTGATGAAGAAGAATGGAAAAATGTAGTCAATAAAACCGCTAAAAAAGAAGAAGTATTCTCTGACGGCAAGTCTTTTCTTGACACTCTCGCGTTAATTGGTGATATAACACGGACAGGCAGCGGAAACAGGGATCCTTTCCTTGCTTTGTTAAAGATAGGACGATCTATTGCTGCTGAAACCGATATTGATAAACTTCTTGAAATTATCACGGAAGAAACTCAAAGAGCACTTTCTTCCGATAGATGTACGCTTTTCTTGCTTGATAGAGATACAAATGAGTTGTGGTCAAAGGTTGCACTAGGTATGGGCAAGAAAGAAATAAGATTTCCGGCAAATATGGGGCTTGCAGGTCACGTTGCGACAACCGGAGAAACAATTAACATTAAAGATGCTTATAATGACCACAGATTTAACAAGGAAATTGATAAAAAAACAGGCTATAAAACAAAAACAATCCTTTGTATGCCGATGAGAAATCTTAATCATGAAATTGTAGGCGTATTTCAGGTATTAAATAAGTTCGGAAACGAACATTTTTCTACAGAAGATGAAGATTTGCTTATTGCAATCGGTTCAAATACAGGTATTGCACTTGAAAATGCACGGCTTTTCAAAAAACAGCAAAAAATGTATGAAGATCAAAAACGTTCTTTTGTAAGCTTTATTGATACATTGGCGGCAACAATCGATGCAAAAGACAAAATAACAGCCGGTCATTCAAAGAGAGTGTCCGCTTATACTCTGTCTATTGTTGAACAGCTTAATCTTGCTCAGGAACATGTTGAAGCTATTGAACATGCGGCTCTCCTTCACGATTTTGGTAAGATAGGTATTAAAGACAGTGTCCTTTGTAAAGAAGGAAAGCTTACTGATGAGGAATATAAACATATTCAGGAACACGTTGAAATTACCTATGAAATTTTGCAAAAAATGTATTTCATGGATAATTTTAAAGATGTACCTGAAATAGCAGCTTCTCACCATGAAAAATATAACGGAACAGGGTATTTTAGAAAATTATCAGGAGAGGATATTCCTATCGGAGGAAGAGTTCTTGCCGTTTCTGACGTTTTTGATGCTATAACTTCAAAACGTCATTATCGTGACAGGATGCCGTTTTTAAAAGTTTTAAGTATTATAAAACAAGATTCCGGTTCTCATTTCGATGACAAGATAGTAAACATATTTTTTAATTTAAGATTAGATAAAATATTTGGCATACTTTTTTCTCGTGAAGAATATGAAGAACATTATGATATTGGTGATCAACTTAAATTGTTTATGGACAGTTCTCTTGAAGAATTTCATCAAATCCTTTTAAAGGATGAGACAGATAGAACAGAGAGAGAAAAAGAGCTTTTTGATACTTTTGATCAGCTTTATAACCAAAAATAAGTTTTAATTTTATAATAATTTTTATTAATTGAGGAATATTTATGGGCAGAGGTATAAAATTTTTTATTAAATATTTAATTCTGTCTATTTTTGTAATTTTATTTTTGAATAGTTCAGCTTTTGCGGCGAGTTCGGAAATTATATATGATAATTGTTCTGTAACAAAAGTTTCAGGAGTAAAAACAGGTTATCTTTGCTCTGTCCAAAGGAAAAAAACAGAAAATGGAAAGAAATATATAATTACTGACAGGCATTTTGAACAAAAAATCAAGCGTTTAAATAATACGGTTCAAATAATTCAGGATACAAATTATGTTGAAGAAGAATCAGGCAAACCGGTTTCTTTTTCTATGAATTCAGACAGCTCGGGAGAAAAAACAAAAATATCAGGAAAATATATTACTGATGATGAAATGGCTGTTGATTTTGATATAAATGGTGTTAAAACTTCTAAAAACATTAAATTCAAGGAGAAAATTCTTTTTCCTTACGCTATAGACAATCTTTACAAGTATCCTGACACTAAGACTATTAATTATGCAACGATTGAGCCGAGTATTGACCTTAGAACCATAAAAATAAAAACTCAAAATCAGGGACAGGAAAATCTTAGCGCTGACGGATTAAATCATAACTATACTAAATACAAGGTTTCAATAAATATTCTTCCGGGAATTGCTTGTTATGAATGGAGAGATAAGAATGGACAGGTTGTTAAAGAAACCACTTCTTTATTTAAAATGGAACAAGTTCGGGCAAGCAAAAATGAAATTGCAGATATTTCCGGCGATTATGATATGTTTTCCGGTGGACTAATACATGTAAATAAAGCAATAACTGACCCTGATTCAGTAGATCAAATTAATTATAAAATAACAACTGCAGGGATTTCGGTCACCAATCTTTTTTTACAGGATGAAAAACAAAAAAGCACCCAAATAAAAGATGGTGTAATTTATTTAAAAATTAATAGTGTAAAGCCGGAAACACAGAGTTTTACATATCCTGTTGAAACCAAAGGACTTGATGAGTTTTTAAAGTCAGGACCTTTTATCATTCCTGACGGCGATAAAATTTCTGCTGTAGCTAGTGCTTTAAGTGCAGGAGAGGCAGATGCTTATATAATTTCTAAAAAAATGGAGTCCTGGGTTTTTAATAATATAAACAATAAAAACTATTCGCTCGATTTTGCAAATGCAGTTCAGGTGCTTGAAACAAAGAGCGGGGATTGTACGGAACACGCTGTTTTATTGGCTTCATTGCTTAGAGCGGCAGGAATTCCGTCAAAAGTTATAGTGGGGCTGATTCATACAGAACTTCCAAAGCCTGCCTTCGGTTATCATATGTGGACAAAGGCTTATATTGGAAATAAATGGATAGATTTGGATGCTACTTTGCCTTATAAAAACTTTGTTCCTACTCATATTGCAATGGCTGAAACACCGCTTAATAATCTTTCTGATAGAGCTGATTTGCTAATTAATGTTTTGAAAAGTTTTTCCGGTATTAAAATAGAAATTTTAAACGCTGATAAGCCAGTAATTTCAAAATTAAATGACGGGATGTTAAAAATAAGTTTCGGGAATGCAGCCGAGAATAATTCTTTAACCATAAAAACTATTAACAATAAATTAACAGCAGGCGGTGCAGATGATTCCGGCATAAAAAACATTTCTTTAAGCGGATTTGATGAAAAAGATTATGTAAGAAGCGCTTTTTACAGTTTTATTAAAGGTGATATTCAGAAATCTTTGAATGATTTCAATGCTTTTTACAATTCTATTTCCGGTGGTGATGATTTTTCTTATATGAGATTGGGGTTAAAATTATCAGGTCTCGGGTTTTTTAACCTTGCTTCCAAATCCTTTGATAATGTAAAAGACAAAGATATATGGGGATTACAGGTTGATAGCACTAAAAATATTTATTTTCCCAAGAAAAAGCTTTCCCCAACAGATGAATTACTTATCAGCGACGCTTTAAGCAAAATTAAATTCCAAAATCTTCCTGAAACAGGCGTTAATTTAATCAATAAAAACAAAAATAAGTTTCAAAATAATGATTATGCGCATTATTTGCTTGCAAAAGCTTATCTTGCCCAGAACAAGGCTGATTTTGCACAAAATGAACTCGGGAAATCTATTAAACTTAATCCTGAAAACTTAACTTACAGGATGGAACAGGCAAAAATTTATGTTCAGAGAAACAGCTATAAATCTGCCGAAAGAGAATTAACTCTTGTTAAAGAAATAGCGGAGAAAAAAGAAATAGAGGACAAAGCCTTCTGGCAGGATTTTAATGAGCAAAGTTACTGGCTTAAGTTTAAGACAGAGAGAAAAAATCCTTTAAAAAGCAAATATTATAAAGCTAAATATTATGAAGCTAAAAATGAATATAATATTGCTCTAGAGCTTTTGAACAGTATTTTAACCGGCAATACCGATAAAGCTCTTATTCTTGAGACAATGGGAAATATTTATTTAAAGCAGGACCAGGTTGAAAAAGCAAAACAAAATTTCCAGAAAGTACTTGCTATTGATGGGAAAAATGTTTCTGCTCTCACAGGCTTAGGCAAAATATATTTTTCTGAGGGAAATAATAAAGCTGCTCTTGAAAAATACAAAAAAGCCCTTGAATTTGATTCCGGTAACAGTGAATTAAAGCTTAATACTGCTGAAATTTATGAAATTTTAGGGCAGGAAGAAGAGTCTTATAACTACTATAAAGAAGTTTTGCAGGATGTTTCCATAGATTTGGAGGCTAATTATAATATTGGAATGATGTATTTACGCTCAGGAGACGTTGATGAGGCTGAAAAATTTCTTAAAAAAGCCATTTCTTCTGATCCTATGCATTCTTTGATTTGGATTGATATTGCAGGGATTGAGATTACACGAGGAAATTATTCTGTTGCAGAAAATTATTTAAAGCCTGTTAGTTATATGGACGAAAAAAATTCTTATTATTACTATTATTCCGGCTTAATTAACAAAGCGCAGGGCGATTTAGATGCGGCAAAAGAGAATTTTGACAGAGCTATAGAGTTAAAGCCTGATTTTGACGATGCAAACCAGGCTTTGAAAAGATTATAAGATTATTAGATTGCCACTTAGTGGTGCAGCGATGCTGCCGCAATGACAGCTGAATTAATATGAGAGATCTTCTGTAAATTCGGGTTCATCTTCGAGTTCAGCGAAGCTGCTGTCATATTCAGGATCAAACTCATCCGGCAAAAATTCATCAGAAGGCCATACGGTGTTTTTGTTGTAGGCAGTCTGCATAAGATTTTCGCAAAGGCTTAAATCAGAACCTGTTAAATCAGTTCCGCAAATATTTGCTCCGTTAAATTCCGCAGCGGTAAAATCACAACTTATTAATGAAGCACCTGTAAATATTGATCCTTCAAGAACTGTGTCCGAAAAACAGCAATCAGTTATTGTTGCATGAGAGAAATTAACCGTACTTAAGTCACTTCCGTTAAAACTCACGTCATTTAATTCAGTATCACTAATATCAGAGCCTGATATGTCAACTTTATCAAAATTTATTCCGTTTAGGACAGCTTCTTTTAAGTCTAGTTCAGTTAAATCAAGTAGTTCTTCATCATAAGAACGGCTTTCATTGAATTTTTCAAACAAACCTGCTCTTAAAAGTTTTAAAAGTTCATCTTTGTTTGTTATGTTGCCCATAAAAAATTTCCTCGTATAAAATGATTACAACTAAATTATTTTTAACTGCATAGCCAGAAGAACTGCCTGTGTTCGATTAGATACGTTTAATTTTTTAAAAATATTGTTTAAATGAGTTTTAACTGTAACTTCTCTTACAAAGAGTTTTTCTGCAATTTCCTGATTGTTTGATCCTTGCGCTACGAGCGATAAGACCTCGGTTTCCCTTGTTGTAAGAGTATCAATAGGATCATCTGAAGCAAAAGATAAACTTGCAGGAATAGTTTGATTGTTTTCTGTTTTCCAATTTGAGCGTCTAAGCAGGGCTTCGATGCGGGCAAGAAGATTTGGAAGAGTAAAAGGTTTTATGATGTAGTCATCCGCACCGAATTTTAAACCTGATATTTGTTGTTGTTCTTTATCTTGAGCAGTCAACATTATTATCGGGATTGCTTTTCTGTCATTGTTTTCTCTTATGGCTTTTAAAGTTGCCCATCCGTCCATATTTGGCATCATGACATCAAGAAGTATCAAATCAAATTGATTTTCATGATTTCCAAGGACTTTTAATGCTTGAATACCGTCTGTTGCAACTGTTATGTCATAACCATAAGTTGGAAGTACATCTTTTAAGTATTTCGGGTTGTCATCAACAAGAAGTATTTTAGCAATTGAGGACATTAGTTAAATTCCATTTTCTTTAAAATGCAGAGAACACAATAATTTTATTATAACAATATTTTTTGATAATAAAAGTGTTAAGGATTAAATATTTTTGTAGCCCTCACCTTTGCCCCCACCTTGAGAAGGGATAAAAAATTTAGACAATGCCGTCTTTTAAGGCTTTTATCGCAGCTTGAGTTCTGTCCTCAACTGATAATTTTTGTAAAATATTGCACACATGGGCTTTTGTTGTATGAATGCTTACAATAAGTTTTTCAGAAATTTCCTGATTGCTGTACCCATCCACAATAAGTCTTAAAACATCAAGTTCTCTATCTGTAAGCTGAATTCTTTCTTTATTTTCATTCATATCTTCTGACAATTTTGATGTTTTATGTTTTGTAATAGTTTTTAATACTGTATTTGCAATTGCCGGATCAAGCCATGCAGCGCCTTCATTGACATCTTCGATAACATGAATTAATTTGTCAGGTTCGATATCTTTCATGCAATAAGCGTTTGCTCCTGCCGAAAGTGCATCCCAAACTTCACTTTCGTTTTTGTGAGAAGTTAAAACCAAAACTTTTATTTTTTCATCAAAACTTTTTATTTGTCTTGTAGCTTCTATTCCGTTAATTCCGGGTAAGCCAAGATCCATGATAACCAGATCAGGTTTAAATTCTATTACGGATTCGATACATCTTTCGCCGTTTTCTGCTTCATAAATTTCACCGAAGCTATCATGTGCTTCAAGTGCAGTTTTAAGACCAAATCTTGTTAAAGCATGGTCTTCTACAATAAGAACGTTTATTTTATCAATTTTAATCACAAAAGCTGCCTCTGCCTTTTAAATAAAGTTTATTACATACTTAACTTTGTTTTCGGAAAAGTCTAATTTATTAAGCTTTCATGTTTTAACAAATCCGAAAACAGGAATCAAAACTAAGATTTAGTGTTGACATAAAAGCCGAATTACAAATCCTTTTATTATTATATAGAAAGATTCTCTAAAATGCATGTTATCACTATGAAAAAAATTTTTTATTTACTATCAATTTTTTTATTCAGCAGTTTTATATATATAAGTAAAAAAATTAATAGGAAAAATAAAGGGTAAAATAATTATGATTAATCTGTCGAATGTGATGAATCTTCCTGTAAAACAGAATTATAATGTTAAAAATAAGCAAGAAAAAACTAATTTGACAGATTGTTCCAAAAATAACAATTCTCCAATTCTAGCTTCGCCAAAATCTGAACATTTAAAGGCAAATTATCTTACCTTTGGGGTAAATGTAAGACCAAAAACTGAAACTAAATTTGAACTTCCGCCTTTTGTATCAAATATGCTTTCGGAAGAAGAACTTTCAAATCAATTAAGATTTAAACCTTATGAAAAAACAGCTGATTTTATTGCTCAAAACTGCTTTAAAGGCGATAATACACTGCTGGCTCATGCACAAGGAGCTATGCCTGATTTAGCCGCAAATAATTTTGCCGGCATGCTGGCTAAAGATAAATTTAAAAATTTAGGCATGACAAAAGAAAACACAGAAGTCTATTATGTTGATACCGAAATGGCCATAGAAAATATTAATGTAAATTTAAAGACAAGAGTAAATGAAAGAATAAATAAAGAAGGCGAAAAAGCCAATGTTGAAGGAATAATAACAGAAGAAAAACAAAAGCCTGATCAGGATATTCAAAAGATTCAAATGTTCTGGCATAAAAAAGCAGAAATAGAAAAGAAAACAGTTGTAGTATTTGTTTCTGATCCTACCATAATGACTTTTAAGCCAAGTTCTCCTAACATAAAGACAGTGTCTTTTGCACCTTTACAACAGGAAATGTCTGATGATCCGAAACAACAAAGCAGCCCGTTTTCTCCTGAAATAGAAAAATTAATGAGTATGGATCCTTCAATTAGCATGCTTGCATTGCCTTGTCCTGGTGCGCCTGAAACCAAAAGCTTTTTGAAAGCAAATAAAGATGCTTTAATTCATCCCGGTCTTCCTCCCGGATTAATTGTTTCTGATAAAGCAATAGATAAAGCAGTTAATATGACAAAAGAAAAATCCGGCAGTTATCCGGGTAAAGCGATCAATTTTATTTTTGATGCAACTCCTGCTGCGCTTATGAAAAAACATATTAAAAAAGATGCTCAATATACTGTGATTACTCCTAAAAATCTCGACAAAGCTGTTTCAGCTTATCCTGAATTATTCGAAGAACCTGGTGTGCCAAAACCTTATAACTTGATTCTTGATACAAAAATAAAATTGAAAGATATTGGCGGTATAGAGTATATGGGAGATTTTGTAACAGAATCTATCATTAATAAAGTAGGACCGAGAAAAACGCAGGATGCTCCGCCTAATAGTGTTATAATTTCAGGAGATCCGGGTTCGGGAAAAACGTTCCTTGCAAAAGCTATTGCAGGAGAGGCAAATTCTCCTTTTATCGCGACATCTGCGTTGAAACTTGTCGGGGGACAAGTTCCTCCAAGCGAAATTTTTGATTATGCAAAATCAGTAGCAAAAGACAGTGATACTAAAACGGCTTTCTTGTATATTGATGATTTTGATATTTTGGCAGCTGATCCTAAATCAAAAAGTGAGATAGATATTTATCGTACAGAAATTTTTGATGAAATAAAGAAAATTGACAATAAAAACAGTGATGTAAATGTTGTTGTTTTAGCTTCAAGCGAAGATGCTAAAATTCATCAGGATGAATTTAGTAAAAAAGGTGTGTTTGATAATAAAATTCAAACTCCGGACACGGTTACAAGCAAGCATGCCAGAATTTCTACCATAAAATTGTTTTCAAAAGATTTAAAATTTGAAAATGAAGAAAGTAAAGAAAAAATTATTCAAGAAACTGCAAAGGTTACTGAAGGCGCAAGCGGAGCCGAATTAAAAACAATAATACATAAAGCAGGCGCAATTGCAGAAAGAAGAAAAGAAAATAAAAATCTTACAATAAATGATGTTTATTCATCCTTGCTTGAACTTGAAGCAGGTCCTGTAACACAATCAGAAGAACCTGACTGGGATAAAGAAGGAACTATAAAACACGAATTAGCGCATGCTGTTACTGCTCAAACATTATTTAATATGTCAAAAGATGTATGGAAAAGACCTAATGAAGTTAGTTTTATAACATTTGATCCAAGGGGAAATTTTGCAGGAATGGTAAGTTTCCTCAAAGGTGAAAACGGCATGCATACTTTTGATTCTGTAATTGCAGAAATGGCTTGTGGATTAGGTTCAATTTATGCTGAAAAAATGCTTTTTAAAGGAAGACACACACATGGTCCTGGAAATGATATTGAGCAAACTAATACATTAGCAAATGTAGCAGTGAAGAAACTTGGTTTGGGACATTATACTAAATTTCAAACCAGTCCATCCTTGGTTGAAGAAAATAAAAAAGATATTACTTTATTGATGGATACATCTTCAAAAGTTGCTGAAATGGTAATTGATTTTAATAAAGACTTCATAAATGAATATGGAGATGAATGCTTTGATAAGCTTGGTAAAGGCGGAAATACAATGTCTGCCGAAGTCTTTAAAGATAGATATAATCAATGGCTTGATAAAGATGACAGAAGAGAAAAATTAAAGCTTGTGGAAGCAAAAATAGAAGTCTTGACGGACACAGCAAGAGATAAAGGTAAATTTATCAATAATGATAAACAATTGACCCAAATAGCACAGGCTAAATTAAGAAAAGAAGCTGTGGCAAATTCTAAAAAAGCATAGAATAATAATAAAAAGAGGGAAGGTTTTAAAAACCTTCCCTCTTTTTATCCTGAATTTTCTTTGTCATCCTGAGCAAAGCAGGGAACCCGCTTTTTTGATTAAATATCAAAAAAGAAATATAGTTTATTGTTGAGCTTTTTGAACGTCTTTTAAGCTTAATCCGATTCTTCTTTCTTGAGGAGAAAATCTTTTGATTAATACTTCAATTTCTTGTCCGACAGAAAGCACTTCGAAAGGATTTATATGGGAATCAGACATTTCTGCTACAGGAAGAAGTGCTTCAACACCGGGATAAATATTAACAAAAGCGCCAAAAGTTGTTATTTTATTGACTATGCCTTTGATAATCTGACCTTCCTGGAATTCACTTTCAACTGAAACCCAAGGATTTTCTTCCATTCTCTTAAGACTCAGGCTTATTCTGTTTAAATCGGTATCAATGTTAAGGATTTTAACCTGAACTTTTTGACCGAAAGAAAGAATATCTGAAGGGTGTTTGATTCTTTGCCATGAAATTTCGGAAATAGGAAGAAGTCCGTCTATGCCCATAATATCAATAAATGCACCGAAATCGGCTATTCTTACTACTTCACCTTCTACAATTTGATCAACTTCAAGGTTTGCAACGATGCTGCCGGCTATTCTTTTTCTTTCTTCAGCAAGAGCAAGTCTTTCACTAAGACCTTCGTGGGGAGTACCTGTTCTTAACTGGCTGGCAGGAATGAAGCCTCTTAATTCCTGAACTTCAACAATTACGCCACCTTTGACAAGAGAAATAACCTTAGCGGTTATTGTTTCTTCGTTTTGACGGAATTCATTAAGTTTATCCCAATTTTTAGCATAATGAACTCTTCTTAAAGAGACCATTATCTGACCTTCTTCGTTTTCTTCTTTTACAATATAAAATTCTTTCTCGTCACCCACTGAAACAATATCTTCAGGGCTTGAAAAAGGAACGTTTGAAAGTTCTTTAAGGGGCAGAAAAGCTTCTGTTTTGCTTCCTATATCAACAAAAATACCGCCTTTGTCAACTTTTATAATTGTACCCTTAACAACATCAGCTACTTTAAAATTATAATCAAATGATTGATTTAATAGTCTTTCGAATTCACTGATTAACACTTCCGTTTGTTTTTCTTTAACTGCTTCTACCACTAATTTAATTCTCCTATTCTTTTAATTACCTCTGTTATTACATATTCCGGGGTGGAAGCTCCTGCTGTAACCCCAATTTTTTGTGTTTTATTAATAATGTCTTTGTAGTTTTCAAGTTCTTCACTTGTTTCTATAAGTATGGTTTCTTTTATGGGTTTAATAATTTCGGCAAGGTGTGTTGTGTTGGCGCTGGATTTGCTGCCGACTACTATCATAAGCTCAACTTCTCTTGCAAGTGCTTTTGCAGACTGTTGTCTTTTAAAAGTCGCTGAACATATTGTGTTATAAACTTTTAATTCTTTAGAATACTCGGCAATAATCGGTAAAATTTCTTTGAAATTTTCTATAAGCTGTGTTGTCTGTATAACAACCCCGATTTTTTTAGATTCTTTGACTTCCGGTAAAAATTTTTCAGCTTCTTCTTTTGAAGAAATAACCAGTGCTTCGCGTTCCGAATATAAGTCCGCATGGGCTTTAATGGCTATAACTTCAGGGTGGTCGGCTTTTCCTATTATGATTACACTGTAACCGTCTTTTGCAAGATCTTTTGCTTTATCTTGAACTCTTTTTACGTCAGGACAAGTAGCATCAATAATCTTGCAACCTTTCGATTCAAGAGTTTGAATAGTTTGAGGGGTTACACCATGAGTTCTTATAATACAAATTCCGTCAATTTTTTCAGGTATTTCACTGATTGTTTGAACACCAAGCCTGTTAAGATCTTCAATTACCTGATTGTTATGAATTAATTGTCCTAAAATATAGACAGGTACATCAGGATTATCTTTTTTTATTTTTATTGATAAGTCTACTGCCCTTTGGACGCCATAACAAAAACCGGCATGCTGGGCTAATTTTATATCTTTTAATGTAGAAATCAGTTTAAGGTCACTTCCAATCCGAGAGATTTAAAGCTAACTGGTAAAAATAACCGCTTCGCCTTAGTAATAGTTTTATATCATGTAAAAGATTAAATTCAAGCTTAACATTTCCTTTTTTTAAGTTGTCTTGATGAAGCTTAACCTTCTATAATTTAATTAATTGCTCTGGTGTCATTCTGAGCAAAGCTGGGAACCCGCTTTTTTGATATTTAATCAAAAAAGAAGGGGGGAGATCTCTCTATTATGGTACTCTAGCTTATAAATGTTTACTGGCTAGATTCTTCGGACTAAAGCCCTCAGAATGACAATATCATTATAGTTAGGGGGTTGGAGATGTGTGATAAAAATAAAAAGGGTTAATCTATGAATTATAAAAGATTTTTAATAATTATTTTTAGTTTTTTAGCTGTTTTTTGCGGTAATATAAGTTATTCTCTTGCTCAAGAAGCGCATAACCTTACAATTATTCATACAAATGATGTTCATGGTCGTCTTAAGCCTGTGGATTATGATAACAAACAGGATGTTGGCGGATTTGCGGCACGGGCAAAACTGATTAAAAAAATTAAATCTCAAAATAAAAATGTTTTAGTACTTGATGCAGGTGATATTGCTCAGGGAACTTTGTTTTTTAAGTTTTTTGACGGTATCCCCGATATGAAACTTATGTCTGAAGTGGGTTATGATGCCGCAGAATTAGGAAACCACGAATTTGACAAAGGGATTTCCGGTATAGAAAAAATGGTTGGATCGGCAAAGTTCCCTTTTTTATGCGCAAACATCAGGTTTTTAAATAATTCTGAGCTTCAAAAGAAAGTAAAACCTTATATTATAAAAGATTATAACGGATTTAAAGTAGCAGTTATAGGGATTATAGCTAATGATCTAAAAACACTTGTCAGTAATTCCCGTAATATAGAGGTTTTAGATTCTATTGAAACCACAAAAAATATAGTAAAAGAAGTTAATTCAAAAGTTGATTTAATCGTTGTTCTTTCTCATTCCGGATTTGAAGAAGATATAAAGGTTGCAAAAGCTGTTCCCGAAGTAGATGTTATAGTTGGGGGACACAGTCATACATTCTTAAAAAAGCCTTATCAGGTTTTCCATGGCAAAACTTCAACGTTGCGGAGCGGGAGTGAAAATCTGAAAAACGGCTTTCATGAAAAGCCAGGTTTGGAAGATTTAAACTCCTTCACATTAATAGTGCAAGACGGTGAATTTGGGATAAATATCGGAAGTTTAGACCTGAATTTTGAAAATAAAAATATTGAAAAATATAATTATGATTCGATTCTGGTTGACGGAACGGATAAAGATAGTTATTTTGAAAGAAAAATAGCAAAGCTTTATCAAAAAATTTATTTACAGTCGAATCAAAAAATTGGTGAAATAAAAGTTTCTTTTGAGGGCGAACCGAGCACAAGGAAACAACTTAATAAATATGGTGCGCTCATAAATCAGGCAATAAAAGAAAAATGCCCTGAAGCTGAAATAGTTATAATTAATGGGGGCGGTATAAGAAGCAAAAAACCATGGAAAGCAGGCACCATAACACTGGCAGATGTATTTGAAGTTTATCCTTTTGAAAATTTAATAGTTGTTGCAGATGTTAAAGGTAGTGATATTAAATCTGTTCTGGAAACCAGTTCTCGCTACTTTCCCGAATCAAATGCAGGGCTACTTCAATCTTTAGGGTTGAAATATGATGTGAATGTAAAAGAACCCCCTCAAGTTCTTTCAGAAGACGGCTTAAAAATAATAAAAGAAGGAAATAAGGTTTCAAATATTAAAATTAATGGAAAACCTCTGGAAAATGATAAATATTATAAAATTGCAATGAATGATTTTATATTTAACGGCGGAAATTGTTATTCTCAGTTTAATAATGCAAAAAATGTAAAAAAAACAAGTATATTTGTTCAAAATGCAATAATTGATTATATAAAGAAAAATTCTCCTGTTTCGGTTGAAGTAGAAGATAAGATTAATTTATACTAAACTAATATGGTCTTTAAATTATTTTGAGTTTTTATGAAAAATATATTAAAATCACATGTTTTATTTTTTATAGTGGGATTGGGTTTATTGTTTTTTACAGTAGTTAAAAACCCCGGTTTTTTTGATTTTCAGAATATTGAAAAATCAAGAAGCCTTTACAGAACTGCAAGAGAATATCAAAAAAACGGCGAATTCAAAGATGCTTTTTATACTTACGCTAAAATTTCTTCCGGTTATCCTGCTTATGATGCTGTATTGTTTTATCAGGCAAAATGTGCGGCAGAGCTTCAGGATGAAAAAACAGCAATTTTAAAATTTAAAAAATTATTATCAGATTATTCCGATAGTCCTCTTGCTCCTCAAGCAAGTTATAATCTTGGTCAGGCTTATATAAGAACCCAAAGTTATTCCGAAGCAGAAAGCCAATTCCTTCAAACAATAAAAAATTATCCTCAAACAGACTTTGCTATTGGAAGTTATTATTATCTGGGGCAGGCAACAAAAGACAAAGACAAAAAAGCAGCTGCGCAATACTGGTTAAAGTATATAGAATTGGCACCTTCGGGACGATTTGCCATGGATTGCTATGCAGGATTGAAGCAATTACCCTGTAAATATTCATTAAAACAGATAAAAGAAATAGCTATAGCTCTTTATAATGCTGAAAATTATTCAAAATCGCTTTTTTACCTAAAACAAGTTCCTCTAAAATACAGCTGGTACTACCTTGCAAAAAACCATGAAGCACTTGGCGACAGGAATAGAGCACTTTATTTCTATAAAGAAGGTTTAAAAAAATCTTCATCCGCCTGTGAAAAAAAAGAAAATTTTGAACAGGCAATGCAGGCTTATGTTTCATTAAATCCTAAAAGAATAGATAAAAGTTGGGATGAAATTTTGGGTTTTGCAGGAACCGCAAGAGATTTTGCATTGTTTCATAAAGCCCAGCTGATGCCAAAAAGCAAGGCTCTTAAATATTATTGGGAAATAGTAAGCAAGTATCCAAAAGGAAACTTTGCTTCAGAAGCGTTATGGAATGTTTTTTGGGATAATTATCTTAATAAAAAAGATAATTATAAATTAGCAATAAAATTGGGCGAAAATCATATAGCAAAGTACGAAAACTCCAAAGCTTCTCCCTCAATTCATTTCTGGATGGGAAAAATATACGAAAAAAGAGGCGATAAATCTAAAGCATATTATTATTATAAAACAGTTCTTTCTAAATATCCTGACAGTTATTATGCTTTCAGGTCTGATGGAAGAATTACCGCTTTAAAAACAGGGGTTGATCCGGGATGGAAAACGAATTCATACAATAGAATTCCCGAAGATCAGATTGAAGTTAAATTGCCATATTCCAACGGAGAAATAACTCGTTTATATGGCAAACAGTCAATGGAATTAATAAATGTCGGGGATTATGAAACTGTTTCAGCCTTTCTGAAAGATGATGCGTTTTTTGAAAGCTGGATAAATTTTCAAAACGGTATTATTTCCAAATCAATAGTTATTGCAAGAAACAAAATGGATAAGCTTTTAGAAAAACCTGACAGTAATGACCCCAAATGGAAGCTGATTTATCCTGTTTATTATCCTGAAAATATAAATTACAATTCAGAATTAAATAAACTTGATCCTGTTATAGTTCTTTCTTTAATGAAGGAAGAAAGTTATTTTAATACTTTTGCTCTTAGTTATTCTAATGCACGAGGACTTATGCAGATTTTACCGGGAACTGCAAAAGATATAGCAAGATGGAAAGGTCTTGGAAACTATAGCGGTGTACAATTATTTGATCCTGATGTAAATATAAAGCTTGGTACAGCTTATTTAAACCATGTAAAAGGTTCTTTACATAACAATATGGTTTTTGCCGTAGCTGCTTATAATGGAGGTCCCGGTGCTGTTGAAAGATGGCTAAATGCAAAGCAGGGCATGGATATAGATGAATTCATAGAAGATATTCCTTACGAAGAAACAAATATATACGTGAAAAAAGTTTATAAAAGTTACTGGAATTATAAGAAAATTTATAATTTAAGATAAGTGTGCAGTTTATATTTTTTGAATGTGTAGTATTCTTTTTGTAATTTCATAAAAAGGATACTACACATTATGGATATTAAAACATTTGAAATATATATTGAAGGAATGCATTGTGCAGGCTGTGCTGCAGGAATTGAAACTGAACTAGCAAAACATAAAGGGGTTCAGCAAGCCAATGTCAATTTTGCTATTAAAAAGCTTTTTGTGACATACGATTCCAATCTGATTTCACAGGAAAATATTAAAAAAATAATTTTGGATAAAGGATATACTCCGAAAGAAATCACAGAAGTCTCAGAAACTAAGGATTTAGAAGAAAAAGAGTTTAAAGAATTACAATTCAACCTTATAATTAGCACTGTTTTTACTGTTCCTGTCCTTATAATAAGTATGTTTATAATGCATTTGCCTTATAAAAACCTGATACTTTTTTTCTTGTCCTTGCCTGTTATTTTTTGGGCAGGGAAACAGTTTTATATAAGAGCTTTTAAGGCTCTAAAATATTTTTCGGCAAATATGGATACTTTAATAGCTGTTGGAACGGGTTCTGCTTTTATTTTTAGCGTTGTTTCAACATTTATGCCTCATGTCTTTGAAATTTCAGGTCAAAAGCCCCATGTTTATTATGAAGTGGCGGATGTTATTATCACTTTAATCCTTTTTGGAAGGATGCTTGAGGCTGGAGCAAGAAGCAGAACCTTTCTTGCGATGAAAAAATTAATAGGTTTACAGCCTAAAACCGCCAGAATTATTCAAGATGGTATTGAAAAAGAAATTTCTATCGATGACTTGAAAGTAGAAGATACTGTCATAGTAAGACCGGGAGAAAAAATACCTATAGATGGAGTTATTATTGAAGGAACTTCCAGTATTGATGAATCCATGATAACAGGAGAAAGCATGCCCGCAACTAAAAAAACAGGTGATGAAGTTGTGGGAGGCACTTTAAATCTTAGCGGAAGTTTTAGATATAGAGTTATCAGAGTGGGAAGCAATACTGTATTACAGCAAATAATAAGAATGGTGCAAGAAGCACAAAATACAAAAGCACCTATCCAAAGATTTGCGGATTTAATCAGCGGATATTTTGTTACAGCTGTTATGATTATTGCTGTTTTAACTTTTTTAGTATGGATAATATTTGCTCCTGCTGAAACAAGACTTTCTTATGCGGTTATAAATTTTGTTTCCGTTCTGATTATTGCTTGTCCATGCGCGTTAGGACTTGCCACACCTACTGCCATTATGGTCGGAACCGGCTTAGGTGCGGAGAATGGAATCTTGATAAAAAATGCGGCAGCTCTTGAAATTCTGTATAAAGCTGACACTATAATCCTTGATAAAACAGGAACCATAACAAAAGGAAAGCCGGAAGTTACAGATATATTTACAGATATGGATTTGAATGAGTTTCTGTATTATTCGGCCTCACTGGAAAAACTTTCTGAACATCCAATAGCTCACGCTATAGTGGAGAATGTAAATGACAAAGATATTATATTATCTTATCCTCAGGATTTTCAGTCTTTTTCAGGACGTGGGACAAAGGCAGTAGTTAATGAAAAGACTGTCTTGGCAGGAAATAAAGAATTTGTCGAAGAGAATAAAATTTCTATTGAAAAATATGCGGAAAAAGCCGAAAAACTTTTTGATGAAGCGAAGACAGTTGTTTTTGTTGCTATAAACAATGAAATAAAAGGACTTATCGCTGTTGCTGATGCTATAAAACCTGATTCTAAAAAAGCTGTAAAAGAACTTGAGGACTTAAATTTTGACATAATAATGTTAACGGGTGATAACAGAAAAACTGCCCAAAATATATCTTCTCAGGTTGGAATAACAAGTTTTGTAGCAAATATAATGCCTCAGGATAAGGCTAAAGTGGTTAAAAAAGTACAAAATACGGGAAAAACAGTAATAATGGCAGGTGATGGCATAAATGATGCGCCTGCTTTAGTTCAGGCTGATGTGGGGATTGCTATGGGAACAGGAACGGATATTGCCATAGAATCTTCCGATATAACTCTTATGCAGGGGAATTTAACCAAGCTTACAAAAGCCATAAAGCTTTCAAAGGCTACGACTTCAACGATAAAACAAAATTTATTCTTTGCCTTTATTTATAATACTCTTGGAATCCCGATAGCAGCAGGAGTTTTGTATCCGTTTTTCGGAATATTGCTGAGTCCTATGTTTGCAGCTCTTGCGATGAGCTTGAGTTCGGTTTCTGTTGTTACTAACAGCCTGAGATTGAGAAGAGTAAAATTATAAATTTTTGATTGTTTTATAATATTCACAGAGTCTACTGTTTTTGCACATGTCATTCTGAGGGCTTTATCCCCGAAGAATCTGTCAAACGATGAGATTAGGCAAAAGGATAGATTCTCCCCCCTTCTTTTTTGATATTTAATCAAAAAAAGGGTTCCCTGCTCAGAATCACAAAAAGGAACTAAAAAATTGGAAAATATGACTGAAGATAAAATTCAAACGGTAAAAGTCGAAATTCCTCAACAACTGGGATATTTTTACCCGATTATTATTGGGGAAAATATTCTGGATAAAGTCGGGGAACCTGTTAAAAATTATACAAAAGCTAAAAAACTTCTTATAGTTACAAATAAAACCGTCCATCCTCTTTATGGCAAAAAAATAAAAGCATCTTTGCTCAAAGAAGGTTTTGAAATTGACTTTGTTATTCTTGAAGATGGTGAAAAACACAAGAATATTCACTCACTTGAGACTATCTGGCAAAAAGCTATCGAGTTTAAGCTTGAAAGAAAAGATGCTATAGTCGCTCTAGGTGGGGGTGTGATAGGAGATGTTACAGGTTTTGCCGCTTCTACTTACCTAAGAGGAATTGATTTTGGTCAAATTCCTACAACTTTGCTCTCTCAGGTTGATTCTTCGGTCGGAGGCAAAGTCGCAATTAATAACAAGCTTGGAAAAAACCTTATAGGCAGTTTTTATCAGCCAAAATTTGTTTTGACTGATATTTCAACTTTAAAAACTTTATCTGTTGAAGAGCTTAAAGTGGGCTTGGCTGAAGTGCTTAAATATGGCATGATTGAAAAGTCATGTGGGTTAAATGGTTTGAATATAAGTCTTATTGAATATTTGAAGCAAAATAAAGAAGCGATTTTTGCTCTTAATACCAATACCCTTCAGGAACTTGTAAAATATTGCTGTGAATTAAAAGCTGCTGTCGTAAACAAAGATGAAAAAGAAGCGGGATTAAGAGCAATTCTTAATTTTGGACATACAATAGGGCATGCAATAGAAAAATGCTCAAATTATGAAAACATAAATCATGGTCAGGCAATAGCAATAGGGATGAAAGGTACTTTGTTTATATCAAAAGCAAGAAAACTTATAGATGAAAATTATTATAAAACCTGCCTCGAACTCCTTGATTTGTATGGAATGGATTATAAAATCAATAAATCAATAAATCCTGAAGCGCTTTATGAAGCTATGCTTGGTGATAAAAAAGTTTTATCGGGAAAAATCAGATTTGTATTATCAACAGGAGAATCAGAAGTTGATGTCTTCAATGATGTAGACAAAGAAATTATTTTTAAAGCTTTAAAGACCCTTTATTAGTCGGGAGGATTCAATAATGATCAGAAAAATTTCGTATATAATTCTCGTAATATTATTTTTGATGGGAGTATGGACTTTTAATATACATAAATCAATTGATACAAGCCTGATAGAGAAAAAAATAGTTTATAAGCCATCAAGCGTAACTTTTAAATTAATTCCACCCCTTGCTTCAAAAGCGGAGGAAGGAAGTTTTATATCAAAAGACGGTATAAAAATTACTTATATCAGGATAAAAGGCGATAAAAAATCTCCTATAGTTATTTTTTGTCACGGTAATGAAGCAAACATGACTCGCAATGACAATCAGGACAAAATAAAATTCCTTGCCAAAGCAGATTATGAAGTATTTGCATTAGATTACAGAGGGTTTGGGAAAAGCAGCGGGGAGCCTGACGAACAAGGTCTTTATAAAGATTTGGACTCGTTTATCACTTATTTAAATACTAAATATAAAATCCCTAATGATAAAATAGTTTTATGGGGACATTCTTTAGGTTCTGCTGTTGCTATTAATGAGGCATCGAAAAAGAAATTTAAGGGTGTGATTGCTGAAGGAGCTTTTACCAGTGCTGAAGATATGAAGAATTACAGGATTTTACATAAAAGAAATGCTAATCCTGTGCATCTTTTTGTGAGGGATTCTCTTTTTAAAAATCTAAAGCTAACTCAAAAATTTGCTTCTAAAGATAAAATTGCAAAAATTAAATCACCAATGCTTATTATTCATGCGGTTAACGATGAAATGATTCCTGTTGAAATGGGAAAAAGACTGGCTAAATTAAAACCTGACGCGCAGACTTATTTTTCGAAAGTCGGGAAACATTGCGATTACGGCTGGCAAGACAAGCCTATTCTTGAATTTTTAGAAAAAGTGTATTGATTTTATTCGAACATTTCTTGAATCAAAGCTTCGTAACGCTTCTGGATTTCATTTTTGCGAAGCTTCATTGTTTGCGTCATTAAACCGTTTTCAATCGTAAATGGTTCATTGAGTATTTTGAAATACTGTATTTTTTCAAAAGGTCGATAATGCGGTCTTGATTTAACGCATTCAGTCAATACTTTTTTTAAAAGCTTTTGAACTTCGGGCTTTTTCGTGATTTCAGAAAAGTCATGACACTTTATATTATGGTTTTCAAACCATAATTTTATTGATTCTTCATTAGGAATTACTAAAGCGCCTAAAGAAGCCTGATCTTGTCCGACCAGCATAATCTGGTCGATAAAAGGACTCTTAAGACAGGCATCTTCTATGGTTTGAGGTTCTATATTTTCCCCGTTGGATAGGACAATGATGTCTTTAGCTCTTCCTGTAAGTACAAGTTCACCGTTTTGGGTAATCCAACCAAGGTCGCCTGTGTTTATCCAGCCGTCCTCAGATAAAATTTTATCGGTTTCTTCAGGATTTTTGTAATATCCGCGCATTATTTGCGGACCTCTTGCCATTACAAGACCTGTCTTGTGTTTTCTTAGCGGGATAAATGTTTCGGGATCAACGATTTTTAATTCTGTTTCATCAATAGGTTTTCCTACAGAGCCTCTTAAATTTTCTTCCAGCGAATTTGCCGTTAAAATAGGGCTTGTTTCTGTTAAACCATAGCCGTTTATAATGTTTACGCCAATTATTTCATAAAAATTATCCAGATGTCTTGCTATTGCGCCTCCGCCTGTTATTCCCTGTCTTAAATTTCCTCCGAAGGCAAGTCGGACCTTAGAATAAATCGATTTATCGGCAAATTTATGAATAGGATGAAGCAAAGCAGCAACAGAAGCGGTTTTTAGTTTATGTATGAAAGAAGGATTAATGTTTAAAATATCTCTATTTTCGGCTATTCTTTTGGATTTAATATATATTTCGCTTATTTTCAGGCAGTTTTGGATAAAATTTTTCTTGTTTAAATCCTGCTTTTCTATTCCCGAGTGAACTCCGTTATAAAAAGCTTCCCATATTCTTGGTACAGAAATAAAAATATCCGGTTTAAACTCTTTTATATCGTTTTTGAGGTTAATCAGGTTTGTATAAGCAATAGTGCAGCCGCAAGAAAGGATAAAATACTCTCCAATTCTTTCATAAGCGTGCCAAGTAGGCAAAACAGAAAGAGCCAATTCGTTTTTATTAACAAATATACGGTTTTTAACGGTTTTTACCTGTGATACAAGATTTCCATGCGTTAACATTACGCCTTTAGGACTGCCGGTTGTGCCGGAAGTATAAATAATTGTAGCCAGATCTTCTTTTTTAATTTCAACCGGCTCATATGGAAAGCTTTTTCCTAATTCAATTATTTCATCAAGTTTATAAACAGGAAGCTCTTCTTTTATGGAATCTTGAATTTCTTCATCTGAAAGGCAGATAATAAATTTTAATTCGGAATTTTTTAGATTTTTTTTTAATCTTAAAATTACGGAAAGATTATCAGTGATTAAACCTACGCTGTCGCTATGGCTTAAGATATAGCCAAGCTCGTCATCAGGTGCGGCAGAACCTCTTACTGCATTGACAGCACCGGCAAATAAAATAGCCTGATCAGCAAGAAGCCATTTAGAGCTATTTTCGGAGAAAAGAGAAACATGTTCCCCTTTTTTTAGTCCTAATGATTGTAATCCGCAAGATAAAAGTTTGATTTTTTCATAAAATTCTTTATAAGTAAATTCATAACCGGAATATTTATCTATAATCGCTTTGATATCAGCATATTCTACAGAATATAATTTCCATAAATCCGCTAAAGATTGAGCTTTTTCGTCGAAAAGAGCAGAAAGCTGCTTTGGAGGGTTTAATTTTGTTTTATTTTTCCCGTTTCTTTTTATTGATGTTTGCATTTATCCAATTGTTCTCTCAAGTTGCATCTCTCTTTACAGTAATATTTTCAATAAAGATGTTAATTATATTGTCCTTTATATAATACATAAAGACAAATTCTTTTATATTCCTCAAAATAATAATTTTTTTATATTTAAATATAAAATCAAAAAAATTTATTTAGTTTTACTAAAAATATTTACAAATGAATAAAAACCAAAAGAAAAAATTATTGCTTTTTTATAAATTATTTAAAGCACGGATGCTGCTTTTTCAAGCAATATTTTTTCTGCTCGGGCAAAATCTTCGGGCGTATCAATATCTACAGAACGTTCCATTTCAAAAATATCAACATCTTCACCAAGAAAATCCCTTGTTTTTTTGAAAGCATCTATTCTTATGGCATAAAAAGCTCCGGTTTCTGCATATATATCTTCCATAAGATGTGGTTCTTGAGTTCTTGGTCTAAAATGATAATCATAAAGAGCAACATTTTTACCGTCAAATCCCTTTTTCCATCTAGGCATGCTTTTACTTATCATAAATCCACCGAATATGGAATCTTTATCAGAGTTTAATAATTGTGTAAGTGCGGAATCAATTAGGTTTTCATCTCTTGTTGGACAAGTTGGCTGTATTAAAACAACAATATCAGGTATATATCCTTGAAGTTCGAGTTGTTCAACAACATGAAGCATAACGGGAGCAGTTTTTGCAGTATCAACAGCTAATTCATGGGGTCTTTCAACTACTTCTGCGCCAAAAGCTAATGCCACCTGTGCAATTTCTGCATCTTCCGTTGAAACAACTACTCTGTTAACAAGTTTTGATTTTAATCCTGCTTCAATTGTATGTGCAATAAGCGGTTTTCCTGCAATCATTTTTATATTTTTTCTTGGAGTTCTTTTAGAGCCGCCTCTGGCTGGAATTATTCCGAGTATATTCATTTAATTCTCCTTTTAATAAAATAAAGAGCTAATACAATTAAAATTATAAATTATTTTTTATGTTCAAAGACACTAGTAAAAATATGATTTTTATTTTTTAATATAATTTATATTCAATTCATATAAATTATATTAATGAATGTTAAAAAAGGAAGTTCATTATTTCCATTTTTTAAACGCTTTCGCTACAATAAAGATTGAATTCTTTAAACTATGTTTTATTCATCTGCAATTTATTTCTTATAGTTACTTTAAATAAATAAACGGGGGTAATCTATGGCTGAAACATCAGAAATCAGAAACGTTGGTTTAATCGGACATGTAGGAACAGGGAAAACTTCTTTTGCCGATGCAATTTTGTTTAATGCAGGTCAGAATACCAGACTCGGTAAAGTCGATAACGAAACTTCCCTTATGGATAATGAACCCGAAGAAATAAAAAGAAAAACAACAATAAGCTCAGCAATAGCAAATTTTTTCTGGAAAAATAAATTGATAAATCTTATCGATACTCCCGGTTCAGCTAATTATATCGCTGATTCAAAAAATTGCATGCAGGGAATTGATGCGGCACTTATAGTTCTTGATAGTATAGATGGGGTAAAAATCCAATCTGATAAACTTATAAAACAGGCAAAAGAATTAAATTTACCGATGGCGGTGTTTATAAACAAACTTGAAAGAGAACATTCCAATTATAAAGCTGTAATTGCAAATCTTGACAAATCTTTTCCCGCAAAACCCGTTTTAATTCAAATGCCGATAGGCGAAGAAACATCTTTTAAAGGTGTTGTGGATTTATTGGAAGAAAAAGCTTATATTTTTGAACAAAATGAAAGCGGAAAGTTTTCAGTTCAAGATGTTCCTGCTGATTTAAAAGCGGACGCCGATTCTTTAAGAGAACAATCTCTTGAATCAATCGTGGAATGCGATGATGAAGTTCTTGAAAAATATCTTGAAGGTCAAACATTAACTTCTGAAGAAATACAAAAAGCACTTAAAGCAGGTATTGCAAAGTGTCAAATAGTTCCTGTACTTTTTGGATCAGCTTTAAAGAATATTGGTGTGGTTCAAGCTCTTGATTTTATAAATAATTATTTGCCTTCTCCTGTTGAGAGAGGCGAAATAAAAGCATTAAGTCAGGATGGCTCTGAAATACAAATTAAACCGTCAGCAACAGAACCTTTAGCTGCATTGGTATTCAAAACAGTAATTGATCCTTACGCAGGTCAGCTTACTATAATGAGAGTCTTTTCAGGAAAAGTAACGCCGGATTCAGTGATTTATAATGCTACCAAAAAATCAAAAGAAAGAATCGGACAGATTCTTCACCTTGTAGGCAAAAAACATGAAGCGGTTACACAGGCTTTAGCCGGTGATATAATTGCTGTTCCAAAGTTAAAAGAAACGCAAACAGGTGATAGTTTCAGTGATGAGAAAAAAGCTGTAACAATTCCGACTGTTAAAATGCCTGCTCCTGTTATATCTTTTGCAATTAAAGCAAAAAATAAAGGTGATGAGGAGAAAATTCATGCAGGTTTGAAAAAACTTATGGAAGAAGATCCTACTATCCATTTAACCAGGGATGCTCAGACAAAAGAAATGATTTTATCCGGCATGGGACAAGTGCATGTTGATGTTACAATTGAAAAATTAAAAAGAAAATTTGGTACGGAAGTGCTGCTGGAAGCTCCTAAAATTCCTTATAAAGAAACAATTTCAGGAAGTACAAAAGTACAGGGCAAATATAAAAAACAATCCGGAGGAAAAGGTCAATATGGAGACTGCTGGATAGAACTTCATCCGCTTGAAAAAGGCAAAGGCTTTGAATTTGTGGATAATATTGTTGGCGGATCAATCCCGAGACAATATATTCCTGCCGTAGAAAACGGAATAAGAGAAGCTATGAATGAAGGTGTTCTTGCCGGCTGTCCTGCTGTAGATATTAAAGTTGTGCTTTATGATGGAAGTTATCACCCTGTTGATTCTTCTGAAATGGCATTTAAAGTAGCAGGTTCAATGGCTTTCAAAAAAGGCTATTTACAGGCAAATCCTATTCTGCTTGAACCGATAATGCACGTTGAAATCACAGTCCCTGAACAAAATATCGGGGATGTTATGGGTGATTTGAACAGCAGAAGAGGAAGGATGCTTGGAATTGATGCGGAAGGCAAAACACAAACTGTTAAAGCAGAAATCCCGATGGCTGAAATGCTTCAATATGCTGCCGTATTAAATTCAATGACCAGCGGTGCAGGTGTATTTGTAATGGAATTCTCGCATTATGAAGAAGTTCCTGCTCATCTGGCAGCAAAAATCATAGAACTAAACAAAAAAGATCATAAAGAAGAAGATTAATAAACAAAAAAGAGGGTGGACTGAAGTCCACCCTCTTTTTTTATGCATTCATTGTTTTTATTAAATCATACAAAGAGCTTTGAGCTTTCTGATGATTTGAATTTAATTTAAGAACTTTTAAAAATTGTTCTTTTGCAAAATCATAATTTTTATTTTGCGAGTAAATTAAGCCGAGGTTATAATATGCCTCAAAATCGTTAGGATTTGAAGCAATAATGTTTTGATATCTGGCAATTTCGTTAGCTAAATTATTATTTTCTGATTCTTGATTATTAGAGTTACTCATCATTATCATTATTTTAGAAAATAAATTTTTAGCTTCAAGATTATCAGGAGAAAGAGCAAGAATTTTTTTCAATTCATCAATAGCTTTATAGTATTCTCTTTTTTCGATATAGATAAGAGCCATTTTATAATAGTATTTAGAATCTTCATCGGCAGTATTTATCATTTTAATTATATCATATAAGGCATCTTGAGCTTCTTTATGCTCAGGCTTAAGTAATAAAGTTGTTTTAAGACTATCTATGGCATGTAGATATTCTTTTTGTTTTATATAGACCACCCCTAAATTATAATGATTTTCGGGTTCTTTGGGATTTTCTTCAATAGCTTTTTTAAGAGTATCAACTTCAACTTTGTATTTTTCTTGTTCTTTGGTTTTTGAAAATACAGTATAGTGAGCCGTACCGGAATCATCAGGTGAAGCGTTTTCTGCTGTTTTAGTAAGCGATAGTTTTATTTGTGTTTTAGCCAGTGATGATTTTATTTGAATGCTGTTTGGCTTTATATCCAATGCTTTTTTGAAACAATCAATAGAGCTGGCATAGTCTTTGCTTGAATAGTGTAGCACCCCTTGTTTAAATAAATTATCGGCTTCATTTAACAATAATTTGGTTTTATTAAGTAGCTCAAGAGCATTTTGATGATCCCTTTTAAGGGATAAAGCTTTATTTAACTCTTCAACAGCCGATTCTAATTCTTTTTCTTTTAAGAAATTCACAGCTTTTTGAAAAAATGCTCCAGCCTCAGCTTCTAAAGCTACATATGTTTTTTCAGGTTCTTCAAGAAGAACCACCTTTTCCTGCTTTTCTGCGAGGATTTCTTCCTCTAAAATTGTTTCAGGCTCTTCTTCAATCAAAGGTTCTTGTTCATTTTTATTAAGATCATTTAAAGCTTTTATAGCGCCTTCATGCTCAGGATTTATAGATAAAGTCTTTTTATAATTTTCTTCAGCAAGACTAAGTTCTTTTAATTTTAAATAAACATTTCCCAGATTGAAATAAGCTTCTTCTTCTTCATCGTTTAAAGAAATTGCGTGAATAAAATTTATTTTTGCTAAATCATACTGTTCATTTGTATAATAAGCATAGGCAAGGTTAGATGCCACACCGGAATCTTTTTTGTTAAGTTCAAAGGCTTTATTGAAGCATTCAATCGAATCTTTATAAAGATTCATTGAGAAATAAGATATACCCATATTGTCATGGATTTGATAATCATTGGGTTTTATTTCAATAGCCTTTTTGTAGGATTGAATAGCATCTTCAAATTGAGATTTTGTATAATAAGCAATTCCTAAATTTTGCAAAGCATCAGCATCTTTTGGGTTTAATGATATTGCTTCTTTAAAATTAGTAATAGCTAAGTCATATTCTTCTGTTTTTACATAAGCAAGACCGAGATTGTAATAAAATTGAGGGTTTGATGAATTTTTTTCAATAGCTTGTTTAAATAAATCTATTGCAAGAGCATATTCACCATTTTCATAATGGATAATTCCTTTATTATAA
>Ga0209212_1001709_pt1 | contig 34077 bp, 35 predicted proteins | sample RifGroC2_FD_183996 | JGI IMG/M metagenome (GOLD analysis project Ga0209212, IMG submission 183996) | Groundwater microbial communities from Rifle, Colorado, USA - Groundwater C2 (SPAdes) (version 2) | ecosystem: Environmental > Aquatic > Deep subsurface > Groundwater | place: Rifle, Colorado...
AGGGTTATCTCCTGTCGGGTTATCGGCAGATTCGGCTCATTCTGGAGTAATTTCACCCAACAGGCGCACGAAACTGGCGTCCACCACTTTCGAATGCACCCTGCGTGGCGGGTGATAATGAAGATGCCACGCGCTTCGTGTTAGAATGCGCGCCTTTTGAATTAACCTTGGAGATTGATTATGTTTATTAGCAATGCTTATGCTGAAGCGGCCGCACCGGTGCAGGGCGCCGGCATCATGGATTTTCTCCCGCTGATCGTTCTGGCTGCGGTATTCTATTTTTTCATCCTGCGCCCGCAAAGCAAGCGCGCCAAGGAGCAAAAGGCCATGATCGAAGCGCTGCAGCGCGGCGACGAGGTCGTGACGGGGGGCGGCGAATTGGGCCGCATCAGCAAGGTGTTTGAGCAATACGTGGGCGTGGAACTCGCCGAGAACATCGAAGTGACGGTGCAGAAGTCCTCGATTCAGGCCGTGTTGCCCAAGGGAACCATCAAGTCTATTAAATAGCTAAATAGCCTGTGGTAAATAACCCGTAGTAAATAACCCGTAGTAAATAACCCATGGCAATCGACGCTTTTCTGCAGGGATTGTTGCGCGCGTTAATCAAGAGGCTTCAATGAACCGTTATCCATTGTGGAAATATCTGCTGATCCTGGCCGTGTTGCTGGCCGGGTTGATTTACACCCTGCCGAATTTTTACGGTGAATCGCCCGCCGTGCAGGTCTCGCCGTTGCGCGCCAGCCTGAAGGCGGATGCCGCATTGCTGGAACGCGTTGAAAAAATCCTGAAGGCGGCCAGTCTTGCCCCGGAAGTGGCCGCGCTGGACGGCAACAGCGTCAAGGCGCGCTTCGCCGACACCGATAACCAGCTCAAAGCCAAGGATGTGTTGGTCGGCCAGTTGGGTGACGACTACATGGTCGCACTCAATCTGCTGTCGCGCTCGCCACCGTGGTTGACCAATCTTCATGCATTGCCGATGTATCTCGGCCTGGACCTGCGCGGCGGCGTGCATTTTTTGCTGCAAGTGGACATGAAGGCCGCGCTGGACAAGGCGCTGGAAGCCGCGACCGGCGATATCCGCAGTGCGTTGCGCGAGCAGAAAATCGCTTATTCCGGCGTCAGCCGCGAAGGCAATATGCTGTTGGTGAAATTCCGCGATGCCGAGGCGCGCGGCAAGGGCGAAGCGGAAATCAAGCAACGTTTTAACGACTACGCGCTGAACGCCAAAGAAGCTGGCGGCGAGTTTATGTTGCAGGCGACGCTCAAACCGGAAGCCGAACGGCGTATCCAGGATTCGGCCGTGCAGCAGAACCTGCTGACCCTGCGCAATCGCGTCAACGAACTGGGCGTGGCCGAGCCGGTGATCCAGCAGCAGGGCGCGGATCGCGTGGTGGTGCAACTGCCCGGTGTGCAGGATACGGCACGCGCCAAGGATATTCTGGGACGCACCGCGACGCTGGAAGTGCGCATGGTGGACGACGAGCATCAGATCACGCCGGGTGCGGCCGCGCCGTTCGGCACCGATATGTTCAAGGACCGCGACGGCAACCTGCTGCTGGTGAAGAAGCAGGTGATTCTCACCGGCGAGCGCATCAACGATGCGCAGCCCGGTTTCGACAGCCGCAACAACGAACCCGCCGTGCATATCAACCTGGACGGTGTGGGCGCGCGCAAATTCAAGGAGGCATCGCGCGAGAATATCGGCAAGCGCATGGCGATCATCCTGTTCGAGAAAGGCAGGGGCGAAATCGTCACCGCGCCGGTGATCCGCGAGGAAATCGGCGGCGGCCGCGTGCAGATCAGCGGCCAGATGAACACTATGGAAGCGCAGGACACCGCGCTGCTGCTGCGCGCCGGCGCGCTGGCGGCACCGATGGAGATCATCGAGGAACGCACCGTCGGGCCCAGTCTCGGCGCGGACAACATCAAGCGCGGCTTCGATTCCACCAAGATCGGTTTCATCATGATTGCGGTTTTCATGATTGCCTATTACCTGATGTTCGGCACCATTTCCGTGCTGGCGCTGGGGGCGAATCTGCTGTTGCTGATAGCGCTGCTGTCGATGCTGCAGGCCACGCTCACCTTGCCGGGCATGGCGGGTATCGCGCTGACGCTGGGGATGGCGATCGATGCGAACGTGCTGATCAACGAGCGCATCCGCGAAGAGCTGCGCAACGGGGTCACGCCGCAGGCCGCGATTCATGCCGGATATGACCGGGCATTCGGCACCATTCTGGATTCCAATATCACCACGTTGATTGCCGGGATTGCCCTGTTCATGTTCGGCTCCGGGCCGATCAAGGGGTTTGCCGTGGTGTTGTGCCTGGGTATTCTGACTTCGATGTTCAGCGCGATCATGATATCGCGCGCGATGGTGAATCTGGTCTACGGGCGCAAGGCCAGGTTAACCAAAATTGCGATTGGCTAAAGGAAGACAACATGGAATTTTTCAGGATCAAAAAAGATATCCCGTTCATGAGTTACGGGCGGTACACCACGACCATTTCGCTGGTGACGTTCTTGTTCGCGGTGTTTTTTCTCGCCACCAAGGGCCTGAATTTAGGCATTGATTTTATTGGAGGCACGGTCGTGGAGGTGCATTACGCGCAGCCCGCCGATCTGGTCAAGGTGCGCGAGCAGCTTGCCGCCGTGGGCATGCCGGACGCGCTGGTGCAGAACTTCGGTTCCAGCCACGATGTGCTGATCCAGGTGCCGCTCAAACAGGGTCTTGCCGGGGCGAAATTGAGCGAACATGTATTGGAAGGGCTGCGCAAGCACGATACCGGTGTGGAGATGCGCCGCGTGGAATTCGTCGGCCCGCAAGTCGGCCGGGATCTGATCGAGAACGGCGCGCTGGCTTTGCTGCTGGTCAGCCTGGGGATTATCGGCTATCTGTGGCTGCGTTTCGAATGGAAGTTCGGCCTTGCCGCCATTCTCGCCAACATGCACGACGTGGTCATCATCCTCGGCTTCTTTTCCTTCTTTCAGTGGGAATTTTCGCTGTCCGTGCTGGCGGCGGTGCTGGCGGTACTGGGTTACTCGGTGAACGAGTCGGTGGTGGTGTTTGACCGGATCCGCGAGAACTTCCGCAATATGCGCAAGACCGAGGTCACCGAGATCATCGACAACGCGATCACCCGCACCATGTCGCGCACCATCATCACGCATGGATCCACCGAAATGATGGTGCTGGCGATGCTGATCCTCGGCGGCGAGACGCTGCACTACTTCGCGATGGCGCTTGCCATCGGCATCCTGTTCAGCATCTATTCGTCGGTGCTGGTCGCCAGCCCGCTGCTGATGCTGTTCGGCGTGTCGCGCGAGGATTTCATCAAGCCGGAGAAGACCGAGGCCGAAGAGGTTCTGCCGTAAACCATGGAGTTGCTTGCCTGGTTTATCGACATCGTCCTGCATCTGGACACCCACCTGCTGGCGCTCACCCAGCAATATGGCGTGTGGATATATGCCATCCTGTTCCTGATTATCTATTGCGAGACTGGCCTGGTGGTGATGCCCTTCCTGCCCGGCGATTCGCTGCTGTTCGTGGCGGGCGCGCTGTGCGGCTTGGGCGCGTTGCAGCTGGAGTGGCTCGCGCCGCTGCTGATGCTGGCTGCGTTCAGCGGCGACAACACCAACTACTGGATCGGGCGGCTGGTCGGGCTGCGCCTGCTGAAGCGCACGAACCGGCTGATCAAGCGCGAACATATCGACAAGACCCATGCTTTCTATGAGAAGCATGGCGGCAAGACCATCCTGTTCGCGCGCTTCCTGCCCATCGTCCGCACCTTCGCACCGTTTGTGGCGGGTATCGGGCTGATGCGCTACCGATTGTTCATGCTGTTCAGCGCGCTGGGCAGCCTGGTATGGATCGGCAGTCTCACCGTGGCAGGCTATTTCTTCGGCAACATCCCGATCATCAAAAACAACCTCACCCTGATGATCCTCGTCATTGTTGCCATCTCGTTCCTGCCCGGCATCCTTGAATTTATCCGCCGCCGCCGGGCAGCATAAGCGTGGGGCGTCAGCGCCGGGCATCCCACGGTGGTTCCGGACAACATTTTGAAACAATTGTGTTTGAACATTTGAAAGAATGCCCAGTCATAATGCCGTCCCGTGATTAACGGGGGTTTCCAAAGGAGCGAAAAAATGAAGAAAAGTCTGTTGGTGTTGAGCCTGGTTTCCTTGTATGGCAGCGGTTATGCGGCGGATTTTACCGATACCGCAAGCGTGGTTTCCAGCACCCCCATTTATGAACGTGTCAGCGAACCCAAGCGCGAATGCTGGACGGAAACCGTGCAGGTCACCCCCAAAGAACGCTCCATGGGTGGCGCGGTAGTCGGCGGTGTCGCCGGCGGTCTGTTGGGCAGCCAGGTCGGCGGCGGCAGCGGCAACACGGCTGCGACCGGCGCCGGTGCGGTGGCCGGTGCGGTAGCCGGCGACCGCGTGTCCAACCCGGACAGCAACCGTTCCGCAACCGGCGGGATTGTGGGCGGTGTGGCTGGTGCGTTGCTGGGCAGCCAGATCGGCGGCGGCACAGGTAACAAGGCCGCGACCGCAGTAGGCGGTATTGCCGGCGTGATGATCGGCGATCGCGTCGCCAACCCTGACCAGCCGCGCACCGAACAGGTGGAGCGCTGCCGCGAGGTGCAAACCAGCCGCGAAGTGATTAAAGGTTACAACGTGACTTACCGCTATAACGGTCGCGACGCTACGACTACCTTGCCCTATCAGCCCGGTTCAACCATTCGTGTGGGCGTGGGTGTCATCGAAGATCAGCAAGTCAGGCGTTACGACGAGCCGCAGAAGCGGAGTTATGAAGACCGCAGGGACAGGCCAAATTATCAGTGATTTGTTTTTATCCCACAAAAAAGCCCGGCCTGATCCGGGCTTTTTTACTTTGACGATTTGTGGAGTTAACCGAAGCGGCCTGTGATGTAGTCTTCCGTTTCCTTGCGTTTCGGGTTGGTGAACACCGTGCTGGTGTCGCCGAATTCGATCAAATCCCCCAGGTACATATAGGCGGTGTAATCGGAGACGCGCGCGGCTTGCTGCATGTTGTGCGTGACGATGACGATGGTGAAGTCTTCTTTCAGCTCGTCGATCAGTTTTTCGATGTGCGCGGTCGAGATCGGGTCGAGCGCCGAGGTCGGTTCGTCCAGCAGTAAAATTTGCGGTTTGACGGCGATGGCGCGCGCGATGCACAGGCGCTGTTGCTGCCCGCCGGACAGGCTGGTGCCGCTTTGCTTGAGTTTGTCTTTGGCCTCGGTCCACAGCGCGGCTTTGCGCAGTGCCCATTCGACGCGCTCGTCCATGTCGTTCTTGCTGAGGCTTTCATAGAGCTTTACGCCGAATGCGATATTGTCGTAAATCGACATTGGAAACGGCGTGGGTTTCTGGAACACCATGCCGATCTTGGCGCGCAAGGTGTTCAGATCCTGCTTTTTATCGAGAATATTCTCGCCGTCCAGCAGGATTTCCCCGGTGGCTTTCTGCTTCGGGTAGAGCTGGTACATGCGGTTGAAGGTGCGCAGTAGCGTGGATTTGCCGCAACCGGACGGGCCGATGAAGGCGGTCACCATTTTTTCGGCGATGCTCAGGTTGATGTCCTTGAGCGCGCGGTCATTGCCGTAATAAAAATTCAGATCCTTTACAATTATTTTTGGAACAATTATGTTCGGGACGGTTGTTTTTGGATTGGCGGTGTTTTCAGCAGTCATTTGCAAACCCTGTTAATGAGAGGCGGTTTTTTGCCGGAATAGCACGCGTGCCAGAATGTTGAGTGTCAGTACGCTGAGGGTAATCAGCAGCGCGCCGGCCCAGGCGAGCCGCTGCCAGTCTTCGTAAGGGCTCATGGCGAACTGGAAGATCACCACCGGCAGGTTCGCCATCGGCTGATCCATGTCGCTGCTCCAGAACTGGTTGTTCAGCGCGGTGAACAGCAGCGGCGCGGTTTCGCCGCTGATGCGCGCGATGGCCAGCATCACCCCGGTGATAATCCCTGCTCGGGCAGCACGTAACGTGACGAAGTTGATGATTTTCCATTGTGGCGCGCCGAGCGCCGCAGCCGCTTCGCGCAGCGTGGTCGGCACCAGGCGCAACATATTTTCGGTGGTGCGGATCACGATGGGAATGACGATGATGGATAGCGCCAGTGCGCCCGCCCAGCCGGAGAAGTGTTTGACATGGACGACATAGACTTCATACACGAATAACCCGATCACGATGGATGGCGCGGACAGCAGCACATCGTTGATGAAGCGCGTGACCGGGGCGAGCCAGCCGCGCTGGCCGAATTCGGCCAGATAGGTTCCGGCCAGAATACCGATGGGTGTGCCGATCAGCGTGCCGACCAGCGTCATGGCCAGGCTGCCGGCAATGGCGTTGAGCAGTCCGCCGTCGCTGCCCGGCGGCGGGGTCATCTGCGTGAATACCAAGGGGGTGAGCGCGGGCAAGCCATGTTCCAGCAAGGTCCATAAAATCCAGCACAGCCAGAACAGGCCGAAGGCCATGGCCAGCACTGATATAACCAGACCCAAAGCATTGATGATGCGGCGGCGCGTGTAGAGGTTCAGCATGATATTTATGAAACCTGTCCTTCGCGCTGTCCGAGCTTGAACAGCATGTAGCGCGCGAGCGACAAGACCACGAAGGTGATGAAAAATAAAATCAGGCCGAGCTCGATCAGCGCGGAAGTATAAATCTCCCCGTAGGCCTCGGTGAATTCATTGGCGAGCGCCGAGGCGATGCTGTTGCCGGGCATCAATAAGGATTTGCTCAATTCGTGGGAATTGCCGATCACAAAGGTGATAGCCATGGTCTCGCCCAGCGCGCGTCCCAGCCCCAGCATGATGCCGCCGACCACGCCGATCTTGGTGTAGGGCAGCACGACTTTCCACATCACTTCCCAGGTAGTTGCGCCCAGACCGTAGGCCGATTCTTTCAGTAACGTGGGCACCACTTCAAACACGTCGCGCATCACCGACGCGATAAACGGGATCACCATGATGGCGAGAATGATACCGGCGGTCAGCATGCCGATACCCATCGGCGGGCCGGAGAAGAACGGGCCGATGTACGGCATCGTGCCGATATGATCGTTGAGCCAGGGTTCGACATGATCGGCAAACAGCGGCGCGAATATGAACAACCCCCACATGCCGTAAATGATGCTGGGAATACCCGCCAGCAGTTCGATGGCGACGCCGAGCGGGCGGCGCAGGATGCGCGGCGACAGTTCGGTCAGGAAAATGGCGATACCGAAGCTGACCGGAATGGCGATCGTGAGCGCGATGGCGGAGGTGACCAGCGTGCCGACGATCGGGATCAGTGCGCCGAATTGGTCGTTGACCGGATCCCAATCGGAGCTGGTCAGGAAGCCGAAGCCAAACGCATGGATGGCGGGCATGCTGCCCACCACCAGCGAGCCGATGATGGCGGCGAGCAAAACCAGTACGCCAAATGCGGAAACGCGCGTCAGATTGCGGAACAGCAGATCCAATACGTTATGTCGTTTAAGGCTTGCTTCGCGTAAAAACATCGGCATAAATCGGGTCTGTCAGTAATGAAAAATAGCCAGCGAAAAAAATAACGGGAGAAAAATAATGGGGGGCTGCGAGCCCCCGCAATTATAGCCTAACGGAACTGTTTATTTCGTCAGCGACGAACCGGATGTGTCACGGATTTGATTTTTCCATGCCTTGCGGATCAGGTTCTGCACATTTTCCGGCAGCGGCACATAGTCCAGTTCGGCGGCCAGCTTGCCGCCGCTGGTGTAGGCCCAGTCGAAAAATTTCAGGACTTCTCTTGCCATATCCGCGTTTTCCTGCATCTTGTGCACCAGGATGAAAGTCGCGCCGCTGATCGGCCAGCTTTCCTTGCCGGGCTCGTCGGTCAGGATTTCATAGAAACCCGGCGCCTTGTCCCATTGCGCATTTGCGGCGGCAGCCTTGAAGGAGGTATCGCCGGGTTCGACAAACTGTCCATCACGATTTTTCATTTGCACGGAAGACATCTTGTTTTGCAGCGCGTAGGCGTATTCCACATAACCGATGGAGCCCTTGATGCGCTGCACATAGGATGCCACGCCCTCGTTGCCCTTGCCGCCGGTGCCGGCCTTCCAGGAAACCGCCGTACCTTCGCCCACGGCGGATTTCCACTCGGGGCTGGCCTTGGACAGGTAGTTGGTGAAAATGAAGGTAGTACCGGAACCATCCGAGCGGTGTACCACCGTGATGTTGTCGGCGGGCAGCTTGACATCCTTGTTCAGCGCCACCAGCGCGGGGTCGTTCCATTTGGTGATCTTGCCCAGGTAGATGCTGGCGAGGGTCGCGCCGTCCAGCTTTAGCTGGTTGGCCGCTACGCCTGCGATGTTTACGACGGGCACTACGCCGCCGATCACGGTCGGGAACTGTATCAGGCCGTCCTTATCCAGTTTTTCCGGTGTCAGCGGCATGTCGGAAGCGCCGAAATTCACGGTCTTGGCGGTGATTTGCTTGATACCGCCGCCGGAACCGATGGACTGGTAGTTCATTTTTACCCCGGTTTCGGCCTTGTAGGCTTCCGCCCACTTGGCGTAGATCGGATAGGGGAAGGTTGCGCCCGCACCGGTGATGGTGGCGGCCGCCTGGCTCGCGCCGGCATAGACCAGAGCCGTAACCGTGGTGATGCCGATGATGAGTTGCCTGAGTTTGCTGTTCATGTTGTCTCCATTTGGTTGTGCCGCTTAAAAATACTGCCTGAATCAACAACGCCTTGTAGCAAAATGCATGTTAAGCCAGTTATGTGACAGGATTGTTACATCTTCTGGCACATTGATAATGCGCCGCAGATTCGGGCGGCAGAGTTCGCAGTAAAAAATAGAGGCAGTTGCCTGCCTCTGTAAAGCCGGGTATTGCACCCGGGGAGGAAAGAATAAAACCTGTGCAGCCAACAGGCTGTTTCGATAGAACATGTCCCATGAGCCTGTCGAAAATCGGGCATCCGTAGATGCCCGCTGGTTCATCCGGGTTGGCTGGGGCAGCCTGTTGTTTACCAGTATCCTTAATCAGAAACTGTGCTTTATGCCAAGAGAAACCACAGACGGGGAAGAGCCGATACCGTTGACCGTGCTTGCCGCCGAAGTGCTTTGGCTGAAACCGTAGTCGCTGGCGGTCTTGTTGCTGATGCGCGAGTAGATCGCATACAGCTTGGTGCGCTTGCTCAGGCCGTGGTCGTAGCCCAGGCTGAACTGGTTGGCGCCGGTGTTGGCGGTCGAAGCTAATTGACCAGCCCTGCCGTAGGCCAATTTGACGGCATTCATGCCCATTTTGTAATTGCCGGACAGGTAGTAGGCATTGTGGCCAAAGCGATCGTTGCCGACTGCGGCGCAGCCGCCGGCCAGCACGGCGGTACACAGGTTGTCGCTGGTTTTTTCATAGGCGAAACCCAGGGTGAACGCATCCATCATCGTGTAGCCCAGCCCCAGTTTCCAGGCCGATTCCTTGCCGCCGACGCGAGTCACATCGAGCTTGTGTTCCTCATAACCCAGGGAGCCGAAGAACGGGGCGGCATCGTAGATGGCGGCCATGCTCATGAGGCTGTTCTTGGCTTGCGCGGCCGTGGTGTTGGTCTCTGTCAGGTTGGCGTAGGCGATCCTGCCGGTGAAGCCGCCCAGCTTGGGCGTGGCGTAGTGGATGGTGTTGGTCGGGCGGCCATCGAAGGCGGTGCCGGCGGAATCGACGGTGGTGGGGCTGGTCACACCGCCCGTCAGCGCGCGGCTATCCGCGATGCTGTCGCCGAACGGATCCAGCTTGCGCGTGGCGAGTTTGTAGGGAGTGTCGTGGCGGCCCAGCAGCACGGTGCCTGCGCTGTCGCTCTTCAAGCCGACGAAGCTGTTGCGCGTGGCAAAGGTGCCGGTGCCGCCCGCTTCATTAGTGTTGTCGATGTTGACCTGCTGCTCGATCTGCCAGATTACCGACAGGCCGCCATCCAGCCCCTCCGCACCCTTCAAGCCAAAGCGCGAGACGTTGCTCGATACGTTGGTCTTGTTTGCGCCGGCGACACCGGCTGCGGAAGTGCCATTATTGATGAAGTCATACGACAAATCGGCTATGCCGTAAAAGCTTATATTGGCGGTATCGGCCAATGCGGGTGCCGAAAATACTGCTGCCGCCAGCGCGACGACGATGAGTTTCTTTTGCTTCGTGAATGCTTTTTGCATCATTAAATCTCCCAGTAATTAAAAAGCCGCCCTAGTGCGACCCCGGCAGCTTAAGGAGCAAATGTGAAAATTTAATTAAGGAAAAATGACAAATTTGTGACAGAGAAACGATTTTCGAAAAAGCGGCATAGCGGCAAATATTACAATTCTATTTTTGGAGAATATTGCATACACTGCGCATCCTTTTCACCGATGGAGAGAAAAAATGACTACCGAAAAGACTACAGCCGCTGCGAAAAAAACCGCAGTCAATCAAGCACCAGCCACGGCAAAACAGGCGGCGAAGCCCGTGGTAAAACCGGCAGCAAAAAAAGCCGTGGCAACGCCGAAATTGGCAGCGAAAAAACCTAAAAAAGAGCCTAAAGAGAAAAAAGTACATGATTGTTTCTCCATGCCTAAAACAGAGCATCGGAAGATCGCCGAAATCAAGGAGGCATGCCTTAAGGCCGGGCTGCATGTCAAGAAAAGCGAAGTGCTTCGTGCCGGTTTGAAAGCCTTGGGTAAAATGAACGAAGCGCAACTGAAGCGCGCGATAGCGGGGCTGTGAAAGGTTAACAGTTAAAAACTTCTCAAAGCAGCGTAGGCATTAAATGGTAGTCAGTAATTTTGGCAAAATTGCATCGTTCCCATGCTCTGCGTGGGAATGAGAAGATACCCAACTGCAGCTATTGAGCTTTACATAATTCATCGCTGTTAAGTGATTTGCCGTAGGGCGGGCTTTGCCCGCCGCGTCGGGCAAAGCCCGACCTACGAGATGCGGAGACTCTGTCTTCAAACATGTAATCCCCAATAATATTGCCAAGTATCGCCAAGATTAAAGCCGCAAGTAAAGGTCCGCAGTACGCCCGGCAGTGTGATTGGTTTCATCATATTTGCAGCCGGGCCAGAATGTGTAGTCATGGGCTTGCAGTGCCGGCTTCATCTGCATATCCAGCCTGACGATGTGATCGTCAATCAACCAATGCTTTAAGAAACCGGTGAAATGTTCTACTGCACCGTCAGACCAAATACCACGCTTGGCCGCTAATTCATCTCTCAAGTGTTGTAGCTCATTTAGTGCATATTGTTGCTCCTGCTCGTGCCCGGAAAAATTAAAATTAACCGCATGTGCAATTCTTTTCTCATTTGCAAAATGAACGCATAACCAATTTTCGAGGTGTACAAACGCTTTTGACAGTGTGGCGCTATCTCTTGATCTGATCGCGCGATTTACGTTGTTGGCTATGCCTATCAAATTTTTGTGGTCGGAATCGATAACCGCATTTCCGACACTTATGCCATCAGTCCACGCCAAGCTCATTATGCCCCCTGTATGGGTTCGCCAACTGCACCAGGCAAGAAGTTGTAGTCATAGGTTTGCAGTACCGGCTTCATTGACATATCCAGACTGATGATGTGCCCATCAATTATCCAATCACTCAAAAAATGGGAAAAATGCTCGACTGCATTGTCAGACCATAAACCACTCTTGCCAGTCAACGCATCTCTCAAAAACCAAAGCTCCTTCAACCAGCATTGTTGTGCCAGCTTGTGTTGGGAAAAATCAAAATTGACGGCTTGCGCAATCATTCCCTCATTTGCAAAATGAACATATAGCCAATTCTCAAGATGTTCTATTTCCTGTGACAGGATGGAGCTATCCCTTGCTCTGATCGCACGCCTTGCGTTGCTGGCTATGCTGATCAAATTCCTGTGCTCGGAATCGATGACCGCATTTCCGACACTCAATTGTTTCGCCCACTTCAGTCTCATCATGCACCCCTGTTCTATATCCGGTTAAAAGCTGCTATCCATTCAAACACTGCTTGCCGGATCGTGTTTTGAGAAAGTGTTTCGCATAGCGCTCGCTCATGCGCGACACCGGTAGCAGGATCAACAAGTCGGCGGTATTGAATTCCGCATCCCAGGCCGGTTCGCCGCAGATATAAGCCCCAAGACGCAGATAGCCTTTGATCAACGGCGGGATAGGCGCATCCAGGTATTGATTCAGCGCGTGCAGCGGCAGCGGGTTGCGGGGGAAGACGCTGTATTCGACGGGGGCTGAATACAGCCGGTGCAGTTTGCGATAGATGCTGGCAGCGACGTGCCCGCCGTCCGCGATGCCGATGCTGGCGCAGCCGATCAGGTATTCATGGCCGCTTCGCTGCATGTATTGCGCGAGGCCGCCCCACAGTTGGGTAATGGTCGCGCCATCGCGGTAATCCCAATGTACGCAGGAACGACCCACTTCCACCATGCAGTCGCTGAGATGCAGCAGGCGGGTCAAGTCGAATTCGGTCTGGGCATAGTAGCCGCCGATTTTCTGCGCCTGATCCGGAGAAAGGATGCGGTAGGTGCCAACGACCTTATTTGCACCGCTTTCGCGCACCAGCAGGTGATCGCAGTATTTGTCGAAAATATCACGGTCGATTCCTTCGCTTGCGCTGGGCAGGTTCGCGCCCATTTCTTCGGCGAACACCTTGTAGCGCAGACGTTGCGCCTCCAATACCTCCGCTTCGCTATGTGCCAGGCTGGTGATTAAATGGCGTTGAACTGCGGGTTGAGTTTGTCGGTTGAGTTCCAGCATTGCATCTCCTTGGTTGGCTGAGAATGTATGCAGGTTATGGAATCCCTGTTGCAGTGCGATGACGGAAATATGAAGAGTTTGTGAAATCGCTACTTGTGTGTCCGAGCAAAAGCTTCACGTGCTGATCCTACCAAGCAGCTTGCGCCGATGGCAGTGTTTGAGAGGTGGCAGAAGTTGCTTCTTGTGCCGGCACCTGCCGCATGGCCGCAATATTCTGCAACCCTTGCGATATGGATTCTTGTGCGGCGCGCGCCAATACCCTGCGGTTCTCACCGGCGGTCGCCAGCGCGGGGGTGAACACCAGCAAGGCATCGAAACGCGGGCTGCGCAGGATGCGCCATATCGATTGCGCGAGAGTCGTGTCACCGGTGAAAGTGGCATCGCTGCTTTGCTTTCCGTTCTCATCCTGGTAGCGCAGGGCAATCGGGCAAAGCATTGCACCGGCATCGATCGCGGGTTGGATCAGCGCCGAATGGAAATGCCCGACCTGTTGGCCGTCTGTCGTGGTGCCTTCCGGAAACAATCCCACGCAAATTCCCTGTTCGAGCAGGAAGCTGACGCGCTGGTTGATCGATGCGGCATCCTGGCGCAGGGCGCGTTCGATGAAGATGGTGTTAGCGCGCTCGCATAGCCAGCCGATCAGCGGCCAGTTGCGCACTTCTGTTTTGGCAATAAAACGCGATGGATAGATTACATTCAGCACAAAGATGTCCAGCCACGAGACATGGTTGGCGACGACCAGGTAGCCGCCCTCGCCGCGCATCGGCCATTCTCCCTCGGTGCGGATGCCGATGTTGAGAATAGTCAGTAGTTGCCGGCTCCAGGTTTTCAGAATGCTGCGGCGTTTCGTCTGATTCAGATGCGGGTAAAAAATCGCCAGCAGCGCCGCGTAAAAAAGGTGCAGGGCGAGGCGGCTGCCCCTGAACAGGCTGAGCGGGAGGCTCGGCGGGCGCTTATCCATAATAGGCTTCCGCCATTGTGGGCTGCGCCGATTCGCGCCGCTCGACGAACAGGCTGTTGCCCGGCTTTTTCTTGGCCATTTTTTTGGCGACCGTGGCGGCTTCGGCTATTTCATAGTGCGAGTGGAACGTCTCCGGGGTGGCCAAGATTACGCCGATCGAGAGCGTGGGTAGCGGGTGCTGGACAACGCGGCCCTGACGGTCTTCGCTCGAGTAGCCGAAGGCGGAACGATGCCTGGCTTCAAACAACACCAGGGAGGTTTGCGCGAAGGAAGCCAGTGCCTGGCCGCAGCGTTTTTCCCAATCCGCGCTTTGCATGACAAGGATGAAATCGTCGCCGCCGATATGCCCGATAAAATCGCATTGAGGGTCGCAGACATTGTTGAGCAGCTTGCCGGTGAACTGGATCATCTCGTCGCCTTTGCGGTAGCCATACACATCGTTGAAGGGTTTGAAGTTGTCCAGGTCGCCATAACAGACGGCGAACGATTTGCCGGATTGGAGCAAAAAATCGATGTGCTCGTTGATCGGGACATTGCCGGGCAGGAGGGTCAACGGGTTGGCGTAACGCGCGGTTTCGATCTGTGCGTTGGTGATTTCGCGCAACAGGTCCTGCCCGGTGCCGAGTCCGATGTAACGGCCCTGCTCGGTGATGATGAAGCCGTCGGTGAAATGCCTGATTCCCGATTCGCTCAGAAAATTGCTCAATTCATGGATCGGGGTGGATTTCTCCACCAGCAAGGGCTCTGCATTCATCATGTACTGGCAGGGTTTTTTGCCGAGCAGTTCGCGGCGAAACGGCTGGGCAAAGCTGTCCACAAACTCATGCCGGTTAATCAAACCGACGGGGCGCCCATGCTTGACGACGGGAATGGCGCGCAAGTTTTTGTTTGCGGAAAAGCAGGCGAATATTTTTTCAGTTTCGGTATCAGGCTGGAACGGCTCCACATAACGCAGCAGCGTTTCCACGGTGAGACTGCGTTTGCTGCCATAGGGATGTTCGACGGCGCAGTGGGTGTTGATCAGGCAGCCGACTTCGGCGGGCGGGTTCAGCGGCGGGATGGGAGCAGGGCGGGCGATAAAATAGCCCTGCCCGCCAGCGATGCCGATATCGCGTATTACCCTGAATTCGGCATCCGTTTCGATGCCTTCCGCGATCACCTGCGTGCCGGAGCTGAGTGCGATGCTCTGGATCGACCTGATGAACTGCTGCTTGAGCGGGTCGGCATTGATGCCTTGCACGAAATGCATGTCTATCTTGACAAACTCCGGGCGCAATTCGGACCACAGCCGCAAGCTGGAAAAACCTTCGCCCAGATCGTCGATCGCAATCTGGAATCCCATGCCCCGGTAGTGCAGCAGCGCGTTGCGCATCCCTTCGAAATCGAAGGTCGGCTGGTTTTCGGTGATCTCGATGATGACCCGTTGCGGGTCGATGCCGAGAGTCTCAAGATAGGACAGTGTCTGCCCGTCTTTGAAACTGGGGTGGGTCAACGCTTCCGGGCTGACATTCAGGAATAATTTACCAGGCAGATCTTGTATAAAAAAGGACTCCAGCACAATCTGCCGGCACAGCATTTCCACTTCCAGAGAAAGCCCCTGTTGTTTGGCCGCAGCGAACAAATTGATCGGCGAATGCAGCGGGCTGTCGGCCGGGCCGCGGATCAGCCCCTCGAAGCCGAGGAACGTGCCGTCGGAAAGGTCCATGATCGGCTGAAACAGTGCAGAAAGGTTGCGTTGATTCAATATGTCCTGAAGGGTTTTCATCGTGTTGTCCTATGGATGGGATGCGCGGCAGCATAGTGGCCAAATGTTTCAGCCAGATTAAGGCGATGTTGCAGATTGGTTACAGAGCGCACACCAAAGAAAAATAGTGTGGCAAAGTAGTGTTGCAGTTACCAAAAAATTTTGTTTTAATCGCGTCTGACAATTTAATAATTGTTTAACAATGGAAATGTAATATGATGAAACCGGCTCAGGTGGTAAAGGCATTGGCGGCATTGGCGCAGCCCACGCGTCTGGCGATTTACCGCCTGCTGGTGGCGCGCGGGCCGGAAGGCATGGCGGCGGGGCAGGTGGCCGAAAAGCTGAAAGTGTCCCCGGCTACGTTGTCGTTTCATTTCAAGACGCTCAGCCACGCCGGGCTGCTGGACAGCAGGCAGGACGGGCGTTTCATCTACTACTCCGCGAACTTCGCGGTGATGCACGGGATGGTGGCGTATCTGACCGAGAACTGCTGCGGCGGAAACCCGGATGCCTGCAAGCCAACAAGGCAATAGTTCCAAGGAAGCGCTGAAGGGGTTTGGAGCTTGGGATATATACTGTTTCCTGCACGCGAGTGTTACCGGCGCGAAAGAAAAATGATGATCAAAATTTTTTTTGCTGTGATCTTCGCCAGCCTGCTGGGCTTGCTTCCCCTCGCCAGCCATGCCGATGATCTCTGGATTCAGCCCGGCGTCAACGGGCAGCCGCAGGTGCAACTGTATTTTTTCTGGTCGCTGACCTGCCCGCACTGCACCGAGGCGCATCCCCACATCGAGACGATCACGCGAACTCGCCCGTGGGTGAAGCTGCATGCGCTGGAACTCACGCGCAGCGCTGAAAATGTCCGCTTGTATCAGAGCATGGCGCAGCAGCTGGGCGCGGGTGCGGCTTCGGTTCCCGCTCTGCTGTTCTGCGGCGAGATACATATCGGCTGGGAGAGCGACGCCACCACCGGCGCGCTGGTTCGCCAGCGCCTCGACGATTGCCGCGCACGGGCCCTCGGGGTTCAATCTGGCGGCCAGTCGGTAGCGGCGAAGACCACGCCCCCCATCCATCTGCCCTTGATCGGCGCGGTCGATCCGGCCAGCCTGTCGCTACCGGCGCTCACCCTCGTGCTGGCGGGGCTGGACGCTTTCAACCCCTGCGCCTTCTTCGTGTTGCTGTTCCTGCTCTCCATGCTGGCGCATCAGAAGAACCGCAAGCGCATGTTGCTCATCGGCGGCGTCTTCGTGCTGGTTTCCGGACTGATGTATTTCGCTTTCATGGCCGCCTGGCTCAACGTCTTCCAGCTTTTCGGCCATCTCGCCTGGGTGACGCTCGCGGCGGGCGCGCTGGCGGTTTTTGTCGGCGCGGTGAACGTGAAGGACTTCTTCCTGTTTGAAAAAGGCCTCACGCTGTCGATCCCCGAATCGAAAAAGCCCGACATCTTCCGCCGTGCCCGCGCCATTCTCGGTGCTGACAGCCTGCCGGCGATGCTCGCCGCGACGATCTTCCTCGCCATCGCCGCCAACTTCTACGAACTGCTTTGCACGGCGGGCTTCCCCATGGTCTATACCCGTCTGCTCACGCTGGCCGATCTCTCCGCCGCCGGGCGCTACGGCTATCTCGCCGCCTACAACCTGATTTACGTGGTGCCGCTGGCGCTGATCGTCGCGTTCTTCGCCCGCAGCCTGGGCGCGAGAAAACTGACGGAACGCGAAGGCCGTCTGCTCAAGCTCATGTCGGGGGTGATGATGCTGGAACTGGGCGCGATCCTACTGCTCGCGCCCGAGCGCGTCAGCCAGGTCGGCATCGCGTTCGGTTTGATGGCGGTGGCCGTGGGCGTGACCTGGATCGCCGCGCGTCTGACCCGTGAAAAACAAGGATGATGCGATGAATCACGACCACCACAATCATATTCACGCGCCAAAGGATTTCGGGCGCGCCTTTGCTATCGGCATCGCGCTCAACGTCGGCTTTGTGCTGGTCGAAGCATTCTATGGCTGGCGCACGAGTTCGCTGGCGCTGCTGGCCGATGCGGGGCATAACCTGAGCGACGTGCTCGGGTTGATGATCGCGTGGGGCGGCTTTTATCTGGCCAAGCTGCGCCCGAACCGCAAACACACTTACGGCCTGGGGCGCGCCACGATAATGGCCGCTTTGTTCAATGCGCTGATTCTGCTGGTCGCCGTTGGCGGCATCGTGTCGGAAGCCATTGATCGTTTCACCCATCCCGTTCCGATGCAGGGCGGCACGGTCATGGCGGTGGCGGCTGTCGGTGTGGTGATTAACGGCATCACCGCCTGGCTGTTCGTGTCCGGCAGCAAGGATGATCTCAATCTGCGTGGCGCGTTTCTGCACATGGCGGCGGACGCGCTGGTGTCGCTGGGCGTGGTCATCATCGCCGCGCTGTTCATCGTCACCAGCTGGATGTGGCTGGATCCGGCCATCAGCCTGGTGATTGCGCTGGTGATTCTATTGGGTACCTGGGGCTTGTTGCGACAATCGTTGCATCTTTCGCTGGACGGCGTCCCCGCTTCGATCGAGCTGGATGCCGTCAAAAATTACCTGTCCGCGCTACCCGAAGTCAGCGCCGTGCATGACCTGCATGTGTGGGCGATGAGCACGTCCGAGACCGCGCTGACCGTGCATCTGGTCACATGCGCCGGACATCCGGGAGATGATTTTCTCAAGCGCGTGGCAGAGGAGTTGCAGCATGACTTCGCCATCGAACACGCCACTATTCAGATTGAAACTTGCGCACAAAATTGTGCTTTATCCAACCATACGTAATTTATAAAAGGAGAAAAAATGCAGCCAGAAAAAATCTACAACGTGCTGGTGTTGTGCACCGGCAACTCCGCGCGCAGCATCCTGGGCGAAGTGCTGTTCAACAATCTGGGCAAAGGCAAGTTCAAGGCCTACAGCGCGGGCAGCAAACCGGCGGGCAGTGTCAACCCCGGCGCATTGGAATGGTTGCAAGCGCAAGGGCATGGCATTGAATGGCTGCGCAGCAAAAGCTGGGACGAGTTTGCCGCACCCGGCGCGCCGGAGTTTGATTTCATCTTCACCGTGTGCGACTCCGCTGCCGGAGAAGCATGCCCGCTCTGGCCCGGCAAGCCCGCCACGGCGCACTGGGGCATTCCCGACCCGGCGCACGTCGAGGGCGACGAAGCGCGGCGCGAAGCGTTCAAGAAAGCCGCCGAGCAAATGGCGCGGCGTATCCAGTTGTTCCTGAGCTTGCCCATCGAGAAGCTGGATAAGCTCGCTCTGAAAGAAAAACTCGCCGAAATCGGGCGCATTCAAGATTGATAAGGAGGGTGTGATGGGTAAATTACAAGTATTTGATCCGGCGCTGTGTTGCAGCTCGGGCGTGTGCGGGACAGAGGTGGATCAGGCGCTGGTGGACTTCAGTGCGGATGTGGATTGGCTCAAGCAATCGGGCGGCCAGGTTGAACGTTTCAACCTCGCGCAGCAGCCGTTGGCCTTCGCCGAAAATCCTGTGGTGAAAGCTTTTCTGGAACGGTCCGGGGCGGAGGGTTTGCCGCTGGTGCTGGTTGATGGCGAAATTGCCCTGGCCGGACGCTATCCCACGCGCAAAGAGCTGGTGCGCTTCGCCGGTGTTTCCGGCGCATCGGGCGAGGCGGACGCTACTGCCGCGAAGCCGCAAGGCTGCTGTTCCGGCAGCAAATGCGGTTAAATCTTAATCAACCTGGAGCCGCTGCCATGAAATTTCTCGAACAGCCACCGCGCTTTTTATTCTTTACCGGCAAAGGTGGCGTGGGCAAGACCTCGATCGCCTGCGCCACGGCAATCCGGTTGGCGGAAACCGGGAAGCGTGTGCTGCTGGTCAGCACCGACCCGGCTTCCAACGTCGGGCAGGTGTTCGGCATCAGCATCGGCAATCACATCACCGCCATTCCCGCCGTGCCGAATCTGGCCGCGCTGGAAATCGATCCGCAGGCAGCGGCGCAAGCCTATCGCGACCGCATCGTCGGGCCGGTGCGCGGCGTGTTGCCGGACACGGTAGTCAAGGGTATCGAGGAGCAACTCTCCGGCGCATGCACCACCGAAATCGCGGCCTTCGATGAATTCACCGCGCTGCTGATCGATTCGACACTGACCAAAAATTACGACCACATCATTTTTGACACTGCGCCAACCGGGCATACCATCCGCCTGCTGCAACTGCCCGGCGCATGGAGCGGCTTCCTGGCGGAAGGCAAAGGTGATGCTTCGTGCCTCGGCCCCTTGGCCGGTCTGGAAAAACAGCGGGAGCAATACAAAGCGGCGGTCGATGCGCTGGCCGATGGCAGTCGTACCCGGCTGATTCTGGTCGCCCGCGCGCAGCAGGCCACCCTGCGCGAAGTCGCTCGCACCCACGAAGAACTCGCTGCCATCGGCCTGCGGCAGCAGCACCTGGTCATCAACGGCGTTCTGCCAAAGATCGAGGCGGAAAATGACCCGCTGGCTGCGGCCATACACGAACGTGAACTCGTCGCGCTGAACGAAATTCCTGACGTATTGAAGGCGCTGCCTTTGGACAAGGTCGAGCTCAAATCCTTTAATCTCGTTGGCCTGGATGCCCTGCACCGGTTGCTGACAGATACGCCACCGCTTGCATTGGACTTGGCCGACAAACCTCTCTTGTTTGACGAACCGCACTTGTCCGAGCTGGTTGACGGCATCGCGGCAGACGGTCACGGCCTGGTGATGCTGATGGGCAAGGGCGGTGTCGGCAAAACCACGCTGGCGGCGGCTATCGCGGTGGCGCTGGCGCACCGGGGTTTGCCGGTGCATCTCACGACATCCGATCCTGCTGCTCACTTGTCAGAAACGCTGATTGGCTCCCTCGAAAACCTGACGGTAAGCCGCATCGACCCGCATGCGGAAACCGAACGCTACCGGCAGCATGTGCTGGAAACAAAAGGCGCGCAGCTCGATGCGCAAGGCCGCGCGCTGCTGGAAGAAGATTTGCGCTCGCCCTGTACCGAAGAGATTGCCGTGTTTCAGGCTTTCTCCCGTATCATCCGCGAGGCGGGCAAAAAGTTCGTGGTCATGGATACCGCACCGACCGGGCACACGTTGCTGCTGCTCGATGCGACGGGCGCTTATCACCGGGAAATAAAGCGACAGGTGGGCGACAAGGGAATCAACTTCACCACCCCGATGATGCAATTGCAGGATGTGAAACAAACCAAGGTGCTGATCGCGACCCTGGCAGAAACCACGCCGGTATTTGAAGCCGCGAACCTGCAAACCGATTTGCGCCGCGCCGGGATCGAACCCTGGGCATGGATCATCAATACCAGCGTGGCGGCGGCTTCGGCCAAATCGCCACTGCTGCGCCAGAGAGCAGCGAACGAATTGCACGAAATCGATACGGTCGCCAGCCGACATGCGCAGCGTTATGCGGTTGTGCCCCTGCTCAAGGATGAGCCGGTCGGCGTAACACGCTTGCTGGAACTGGCTGCCGGATAAATTTGTTCTCCTCCCCTACCCATGAACCTTCGGGCGTTAACTCCCTCCCCCGCGAGCGGGGGAGGGCTGGGGAGAGGGCGGTGGCATGGCAACAAGTTTGTTGCAGCGACCACACCCGGCCCCCTCGCAAGCTCTCCCCCAACCCCTCTGAAGAAACTACTAGCCATTCGACTAGGCTGGCCAAGAACGCCAGCCAAGTCGCTGGTTATCCCGCTTGCGGGCGAGGGGAGTGCCGTAGGATGGGTGGAGCGCAGCGATACCCATCGCCGGAGGCGAGCCGTGTTGATGGGTATCGCTGCGCTCCACCCATCCTACGACTACTGTAGCTGAACTGCTTTTGCCAGGATAAAGGATGTAGCTATGAATTTATTTGAACGTTACCTGACCGTCTGGGTATTCCTGTGCATCATCATCGGCGTTGCATTGGGGCAATTGATTCCCGCGCCATTTCAGTGGCTTGGCGGGCTGGAGATTGCCCACGTCAACCTCCCGGTCGGCCTGTTGATCTGGGTGATGATCATCCCGATGCTGTTGCGCATCGACTTCACGGCTTTGCATGAGGTGCGCAAGCACTGGCGCGGCATGGGCGTCACGCTGTTCGTCAACTGGGCCGTGAAGCCGTTTTCGATGGCCTTTCTTGGCTGGCTGTTCATCCGCCATGTGTTCGCCGATTACCTGCCGCAGGACCAGCTCGACAGCTATATCGCCGGGCTGATCCTGCTGGCCGCCGCACCCTGCACCGCGATGGTGTTCGTGTGGAGCCGCCTGGTAAACGGCGAGCCGCTGTTCACCCTGAGCCAGGTGGCGCTCAACGACGCCATCATGGTGTTCGCCTTCGCGCCGCTGGTGGCGCTGCTGCTCGGCGTCGCCAGTATCGCCGTGCCGTGGGACACGCTGCTGGTCTCGGTCGTGCTCTACATCGTGTTGCCGGTGCTGTTGTCGCAGGTGTGGCGCAAGATGCTGCTGCGGCGCGGCGCGGCAGCGTTGAACCAGATACTGGCCGTGCTGAACCCGCTTTCCATTACCGCCTTGCTGCTGACGCTGGTGCTGCTGTTCGCCTTCCAGGGCGAGGCCATCATCGCCCAGCCGCTCATCATCGCGATGCTGGCGGTGCCGATCCTGATCCAGGTGCTGTTCAATTCCGGGCTGGCCTATTGGCTGAACCGCCGCTTGGGTGTGGCGCATTGTGTTGCCGCCCCGTCGGCATTGATCGGCGCGAGCAATTTCTTCGAGCTGGCGGTTGCCACCGCCATCAGCCTGTTCGGTTTCCAGTCCGGCGCGGCGCTGGCCACCGTGGTGGGTGTGCTGATCGAGGTGCCGGTGATGCTGCTGGTGGTGAAGATCGCCAATGCGTCGCAGGGCTGGTACAACGAAACATCTCAAAATAAAATTTGAATCACACGCTTTTCCTGCGTGTGGGCCAAAATTTTCCAAAATTCAGGTTGAATATTTCGGATTCATTCGGTAGAATCCGCGCTCTTTTGAAAATCGGTTGGAGTAGAGCTATGGCACGTGTTTGTCAAGTAACAGGAAAAGGCCCGATGTCCGGGAACAAAGTTTCCCATGCCAATAACAGAACCAAGCGTCGTTTTTTGCCTAATCTGCAACGCCGCCGTTTCTGGGTTGAAAGTGAAAATCGCTGGGTCAGCTTGCGCTTGACTAATGCAGCGCTGCGCACCATCGACAAGAATGGTATCGACGCGGTGTTGTTCGAAATTCGCGCCCGTGGCGTGAACGTTTAAGGAGCATAGAAAATGCGCGAAAAGATCAAACTCGAATCCAGTGCCGGTACCGGCCATTTTTATACCACGACCAAGAACAAGCGCACCACGCCGGGAAAGATCGAAATGAAAAAGTTTGATCCAAAGGTACGCAAGCACGTCATGTACAAGGAAACCAAACTGAAGTAATTCGGCCCGGCTTCGCAGTACCCCGGATTCACAGTAACAAAGAAAAACCCGCTCAGGCGGGTTTTTTGTTTTCGGCTCTGGCGTCTTTGGCGCCCGATCTTTGCTGCGCGTTATGGGAATGCCGGTTATTTCTGCGGAGCGGCGCTGAATGCCATCACGAATTTCCACTGCGTAACGGGGGAGGTCCGGTATATCGCATGCTTCGTGGCATTATCGAACTCGTAGGTTGCTTCCCCCGCAGTCCCGGACAACATTTCGTTTGCGGCGTTTTTGAGCGATTCGCTGCCCAATTCACGGGGGTCCAGGAAGTGGCGATCCGTCCTGCTGTGAAGGGTGGTCAGGCCGTTCGGAGCCATCGCGAAAAAGGCGGCATCTGGCCGAAGGTTGAGGGCGGAACCGACCTGATCGGAGAGCCGGTCAAGAAAAAGCGATGCGCCGATCGCGCCGACGACCTTGCCGCCTTTCTTGATGGGGACTGCGATCACGGCGGAACGCTGGCCGGTGCTCTTGCTGACAACCAGCGCGCCGGTGATCTTCATGCCCGCCATGAGATCCAGGAAATAGCTCCGGTCGCTCAGCTTCACATTCATGAGCCCTTTGTCGACGGTGTAATAGGTCCCATCGGGGCGGACATACCAGACGATGAGTCCATCCTCCGACTTCTGGTAACCGCCCAGCAGGCCCTTCATGTTATCCCACTTGCCCGATCTCCCCTCGGTCGTGGAGGCCAGTATTTCGAGACTTCTCTGAACGGCGCCGATGCGCAAGTCCGTGTAAGACATGAAGGCGGACAGCAGGCTTTGCGCATCCTTCCCCGGAGATGGTCCGGCCTCCGAAGGGGGCTGGGCGAAGGCGAGAGCCGGCATCACAAGCATGCACAAAACGAAACCCAGAAAAAAGTCCTTCCTGATCATGTTTTCTCCCTCCTTTGAATGGCAGGCACTGGCCTGAACAGGTAGCGTTGCAACGGCTGAAACTCAAGGAATAGTCCTGACGCAACTTGTCCTTTATAGCTTATTTATCCAAAATTTGGAACCTGATCAGAAAAGCGTATCGCCGTTTCCTCGGCAGGCTGGTTTTTTGTAACGGCTGCGTCAAGTGTTCAGTGACCAAATTGACTCGCTTTATTTTGATTCATTGTATTGATTCATTTATTCTTCTTATCAAGTTGATTTTATGTTGAAATAATCCGCTCTGGCATCTTGGCTACTGCTCGCTGTCCGCCAGCTTGAGCGGCTCGCTGCCGGAGAAACGGTCGAGATATAAATAGATCACCGGCGTGATGAAGAGTGTGATCACCTGCGAGAACAGCAGCCCGCCAACCACGGCGAGCCCCAGCGGCTGGCGCAGTTCGGCTCCCGCACCCAGGCCGAGGGCGATAGGCAGCGCGCCCATCAGCGCCGCCGAGGTGGTCATCATGATCGGGCGAAAACGCAGCAGGCAGGCGGTGCGGATTGCCTCATGAGGAGCCATGCCGCCGTTGCGCTGCGCGTCGAGCGCGAAGTCAATCATCATGATGGCGTTTTTCTTGACGATGCCGAGCAGCAGCAGGATGCCGATCATGGCGATGACCGAAAGCTCCATGTCGAACAGCCACAGCATCGCCAGCGCGCCGACCGCAGCCGAGGGCAGTCCGGCAAGAATGGTGATCGGGTGGATATAACTCTCGTACAGTACGCCGAGCAGCACGTAGATCACCAGCAGCGCGGCGGCAATCAACACGATCTGGCTCGCTTGCGAAGACTGGAACGCCGCCGCGTCGCCGCCGTAGCTGGTGAGTATGCTTGTTGGCATATTGAGCTCGCGTTTGAATTGCTCGATGCGTTTCGATGCGTCGCCCAGCGCCGCACCGGGAGCAAGGTTGAACGAAACCGTCACCGCCGCAAGCTGCCCGGTGTGGTTGATCGAGATGGGACCCACTTCGCGCTCGACAGTCGCAACGCCGGATAACGGAACCAGCGTGCCGTTTTTGGCGCGCACATAAATATTGTTGAAGGCGCGCTCGTCGGCGCGATACTCGGCGGCGACCTGCATGATGACCTGATAGCTGTCGCTGGAAGTGTAGATCGTCGAAACCTGACGCTCGCCGAAGGCGCTGTACAGCGCGCTGCGGATATCCGCGATCTGCACGCCCAGCGAGTTGGCCTTGTCGCGGTTGATATTGAGCCGCGCCTGCAAGCCTTTCAGTTGCGAATCGCTGGTGACATCGCGAAAAATGTCATTTGCTTTCATGCGCGCCATCAGGCCGTCGGATGCGGTGCGCAGCTCCTCGGCGCGCACGCTGCGCATCACGTACTGATAGCGGCTCTTGCTGAGTCGGCCTCCCAGCCTGAGATTTTGAATCGGGTTGATGAACACGTTGACACCGGGGATGGCGCGCACCTCATGGCGCAATTCTTCGACCACCTTGTCGATGGGCGGACGCTCGCTGCGCGGCTTGAGCGTCATGAACAATCGCGCGCTGTTGCTGTCGTTGGCGTTGACGATCAGCGTGTCGACGGCGGGGTTGGCACGGATCACCTTGTCTGTTTTTAGCAACAGCTCCGACATGGCGGGAAAGGAAATATCCTCGACCGCCTCCACCGTGATCAAGGCCTGGCCAATGTCCTCGTTGGGAAAAAACCCCTTGGGCAAGACCGTGAACAGCGCGATGGTGGCGGCGAGAGTGCCGAGCGCGATGCCGAGCACCGCGCGCTTGTGGCGCAACGCGAGGTCGAGCGCGCGCTCGTAGGCTGCCAGCAAACGGTTAAAACCGCGCTCGAACCATGCGGTCCATTTCAGGCCGCGCTCTGCGGTTTTGTTTGCGGCGATCTCATGCGGCTTCAGGTAACGGCTCGCCAGCATCGGCACCAGCGTGAGCGACACCACGGCCGACACCAGCACGGCGATCCCGACCACGGCGGCAAATTCGTGGAACAGCAGCCCGATCACGCCGGGCATGAAGAAGACCGGGATGAACACAGCGACCAGCGAGACCGAAATCGAGACGATGGTGAAGCTCACTTCCTTCGAGCCTTGCAGCGCGGCTTGCAGCGGCGGCTCGCCTTTCTCGAGATGGCGCACGATGTTCTCCAGCACCACGATGGCGTCGTCCACCACCAGCCCGACCGCGAGAGTGATGGCGAGCAGCGAAATGTTGTCCAGGCTGTAGCCGAAAGCGCCCATCAGCGCCACCGTGCCCAGCAACGAAATCGGCAGCGACAGCGCCGGAATGAAAGTGGCGCTGGCCTTGCGCAGGAACAGGAAAATTACCAGCACGACCAGAGCGACGGTGATCGCCAGCGTGATCTGCACATCGTGGATCGCATTGCGGATCGACACCGAGCGGTCGTTGCGCAGCTTGAGCTGCACCGAAGATGGCATCTGCGCGACGAGCGCCGGCATGGCGGCCTTGATCGCGTCCACCGTCGCGACGGTGTTCGCACCCGGCTGGCGCTGCACCGAGAGCGTGATGGCGCGTTCACCGTTGGCCCAGCTCGCCGTCTTTACCGATTCCACGCTGTCCTCGACCAGCGCGACTTCGGAGAGCCGCACCGGGCTGCCGTTCGGGGCGGTCGCCACGATCAGATCGGCGAAGGCGGCGGCATTGTCGAGCTGGCGGTTGGCCTGGATCACCAGTGTCTGGCGCGGCCCTTCCAGTGTGCCGACCGGCGAATTGGCGTTGGCGCCGCGCAGCGCGCTGGCGATGTCGTCCACGGTCAGGTTGCGCGCCGCGAGCTCGCCCGGCCTGACGTGTACCCGCACGGCGTATTTCTTCCTCCCGTAGATGTTCACCTGCGCCACGCCGGGCAGGGTGGAGAGCGTCGGCGCGATAAGGTCGTCGGCGAAGCTGTTCAGCTCCGAGAGCGGCATCGCGGGCGAGGTCAGCGACAGGAAGATGATCGACGCCTCGGCGGGGGTGATCTTGCGGTAGGACGGCGGCGTGGTCATCTCGGCGGGCAGCGCGCGCTGCGCACGCAGCAGCGCCGCCTGCACGTCGATGGCGGCGCTGTCGATGTCGCGATCCTGACCAAATTCCAGCGTGATCGAGGTGCTGCCCAGCGTGCTCGTCGAGCTGATGACGTCCAGCCCGGAGATGGTGGAGAACTGGCGCTCGAGCGGCGTGGCCACCGAAGAGGCCATGGTTTCCGGGCTCGCGCCGGGCAGCGACGCGCTGACCGAGATGGTGGGCGTGTCGTAGCTCGGCAGCGCGGCGATGGGGATGCTGCCGTAGGCGAGGACACCGGCCAGCACGGCGGAGGCCGACAGCAGCACCGTCATGACCGGGCGGCGGATGCAGAGTTCGGAGAGATTCATTGCTTGCCCGTACCGTTTTTGCCTTGTCTGTCCTCTGCCTTCTGTCCTCCGTCTACTGACTCGACTAAATCGCCCGGCCTGAGGTTTTGCGCGCCTTCCACGACGACGCGTACATCCGGCGCGATGCCTTCGACGACGGCGATGCCGTCCTGGATCAGGCGCACGGTGACCGGCTGCGCTTCCACCTTGCGGTCTTCGCCAATCACGTAAACAAATTTATTTTCCGGGCCGGTCTGCACCGCCTGTACGGGAACCGTGAGCGCGCCGGCCAGCGTGCGCGGCGCCAGCGTTACCGTGACGAACATGCCCGGCCAGAGGCGGTTGTCCGGATTGGGAAATTCCGCCTTGAGGCGGATGGTGCCGCTCGCCGTGTCCACCGCATTGTCGATAAACACCAGATGCCCTTTCAGGTCAGGCTGGCCGGGCAGATCCGGCTGACCGGGCAAATCCAGATGCGCGCCAACCGGCACTTCGCCTTGGCCAAACGCCTGCTGCAAGCCCGCGAGCTCGCGTTCCGGCAGCGTGAAACTGACGTTGATCGGGTCGACCTGCGTGATGTTGACCAGCGCGGCGCCGTTTGGCTGCACCAGACTGCCCGGATAGACCGCGATGGCGCCGGTGCGCCCGGCAATCGGCGCGGTGATCTCGCCGAAATTGCGCGCCACGCGGCTCGCCTCCACAGAGGCATGGTCGATTGCGACCTGGCCGCGTAGCACGTCCACCTGGTTCTGCGCCAGATCGAACTCGGCTTGCGAAACATATTCCTGACGGAGCAATTCACGCTGGCGTTCGAGGTTGCGCTCGGCGTTCATCAGGTCGGCGCGATCCTTGGCTATCTGCGCCCCGGCCCTGTTGAGATTGGCATTTTCAGTGCGCGTGTCGAGCGTGAACAGCCGGTCGCCCTTGCGCACGGACTGGCCTTCTTTGATATGCACTGTTTTGATGATGGCGCTGATTTGCGGGCGCACCTCGACGGTTTGCACGGCGGTTGCCGTGCCGTTGGCGGTGAGTTTTGCCGAGACATCGGCTTGCCTGACTGGGGCGCTCACTACCTGAATCGCGTCTGCTCCCTGGTCGCCGGCTGCGGTGTCCTGCGCGCGCCATACCCAGATGCCTGCGGCCAGCGCGATGAACAGGATAGCGGCCAGTGCGATCCACCCGCGCCGCCGGGTGGATACCGAAGATTCTGTTTGGGACATGCCTTCCATTAAAAAACCTCGCCTGTGTCTGTTTGTAGGGTGCGTTCTACGCACCATCGCCATTGGTGCATGGAATGCACCCTACGATAATCCATCGAATTTTTAATGACGCACTTTACTGGTAGCGCAACGCCTCGATCGGGTCGAGCTGCGCGGCTTTGCGCGCCGGATAAAAGCCGAAGAAAATGCCCACCGCCGCCGCCACGCCGAATGCCACGACCGCCGAGCTGGCGGAGATGATGACCGTCATGCCGGTCAGCGCGTTGACCAGCAGCGCGCCGCCGATGCCCAATAGCAGCCCGATGAAGCAGCCGCCCAGCGAGATGATGATGGCTTCCAGCAGGAATTGCAGCAGGATGTCGCGCTCGCGCGCGCCGATCGCCATGCGGATGCCGATCTCGCGGGTGCGTTCGGTCACCGAAACCAGCATGATGTTCATGATGCCGATGCCGCCCACCAGCAGCGAAACCGAGGCGATCGCGCCCAGCAGCAGCGACATCACGCGCGTGCTCTCCTCGGCAGAATCGGCCATGGCGGTGAGGTTGCGCAGGAAAAAATCGTTTTCCATACCCTCGCGGATGCGATGCCGCTGGCGCAGCAATTCGGTCATGGATTTTTCCACCGCAGGCATGATTTCCTGGCTGGCGGCCTTCACCATGACCATGCGCACCGACCCCGGAAACTGGGTGCCGAACACCTGGCGCTGCGCGGTGGTGAGCGGAATGATGAGGGTGTCGTCCTCATCGCGCCCGTCCATGCTTTGCCCTTTGCCTGCCAGCAGGCCGAGGATGACAAACGGGCTTTGCTGGATACGGATGGTCTTGCCGATCGGATTTTCATCGCCGAATAAATTTTGTGCGGCAGCCTTGCCGATCAGCGCGACGCGCGTGGCGGAACGCACGTCCGAGTCGGTGAATGCCGAACCCGAGGTGATCGGCCAGGAGCGCGCATCGAAATAGCTCGGTGTGGTGCCGATGATGGCGGTATTCCAGTTATTGGGTCCATACATGATTTGTGCGCTGCCGGGATGGATCGGCGCAACCGCTTCCACGCCGGGCAGCTCGGCGATGGCATCGGCATCGCTGACCGTCAGGGTATGGGCACTCCCGCTGCCGGAGCGCACGCCGCCGCTCATCGTGTGGCCGGAGCGCAATATAAACAGATTGCTGCCCATCGCCATGATGGTTTGCTTGATGGCATATTGCGCGCCTTGCCCGATGGACATCATCAGCACCACCGCGCCGACCCCGATCACCATGCCGAGCATGGTCAGCAAGGTGCGCAGCCGGTTAGCGCCCATCGCGCGCCACGCCTCGCCGAGCATCGCGAAGATCATGGAACGCGGGCATCCTGCCCGCATGCGGGCAGGATGCCCGCGCTCCCGGTTATGGGATCATGATGAGCAGTGGCTTCGTCGCCGACGATGCGCCCGTCAAGGAACTGTACCTGGCGTCGGGCATGTTGCGCGATGTCCGCCTCGTGGGTGACCAGCACGATGGTGATGCCGTCGCGGTTGAGTTCATCGAACAGCGCCATGATTTCTTCGCCGGTGCGGCTGTCCAGGTTGCCGGTCGGTTCGTCGGCGAGTATCAGGCGCGGGTGGTTGACCAGCGCGCGGGCAATCGCGACGCGCTGCTGCTGGCCGCCGGAAATTTTGTTGGGCATGGAGGCCGCGTAATCTTTCAAACCTACCTTGTCGAGCTGGCCGCGCGCGCGCCGCTGGCGCTCTTCACGCGCCATTCCGCGATAGATCAGCGGCAAGGCGACATTGTCCAGCAGCGACATGCGCGGCAGCAGGTTGAAGCCCTGAAACACGAAGCCGATGGTGCGGTTGCGCAGCAGGGCCAGTTCATCCTTGCCCAGGTCCGCAACGTCGCGACCATCCAGCACGTAGCGTCCGGCGCTGGGTCTGTCGAGGCAACCGAGGAGATTCATGAAAGTGGATTTCCCCGATCCCGACGGACCCATGATCGCGACGAATTCACCGGCGGCGATGTCGAGGCTGACCTCTTTCAATGCCGGGAATAATCCGGCGGAAGTCTCGTAGGATTTGTGCAGGCCTTCGATGCGAATAACCGGATCGGCCATTAGAACCTCATGCGCAGCGGCGATGAACTGCCTTGAGCGTTGTCTGAAGCCAGCGCTTCGCCGACGACGACCTGATCTCCTGCCTTGATTTCGCCGCCGATGATTTCGGTATTGCGGTTGTCGGTGATGCCCGTTGATAGGCTGACCGGCACCAATCCGCCTTGCTCCAGCACATAGACTTTTCCGGGAAATGCACCCTGTTCTGGTTTGGCGGGGCTGCCATTTGCCTTGCCGCCGGGGTGAGCGCCGCCGCGTTTCTGATTGCCGCTGGCGCTTGGCTTGAAGCGCAGCGCGGCATTGGATAGCAGCAACACACCCTTGCGCTCGGCTACCGTGATACTCACATAGGCGGTCATGCCGGGCAGCAGGATCTGTTCCGGGTTGTCCACATTGACCACCACATCGTAGGTGACGACATTCTGCTGGATGGTCGGATTGAGGCGCACCTGCATCACCTCACCCTGAAAATGGCGTCCCGGAAAGGCATCCACGGTGAAGTGCGCCTTATGCCCGATACGGATGCTGCCGATATCCGCCTCGGCGAAACTGGCATGGATCTGCATCTTGGATAAATCCTGCGCGATCTTGAACAGTGTCGGAGTCTGCAGGCTGGCCGCAACGGTCTGGCCGACATCCACCGAGCGATCGACCACCACGCCGGACACCGGTGAACGGATCACCGAATAAGCCAGGTTGGCGCGGTCTTTTTCCACGGTCGCGCTGGCCAATTGCAGTTGCGCCTCGGCGGCTTTTTTGGCCTGAATAGCGGTATCCAGTTCCTGGCGCGAAACGTATTCCTGCGTGTACAGATTGCGCATGCGCGTTTCGTTGGCGGTGGTTAATTCCAGCGTGGCATTGGCGCTTTGCACATTGGCGAGGCTTTGTTTTTGCTGTGCGGCGAGCAGTGCATCATCCAGTTCCAGCAGCACCTGGCCTTGTTCCACCTTGCTGTTGAAGTCCACATAGAGTTTTTTTACCGTGCCGGAAACCTGCGTGCCGACGTTCACCAGCGTCACCGGGTTGATCGTGCCGTTGGCGGAAACGACCTGGGCAACATCGCCTTTTTCCACGACCTGTAAACGATACTGCTGTTCCGGTGCGGCCATGTAGAGCTGGCGGTATAAGGCGATGCCTGCGGCGATGACGGCAACGGCAATCAAGAACCGGGCAACCGGGGAGTGCAATCGTTTTTTCATGGCTGGTTTTCCCCCTGTTGAAAACCCGCGCCGGGCGGTTGGCTGCCGCCCGACAAATCCTGCAACAGGCCGGTATCCAGATTGCCCATCGCCTGGGCGAGGGAGGCGCGGTTGATGTTCCAGTTGAACGTCGACTGGATGCGCTGCTGGCGCGCGCTGGCCAGCGCGCTTTGCGCATTCAACACATCGAGGATGCTGCCCACCCCGGCCTTGTAGCGGCCGAGCGCGACGCGCTCCGACTGCTCCGCGCTGTTCAGCAAATCGGCGGTGGTGCGCAACGATTGCGTGGCGGTGGTGAGGTTCTGGTAAGCCGTCCACACATCCAACGCTACCTGCAAACGCAGGCGTTCCAGTTGCGCTTTTTGGGTTTCCACTTGCGCTTCGGCAGCGCGTATCCGGTAAGTCGGTGCATAGCCTGCAAAAAGCGGCACGTTTAAGTTCAATCCCACCGACGAGCCATGCGAGGTAATGCCCGCAGCACTGGTCTGGTTGGTCGCGGCGGTCATGGATATCGACGGTTTACCTGCCGCGCGCGCCGCATCGACGCCGGCTTCTGCGGCTTTGACCTGGGCGGCGGCGGCTTGCAAATCGGGGCGGCGCAGCCTGGCTTCATCGATCAGCGCGGCGATGTCGCGGTCGAAATTCGCGGGAATGGCCGCCGTGCTTGTCGCCGCCAATGCTACATTTTTGTTGGCATCCAGCCCGAGCATGTTTGCCAGCACACCTTTAGTGTTGTTCATGTTGCCACTGGCGGTAATGCTGTTCAGCGTAGCTTGCGAGTAAGCGGTCTGCGCCTGTAATTTATCGGCGGGCGTGGCGCTGCCGCTCCGGTAGCGCGCCTCGGCGGCGGCAAAGCTTTCTTTCGCGGCGCGTTCCGATTCCAGGGCTGCATCCAGCGCGGCTTGTGTTGCCTGCGTCTGATAAAAAGACTGTACGGCAAGGAGAAAAACGGCCTGCACCGTGCTGTCCTGCGTGGCGCTCGCGGCGGCAAGCAACTGGCGCGCGCTCTCCACACCGGCGGCGCGCGTGCCGAAGTCATACAGCAGATAGGAGAGCGTCAGGCCATAACTGCGCTGGCCCGTGCCGGGAGAGGTGCGATTGCCGGAAGCGCTCAGGCTGGCGCTGGGTAAATAACCCGCCTTGCTCACGCCGACCTGCGCCGCCTGCGCCTGTGCACTCGCCCATACCTCGCGGGTTTGCGGGTTGTTGCACAACGCGAGATTGACCACTTCCAATAAATTGAGCGCCCCATCCGGCATGGCCGCCGCGCAAGGGTCGCCGACCGCGCCGCCCAGGCGCAGCGCGGGCTTGAGCGGCAGCGCCGCTTCCGTGCCGAACGGGTCGGAAGCTTCTGCGGCCAGCGCCAGACTGCAGAGACAGAGCAGGGCGCAAACGTAACGTGTTGGATGAAGGCGCATGAACGGGAAATAGAGTTTTATTTTTCTCAAGTATAGCGGCTCGGCATTATCTATAACCGGGTTTTTTGTAAGAAATTGTTTTTGCTGCCGACGGCGCAAACACAGAGGCGCGATAAATTATGGTCGCAGTATTTCGCCCTGCGACAAATTGTGGCTACGACATAACATCCTGCTTCGCAGGATGATTAGTCTTCACCGTATACGATCTTTCATGGGCTTCAGCCCATAGAAAGTCGGAATCCCCTTGTGGGGCAATATGACGCACCAGAGGGTGCGACATATTGTGGCTACGACATAACATCCTGCTTCGCAGGATGATTAGTCTTCACCGCAATATGACGCACCAGAGGGTGCGACAAATTGTCGCGCGACAATATGCCACATTCCCAAGCCGATTTTTCATCCATACAATCCGCCCGTTTTAATTTTTTGATAATAAAAATTGCCAAGGGGGATGGAAGATGAAAAGGAAGCAGGTATTCGCATTAAGCGTGATTGTACTGGCAGTCAGCCAGGCGGTGTATGCCGAGCCGGGCATGTTGCCGGAGGTGAACGTCACCTCCACAACGATCGATGACCGTTTCGATTCCAAACGCGGTGAAGCCTCAAACACCAATATCATCAGCGGCAAGAAAGTGGATGAAGAGCATGGCAAGAACCTGGTGGAAATTCTCGAATCCATCCCGGGCGTGACCGCAGAAGTGCAGAGCGGCGACTCGGTGAAGATCATGCTGCGCGGCGTCGAGGCGCAGCGTTACATGGGCGAGAAACCCGGCGTGGCGATCGTGATCGACGGGGTGCCGGTGCAGGAGCGCACCGGGCGCGTCAACATCGACCTGGACAACATTGAATCCATCAAGGTCATCAAGGGTGGTGCCTCCTATCTGTTCGGCGAGGACGCGTTGTCCGGCGCGGTGATCATCACCACCAAACGCGGCGCGAAAATGGCGGGTGTGACCGCGAGCGCCGAAGCGGGCAGTTTCAACTACCACAAGGAACTGCTGCGCGCCGGCTTCTCCAAGG
>Ga0209212_1001714_pt1 | contig 34056 bp, 27 predicted proteins | sample RifGroC2_FD_183996 | JGI IMG/M metagenome (GOLD analysis project Ga0209212, IMG submission 183996) | Groundwater microbial communities from Rifle, Colorado, USA - Groundwater C2 (SPAdes) (version 2) | ecosystem: Environmental > Aquatic > Deep subsurface > Groundwater | place: Rifle, Colorado...
CTGCAGACGCCGTGTATGACTTCATCAGCGGGACACCGGCCACGGATGTCACCGCAGCGTTCGATTATTACATCAAACACTACAACAACAACCGGCCGTTCATTCTGGTGAGTCATTCCCAGGGTTCAACGGTAGTCGCGCTCCTGCTGCAAAACTACATGAAAGCCAATCCAGACGTCTATCAGCGGATGATTGCCGCCTATGCCATCGGTTGGTCTTTCACCCAGGATTATTTCGACCGGAACACCCATCTGAAATTTGCCCAGGGACCTGATGATACCGGTGTGATCATCTCGTACAACACCCAAAGCCCTTCCTTTACGGGCAGGAACCCAGTGGTCTTCCCCGGTGCCATGGCGATCAACCCGATCTCCTGGACTAGAACGGCAACACAGGCTCCCGCCTCAGCCAATGCCGGCTCGCTGCGCCTATACGATGCAACCGCAACGGCCCCGTTTTACCAGGGCGATGTTATAATCCCCGTGCAGACCGTAGCCGGCTATGCCGATGCGCAAGTCGCCGCAATCGACCCGGTCACGAGCGCTCTCGACCCGACCTCTTCGACAAATGTGGTGCTCTGCTCAACCGTGGACCCGGCAACGATCAAGCGCCCGAGCCCTATCGCGCCAGGCTTTTACCACAGCTACGACTACCCGTTCTATTACGGCGACCTTGCCGCCAACGCCACCAACCGCGTTGCCAGGTTTCTCAATCCATAAAGGAGAACTATCATGAAAAGTACGCCGCAGTTCTTTCGCATGATCTTTGTGGTTTTGAGCTTTGCGGTACTGTTGCTGGCGGGCTGTGCGGGAAGCGACAGCACCCCGACAGGGACATTTACTGCTAACCAGGTATCCGGCAAAACCTTTGCGTATTCCAGCGCCGGTTCCACGGGAACACTCGCATTCAATGCCGACGGCACCTGGAGCACAACAATTGCTTCATCCACCTTCAGCGGGACATGGAGTATCAGCAACGGCAAGCTTGTCTGTGTTACCACTGCCGGCGGCAATCATACAATTACGTACACCCTGCTTGCAACTACATCAAACAGCATTAATACCAGCTTCGTAGAAGTAAACCCCGCTGACCCCAATAACCCGATAACCGGCACTGCTGCTTTCACCGCAACCTTTACCGCCGGGCAGGTATCCGGCAAGACGTTTGCGTATTCCAGTTCCACAGGTTCCACTGGAACACTCGTCTTCAATGCCGACGGCACCTGGAGTACAACGATCGGCGCGTCTACCTTCAGTGGAACCTGGAGTGTCAGCAACGGCAAGTTAGTCTGTGTCACCACCTCCGGCGGCAATCATACCCTTACCTACACGGCGCTTGTCAGCGACGATACAAAGGCCATCCACACCAGCGTGGTCGAAGTAAACCCGTCTGACCCTGCCAATCCGGCTACCTACACCGCCACGCTCACGGCCGTCTACACTATTGCCGGCAAGGTTTCCCAAGCGGATGCCGGCTTGGCTGGTGTCACCGTTGCCCTGGAGGGCGACCGGACCCTGACCGCCACCACCGATGCCGACGGCACCTACCGTTTCATGGTTCCCGCCGGGGAATACCGGGTAACCCCCTCGCAAGAGGGCGCCACCTTTGCTCCTCTGGACAACAGTTTTGCGGTCAACGGTGCCGATATCAAAGCCGTTGATTTTGCCTCGGTGGCACCGATGGCAGGACCGTCATTAAATAAATGGATCCAGACCGGTTCTTTGATTTATCCCCGTAAATATCACGGGGCAGCCTTACTGGATAACGGGAAGGTGCTTGTGGCAGGAGGAGAGACCGCGACAAGCACTCGTGCCAGCGCAGAGCTCTACGATCCTGCTACCAGCACATGGACCCAAACCGGTTCCTTGAAGTATGACCGCAGTGACCACACGGCAACATTACTGCCAAACGGGAAGGTGCTCGTTGCAGGAGGAAGGGAATTTGAATTTACTTTGATATTCCAAACAACACGTACCAGTGCCGAGCTCTACGATCCTGCCACCGGCACCTGGACCCAAACCGGTTCTTTGAAGTACGACCGCCAAAGTCACACGGCAACATTACTGCAAGATGGGAGGGTGCTTGTTGCCGGAGGAGAGGACTTTTTTGGTTCAGACGGCACCGCGGAGATCTACGATCCTGCTACCGGCAAATGGACCCAGACCGGTTCTTTGAAGTATGACCGCAGTGCCCACACGGCAACATTACTGCCAAACGGGAAGGTGCTTGTTGCGGGAGGAGATTGGGTCGGTAATCACGGTCGTGCCACCGCAGAGATCTACGATCCTGCTACAGGAAAATGGACCCAAACCGGTTCTATGGCTTACGAGCACGACAATCATACAGCAACATTACTGCAAGATGGGAGGGTGCTTGTTGCAGGAGGAGGCGGTGGGGTCGCCGAGATCTACGATCCTGCTACCGGTACCTGGACCCAAACCGGCTCTATGGCTTACAGTCGTGGGGATAACACGGCAACATTACTGCCAGACGGGAGAGTGCTTGTTGCAGGAGGAGACGAAATCTCCACCGCGGAGATCTACGATCCTGCTACCGGCACCTGGACCCAAACCGGCACAACCTACAAGCGTTACCACCATACCGCGACCCTGCTGAGCTATGGAGCGGTGATCATTACCGGAGGAGAGACCGGTAATGGTATGTCTCCTAGTGCCAGTACGGAATGGTTTTTCCCGGGGCATTGATCTCCGTACGGTGGCAACGAGCCCGTTCGCGCCAGGAAAAGGCATACTCATACGAACATTGAATCAGGGGCCGGCCACACCGCCGGCCCCGGCCTGACCATGCTGGCGATCTCAGTAGTTTTGCAAGAGAGGCCACTATGAACATACCGGAAACACTCAAAAATTTTTATGCTCGTGCTCAGCGTCGTGCGGTCTGCATAATGGCTTGCTCAAAGCGACGTGATCCGTCGCCAGATCATGCCATACTGGTCTCCACATTAACCCAAGGAGGCCTACCATGGCACGTACAGCAGAAGAAACAGCAACCATTCTTTCCGAGTTATTCAACGAGAATTTTGAGCAGGATTATTCAGAGCCTTTCCGCATCACCTGGCCGCAACTCCGTTTCCTGTCGGGCGTCCCGCGTCTGAGCGACAACTACCTCAAAGACATCAACACTGAGCTTTCCAAAAGTAGTGGGGATATTCTGATACCGCTAAATAATTTCCTGTTGGTAACTCGGGAACGTGATCTTGAACATTTCCGACTGGTGCCAGACAGATTGCTGGAGCAGCACCTTCCTGACGACACAGAAAACACAGAAATTGATGACGATGATTTTGAGTAATGGTGCCATCAGTCCCGTACATCGGGATATCATCAGGGCAGCTAAAGACGGTGATGTGCTATTTCTGAGAAACCTGTTGAACAATGAAATTCCGGCAAAAGTACTCATAAATGCACTGTGCTATTCGGTTCGCAATTCGCATTTGCCATGTTGCAAGCTCTTACTGGACAATGGTGCCAATGTTGATGGCGTGGGGCTTTACGGCTCTACGCCTCTATTAACTGCTGTCGGTAGGTTGAATCTGGAGATTGCCCGCATGCTATTGCAACGTGGGGCAGATGTTAATGCCAGGGATGAAATCGGTAGAACTCCGCTGTTGGTGGCGATACTGAATATTGGTGATACGGGTTTGTTGCGGCTGCTTCTGGATGACGGGGCTGATGCAAACATGGCGGATAGCAGAGGGTTGCCGCCGCTTTGGGCAGCGATGCTTGAAAACGGCAATCCTGATGTTTTGCGGCTGCTTTTGGAGTGCGGGGCGGATGCCACTGTGCAGTATTTTGGCAAAAACTTATTGGAAATTGCCCGGAAGAACGGTTTGAAGGAGTTTGAACAGATTCTTGAGGAATATCCATGTCACTGCATGACGCAATTATATCAGATGACATTATAAAGGCGCGTCGTCTAATCCGGCGGCGTGCCGATATCAACACATTTGAAAACGGCGAGACTCCGTTGATGCTTGCAGTGCTGAGTCCCGGCAAGGAATATCTGACGCAACTGCTGTTTGCCGCCGGGGCTATTGTTGATTTGCGAAATGAAATAGGCGAGACCGCCTTTATGATGGCAATGCACTCTGCCGATAATCAGGAAAATGTTGCCATTCTCATTCATGGTGGAGCGGATGTTGGCCTGATTACGCGTTACGGATATGAGGCTTGTGATTATGCACTGAAGCATTCCAGTTATGACTGGCTGTTTTCGGGCAATGCCGAGCGAAGAGCTGCTAAGACAATGCTTGAAAATGCTGATCTTGCAACGGTAGAGATGATGTGCCGTAAACAGGTAATCGACGCCAATCTGCTGCGGCTATCACTGCTGGATGCGGTCTATTCCGAGGATATTGCGAGGGTTGAAATGTTGCTTGAAATGGGTGCTCCGACCAACTGTCAGTCTTTTTATGGCTGGTCGGCGCTCATGCAGGCGGCCTGCCGCGCTCATCTGGAACTGGTAAAGCTGTTGCTCCGCTACGGTGCCGATCCATCATATCAGGATCATGAGGGGCGGTCGGCGCTATCGGAAATGGCAACCTGTATGCCAGGTTTGAGAATGACCGAGTTGATTTATTGTGAAGATTATGCTGAGGAGGTGCTTGGTGAGGAACGGCTGGCGGAGATAAAAGCCGCACAAGGGGAGATTGAGCGAGTGATAAATTTCATTACCATCGTGTCAAATCCTCTACGTTTTCAGCGCAATCCATACCAAATTGCTAATGCCTCATACCAAATTTCGGGTTGGCTTAGGAGCGCATTAGTGTCAGGATTGACTTCCGGACATGTGATTTCAACCACTACCGTGACTGGCTTCGCTTGCCCTTCTTCTCGGCCGGGTCACTCTCCTTCTCCTTGCTGCGGTAGAACTCGCGCATCTCCTTGACCTGGCGTTTGACCTCCTTGCGCAGATCTGGCGGTTCCAGCGCCTCGGCATGGGCGCCGTAGGACATGATCCACGAGACCAGCTCCATCCGGCCGGTGGCCTCGAACTCGACGGTCACCCGCCCTTCACCGTCACTGCCGATTTTCTGCCCCGCCATCCAGACCCGCTCCCGGACGGCATGGGCCACTTCGGCGGAAAAGCGCACCTTCACCTTCATCGGCGCATCGCTGACCAGCCCGAAAGCCTTGCTGAAATGTTCTTCAGGGCGATAACTGTCCGGAATCTCGAAGCGCTGGCGGGTGACCTCCACGCCGCAGATCCGCTCCAGCGCGAACAGGCGCATGGCGCCGCGATTTTGGGCGTTCCCCAGCAGATAGATGCCCCCCTTGTGAAAGACCAGCGTATAGGGATCGACCAGGTACTGGTCGGCCTCGCCCTTGCCCTTCTTGGCATACCCAAGCCGGATGCGGTACTGGTGCAACAGCGCCCGCTGCAGTTCCCCCAGGAAAGCCGCCGAACGGGAGTAGTCCCTGGCGCCGTGCAAGAGCGGCAGCGATACCCGCGCGATCCGCTCCAGATGGGCGGCGTGGCGGTCCGGCAGCACCGAGTTGATCGAGCGGAACAGGTCGTCGATCTCGGCCAGGAAGGGGGTGCCGGCCAGATGCGCGCCGAGCGAGCGCAACAGGTACAGCGACATCAGCTGCGGCAGGGTGAAGGTGATCGGGGGGATGTTGCGTGACTTGGCCAGAAAGCTGTAGACCTTTTTGCCCTCGATCCACTCGGAGGTCAGCGTATAGCCGGCCTCCTCCACAGCGTTCAGGTCGCGGTGGATCGTGCGCCGGTCCACGCCGCACTCTTCGGCCAGTTCGTCCAGGGTCATGCCCCGCCTGGTTTCCAGCAGCCTGATTATCGAATGCAGCCTCCCCGCCTGGGAATATTTTTTGGCCGGTTTTCCCTTCTGCATGCTTCCCCCTTGCTGAAAATGAATTTATAGCTACAATGTGAGCGCGAAACGATCGTCGGCAACCGGGAGCATTGTAGCGTTTTGGCCTTTTTTGACAACACATTTCTGACATATACTGTCATGCTGCACGACTGGCTCAACCAGCCCGGCTATGTCACGCTGTTCTGCCTGAGCTTCATGGCATCCACACTGCTGCCGCTCGGGTCGGAATGGCTGCTGGTAATGATGCTGGCCGGCGGATACGAGCCGTTCACCACCGTCGCTGTCGCCACCTCCGGAAACTACCTGGGGGCGGTAGTCACCTACCTAATCGGCCTGTGGGGCGGCAAATGGCTGATCGAGCGTGTGCTGCGGGTCTCTCCGGAGCAGCAGCAGCGCGCCCACGATTACTACCGCCGCTACGGCAGCTACTCCCTGCTATTCTCCTGGCTGCCGGTGATCGGCGACCCGCTCTGCCTGGCGGGGGGCATGCTGAGGGTAAATTTCGGCCTGTTCTCGCTGCTGGTGGCCTCCGGCAAACTGGTCCGCTATGCGGTGGCGGCCTTGATAACCCTGAAAAGCGCCGCTTGAATGTGACACTCCCTGGAGGATTCACTAAAATGAACGACATTCCGCAGCCCGATATCCAGAATTCTCAACAGCGCTACAAGGGTTACGACCGCATCATGGGCAATATCTCCTGGCTTTTGATCGCTCTGGTGGCGCTGGATATCAAGCTGCTGCCGACCGAAAGTTCCAGCATGGCCTTCCTGGCCATATTCTGCGTGCTGCTGTTCTTCTATAACCTGAATGCCCGTTACGGTCTGCTCTCTCGCCGATACAGCGCCTTCAAGACCTTTATCGACCTGATGGTTTTCCTGGCATTCATCGTGGCGGTCTGCTGGTACACCGGCAAGATGACCAGCCCGTTCATGTCACTAATCTACCTGATACTGATGGCCACCGCCCTGACCCAAGGGCGGCGGGTGACCTATTTCATGGCCGGACTGGCGATCACCTCCTATGCGCTGCTGGCATCGGTCGATATCCGCGAAATCAATTACTATCTCACCCACATCCTGGAGGTTTTCCCCTTCATGCTGATCGCCCATTTGGGGGCAATGCTGGCCGGAGAGAGCGAAACCGCCCGCCAGGAGGTGGAGCGGCTGTCGCTGACTGATGAAGTGACCGGCATCAACAACATGCGCAACTTCTTCCTGTTGTCAAATATCCAGGAGAAACTGGCCAAACGTTATATCAGGCCCTACGCGATCTGCATGATCGACGCTGACAACCTCAAGAAGGTCAACGACAAACATGGCCACCTGGCCGGAACGCTGCTGATCCAGAAGGTGGCGCAGATGATCACCGACAACATCCGCGGTTCGGACATCTGCGCCCGCTACGGCGGCGACGAATTCGTGATCATGTTCAACGAGACCGGCAAAGAGGAGGTGGCCGGCGCCGTGGAGCGGATCGTCAGCGGCATGGCGGCGGCTCCCTTCGATTTCGAGGGAACCTCGATCCAAACCACCCTCTCGGCCGGTCTGGCCGGTTACCCCGAGGATGGCGACGACGTGCGCACAGTGATGGCCAACGCCGACGAAGCGATGTACCACAGCAAACGCAACGGCAAGAACCGCCTGACGATCTTCAGCGATGCCCTGCCCCCCCAACCGGGCGAGGCCCACGCAGAAACAGCCCGATGAGTGAATTGATCCAGCTTTCCAGCCTCGATATACATTTTGCCGATTTCATCGTCCGCATCGACAAAAACCCCTGCGATCAGCTCTGGCTGGCGGCCGCGCTGACCAGTAAAGCCGCCGGGAACGGCCACACCTGCCTCGACATGGCAGACGCCAACCGGCTGGAGATTACAACCGCCGGTAACGCCCGGCAGCTCCCCCCACCGGCACCGGAAACCTGGAAAACCGCGCTGGTGGCATGCGACACGGTCGGCAACCCGGGAGACTATACCCCGCTGGTGATGGATGGAGCCGGCCGGCTCTACCTGCAGCGCTCATGGGAATACGAACGGCTTACAGCGGAGGCAATCCTGTCGCGAAGCCGGCATATGCCGCCGAATCCGGCACTGTTGGAGAGCGGGCTGGAACGCTATTTCCCGGTCACGGACAACCAGCCGGATCTGCAGCGCGAAGCTGCCAGAATGGCGCTGACCCGGGTTTTCTCCGTAATATCCGGCGGCCCCGGCACCGGCAAGACCGCCACGGTGGCCCGCATCCTGGCCCTGACCATCGAGCTGGCCGGCGACGCGCAGCCGAGGATCGCGCTGGCCGCGCCGACCGGCAAGGCCGCCATGCGTCTGCGTCAGTCAATACTGCTGGCTGCGGAAAAACTGGGCTTGAGTGACACCATCAGGAACAGGCTGCCGGACGAAGTCAGCACGATTCACCGTCTGCTGGGTGTCAGGAGCAATGGCAACGGCTTCCGGCACAACCGCGATAACCGTTTGCCATGCGACCTGCTGGTGGTGGACGAAGCCTCGATGGTAGATCTGCCGTTGATGGCCCGCCTGCTGGAGGCGTTGCACGACCGGGCCCGGGTGATCCTGCTGGGTGACCGGGACCAGCTGGCGTCGGTCGAAGCGGGAGCGGTACTGGCCGACATCTGCGCCGGCAGTGAGGATGTATCCGGAAACGCAGTGCCGGTCACACAGCTGACAAAGAGCTATCGTTTCGCCGGAGAGAGCGGAATTGGAACCCTGAGCCGGCTGATCAACGCAGGTGACGGGGACTCCGCCTTCGAACTGCTCTCCTCAGGGAGTTATGCAGATGTCGTCTGGAGACAGCTTCCGGCGGCCAGAGAATTCGAGGCAGCCTTCGGCGCAGCGGCCCAGGCTGGATATGCCGTCTATGCCCGAACCGCAACCCCCGGAGAGGCGCTGGCGGAACTGGACCGTTTCAGGGTCTTGTCACCGCTACGCTCCGGGATGTACGGCACTGCGAACCTGAACCGGCTCTGCGAAGCGGCGCTGGACCTGAGAAGTGGCGAAGGGGAGCCTTGCTACCGGCACAGGCCGGTGATGATCTCCGGCAACAATTACGAACTGGGGTTCTTCAACGGCGATACCGGGGTTGTAATCGAGAATGACGGCCGGACGGCGGTCTGGTTCAGCGATCCGGAGAGCGGCCTGCGCCATCTTTCGCCGCTGCGGCTGCCGGCGCACGAGACCGCCTTCGCACTGACCGTCCACAAGAGCCAGGGGAGCGAGTTTGAGCGGATGCTGCTGATTCTGCCGGAGCGCATGTCCGAAGCGCTCAGCCGCGAACTGCTCTACACCGCGATCACCCGCGCCCGGAAGCAGGTGGAGATCTGGAGTCCGGAAAGCGTTTTCCGCCAGGCGGTAAAAAGCCGCACAAGGCGTAATTCGGGGCTGCGGGACAAACTTGCCGGACTGATGTAGCAACGCACCGGCCTTATCCACGCTGACCGGACAATCCCGACGCCGCTTGTAATTTTTCAGGTTGGGTTTATAGTTTACCATCAACTTGCATTCTGGAGGAAAAATGGACAATAGCGGCAGGAGGACGTTTCTCGGTATATGCCTGGCCGGACTCGGCGCGCTCGCGGCAGCGGCGGTAGGCTGGCCGGTTTTCCGTTATCTGGCGCCCGGTTCAAGCAGGGAGGCAGCCGGAAAGGTTGTAATACCCGAAAAGGAGATTGCCGAAGGTGAAGCGAAGTTTTTCGAGTACGCCGGCTCATCGGCGGTACTGGTGCGCAAAAAAGACGGCAACCTGGTAGCGCTTTCGGCGGTCTGCACCCACCTGGGGTGCATCGTGCAGTGGCAGAAAGACAAGCAGGACTTCCTCTGTCCCTGCCATGCCGGGCATTACAGCGCTGACGGTATCGTCACCGCCGGACCGCCCCCCAAACCGCTCCCCAAAATCCCATTCAGCGTGGCCGGCGGCAATATCACCGTAGGCTGAACCGATCTGTCCGGAGAAACCGCATGAGACCGTTAAAAATGATTGCCGATTGGATCGATCTGCGCATCGGCGCGCGTGACATCCTGAAAAAGGAATTGACCGGCTACCTGCTGCCGCGCAATATCAATGCCTGGTACTCGCTGGGCAGCGTGCTGCTCTTCGCCTTCGCGCTGCAGGTGCTGAGCGGCATCCTGCTCCTGATCTACTATGTGCCGGACGCGGACAAAGCCTTCAAGAGCGTCAGTCACATTATGAACGAGGTGCCCTTCGGCTGGCTGATCCGCATGTGCCATGCGGTCGGCTCCAACATGATGGTGCTGGCGCTGTTGCTGCACATGCTTTCGGTGCTATTCATGGGGAGCTACAAGCGTCCGCGTGAACTGAACTGGCTGACCGGCTTCATCCTCTTCACCCTGGTGCAGGGCATCTCGCTGACCGGCTACCTGCTCCCCTGGAGCCAGCTCTCATTCTGGGCCACCACCGTGGCCACCAACAGCGCCAACGCGATACCGGTGATCGGGCCATACCTGGTGGAGTTCCTGCGGGGCGGGGTGCTGGTCGGCCCGCCGACGCTGGGACGCTTCTTCGCCCTGCATGTGGCGGTCATCCCGGCCGGCATCGCGGCTCTGATCGGGGTACACCTGTTCCTGCTGAAACGGACCGGCGTATCGACACCCCCTTTCGGACAAAAGCAAACCAGCAACCCGTGTCAGGGCGACAGCTATCATTACGAGGATCATCCGGGCGGTATCCCCTTCTTCCCCGACTATGCCCTGGAAGACCTGCGCGCAATTGCAATCTACATGGCCTGTTTCCTGGCGGTGCTCTTCTTCGATCCCTACCTGTTCTTTCCAAAAGACGCCTTCATTCCGGCCAACCCCTTCGTGACCCCGGCCCACATCAAGCCGGAATGGTATTTCCTAGCCAATTACCAGACCCTGAAGATATTCCCCAACGAATTGATCGGGCTATCGCTGCAGGGTGCCGCAATGACCTTCCTGGCGCTGCTCCCCTTCATCGACCGCGGCCCGGAACGGCATCCGCTCAAACGGCCGTTGTTCCTGGCCTGCTCAGTCGGCGGGCTGCTGCTCTGGATCGGACTCAGCATCTGGGGGCATTTCTCATGAGATACCGGGAGAGAGAAATGAAATCAAATGTATGCAAATTCACGCAGATTTTCTCCCCCCTTTGCAAAAGGGGGGAGGGGGGGGTTTGGTTTTCAGCATCAAAGGCAAATCCCCCTCAATCCCCCTTTCTAAAAGGGGGACTTTATGCATTCACGCTACTTTTGGTGACTTTAATCTCGCTTCTTCTGACGCGTCCCGGCTTCAGCCAGGAACCGGCCGAGATCGTCTGCATCCAGTGCCACTCGGGTCTGCCTGAAAAGTACAGCCAGCCGGTCAAACTCTGGCGCGGCAGCATCCATGCGGAAAACGGCATCGCCTGCAACGGCTGCCATGGCGGTGACCCGAAGGACGCCGCCATGGCCATGACCCCGGAACGCGGCTTCCTGGGAGCTCCCAGGGAACCGGAGATACCGGCCTTCTGCGGTCGCTGCCATGTTGGAGTGATGAAGGATTACCTGGCCAGCGCACATGGTCGGGCGCTGGGCAAGGGGGGGCCAACCTGCGTCACCTGCCACGGCAATCACCAGGTTTTGAAGGCCTCGCTGGAACTGATCAACGAGAAGAGCTGCAGCCGCTGCCACAGTTTCGAACGGGCCCGATTAATCCGGGATGCGATGCAGGAAACCGAGGGGATGATCGTGAGCATCGAGGGGCGCATCAACGCCTTCAAAAGTGTCGGCAGCGACACCGAGAAACTGGAAAAGGAGCTTTTCGCGCAGCGCAACCGCTTCCATTCGCTCTTCCATAATGTAAATGTTGAAATGGTCAAGTCGGAGTCGGCCCAGATCCAGGTCGAACTGAAGAAAATCCGGGACGTGCTGGCGGCCTGGGATGAGACCGGCCGGAAACGGAAGACGGCCGGGGCGCTGGCCGTGTCGGCCATGCTGCTGATCGCGTTGCTGGCTCATCTGATGAGAAAAACCTTCGACTGAGTAACTCAAATGAAAAGGGTCCTCGGCGTCTGCCGGGAACCCTTTTCATGAATTTTGATAGGCCGGATAAAAAAAAGCCCCGAGCTGATGCCCGGGGCTTTTTTCAACACAGATCGTTTATTAGACGCGTGTCACGTTTGCGGCCTGAAGCCCTTTCGGACCCTTTGTTACTTCGAAAGTCACGCTATCACCTTCAGCAAGGGATTTGAAGCCATCACCTGCGATAGCGGAGAAGTGGCAAAATACATCCTCGCCACCTTCCTGCTCAAGAAATCCAAAACCCTTGCTGTCATTGAACCATTTTACTGTTCCGTTTACCATGTGCTTACTTCTCCTGATTCTTCTCTGTTTTTTATCCGAGAGACAATCTCGAATTTCATCAACCATAACAGCATTCATTCAACAGTGTCAAGTTATTAATTATAAAAAATTTCGGGTGGTAAGTCATGAATAGAACGGTGATCATTTCCATAACATCCGGCATTAATAGTAACACAAGCAGATGGTTTTTCAGGGTGTTCGCTTCCCGGCCCCGGGTATTGTCTCCAACCTGGCCAGAAACACGGCATGGCGCAACCCGCCCCGCCCGGGACGCTCGCAGGTAACGGAGAAACCGGCTTTGCTCAGGCGCTTGACAAAGCCCTCGTCATAATTTTCACCCCAGACAGCCAGCACCCCGCCCGGCCTGAGCGCGGCCCTGGCATTTTCTATCGCCCGACTGCCGTAGAGCGGGTCGTTCACGGCATCCGTCCCGGCGTGCGGCCCGCGATACAGGTCCAGCACAATCGCGTCGAATCCGGTTTGATCCTTGCTGATGGCATTTTTGCGGATCAGTTGTGCAACATCAGCGATTTCCAGGGTCACGCGCGGGTCGCTGACTGCGCCGCCAGTGAGTGGACCTAGGGTTCCCCGGCACCATTCGGCGACAACCGGGTTCAACTCGGCCACGACAACCCGAGCTGTATCCGGCAGACTGTCCAGTACGGCCCTGAGTGTGAAACCCATGCCGAGCCCGCCCACCAGAACCCTGGGAGCGGCACTCTCCTTCAGACGCTGACAACCAAGCTGGCCAAGCACGATCTCCGAACGGTTGGCCATGCTGTTCATCAGCACCTGGGCGCCGATCATGATCAGGAAGTCTTTCTCACCTCGCTGACGCAGTTCCAGGACCCCTTCTTCCGTTGCGATACTCTCGATGATTTTCCAGGGTTGCGCCATACGGCCCGCCTTTCGCTTTCATGCATTATTTGTAACGGGTGAAACCGGTGTTCTGTCAGCGGATCAGCTGACCGCGGCAATTTCATATTCCCGGAAACCGGGTCCGGCGCCGGATTCGACCAGATCGCCGACACTCCTGCCGATCAGGTCCCTGCCAAGTGGAGACTGGTGCGTGATGACCAGAACTTCGTCCGGGCCGTCGGCAATTTTTAATCCCCCCTCAAGCGGGCCGATAAAAACCTTTCTGGCGCTGCCATCACTGGCCTCAAGCGTCACCAGTGCCGTCATGCGTATCAGCGAGTCACGGTCGAATTGCTGTAATTCCAGTTTTTTATATGTTTCAAGCGCCACCCTGATCTCCTGGGCACGATTGGCCTGTCCCTGGGCGACATAGGAGGCCTCCAGCGCCAGGGTTTCATACTTGTTGTCCGGAATATTCTCCTCGTGGGTCGAGGCTTCATGGGCCGTTCTGGCCGCGTTCAAAAGCACCGCCAGATCGTGAGACAGCCGGGAAATTATCAATTGGAGAATTCTGTCCTTGTTCATTTTAAAGATATATCCAACTTTCATTGATAACTTTTCTAAATACGAAAAATTGACTCAGGTCATAATTAAAAAAACAGCAACAGGTTAGGCTGAACCCGATCAAAACAAATAAAGTGGAGGAAAACATGTGTGATTGCGGATCAAGCCGGACGCCCGGCTCAGGACCTTTTGCTTCCGGCCGGGAGCTGGTGGAGTTTGTGCTGAATGCCCATGGCGGGACAGTGGCGCTGTCGGAACTGCCGGGAGGCGGCCTTGAGCATGACTGCCAGGGTTGCGGCAGCCACTTCGTGCTGAAAACCTTTGTACAGAGTTGTCCGGCCTGTGGCGGCGTGCATGCGGTATCGCCTCCCCGTGCCGATGATCCGCAGGCTATTCAATATGCCGGAAAAGATTTCGCGCTGCAACTGGCGGCATAAGCACAGCAGCGGGACGGAACCGCGCTCAGCGCCAATCCTTGCTGAGGGCCTCGGACTGGTCGGACTCGACCTCGCCCAGCAGGTCCAGATAGGTTGAATAGCGCTCCGCCGGGATGCCGCCCTGTTCCACCAGCCTGATCACCCCGCAACCCGGCTCGGTGCGGTGCCGGCAGTTTCGGAAACGGCAGACGGCCTGACCATGCTCTTCAAAACCTGGGAAGTGAACGGCAAGCTCCTCCACCGTAATATCCACCAGCCCGAACTCCCTGAAGCCGGGGGTGTCGACCAGCTCGCCGCCAGCGGGGAGCTGATGCAGCGTGGAAACGGTGGTCGTGTGCCTTCCCTGGCTCTTGTAGTCGCTGACTTCCCGCACCTTGAGATCGATCTCCGGGCAGATCGCGTTCAAAAGCGAACTCTTGCCGACCCCGCTGCTGCCGATGAATACTCCACGATGTCCCTGGCACAGATAATCCAGCAGCGGCTGCAGACCGGTCCGATTGACGGCACTGATGAAAAAAAACGGTACTGAACCGGCATAAATGCCGCTTAACTGGTTGAATAATTCCGTAGAATCATCCAGATCACACTTGTTGACCACGACGAACGGCTGCAGTTCGGCCACCCGCGCGGCAACAATGGCCCGGTCGATGAATCCCGCCGGAGAGTGGTGCGCAACCACGATGCCGAGTACATCCAGGTTTGCCGCAACCAGATGGACTCCGCCGCGGGCATCGCGCCGGCGCAGTTCGGTCCTGCGCGGTAGCCGCTGCAGCACGCCGCCGGTGACGGTGACGCCATCGCCGACCACATGCCCCGAATTGCGCTTGACTCGCACCATCCTGCGCCGGCCATCCTCGAATGCAACCTCGACCGAGATCCCGTGATGGGCGACAATCACACCTTCGCTAACCGGATCAATGCCGGAAAGGTCGAGGGCCGGTGTCGGGCGGGCAGTTTTGTTGCGTTCCATTTTCAAGAGTCAACCACCATCCACAGAAATTACCTGTTTATCGATTTATCAGCACCAGCCGGGAACCATACACCATTATCCGCCTTAAACGCCACCTGATTCATTTTTGCCGGCAACCGCAATGATTGCCAAAGACTCTTCCAGCGGTTCGCCGGCTCCGTCTACCCAATGTATCACAATTCCTTGCCGTTCCATCTTGCGGAACCAGTTGCCCTGGCGCTTGGCAAAATCGTGGATGGCGCTGTTCAACTTCTGGAACATGTCGTTACGGCTCAGGTCTCCCCGCAGAAAAGCCCCCACATAGCGGTATTCAAGACCGTAGTAATCCAGCCGTTCCCAGGCGATTCCGCGGTCGTGCAGGTTCCGCACCTCTTCAATCAGCCCGTTATCCAGGCGCTGCCGCAACCGTTCGGTGATGCGCCGCCGCATCTCTGGTCGTTCCAGCCGGATTCCGATAACCAGCGGATGAATTTCCGGGTACGGTTCTGCTCCGCTCCGGGCAGAGCTGTCGTGACGGGCGATCTCGATGGCGCGGATCGTGCGTTGACGATCCAGCAGATCGGTCTGGTTATGCTGGTCCGGCCTGAGCGAGTTCAGTATCAGGCACAGCTCCTGATCGCTCTTGAGAGCCAGTTCTGCCCGCAGCTGACCATCCGGCGGGATTTCCGCCATCCGGTAGCCGCGCAGTGCGGCGTCCAGGTACAAGCCGCTGCCGCCGCAGAGGATCGGCATGCGGCCGCCGGCAGTTATGTGATGCCATGCCGCCAGGAACAGGCGCTGGAAAGCGAAGACGCTGAACTCTTCGCCCGCATCGAGGATGTTGATCAGGTGGTGGGGGATCGCTCCGTATTCATGCAGGTCCTTGCCGCTGCCGATGTCCATGCCGCGAAAGACCTGGCGCGAGTCGGCCGAGATGATCTCGCCGCGCAGCCTTTCCGCCAGAGCCACCGCCAGGCGGGTCTTGCCCGAGGCGGTCGGCCCCAGGATTGTCAACAGGTTGAAAAATTGATTCTGCTCATTCATTGTGAAACCCTCGATGCAGTTTTTCAGCCGTGGCCCGGTTCATCCCGTCCACCGCGGCAATTTCCTCCACGCCCGCTTCCTTCAGGCGCTGCAGGCTGCCGAAATGTTTCAGCAGAGCGGTTCGACGTTTGGGACCGATGCCCGGAATCGCATCGATTCCGGAGGCGACCCCCTCTTTCCCGCGCAGTTTGCGGTGATATTCGATCGCGAAACGGTGGGCCTCGTCGCGGATCGCTGCCAGAAGCAGCAGCGGCGGCGAATTCTGACGCAGCACGACCGGGTTTTTCCTCCCCGGTAGAAACACGCGTTCATCGCTTTTCTGCACCATGTCGGCGGAAACATCCCGCGATGTACGGCTCTTGGCCAGCGAAACCAGATCGAAACGGCCGGCCAGTCCCAGTTCGTTGATGATCTCCTGCGCCGCATTCAACTGTCCGACGCCGCCATCCACCACCACCAGATCGGGCAGACCGCTCTTCCCGATGCTGTCGTCACGGAAACGCCTGGAAAAGACTTCACGCAGCATCGCGAAATCGTCCTGCCCTTCAACGGTACGGATACTGTAGCGCCTGTAGTTGGCCTTGTCCGGCCTGGCAGAGCTGAATGTCACGCCGCTGCCGACCGGAAAGCGCCCCTGGATATTGGAGATGTCGTAGCATTCAATCCTGGTTGGCAGTCGGGTGAGCTGGAGACGCCGCTGCAATTCCGCCAGAGTCGTTGCCGCCGAGGCCGCCGCTTCGTCGCGCTCACGCACCGCCGATTCGGCATTCCTGCTGGCCAACTCCACCAGTTCCCGTTTGGTTCCGCGCTGCGGGCATGTGATTGAAACCCTGCCGCCTTTCAACTCTTCCAGCAATTCCACCAGCACGTCGGCATCCTCGATCCGTAGCGGCAACAGGATCTCCCCGGGAACGAAAACCTCGCAGGTATAATACTGCTGCAGGAAAGCCGATACCCCGGCGGCATCGTCCAGTTCCCACCCCAGGCTGAACAGGCGGCTGCCGGAGAGCACTCCGCCACGGATGAAAAGAATCGCCAGCTCAATGCGCCCCTCCTTCCGGTGAAATCCGACCACATCGCTGTCACCTCCACGCAGCACGACTTTCTGCTTCTCGACCGTGACCTGGATCGAGCGCAACAGGTTGCGCCAGCGGGCGGCCTCCTCGTAGAACATGCCTGCGGCGGCCTCGGCCATACGGCGCTTGAATTCAGCTACCAACTGCCGCCCCTTCCCTTCCAGGAACAGCATCGCCCCTTCGACCAGGGCTAGATAAGCCTCTTTGGTGATCAAGCCGTGGCAGGGAGCGCTGCACTGGCCGATCTGTTGGTACAAACAGGGACGTTTGCGGGCCATGCATGAGGCCAGGGGATAGTGGCGCAACGGGAAGATGCGGGTCATCTGGCGCAGCACCTCGCGGGCGGCCGAAGCCGAGGCGTACGGTCCGAAATAGCGGGCGCCGTCATGCGGCATCTTGCGGACCAGCGTGAAACGCGGATACTCCTCTCGCAGATCAAGCCTCAGCGAAAAATAGTTTTTGTCGTCTTTAAGATCAAGGTTATAACGGGGGTGATGCTGCTTGATCAGGGTATTTTCTAGCAGCAAAGCTTCTTTCTCGGTATCTGTAAGCAGCACGTCGATATCGACAACCCTGGCCACCAGGAACCGGACATGGTAACGGGAATCGCCAGATGCGTTGAAATAGGAACGTACTCGCTGCCGCAGGTTGCGTGCCTTGCCGATATAGATGATGGTTCCGGCGTCATCGCGCATCAGGTATACCCCGGGCGCTGACGGCAGCTGACTTATTTTGTCTTCGAGGCTCATGGCGGTAATCCTACTTGTTCGAAGCATGAATGGGAAGAGGCTTGTTAAACCCGTGACTGCTCATAATTCAGGCAATATGATTAATAATAATGCGGCGAAGCAATCTAACAAATCCATGTGTGCTGTAATATCAGCATATTACTCTCTTGGCGAAGTTTTTGCTTAAGTGTGGAACTGTCCAAAGGCGGACAAACAGACACCAATGGGGGTATTCTGAATGGAGACCATGTCAACGATGACGGGCCTGAAGAGCAGCGCTGATGTACTTTTTCTGATGTTGGGGGCGGTAATGGTGTTCGCGATGCATGCCGGCTTTGCTTTTCTCGAAGTTGGCACGGTACGCAAAAAGAACCAGGTCAACGCCTTCGTCAAAATCCTCACCGACTGGTCCGTTTCGACCATCGTCTATTTCCTGATCGGTTTTCCGATCGCCTATGGCATCTCTTTTCTAAAACCGGCAAGCGAACTGATCGACAAAGCCCAAGGCTATGATCTTGTGCACTTTTTCTTCCTGCTCTGCTTCTCGGCCTGTATTCCGGCCATTATTTCAGGCGGCATCGCCGAACGCGCCAAGTTCTGGCCGCAGGTAATTGCCGGAGCCATCTTTGCCGGGCTCTCCTATCCGCTGTTCGAGTCCCTGATCTGGGGACAAAATGCCTCCCTGCTGCAGAATATCTTCAAGTCGATCGGCGGCGCCGAATTCCACGATTACGCCGGCTCGGTGGTCGTTCACTCCATCGGCGGCTGGATTGCGCTGCCGGCGGTAATCATCCTCGGGCCACGCATGGGACGCTATGTTCGCGGCAAGTCCCACCCGATTCCGGTCAGCAACATCCCTTTCCTGGCATTGGGTTCGTGGATCCTGGCGGTGGGCTGGTTCGGATTCAATGTCATGAGCGCCGGAAATTTTGAGAAGATCTCAGGACTGGTGGCGGTCAATTCGCTGATGGCAATGGTCGGCGGTGTACTGGCGGCCCTGGTGGCCGGCAAGAACGATCCGGGTTTTGTTCACAACGGCGCCCTGGCGGGACTGATCGCGGTCTGCGCCGGCAGCGACATCATGCATCCGCTGGCCTCGTTTGTGGTCGGTTGCATTGCCTCGATAATTTTCGTGTACGGCTTCCACTACGAGCAGGAAAAGCTGAAGATCGATGACGTACTGGGAGTTTGGCCGTTGCACGGCGTGATCGGCTCGTGGGGCGGCATTGCAGCCGGTATTTTCGGCCAGAAATTCATGGGTGGCATCGGCGGCGTGAGCTTCGTTTCACAGCTGGCCGGCAGCCTGTCGGCGATAGTATTTGCGTTGGCAAGCGGATTTATTGTCTATGGAGTTCTCAGCCGGACCATTGGCATCAGACTTGACCAGGAAGACGAGTTTGCCGGAGCGGACATCGCTATCCATAGTATCGGAGCCTACCCTGAAGACAGTATTCGCTGATATTAATGATACGGTCACTGACAAATGATCTGAAATTCCTTTCAAAGCGCGTCAGATAACGGTTTCTGACGCCTTTCGTTTCCGTTTCTTTCGTTGACAAGGACATGGAGAGGTGCTATTTAAAAGGCATTTTACCTGTGGATATATTCAGCTCTCCGTGCGCCGTCTAACTGCGTTGCCGGCCAGAAGAGGTCAACTAACGTGATTTCATTGAAATTATGCCGTAACACACTCATCCGACTCCTGGTCGTTTTCGTCATAATTTCATCCCTCGCAATTCCACCTGCCATGAGTCAGGAATCAGAGGATTCTCAGGTATTTATCGCCGGATTCAACGCCTATCAACAAAAAGATTATGCTTCGGCCATCGCAAAGATGAACGAGGTCCTGCAAAAATATCCGGACACCCCCCTGAGAGACATGGCCCTGTTCTGGCTTTCCCGTGCGTACTACAAATCGGGTAACCAGAATGAAGCCGCCCGTTTTCTCTCCCAGTTTTCAAAAGAATACCCAGACAATCCGCTAAAAGGCACTGTCGAGGAAGAGTTGCTCTCCCTGACCGCCCGTTACGAAAAAGGCGAAAAGCTGCCTTCCGGCCAACAGGTGGCCAAGCAGACTGATCGCGTGGCTACCCAGAAAACCAAGGTCGCCCAGGAACGCAACGCTGCGGAACAAGCCGCCAAGGCCAAAGCCGAACAGGAGCGTATTGCGACTGCAAAGGCCGAAGAAGCCAGGCTGGCGGCTGTAGCCGCTGCTGAAGCGGCCCGCATCGCAGCACTGAAACAGGCAGAAGAGAAAGCCGCGGCGGAGAAGAAAGAACGGGAGCGACTGGCTGCCGTCAAAGCTGAGGAAGATCGCAAGGCAGCTGAAAAAGACCGGCTTGCAACCACCAAGCAGGAACTGGAGCGCATTACAGCCGAACAGGCACTTGCCGCGGAAGAGCAGGCTCGCATAACCGCAGAGCAGGAACGCATTGCTGCTGAACAGGCTGCCAAACTCAAAGCCGAGTTGGAACGCGTTGCGGCAGAGAAAAAAGAACAAGAACGCCTGGCGGCGGTCAAAGCCGAACAAGAACGCATAGCAGCCGAACAGGCTACCAAGGCAAAAGCCGAGCTGGAACGTATAGCAGCGGCAAAGGTCGAAGAAGCTAGATTGGCAGCGATAGCCGCTGCCGAAACAGCACGTGTCGTCGCGCTAAAACAGGCTGAGGAGAAGGCTGCAGCTGAGAAAAAAGAGCAGGAACGTCTGGCGGCTGTAAAAGCTGAACAAGAACGCATTGCTGCAGAGAAAATAGAGCAACAGAGGCTGGCGGCATTGAAGGCTGAAGAAGAGCGTAAAGCTGCCGAAGCAGCTCGTATTGCTGCGCTTAAACAGACCGAGGAAACGACAGCGGCCCGGAAAAAAGAACTGGAGCGACTGGCGGCGGTTAAAGCCGAACAGGAACGGATTGTTGCGGCTAAAGCCGAAGAGGCACGCCTTGCCGCTGCCGAAGCCGCTCGCATTGCAGCGCTCAAGCAGGCTGAAGAGAAGGCGGCGGCGGAAAAAGTTGAGCGCGAGCGCCTGGCAGCTGTAAAAGCCGAGCAGGAACGCGTTGCGGCAATAAAAGCCGAAGAGGCACGGACAGCCGCTGCCGAGGCTGCCCGCATCGCGGCGCTCAAGCAGGCTGAAAAGAAGGCGGCGGCGGAAAAAGCTGAGCGTGATCGACTGGCTGCCGCACAGGCGGAACAGGAACGAGTGGCCGCAGTTCAGGCCGAACTGACCCGTCTGGCCGAAACTAAGAAGGAACAGGAGCGCCTGGCAGCAATAAAGGCCGAGCAGAACCGCATCGCTGCAGAGCAGGCCGCCAGGGCCAAAGCCGAACAGGAACGTATCGCGGCTTTGAAAGCTGAAGAGGCCAGAGTCGCAGCTGCCACGGCTGAAGCTGCACGCGTTGCCGCACTCAAACGGGCCGAAGAAAAGGCCGCGGCAGAGAAAAAGGAGCAGGAGCGCCAGGCGGCTGTCAATGCCGAGGAACAGCTTTTGGCTGCCCAAAAAGCTGCGGAAGAAAAAGTTCGCGCGGAAAAGAACGCTCTTCGCGAAAAGGCGATTGCCCAGTACAAATCGATTATCGACAAATATCCCGGCAGTTCCGCAGCGGCATCCGCTGCTGCCAAGCTGCGTGAGCTGGGCCTGGCGGTAGCTCTGCCGCAGGTTGCAGTCGCCGAGCCGGTTCCCGAAAATGCCCAGATTTTGAGACTGGAAGTTGCCCAATACGCGGGTTTTGAATTTAACCTGATGCCACGTCCCGAAGCGTTCCATGTAGCACAGCGGGTAAATGTGCCGTTTGAGATTACCAATCGTGGCAACGGCAACGATGCCTTCTATCTTGAGTCGGCTTTCCCGGATGAATTCAAGGCGCAATTTGCCGCAACCTCGTCGCCCGATACAGTCATCAACCAGACTCCGGTATTGGCCCAGGGCGAAACCTTCAGGGGCATAGTCAGCCTGGTGATACCGGCTGCAAGCATTGACGGCTTGCGGATTACCCATCCGGTAAAGGCAGCTTCGAAGCTGATGGCAGAGGCCAGCCAATCCCGTGAAATCCGCCTGATTGCCTCGGCGCCGCTGCTGAGAGCAGTACTGAAGACTGACAAGACACAACCTTTGCCAGGTGAAAAGATCGTCTATCGTATAGCAGTTCTGAACGTCGGCTCGACCGTGGCCAAGGACGTGACTTTCAGGCTCAATTTCCCGCCGCAGTTGGAACCGGTTGATTATGCCGCCGCCGGATTCAAGCAGGAAATGAAATCGGCGCTGGTGTTCGATGGTCTGCAGGTCAACTCGGGCGAGAGCCGCGAATTGAGTGTCACCTTCCAGTTGAAGGAAGATTCACTTGCCGGCCAGGAGTTGGCAACCCGGGCCGAGTTGATTAACAACCCGCTCAAGACGACCGCGGCGTTTGTGTCCAACATGGCTTATGTGCAACCACAGCGGGCGATTCTTGTCCGTACCGGATCAGAGCGATTGGTAGCCATACCGGGACAGACGATTTCTGTGCCGTTCGTCGTCACCAACACCGGCAACGTTCGCGAAAAATTCAGAATAGCTTCCAACGTAAAAGGGGCTCAGGACGCCGTTGTTTTCCATGATATAAATCGTGACGCAATCAGGCAGGCAAGTGAACCGGTCATAAACGAGATCGGCCCGCTCGCTCCCAAAGAAGAAGCCAGCGTTGTGGTAGAGATCAAAACACCGAGAAGCGCCGGAGATGGAAACGAAGGCAACGTGCTGTTGTCGTTCACCTCTGAAGGAGACGCTACACGCACGGCATCCGGCTCAACCCAGCTGTTGTACTCACGACCGGTTCTGCAGATGGCCATGGCGGGCCGTGACGGCAGACTCAAGCCTGGCGAAGTGGCATCTTTTGACCTTGCCATTACAAACAAGGGGTCAAACCTGGCAAGAGTGGTTGAATTACAGAGTGCCTGGCCGGAGCAGCTGGAACTGGTGGCAGCCGACCCCGCCAACAGCACCTTCCTGAATGGAAACATCACCTGGCGCTTCAAAGAGATGGGCGCAGGCGAAAAACGCAGCATAAAGGTATCTTTCAGAGTCAAGCCGGGCACAGGTGTGGGAACCAACATCCAGGTAAAAAACATCCTGACATATGAAGACCAACTCGGGAACAGGTACTGACATGACACTACATGTACGCCGTACAGCAGTTGCATTTTTGCTCTGTTCTCTGGCTCTGCCGGCATGGGGTCAGCAATACTATCTGTACGAACCAAAACCGGTCTCCCCGGATGTCAAACGGGAAGCGGGTGATGGCGTCCTGGTCAGTGAAATACCGATCAATGACGGCGATACTTTGTACGGAATTTCCAAGAGGTTCAGCGGCCATGGCACTTATTATCCGCAGATACTGCTGTTCAACAACATCAAAGACCCGAACCTGATTTACACCGGGGACACTATAAGGATCCCCCTTCCCAAGGACGGACCTGCTGAAGCAGCGACACAGCCAAAGAAGAAACATGGAAAAACGCTAAAATACAAAACTCCGATCAAAAAGAAAGCCTCTGCCAGTACTGCTACGCCTGCATCTAAAAAGCAATCGTCCAAGGGAAATACAGGAAAAGACAAGACCGCCACTACTGAAATATCTCTGAAAGAACTGAAGAATATGGAGAGTAGAAAAGGGGATCGCCGAAGTCAGAAAAAAAGAACCGCAGATACCAATGTCAGGAAGAGCGCGGTTGATGATGCCCAGTTGATACACAGGCGTGAGGAGATTGAAAGCACACCCAAACAACAGAAAGCTGATGTTGCCCCACCCAGGCAGGCGGAGTCCAATGCGGTGGCGGGACAGCAACTCTTTGAAAGAGCCGTGAAAGCTTACAGGCAGGATGATTTCCGTACAGCACTGGATCTGTTTGACCGTTACCTTGCCGACAATCCCAACTCACCCATGGCTGCCGATGCCAGCCTGTACAAGGCGGAGTGTTATCTCAAACTTTCAGCCCAGTAGGGTGTGAACACAGTCGCAATCAAACAACTTTCTTTAGTAACTTCCAGGACCCTGCAAATCCTTGACTTGCGGGGTCTTTCTTTAACTAATTCCAGGTCAGAACGAAAGCCCGCAGCCGCTTGCCTTTTTCGTCACGGTAATAAACGACTTTGAGATTATCCGCAATATGCCCGCGCTCGATCCTGTAACCTTCTTTGCTTTCCAATGAGTCCAGTGTAAAGAGAGTATTCTTACCCAATTGCCTGAAAACGCTGTTCAGAAAAACATTTGAAATGCTTATGCCTCCCAGGGCAATCACCTGTATCGCCTTGATTTGCTCTTTTTCCCGGTAGACCCGGTATTCCACTTCGGAAGAAGTGTACCGCTCCCAGCCTGGATTGGTGTCAGAATAGCTCTTGTCAAGTCCTCCCCTTGGAATAAAATCCGGTAATCTGGTTGGCCGCGAGACGGCATGTGAAGTAACTGAATTTTTTTTCGCTTCACGATTACCGGTGATCGCCACGATCACGGCTTTGTCATTGTTCTGTGCACCGCTATCACCGGCAATCTTGGACGGCGCTTTTAGATTCGTAGAGACAGGCTTCAGCACCGGCTTCCGGGAAACCACGGACGACAGGTTGGTTAAAGTGGTTGCCGGGGCTTTTTCAGGAGTAACGGCCGATTTAGCGGAAACTGTCGGTGTAGGGGAAGATTGTTGCGACTCTCGGTGCTGCAGCATCGTCATCACGATGACCGCCAGCGCCACAGGCGCCAGCCACAACAGAAATGTCAGCCCCTTTGAGCGTTTCGGGGCAACTTGCTCCGGTGCAAGACCGCCGCCCAGCCAGTTATTGTCACGAGCAGACGCCGATTGCCCGAGTGACTCTGGTTCAGGAGTGCTGCTCACGGCAGCATCGAAAGAACTGTTGAATTCGGAATAGACTGTCGTCAAGCGGGGACGAGGAGGATAACTGATGCCTTGATCGTCGGGAACATTTTCATCTGTCGGTGCGGGTGCAGTTACCGGCTCGGAGTCTTTTGTAGCAAGTATTAATTCTGGCAGTGTCACTTCAACCGGTTCAACAAGAACCGGAGTTGTGACTTCTTCAGGTAATGGGGATGACGCGGATCTATCAACATCAACGGCTATATTTTCCTGTTTGATAACTTCAGCGCTTTTTTTACCTTTTGACGTAAATGTGTTGAGCAGGAAACGCAAGTCATCCAGCAGGCGGTCATCTTCCAACGATGTGTTCAGCCACCCCTGATATGGCGCCAGTATCGCATCGTTTACCTGTCCCGGCGCGGCCAGCAGGACAAAACGTGAACGCTTACGGCCAAGCTGTTTCTTTAAATGCATGATCAATATTTCAGCGGACAGTCCGGACAGGTGTGTTTGAACAAAAACCACGTCCGGTTTGTCAATTGCTATTTCCTCGCCACCTTTTTCGAGGTTGTTGGCAATTCTCAAGCGGACAGTGCTATCATCGGTGAGGCGGCCAAAAACATTTCCTAGTCGGGCAACATCGGTGATGAGCAGTATATTGTTCACGTTAACCCCCTGATAAATAATCGTGCATTGTACGGCATGAATTGTGCGTTATCAACACTATTAACTGACGGAATCCACATAATTCACACAGTTTTACAGACTCAAATCCATGTCGTTTAAATTAACAACTTGACTTTCCCTGATTTGTTTTTCTAATATGGCAGAAATTGTAAAGGCAATGAAGAGGAGTAGTAACCGTTTTAATGCTTTTCAGAGAGCCGGTGGTTGGTGCGAACCGGTAAGCATGGCGGTGAACTCGCCTTGGAGCCGCTTCGGTGATATGTAATCGAAGACGTGAGCCTGCGTTAAAGGTAAAATCAAGGTTTGCCGGTCTTGCCGGCAGACGAATTGGGTGGTACCGCGGACGGCACAAAAGCCTCTGCCCCAAATCTGGGGCGGAGGCTTTTTTTATTCACTGGATGCGAAGCATGTTTTTTGTGGTAAATACAATTAAAAGCAGCACATCGAAAGGAGTGTATCTGGATGGCAAAGACACAGCAACCCATTAAGGATGAACGGAAAACTATCAAGATTTTTGATACCACGATGAGGGACGGAGAACAGGCGCCCGGCAACAGTATGAACATCGAGGAGAAACTCCGCATTGCAAAACAACTGCAGAAGTTGAATGTGGATGTAATCGAAGCCGGTTTTCCGATTGCTTCGGATGGCGATTTCGAGGCGGTAAAGAAGGTGGCCCAGATGATCAAGGGGCCGGAAATCGCCGGACTCTGCCGCTCCAGCGAAAAGGATATCGATCGCGCCTGGGAAGCGCTCAAATATGCCGGGGAGAAGGGACGCATCCACACCTTCATCGCTACCTCCGACATCCACATGAAGTACAAGCTGCAGATGGAGCCGGCCAAGGTGCTGGCATCGGCGGTCAAAGCGGTCAAAAGGGCTGCATCCTACACTCCCAATGTCGAGTTTTCCTGTGAGGATGCCGTCCGCACCCGCCTGCCGTTCCTGGCGGAAGTAGTGGAAGCGGTCATCGACGCCGGCGCGACCACGGTCAACATTCCGGATACGGTCGGCTACACGATTCCCTTTGAATACTTCAACATAATTAAATACCTGAAGGACAACGTACCCAACATCGACAAGGCAGTCATCTCTGTTCACTGCCACAACGATCTTGGTTTGTCTGTGGCCAATTCAATAGCGGCGATTCAGGCCGGTGCCGGCCAGGTTGAATGTACCATCAACGGCATCGGCGAGCGTGCCGGCAACTGTTCACTGGAAGAGTTTGTCATGATCCTCAGGACCAGGCGCGACATCCTGCCATTTGCAACCAACGTCGTGACCGAACAGCTGACCCCGGCCAGCCGCCTGTTGACGACGATCACCGGAATCGCGGTACAGCCCAACAAGTCGGTTGTGGGAGCCAACGCCTTTGCCCACGAGGCGGGTATTCATCAGCACGGCATGTTGATGGAAAAATCAACCTATGAAATCATGACGCCCGAATCGGTTGGGCTTCTGTCCAGCGCACTGGTTCTCGGCAAGCATTCCGGACGGCATGCCTTCAAGAAACGTCTTGAGGAACTGGGGCACGACCTGGATGATACGAAACTGAACAGGGCCTTTGATCGCTTCAAGGAACTGGCCGACCTCAAGAAGGAGGTTTTTGACGAAGACCTGGATGCAATCGTATCCGAAGAGTCGCGCGAAGAAGACCATTACAAACTCGAGCACATCACCGTCACCTGCGGTTCGTTTGCCGTCGCGACGGCAACGGTTCAAATGGAGATCAACGGCATCACGGTCCGGACCGCGGAACTGGGAGACGGGCCGGTGGACTCGGCCTTCAAGGCGATCAAGAAGCTTACCAAGTCCAAGGCCAAGCTGACCCAGTACAACGTAGGATCAATCACCGGCGGAACCGATGCACAAGGCGAGGTAACCGTCCGTGTCAGCGAGGGCAACCATACCGTGGTTGGCAAGGGATCATCAACCGACATCATCGTTGCATCGGCCAAAGCCTATATCCACGCGCTGAACAGGCTCAGTTACAAGCAGAAGCGTCTGACCGACGCAGTCTAAAAAGAGCGGGTTAAAGCCGGGGGTACACCCGGCTTTAACCCCGGAGCCAACACGATATAAAGGATGGCCTTAATCTTTTTATTGCGTTTTATAAAATATAGTTATAGAATTTTCCCACCGAGCTTGTCATAAACAGACAGGAGCCAGACCATGAGAATGATTTATTGCAGCGTTATCTGCTCCGCTTCACTTCTCGCCATTCCGTTAACCGCTTCAGCCGCTGACTATTCCGTTGACTCTTCCACTATCCTCAGAATTGAGAACCGCGACATTGTGGGAGCAAAGAAGGAGACACTGCTGCCTGTGACACAGTTTCTCGGATTCGATGCCAACAATTTGGCCAACGGCAACCTGTCGCTGCATTTTTCCGGATGGTTCCGGTATGACCTGAGCGATAAAAGCTACAACGACGATGATTTAAACGGCAGCTTCACTTACGGCTACCTTCAGTACAAGTTCAAACAGGCCAACGCGGATATCCGCGCCGGCCGTTTTTTTGTCCATGAAGGAATTGTCAACGAGCATGTTGACGGATTGAATGTGCGTACGGAACTTCCAATGGGGTTTGGCTTTTCGGCTTTTGGCGGAGCGCCGGTACACACAACTCATCTGTATGGAGAGAGCAGCGACGGCAAGGGTGACACGATCTATGGCGGCCGGGTCAACTATCGCTATAAGGGGATGCTTGAACTGGGCGCATCCGGTCTCTACGAGGGCAAAGCTCCGAAACTCAAGAATTATACCAATGGCGACCACCGCCTGGTGGGTGGTGACGTCTGGTTCAGCCCCCACAAGTCGGTCGAGGTGCTGGGACACTCCAGCTATAACCCGGAAACCAAAAGAGCCGCGGAGCACAGCTACCTTGTCAACATCAAGCCGGTTCAGCAGCTGGTATTGAGCGGCGAGTTCAACGAACATCGCGAAGGCAGTTATCTTTACGCCTGGTCGATGTTCTCCGGCGCTGCCCTCAACCCGGCGGAGAAATCCCGTTCGATCGGCGGCAGCGTTTCCTATGAAATCACCAAGAACTTCGAACTCTCAGCCGATTACAAGCACTACACCCGCGAGATCGGTAATGCCGACCGCTACGGCACCGATGCCCGTTTCAAATTCATGGACAACTCGGTCCGTGGCGGACTCGGCTATCATTATCTCCGCGCCGGCAAGAACTTTGCCATCGGCACAAATCCCTCCGCTTCCTACCATGAATTGCGCGGTTACGTAATGCACGACACCAAGACCTATTTTGCCGCGATCGACGCCCTGGGCTACTTCTTCAAGGAAAAGATCTATGACGAGAAAAGCGCCTGGGAAACCACCGCTTCGCTCGGGTACCACTTCACACCGGCCCTGGCGTTATCGGGAGATATCAGCTACGGCAGGAATCCCCAGTTTACCGAAGAAACTAAGGGGCTTATACGTTTGACCTACAATTTTACTTTCGACGGTAAAGGAGGGAAAAAATGAAAATGTTCAAGACATCACTCCCCGTCATGGCTCTGGCCGGATTGATTCTGATTCTGGCTGCCTGCGCACAGATGAAGGCTCTGCCATCCCTGCCCGATTCCCATCCCGAAGCTCTGGCCGTCGGTCAACAGGTCAACTGCTCCGAATGCCATGAGGATCAGCAAAAGGGAACCATGAAGTCCTTTACAGCATTCAGCCATTCGGGAGCATTTGTAAAAAACCACCGCTTTTACGCGGCATCTGATGACCGGCTCTGTTCAACCTGCCACAAAGCCTCCTTCTGCAACGACTGCCATACCAATAAAGTCGAGATGAAGCCTTCCACCAGGTACGGCTACCGGCCCGATCGCGAAATGCCCCACCGTGGCAACTTCATGACTCTGCACAAGATCGAAGGGAAACTTGACCCGGCCAGCTGCTATCGCTGTCACGGCAGGGCCAACAACGAACGCTGCGTGGCCTGCCACCGCTAAGAGGAAGGAGTTGGTATGAAACTGGTTCATTTAGCAACTATGCTTCTCTTATCTATCGGGCTCTGGGCTTGCAGCCAGGGTAATGACAACACTGTATTGCTCGACTCCACCGGCAAGCATCCGGATCTCTGGGCAGTTGCAGCAACCGGCGGCAAACATCCGGCAGAGTATATTGCCAAACCGGATAGTTGCGACGAGTGCCACGGCAGCGACCTGCGGGGCGGCATCACCAACATAAGCTGTTTCAGCGCATCCCGCAGCGGCATTAACTGCCATCCCGCCGGCCCTTCCGGACATCCGGCCGGTTTTGCGGCTCCCGGCTTGCATGGTGTCAACGCCAAATCCGCCGCCGTAGGCGTACTGGGCATGGCATTCTGTAAAAACTGTCACGGAGCAGACTACCGTGGCGCCGGCTCCGCCAATAAGGATTGTATCGGCTGCCACAGGCTTACAACACCGACCACCAATGCGCCCCATTCTCCGGCGCCCTGGAGAGGTGGCACGCGTACGCACGTAACCACCGATCCCAGCAACGCGGCCGCCTGCGCGGTCTGCCACAGCGGAGGAGCAAACTCGCCGATCATACCGTCACCGCCGGCGCCAGCCGGAACTCCACCGGACTGTTTCAACAACACCCTCTGCCACGGTGCCGTCGGCCACGCCGGCGACCCGCAACCATGGGTCGCAGCGGCAAACCATGGCGCCAGAGCCAAGACCAATCTGGGTACCTGCCAATCCTGTCACGCCACACCGGCAAGCGGAGTCAATCCCAGGTTCAACGTAGCCAAGACCAACCTGGCAAACGGCTGCGAGAACTGCCACCTGGCAAACACCGCACATCCGACACCCTGGCTCACCGGACGGGTCGGCACTCCTGGCAACATTGCCAACACGACCAGCCATGCCACTGCCGGCAGCCTGGCCACCGCCTGCGCTCTCTGCCACGGCTCCGCACTGAACGGTTCTGCAGGAGGCGGAACCGCTCCCTCGTGCATGTCCGCAACCGCTATTTCCGGCATTTCCTGTCATGCCACAAGCCCGGCCGCAAATCCGTCCGGATGCTCATCGTGCCATGGCAATCCGCCTAATGGAGCAACCGCTCCGAACAGGGCTTTTGCCCATGCCGCGCACACATTCTCCAATGTTGCCTGCGCCGCCTGCCACAACAACCTGGGATTCGGAACAATCGCCCACGCGGACGGAACCGTCAATGTGGCTCTGTCGCCAACCTTTCAGGCGCAATCCGGTGGAGCACCGTCCTATTCTGCAGACCAGTGCACAAATGTCAGTTGTCACGGAGGGCAGACAACACCGCCGTGGGCAAGCGGGACGATCAATGTGGATACAAACTGTACATTGTGCCACGCTTCAGGAACGACCCAGAATAACAGCTACAACTCCGGTGATCATGCTTTTCATATCAATGATGCCGGTCTTGCATGCACAGCTTGTCACGACACCACAAATCTGAGTCTTAGCCACTTTACACATCTGGAAACACCGGCCATGGAAGGGCCTGCTGCTGCTACGATTGGTGGCGGGAACACCAATGTCATCTCATACGATCCGGTCACCAGAAGTTGTGCTCCAAGCAGCACCGGCTTCTGCCACAACACGAGAATCTGGTGATTTAGCGCCACGGTCGGGTTCTAATATTAGTTGTTGACAGAATGGGTTTGGATATGAATAATAGCGAAAGGTTTGAAAAAATAGCGATACACGATAATACTAAACCATTCGCGAGAATGGGACGGAAAGCCTACAGGGTCTCATAGCAGACAGCCGGGTTGCCGAAATATCCGAAAGATATTAGGCAACCCGTTTTTTGTCTGGAGGAAGACCCTTATGAGCCTTTGCAGCAAAACCGTTCGCATCATTGGCCTGGCAGCATTCGTTTTTCTGGGAACAATTTCAGCTTCAAAATATGCCCTGGGCGCTGTCGCACCTCTTGTCAGCGCGCTGCCATCCGTAACTGACGGTGTCAGCACCCCGGTCAGGCTTGCTACAGATTCATCCGGTAACATCTACGTCACCGACCCTCGCGGTGGCGGAATCCTCAAGTACGATGGCGCCGGTAATTTGCTGCAAAAAATTTCCACCCTGAAAAATGTTTTTGGCATTGCGATCGCCAAAAATGGTGATCTACTTGTAAGTCAGGGGGCTTCAGTGGCCGTGATAAACAAGAGCACCGGCGCGTTGCTGTCACAGTTCGGAACCTTTACCGGTTCCAACGGCATTGCCGTTGACGGCATCGGCAATATTTACGTAACCGACAGTCTGAACAGCTGTGTTCAGGTTTTCAACTCCACCTATGCCCCGGTCAGCACCGGCGTAGCCGCCGCCGGCAAGCCCGCCAACAGCTTTGGTACCGTCGGCAGGGCGATCGGCCAGTTCGTGCGGCCAACCGGCATCAGCTATGAAAAGCTCTCCAATCGACTGGCCATTGTCGATACTCTCGCAGGCCAGATCCAGTTTTACTCCACCACCGGAATATATCAGTCCAGCATCGGCTCCTTTGGTTCCGGACCGCTCAAATTTACCGCCCCCCAAGGCGTCGCCTTCGAATACACCAAGGATGACAAAACCCTCAGCCGCATCTACATAGCCGATTCCTTCCAGAGCACCGTCCAGGTGATTGATGCCGCAAGCGGAGCTTTTCTGAGCTACATCGGCAGCTACGGTGTTGCCGGCGGAGAGCTGGTCAACCCCGGAGATCTTCTCTACGACCGCTTTGACCAACTCAACAACCGTCTTTTCGTTGCCAACGGCACAGGAGCCCTTTCGCTCTACAGCATCGACATGATCACCGGAACCTGCGGAACAGCAAACAACGGGATTTTCACCGTTGCTCCCACAACCAATCTCTGCAGAAACGGCAGCGTGGCAAATTTCAGCGGCAGCGGCCCTTGGAGCTGGAGTTGCGCCGGCCTGAACGGCGGCGCCTCGGCGACCTGTTCCGCATCTTCTCCGATGTATCTTGCCACCGTCAACATCGTCTCCAGCAACGGCGGCGGCGGTAGCGTAACCAGCAACCCCGGCGGCATAAACTGCCTCGGCGGCGCCTGCAGCGCCAACTTTGCCGCCGGCAGCAGCCTCACCCTGATGGCGCGCGCAAACACCGGCTCAACTTTTGCCGGATGGTCGGGAGCCTGCGCCAGCGCCGGAACCGGAGACTGTATCGTCAGCATGACAGCTGCTCGCAGCGCCACCGCCACCTTTGGTTTAATTCCCAAAGCCAGGGTAAGTGGCACACCGTTCGGAACAATTGCCTCGGCTTATGCAGCAATAAATAACAGTGGTATAATCGAGGCTCAGGCCATTACCTTCATTGAGAACCTGATCCTGAATAACGGAAGCGCCGTCACCATGAAGGGCGGATACGATCCGGCATTCAACGCACGCACAGGGTACACCGTGATTGACGGAACCTTGACAGTCGGTTCCGGTAGCCTGGTCGTTGACCAACTGGTCATACAGTAGGCCGGGAACAATTCATGCCGTCCGGAAATGCCCGGTATAATAATATAGCCAAACACGCTGGAGTTGTGACTTTCGCTTTTCCTGTTCAGGAGTCAGCTATGAATAGATTGATAACGGTAGCCCTGTCTTTGGCGTTATATGTCCTGATGACACCATTTGGAGCCGAAGCGGTTGATGCGCCGCACTTCGGCGCCGCCTCCGGCTATACCTGCGCCACATGTCACACGGTTCAGATGACGCTCGGCAGCACCGGCTACAACAATATCTGCCTGGACTGCCACCGCCCCGGAGACCCGCTCGCGGGGAAAAAACCGATCACAATCGCTGACACCTCCAATCCTTTTGGAAATCACTCCACAACCGGTATTTCAAAACTTTACCAGACATCGCACCGCTGGGACGGCCAGGAAACCGTCCCGGCCGCCGGCGCCCAGCCGCCGGTACAGGCGGCTCTGACCAGCGCCAACCTGCGCGGGCGGACCGGAAATTCACTGGCCTGTGTCCGCTGCCATGACCAGCACTTAAATACCAACGGAAAATTTCTCAGGGTTGCCAACAATCAGGACCAGCTCTGCCTGGACTGCCACCGTTCACGAAATGTTTCATCCCACCTCAAGGGTAGCCATCCGGTCAACATCAACTACAACAGCGCATCCGGAGCGCTGAACAAACCACCTCTGAACGCCAACCCCACGAACCCGACATCTGACCTTAACGCCAGCCTGACCGCCTCGGGCGGAAAGCTGCTCTGCTCCACCTGCCATGGAGTCCACTACACCGACTCACGCAGCAGCACTATTGACGGCAGCGCCAACTTTGCAGCACTCAGCAGCGGAGACGGATTCCTGCTGCGCACCGACCCGCGCGGCGCCAAGGTGGCTAGCGGCTCGCCGGACAAACTGAACATCTGCACCAACTGTCATGCCGGCAAGAAAAGCCACAATCTCCAGGGGCAGGACATACAGTGCGTGGACTGCCACGGCGCCCACGTGGAATATGACCCCAAAGACCCCACCGCCAGCAAGGGCACCAATGTTTTCCTGATCCGCAGAAACGTAATCAACAAGACCACCGGGCAACCGGCCCAGATATTCTTCCGATATACCGGCAGCAAACGTGAGTACAGCAATGCACAGGGCACCGGCGTTTGCCAGGGATGTCACGCGGTGCCGGCAGCCGGGACCTTTAACGCGCCTCCCGAACATGCCAGTAGCGATCCCAGGGTCTGCAACAGCTGCCATTTCCACAACAGTCCCAAC